>ENA-UONU01000788-UONU01000788.1-human-gut-metagenome-genome-assembly--contig:-CS51-NODE-788-length-28718-cov-12.184838_pt1 | contig 28718 bp, 16 predicted proteins | sample MGYA00242462_ERZ724009 | MGnify/ENA metagenome assembly ERZ724009 | reverse complement strand
TGGGGTGTAAATATTACGAAAACCAAAAGTATAAAATGATACGATTCGTATGCGATTACAAAGCAATGCAAATCGAAAACGTAAACGTGGACTATGAGAATCTGTGTGATTTAAACCGGATTTTATCCCGATTCAGGGATACCATGCAGATGAGTTTAATCGAATATTGTTCGCAGAAAAGAGAGCAGAGCGAACGGGACTTAAAGTTGTCACAGCAGATACGCTTGAGTGAATATGACCTTATGACAGGGTCATCCAGAGCGGCTCTTGATAAAATGAAGCCGATGAATTATTATGAACAAGATTTGAAAAAATTGAAATCTATCCTAATGAAAACAGATTCATTGGCACTCAACTCGGACATGTATGCGAAAACGATCTCCGGGTATTTTACAATGGCATTGAGTAAATTAAAAAAGAAGAACAAGGCCGATGCCGATTTTATGGGGCTTCTTCTCTTTTTTGCAGGGAACTCTCAAATTATTTCGGACAAATACGAGATCGTTTATAATGCGTATTATGATGCGGTCCGATTTTTAATAACCGAACCGGAGTTTTGGATTTCAGATTATTGTAATATCGTGTTGAAAACGATAAAGGCATTTTCGGCGAAATTGGAGGCGGATGAATTTTATTCGATTTATATGGATATGGTAAACCATACTGCGGCTGACTATCTTGGTCCCGATCTTGTTGATATTATAAATACATACACTCGGTATGCGTATGTTACGGATAAGGAAACTGAATTTGAAAAATATTTGGCAATTTCATTGGAATAACGATCATACATTTAAAAATTGAAAACTATGGCTGGAAATTTATGGAAAATGACAGCGATCAAAAATGCTGGAAAACTGACGAAGGGAATGAGCGTCGAGATTCTTGTAACCGGAACATCAGCAAAACCGAGTGTAAAACAAATTATCGAGGCAATCGAAGACAAATACGGCGTAACCGTATCGAGTTGTCATTGTGGATATGCTAATTTTGAGATTGAGAAATTGAATTGAACCGATAGCTGTTTATGTAATAAGGGAGAACCGCACGGTCCTCCCTTATTACATAAACAGCTGTTTGGTTTTACGCCACGCGCAGCTTCACGCCGTGGGCCTTGTCCGACTCCACGACCACGGTGTCGCCCTCGTGGAGCTTGCCGTCGATGATCAGCGACGAAAGCGGCTCTTCGACGTTGTCCATCAGCGTCCGTTTCAGCGAGCGGACTCCGTAGCGCGATTCGTAGCCCATGGTCGCCAGGCGGCGTTTGGCCCCTTCGGTGATCTTCACCTTGTAGCCCAGCTTCTTCGTGCGGTTGAGCAATCCCTGCAACTCCAGCTCGATGATCCGTTCCACGTCGGCGATTTCCAGCGTGCGGAACAGGATGATGTCGTCGATGCGGTTCAGGAACTCCGGGGCGAAGGTCTGCTCCAGCGCCTTGCGGTATTCGCTCTGGGGCGTCCGGTCGGCCACGGCGCTCTTCGAAGTGGTGCTGTAACCCACATGCACCGATTTCTGGATCACGGCCCGCGAACCCACGTTCGAGGTCATGATGATGATCGTGTTGCGGAAATCGACCCTGCGTCCCGAGCCGTCGGTGAGGTGCCCCTCGTCGAAGATCTGCAACATGGTGTTGAAGACCTCGGGATGGGCCTTTTCGATCTCGTCGAAGAGCACCACGGCGTAGGGCTGACGACGCACGGCCTCCGTTAACTGGCCTCCTTCGCCGTAACCGACGTATCCGGGGGGCGAGCCGATCAGGCGCGCCACGTTGTGTTTCTCGCTGTATTCGCTCATGTCGATCCGGATCAGTCCGCGGTGTTCGTCGAACAGCCATTTCGACACCTCCTTGGCCAGCAGCGTCTTGCCTACGCCCGTGGGACCCACGAAGAGGAAGACCCCGATGGGGCGGTTCTCGTCTTTCAGACCCGCGCGGGAGCGCTGGATCGTGCGCGAGATCTTCTCCACGGCCTCCTGCTGTCCCACGACGCGCTTGGCGAGGTGTTCGCGCAGGGTTTGCAGACGGATCATCTCGCCGTCCGAGACGCGCTCCGCAGGGATGCCCGTCATGGCGGTAATCACCTCCTGGATATGCCTTGCGGTGATCTCCACGGGATTGCTTTCGAGCGAGCGCTTCCATTCGGCGCGGCTCTCGCCCAGCTTCGAGCGCAGCGCGATTTCCCGCATGCGCGCCGAGGCGGCCTTCTCGTAGACCAGCGCCTCGACCGCTTCGCGGCGTTCGCGTTTGGCGTCGCTGAGCGCCGTCTTCATGGCCCGCAGCTCCTCCGGTTCGCGTGCCGATTGCAGGTGCGCCCGCGAGCCGGCCTCGTCCAGCGCGTCGATGGCCTTGTCGGGGAAATAGCGGTCGGTGACGTAACGCCCGGTGAGCGTCACGCAGGCCTGCAACGCCTCCTCGGTGTAGTGCACCTTGTGGTGGCGCTCGTAGTGGGGCGCGATGTTGCGCAGGATCTGGAGCGTCTGCTCGGGTGTCGTCGGCTCGATCACCACCTTCTGGAAGCGGCGTTCGAGGGCCGAGTCGGTCTCGATGTTCTCGCGGTACTCGTCGAGCGTCGTGGCGCCGATGGTTTGCAGTTCGCCGCGCGCGAGGGCCGGTTTGAGGATGTTGGCCGTGTCGAGGCTGCCCTGCGTGGAGCCGGCGCCCACGATGGTGTGTATCTCGTCGATGAAGATGATCGTGTCCTTGGCTTTGCGCAGTTCGTCCAGCAGCTGCTGCATGCGCTCCTCGAACTCGCCGCGGAACTTCGTGCCCGCCACGAGCGACGAGACGTCGAGCGAGAAGAGCGTCTTGTCGGCGATGGTGTAGGGCACTTCGCCGCGCGCGATGCGCAGCGCAAGCCCTTCGACGATGGCGCTCTTGCCCACGCCGGCCTCGCCGATCAAGATCGGGTTGTTCTTCTTGCGGCGCGAGAGGATCTGCACCACGCGTTCGATCTCCTGCTCGCGGCCTATGACCGGGTCGATCTTCCCCTCGCGGGCCAGCCGCGTGAGGTTCACGCCGAACTTGTCCAGCAGGTGGGCCGGGCCTTTCTCCTCGTTCCTGTTCTCCTCGCCGAAGTCGAGCATGTGAACCTGCACTTCGGTGCGGAAGTCGTCGCCCACGGCGAATTTTTGCAGGTCTCCCGACACGCTGTCGGCCGTCACGCCGTACATCTCCAGCACGCGCGCGGTCGCCGTCGAACGGTCGCTGATGATGGCCAGCAGCGCGTGGGCCGTCGACACGCTCCGGGCGACGCCCGGCATTACGAGCAGTTCCTCGGTGAAGTCGCGGTAATACTCCTCGGGCGACCGGGTCTCCTGCTGTTTGGCGCTGATTACCTCGCGTTCGATGCGCAGGCGCACCTGATAAAGCTCCCAGTCCTTGAGCCGGGAGGATAAAAGCTGGTAGGCGAGCGACCCCTCTTCGCGGAGCAGTTCCAGCGTGAGGAAGTCCTTGAGCGAATGCGTCATTCCCGCCTTCGTCGTGTTGAATGCCGAACGGGCGATGATGCCCTCCAACGTTTTCGAAATTTTTGGTTGCATGTTGCGTCGTCGTTATGAATTCGCCATACTAACGAGAGCGCGTATGTGATTATTATGCGGCCGTTTTTGTTTAGTGGATGAACTTTGGTGACTGACGCAGAGGCGTTTCCATCGGACGGGCATTTTCGGAGCAGCCGCTAGGCATCGGGTTTACGGGCTGACTTCCAATATCTTGCGGGCTTTATCGGAGTGTTTCCGAACGGAATTGTATAGAATCGGCTTTTTTATGGCGCGACTTGCCGGAATGTTCCGGATATTTCGCTGACGATCACCGAAATCCGCCCGGAATGCATTTCCGGCCTTTTGGGGTATAAAATTTTATTTCGGGTGATTTTGTGACGGAAAAGGCTCTCCCGGACAGTCGGTTTTAGCTCTCCGCCCGCCGGGTTTTCAGCAGCGGGGCCACTCGCCGACCTCCATGTCGCGCATCTCCGCGCCGTCGATCGTAAGGCGTACGGCCGTGCGGACCTTGTGGAAGCCGAACTCCCCGGCGGCTCCGGGGTTGACATGGAGCAGGTCGTAGACGGGATCGTAGATGACTTTGAGGATGTGGGAATGCCCGGCGATGAAGAGTTTCGGGTGCACGGACTGGATTTTCTGCACGGCGCGCGGGTCGTAATGGCGGGGATAACCTCCGATGTGGGTCATCAGCACCTGCACCCGCTCGCACTCGAAGGCCTGGAACGCGGGATAGACGCGGCGGGTCATGCCGCCGTCGATGTTGCCGCTCACGGCGCGGAGCGGCTTGAATGCGGCGATCCGGTCGGCCAGCTCGATCGAGCCGATGTCGCCCGCATGCCAGATTTCGTCCACGTCTTTCAGAAATTCGCGGAGCGTGTCGTCGAAGGTTCCGTGGGTGTCGGATATAATGCCGATGCGTTTCATTGGTACTTCTCTTTCCACAGCTGCGCCATCCGTTCGGCGATTTTGGCCTCGGCGGCGTTCTGCGTGTCAGGTTCGTAGAACTTCGTGCCCGAAAGGCTCTCGGGCAGGAACTCCTGCTCGGCGAAGTGTCCGGCGTAGTCGTGGGCGTATTTATAGCCCTTGCCGTAGCCCGCCTTGTCCATCAGGCGGGTCGGGGCGTTGCGCAGGTGCAGCGGCACGGGACGGTTCGTGGTGTCGCGCTCGACCAGCGACATCGCCTTGTTGATGGCCATGTAGGCCGAATTGCTCTTGGGGCTGGTGGCCAGGTAGATCGTCGTCTCGGCCAGTGTGATGCGCGCCTCGGGCATGCCGATCTTGTGCACCGTGTCGAAGCAGGCGTTGGCCAGCAGCAGGGCGTTGGGATTGGCCAGCCCGATGTCCTCCGAGGCCAGGATCACCAGACGCCGGGCCAGGAACCGTGGCTCCTCGCCCCCGGCCAGCATCCGCGCCAGGTAGTAGATCGCGGCGTTGGGGTCGCTGCCCCGGACCGATTTGATGAAGGCCGAAATGACATCGTAGTGCTGTTCGCCGTTCTTGTCGTAGAGGGCGATGTTCTGCTGGAGGCAGTCGGTGACGTACCGGTCGGTGATCGTCACCTTGCCGTCGGTGGCCCCGACGACGATTTCGAGGATGTTGAGCAGCTTGCGCGCGTCGCCGCCCGAGAAGCGGAACAGCGCGCCGGTTTCCGTGACCTCGATGTCGCGCTCTTTCAGCTCGGTGTCGGTCGTCAGGGCGCGGTCGAGCAACGTTTGCAGGTCCTTGTCTTCGAGCGACTTGAGGATGTAGACCTGACAGCGGCTCAAGAGCGGCGAGATCACCTCGAACGAGGGGTTTTCGGTCGTCGCGCCGATGAGCGTGAAGACGCCCTGCTCGACGGCCCCTAACAGCGAATCCTGCTGCGACTTGTTGAAACGGTGGATTTCGTCGATGAACAGCAGCGGGGCCTTCTGGTCGAAGAACCGCTGCTTGCGCGCCGACTCGATCACCTCGCGCACGTCCTTCACGCCCGACGTGACGGCCGAGAGGGTGAAGAACGGGCGTTCCAACTGTGTGGCGACGATCTTCGCCAGCGTGGTCTTGCCCACGCCCGGAGGTCCCCAGAGGATGAACGACGGGACGTTGCCCGTCTCGAAGAACTTGCGGAACACCCCGTTTTTGCCCACGAGGTGCTCCTGCCCGATATATTCGTCTATCGTGCGGGGGCGCAGTCGTTCGGCTAAAGGAATGTTCGGCATGGCATGTTCGATTTATTAGGACAAAGATAGTAAAATTTCAAAAATTATTCTATATTTGTTAGACGCTGACAAACACGGAAAGTGTAAGTCTGTTCCCGAATCGTGAACGTAGGAAATTCATTGCAAGAGAGGAATAGGCAAACATCTTGCCGCGTCGTATCCGTATTCTGCGGGTATAGGCGTGGGAGCTGTCGCTTATTTTATCTTGCAAGGTATCCTACGACCTACGATTCTGAAATGGGCTTCGGCACCACGCTTTTCTTTTTTGTTTATGCCGCCGGGGTGCGGGTGGCTGAAAAGCCTCGATTATGAAAAAGTTATTGCTGACGATTTGTTCCTCGTTGTTTTGTGTGCTGTCCTATGCGCAAACGGAACATTTGACGTTCAAAGGTCTGCCGATAGATGGCAGCAAACAGGAATTTGTGAAAGAATTGCAGAGCCAAGGATATGTGTATGTAGATGACGATATTTTATCTGGTACATTTATAGGCCGGGATAGTTATGTTTTTATTTATGGTACACCCATTACGAATACCGTATGGAGAGTCGTGGCTTTATTCGAATCACCATATGATAATTGGAGCTCTATTAAAAGGGCGTATGACGAATTGGTGGATATTTACACGGAAAAATATGGTGCGCCTATCCTTGATCAGAAAGAGTTTAAGTCGCCCTGGAGAGAGGGTGATGGACATGAGTTAACAGCCTTGAGGTCTGATCGGTGTGTTTATGGAACGATGTTTGCATATACAAAAGATGGAGTGGATATTGGATATGTTGAGATTCGCATGACAACTCACTGTCAAATAATGATAGGATACCAGGATAGTATTAATTCCGCTTTGTTGACAAAAGAGCGAGCTAATGAAATTTGAATGAAAAAAGAGACTGTCGTCTATAGACAGCCTCTTTTTTTTGTTGCATTCTAATTTATTACTCCTCCGGCTTGCGCAGCTCCAGATACAGCTCGTCGAGCTGCGTCTGGTCGATGTAGCCCGGGGCGTCGAGCATCACGTCGCGGCCGGCGTTGTTCTTCGGGAAGGCGATGTAGTCGCGGATCGAATCCGAGCCGCCGAACAGCGAACACAACCGGTCGAAGCCGAAGGCGAGACCGCCGTGAGGGGGCGCGCCGAACTTGAAGGCGTCCATCAGGAAGCCGAAGCGCACCTGAGCCTCTTCGGCCGTGAAACCCAGCACCTCGAACATTTTGGCCTGCAGTTTCGAGTCGTGGATACGGATCGAACCGCCGCCGATCTCGGTGCCGTTGCAGACGAAGTCGTAGGCGTTGGCCCGTACGCGGCCGGGGTCGCTGTCGATATACTGTACGTCCTCCAGCTTGGGCGAGGTGAAGGGGTGGTGCATGGCGTAGTAGCGCTGCGTCTCGTCGTCCCACTCGAAGAGCGGGAAGTCCACGATCCAGAGCGGCGCGAACTTTTTCGGGTCGCGCAGTCCCAGCTGCTGGGCCACTTCCAGACGCAGGGCGCACAACTGCGTCAGCGTCTTGAACTTCTTGCCGCAGAGGATGAAGACCATGTCTCCGGCCTTGGCGCCGCAGCGGTCGGCCATCGCGCGGACCTCGTCGGGCGTGTAGAACTTGTCGATCGAAGACTTCACGCCGGACTCCTCGACGCGGATCCAGATCAGCCCCTTGGCGCCGATCTGCTGGCGCTTGACGAACTCCGTCAGGGCGTCGATCTGCTTGCGCGTGTAGACGGCGCAGCCCGCGGCGGCGAATCCGGTGACGTATTCGGCATCGTCGAAAACCGAAAAACCGTGGCCTTTCGCCAGATCGGTGATATCGGCGAACTCCATGCCGAAGCGCAGGTCGGGTTTGTCCGAACCGTATTTCTCCATCGCTTCGATCCACGGCATGCGGCGCAGCGGCTCGGTCAGCTCGATTCCCATGACGTGTTTGAACATGTGCTTGGCCCAGCGCTCGAAGATTTCGAGCACGTCCTCCTGCTCGACGAACGACATTTCGCAGTCGATCTGCGTGAACTCGGGCTGGCGGTCGGCGCGCAGGTCCTCGTCGCGGAAGCAGCGCACGATCTGGAAATACTTGTCGTAGCCGGCGACCATCAGCAGCTGCTTGAGCGTCTGCGGCGATTGGGGCAGGGCGTAGAACTGGTTGGGCGACATGCGGCTCGGCACGACGAAGTCGCGCGCTCCTTCGGGGGTCGAACCCACCAGGCAGGGGGTTTCGATCTCGAGGAATCCCTCGTTGGAGAGGAAGCGGCGGATCTCCTGGGCCATCTTGTGGCGCAGGATCATGTTGCGTTGCAGGGGCGGACGCCGCAGGTCGAGGTAGCGGTACTTCATGCGCAGGTCGTCGCCGCCGTCCGAGACCTCCTCGATGGTGAAGGGGGGCACTTCGGCTTCGTGCAGGATGGCCACCTTCTCGGCCGTGACTTCGATGTCGCCCGTCGGCATTTTGGGGTTTTTCGACTGCCGCTTGACGACTTTGCCGACGACCTGGATGACCCATTCGCGGCCCACGCGGCAGACCGTTTCGCGCGCCTCGGCGGGGGAGTGTTCCTCGACGACGATCTGGGTGATGCCGTAGCGGTCCCTCAAGTCGATGAAGGTCATGGCGCCGAGGTTCCTCACTTTCTGCACCCATCCGGCCAGGGTGACGGTTTGGTTGACGTTGCAGGCCCGGAGGCAGCCGCAGGTATGGGTTCTGTACATGGCGATATGTTATGTTTAGTCGTTACGATCCGCAAAGTTAACTAAAATTCATAATTCATAATTCATAATTCATAATTAAATGACAGGATGCCTTGTTAAAACCTTTGTGTGTGAAGAACGCCGCCGCCGGAATTGCAGCGAGGCGGATGAAACGGCGGATATGCAGGGAAAAGAGCGAAAAGAGATGCGGAATCCCCGAAACGAACCTCCCGCTTCCGGGCGTCGTTTCGGGGATTTGTTGGGCGGCCCGGATTTCGGACAGCCGTTTCTGACCGATGATTACTCCACCGCTTTGAGTTCGAGTACGCGGCTCGCATATTCCTTGCCCACCGTGAATTCGAGTCCGTTCTCCATCAGGAACGCGCCGCTGAAGGTCTTGCCGTCCTGCGGGACCGGCTTCCCGTCGACGTTCAGTTCGGTGATCCGGTAGCGTTTGCCGGGGTCGAGACCCGCCATGCGGAAGGCCGGCGACGGCATGTTGAGGAAGTGCTCCAGCTTGTAGACGAACCAGACGGCGCGGTCCTTTTCGGGTGCGACGTACATCAGCGATGCATAGCCTGTCTTGTCGTAGGGCGAGATCAGCCGGTAGAGGTCGCCCTGCTGCACGATGGGACGGATCTCCTTGTAGTCGGCGATCGCCCTGCGTGCGAACTCCTTCTCTTTGCCGGTCATCTTTGAGGGTTGCAGTTCCAGCCCCAGGCGTCCCGACATGGCCACGTCGAAGCGCAGTTTGAGCGGAACGTTGCGGCCCGTCTGGTGGTTGGGCGAGGCGCTCACGTGCGAGGCCATCGCCACGGCGGGATAGAAGTTCGACACGCCCCATTGCATGTAGATGCGTTGCAGGGCGTCGGTGTTGTCCGAGGTCCAGAATTCATCGTAGTAGGGCAGGACGCCATAGTTGACCCGGCCGCCGCCGCTGGCGCACGACTGCATCACCAGACGGGGATATTTCTCCTGGATGCGCCGCAGCACCTTGTCCATGCCGCGGTGGTACTCGATGTAGAGGTGCGATTGCCGGTCGGCCGGCAGGAAGGTCGAGCCGTAGTTGTAGAGCGTCATGTTGTCGTCCCACTTGATGTAGGCGATGTCGGGATGCGCGGTCATCAGACGGTCGACCACGCTGAAGACGAACTCCTGCACCGCGGGGTTCGACAGATCGAGCACCTGCTGCGTGCCGCCGCGGCCCTTGCGGTTTTTGCGGTAGGGCTGCTGGATCACCCAGTCGGGATGCTTCTCATAGAGTTCGCTCCGGGTGTTGGTCATCTCGGGTTCGATCCAGATGCCGAACTTCACGCCGTGTTTGCGGGCCGACTCGGTCAGTCCCTCGATGCCCTGCGGCAGTTTCTCGCGGCAGACCGTCCAGTCTCCGAGGCTCGTCTCGCCGTTGTTGCGCGGGTATTTGTCGCCGAACCAGCCGTCGTCCATCACGAACAGTTCGCCGCCCAGGTCCGCCAGGTCGGCCATCATCCGGTCCATGCCCTCCTGGTTGACCTTGAAATAGACGCCCTCCCACGAGTTGAGCAGCACGTCGCGAAGCTCGGTTCCGTGGTTGAGCCGGTGGAGGCGTGCCCATCGGTGGATGTTGCGGCTCACGCCGCTCTTGCCCTCGTCGCTGAACGTGAAGGCGAATACCGGGGTCGTGAAGACCTCGCGGGGTTGCAGCGTGTATTGCGACTGCTCCTCGTTGATGCCCGCGAAGAGGTGCGTGGTGTGGGTGTTGTCGTTGTCCAGGGCGATGCGGTAGTTGCCGGCCCAGGCCAGCGTGCCGCCGATGACGCGGCCTGTCAACTCCCGGGGGCGTCCGTCGAGCGAGATCATCAGCGAGGGGTTGTCGCGCTGCGTGTTGCGTACGCCGTCCTTGTTCTTGAGCACCTTCATGCCGTCGGTCAGCGGTTCTTCGTGGAGGTAGCATTCCGCTCCCCATGTGCCGTGGAAATGCGTCAGCCACGTGTCGCCCCGGCGGACGGGCATGTAGGCCGATGCGAACCGGTAGAGCGTCACGGGTTTCTTCTCCGTGTGGCTGATCTCGGTCCACGTCTCGATCACCTCGCAGTCGTCGTAGGTCTTGTAGAAGAGCGTCACGAAAAACGGGTAGTGCTTGTCCTTCATGGCGATGGCGGTGGTTTCGGAGCCGTCCCTGCGGTCGCGCGACACCGACTCGACAGCCAGTTCGAGCGACATCGAACCGTCGCCGTGCGTCGCCTGAATGGCTACTTCGCGGTAACACTGGGCGCCGAACTGCGGGTAGGCCGCATCGCCGAACGCCGCTCCGCTGGCGAGGATGTCGTCGGGCGAGGCGACGCGCGCTCCGAAATACTGGAACAGAGGGGTTTTGCCTTTTTCTGCCGTCAGCAGCAGCGAGGAATTCCGGGTCGAGAGGAGGATGTTTTCCGCCCGGAGCATGCCGCCGGACAGCAACGCAGCGCCGGCCCATGCCAATACCAAAAGTTTCTTCATTGCAGGGTTGTCGTATAAGGTTGATTTCGGGTATAAAACTAATAAAAAAACGCGGATTCCGCAAAGAACGCAGGCCGGACGATCGTCCGGCCTGTGAATCCAGAAATCCGAAACGGAGCCTCCGCGGTTATTTCGGGGCTGTGACGAACGGTGTCTCCAGCAGTTTTTTCAGCGTGGCGGGGTTGTCGGTGGTGATGTAGTCGACACCCAGCGCGATGCAGGCCATCATGTCGGCCGTCGAATTGACCGTCCAGGCGTTGACCTCGATTCCGCCGGCGTGGGCTTCCGTCACCCACTCGGGTTTTTTCGAAAGCACGGTCGAATACTGGTAGTCGATGCCCGAGAGCTTGTCCGCCGCGACTTCGGCCGGAGCCTTGTCGCCGCCCAGGTACTGTACGCCGGCCGCGGGCATGGCCGCCCGGAGCTGCTTGCAGACCTCGTAGTCGAAGGCGATGTAATCGACCCGCGTCTCCATCGACTTCGCCTTGACGGCGGCCACGACGGCGTTGACGGCCCGCGTGTTGCTTGCGGCCGAACTGTGGGTCTTGATTTCGCAGATCAGTTTCATCGAAGCGTCCTTGGCGCCCTGCTCCAGATAGGCGTCAAGCGTCGGTAGTTTTTCGCCGTTGGCCAGCGTGAGGTCCCTGATCTGTGCATAGGCGCTCTCTTCGATCCGCAGGTCGCTGCCTGCCACCGTCGTGTTGTGGTTGATCACCGGCACGTCGTCGGCGGTGATCCAGACGTCGAACTCGGCGCCGTGGATGCCCAGTTTCTGGGCGTTGGTCAGGGCAGCGATCGAATTCTCGGTCGAATTCTCCACGCCGTCCTGATGCTGGCCGCGGTGCGCGATGATCCGGGGCATCGAGACGGAGGGATTGTCGCAGACGGTGAATTCGACCGTGCCGAGCGGGTATTGGCTGCCGTTGCGGACGAGCGCCATGAAATACCGGCCCGTTCCGGCGGGAATCCCCGCGGGGAGGGTCACTGCCAGCGACTGAAGGGTATTGTCGCCGGAGGCTTCGGTGAATGCGGCGTCGGCCGTGAACGCTGCGGTCACGTTGGCCGACGAGGTGAACTTCACCTTGTCGCCGGCTGCGAAACCGTTGCCGTAGACCGTATAGGTGTAGCCTGCGCCGATCTCGCACCTGGTCAGGTAGGTGAGGTTCGAGAGTGCGAATTCCACGGGCGTCTGGCCGGCGAACGCCGCATCCTGGTAGAGCAGGGCGATCTGGTCCCCGGTCAGCGCGTCGTCGAAGACGCGGGCCAGAACCACTTCGCCGTTCCATGCGTTGCCCATCGAGCCTACGGCCGAGTCGCCGCCCAGCGCGAACCACCGTGCGCCGTCCTTGGCGTGGATCAGTTCGCCCGGAGCGTCGGCCGTGCCCTTGAGTTGGCCGTCCACGTAGATATAGGCTTTCTCGGCGGTTTTGTCCCAGACGCCCACGACGTGGTAGTAGCGGCCCGGTTCGGGCGTCACGTCGCTCTGCGCCCAGCGCCACGTGCTTTTGCCCGTGGTGCTCACATTGGGCAGGAATGTGATGCAGGCCGGATGGCCTCCCTGGCCCTCCTTGCAGATCAGGAAACCCGTGCCGCCGGCTTCATGCGCCGAGAAGGGCTTGTACTCCTTCGTGCCGTCGTTGCGGTTCGAACGCAGGACGACCTCCAGCGTGTGGCCGTCGTCCAGACCCTGCTTGAACGTCTCGTTCGTGTAGTAGTCCACCCGGTAATAGGAATCCTTGCGGGAACCCTGCCCCGGGGTGTGCGTGTAGTTGGTCACGATGCGCTTGTAGACGTCGTGGTAATAGCAGGTCAGCGCCGTGCCGGGGTAGGAGAGCACCTCGTTCTTGAGCGGCGATACGTCCTCGGCCGTGCCGTCGGCGTGGAAGACAACGTCGAGCAGGTCGGCTTTCGGCGCTTCGGGCGGCACAGGTCCAGGTTCCTGCGTGATGGTGAACTCCTCGACCAGCGTGGGGTCCGAGACCGAGATGAACCGGACTACGCCGGAGCGCTCCCTGCTCACGGTGTTTTCCGGAATCAGAATCGCCAGCGTCATGCCGTCGACGGTGGGGTGGGTGAACCAGTCGGTCTTGCTCTGGTCTATCGCATAGGTCCATTTGCCGTCGGTCGTTACGGTGAACACGACCGTGCTCCCTTCGTAGGGGATGGTCCCGTTTTCGGGGGCGAGGTTGGACGCTACCGAGAACGCGACGTTTTTCCATTCGGCCGTCTCGTCGTCTTTGCACGACGGGCAGAGCGCCAGGGCGAAAGCCGTGAACAGAAAAAACGATAAAAAACCTTTTTTCATATTAGGAAGGTTATGTGGTTAATTTTTCAGTTGATTGATCCGGCCGGGTCATTGGTCGTTTTCAGGCTTCTCCGTCGCGGGGCGGACCGGGAAGATCAGCACCGTGGCGGCCGCCGCGTTCACCTCCGTGTCGGGACTGCCGACCGAAACGGGCAGCACGCAGCGACTGTCCGCCGTGATCGCCGAGACGTCGATCCGAATGCCGATCTTCGCGGTGTGGGCGTTGTTGTCGAGCCGCACGGCGGCGGTCGGGAGGTCGTAGCAGGCTTCGGGCATCAGCACGTAAGCCGTACCGTTGGCCTTGTTGTAGGCGGCCAGCGCTTCGGCGTCGACCGAGAGTGCGGCCGTCGAACCGCCTTCGTTGTAGCCGCTCCGGTAGATCCACACCTCGTAGTCGACCGCTGCGGCATCGGCCGTCAGGGCGACCTGTTGCAGGCCGTTTTTCGGGATCAGCACTTTCGAGCCGATGTCGTATCCGATCTCTTCGTTGTCGGAGCACCCGGCCAGGCAGGCTGCCGCCGACAGCGCGAGCGCTAAAAATAGCTTTTTCATGGTCGTTTCTTTTCGCTAATGGTTAATAACCCGGATTCTGAACCAGCTGGCCGTTGATGTTGAGCTGCGAGTTGGGGATCGCCAGCCAGTAGTGTTTCGGCGTGGTGAAGATGCGCGTGTCGTTCTCCTTCATGTCGACCAGCTTGTAGAACTTCTCGGGCGTGTCGCCCTCGATGTTCCAGGCCTTCGGGATGGGGCGCAGGCACTCTTCGGCGATCTTCCAGCGGCGGATGTCGTGGAAACGGCGTCCCTCCATCAGGAACTCGATCGAACGCTCGCGGCGGATGATGTCGCGCAGCTTCTGGCCCGAGGGGATGCCGCCGGCCCTGCTCCACGACTCCTGGAACGTCGGAAGGCCGCAGCGCGAGCGGATCTTGTTCAGGCACTCGTAGCCGTAGTCGCTCAACGTGCCGTCGTACTCGAAGTCGGCTTCGGCGTAGCTTAAGTATAGCTCGGCGATGCGCATGTAGGGGAAGACGTAGCTCATGTAGGTGCTGACGGAGTAGTTTCCGCTTGAGTTGAGCGTCATCTTCGACTGTTCGTTGACCCATTTCTGGCAGAAATAACCGTTGTAGGACTGGTATTCGTTGTCGTAGCTGCCGGTGAAGCCCTGCGGCTCGCCCTTGTGCGCCTTGATGGTCATTTTGCCGCCGTTGAAGCGGTACGTGCCCCGGTCATAACCCACCGACGCATAGAAGCGCGGCTCCTTGTGGAGGTGCATCTCGACCGTCCCGGCCGCCTTGTTGTAGGCCAGCGGGTCGATGTCCTTCGTCTCGGGGTCGTCCTCCCACGGAAGGCCGTTTTTGGTGTAGTACATCTGGACGGCCTCGACCGTCGGGCACGAATAGCCGCGGTAGGCGCCCGACACTTTCGTGTAGTTGTTGGCCAGGTGGCAGCCGAACTGCTTCTGCGTGTAGGTGATCGAGCCTGACTTGTTCAGGCTCATCAGGTACTCGTTCTGGTTCAAGAACTGTGTCGCGTTGCCGTCGCCGGTGAAGATGTAGGTGTAGTTGGCGCGCCCCAGTTCGAACGGGTCGGTCGTGCTGGTGCTTTTCGACACGGAGAGGCCCAGTTGGCGGTCGTCCATCGTGTAGGCTCCCGTTTCCTTCGAAGCCTCCACGCAGTCGATAGCCTCCTTGGCAGCGTCCATCGCGCGTTTCCACTTCTCGGCGTCGTAGGTCTGGTTGATCAGGTGCGTGCCGTCCTTGTTGACGAAATCGGCGTAGAATTCCGAATTGCCGTTCACCAGCGGCGATGCGGCGTAGAGCAGCAGGCGGGCGCGGTAGGCCAGCGCCGTGGCCTTGATGGCGCGGCCGTACGCGATGGGACCCCAGTAGTCGGGCAGCATGTCGGCGGCCTTGCGGAACTCCTCCTCGATGAAATTGACGCACTCGTCGTAGGTGCTGCGCGGCACGTTCACGCTGCTGGCCGGCGCATTCAGGTCGATCTCCTCCCGGGCCAGTACGATCGGACCGTAGTACTCCAGCAGGATCTGGTGCAGGTGGGCGATCAGGAAGTGCGCCTCGCCCGACCAGTAGCGCAGGTTGGCCTCCGAGATGTCGGGAACAGAACCTATGTTGTTCAGGAAGTTGTAGGCATAACGGATGCCTTCGTAGATGTTGTACGAGTGGTTGCCCGTCGGAAGTCCCGAGGTCGTTCCCCACATGTTGAAGTAGGTGTTCGTCGGGGACTCCTGCGAGGTGGCGTATACGAGGCTCTTCCACGAGAAATAACGCACCGATCCGTAGTAACTCGAAATCAGGTCGTCGCCGCCGCTCAGGTCGGGCATGGCCTGCGCATGGAACAGGTCGGGGCACTTGCCGTAGACCATGAAGAGCATCTTTTCGGCCTGGGCCTGGGTCTTGTAGATGTCGTCCTGCGTGGGACTGCCCTCGGGAACGACATCCAGGAAATCGCAGGATGCGGCCGCGAGAAGGAGGGCTAACGCCATTGCTATTTTTTTCATAACGGTATCTTCTTTTGGATTAGAATTGGTATTGAACGCCGATTTTCGCCGTCCGCTGCAACGGGTAGGACAGGCCGTGGCCGCCGCCCTTTTCGGGGTCCCAGTAGTCGAACGGGGAGATGACGAAGAGGTTGTTGCCCGACAGGTAGACGCGGAGTTTCTTGATGGTGTAGCCCAGCTCCACGGTTTTCAGGCGCAGGTATTTGGCGTCGTGGATGTAGAAGGTCGAACTCTGGGTGTTGTTGGAGCTTAACTGCGAGGTCAGGCGCGGATAGGCCGCGTCGGCGCGGTTGTTGTCCTCCGACCAGTGGTTGTCGGCGATGTACTGCGTGATGCCGTAGCCGAAGTGCGAGGCGTCGCAGAACGGGTGCATGTTGTACATCCGCAGCGATACGTTGGATGCGCCCTGGAACATGAACGAGAAGTCGAGCCTGCGCCACTTCACCGTCGCGCCGATGCCGTACTGGATTTCGGGAACGGTCGGGCTGCCGGCCGTCGTCACGTCGTTGCCGTCGACGATGCCGTCGCCGTTCAGGTCGCGGTACTTGATGTCGCCGACCGTGTAGTTGCCGAACTGCTGTTTGGGCGAGTTGTCGATCTCCTCCTGCGAGGTGAACAGCCCGTCGGCGACCAGCACGCCGGTGATGGCGTTGACCGGATGTCCCACGACCGACATGTAGTCGTACATCAGGTCGCCTTCATCCTTCTCGACCACTTCGTTGCGCGAGAAGGTGAACGTGCCGCGCAGGCTCAGCGACCAGTCCTTGTTGAACTGCTTGTTGTAGACGGCCGAAAGGTCGACGCCGTGCGATTTCACACGTCCGATATTGCCGTAGGGCGTAACGCCCAGCAGGCCCGTCGACGAAGGCAGCGAGGTGCGCCGCATGAAGATGCCCGTACGGTCTTCGGTGAAGTAGGCGGCTTCGATGTTCAGCGCGTTGAACAGTCCCAGTTCGAGACCGACGTCGAGTTTCTTGGCCTCCTCCCACGTCGCGTTGGGGTTGCCGTAGGTGGTGATCTTCGGGCCTTTGCCCTGGGAGTTCCAGTTGTAGTAGAATCCCGATTCCTCGCCCATGGCCACGATGGAGCGGTAGGGGAAGCGCTCGCCCAAGGCGTCGTTGCCCGCCAGACCGTACGATACGCGGATCTTCAGGTTGCTGACCGTCTTGCGGATGCCGTCCCAGAACGACTCGTTGGAGATCACCCAGCCGGCCGCCGCCGAGGGGAAGAAACCCCAGCGTTTGCCGGGAGCGAAGTTCTCCGAGCCGTTGTAGCCGAAGCTGGCCTCGAACAGGTAGCGGTTGTCGAATCCGTAGGTCACGCGGCCTGCCATGCCCTGCTCGCGGTAGGGCAGCAGGTTCTCCTCGCTCGTGCCGGCGATGTTGTTCTTCTTCTCGTTCATGCGGTAGACGAACATGGCTCCCACGTCGTGTTTGCCGAATTTGCGGGCGTAGTTCAGCGAGGCTTGCAGCGCGTAGCGGCGGTGGCCGCCGTTGCCGTCGGTGCTGGTCAGGTAGGTCGTGCCCGTGTCGCCGATCGAGTTGGTGATGAGATTGGCCGTGCCGTCGGGGTTGAGCGAACTGCCGTCCTCGACCTTGAAATAATAGGGGGTTGCCGTGCGGTAGGTCGCCGAATAGGTGTAGTTGTAGAATGACGCCGTGAGGTTGGCGCTCAAGCCCTTGGTGAAGAAATCCAGGTTCTGGTCCAGCGTGAAGGCCGTCGTCATGTAGGAGTAGTAGCGCTTGCCGTAGCCGCGGGACAGCTTGGCCAGCGGGTTGAGGTCGGTGGCGCCGGTGTCCCACGAGGCGTTGTTGCCGTAGCGCACGAACGTGTCGCCCTCCTCGGCCGGGAGCGTGGCCGGGAAACGTACCGGATTGGCGCGCATCGAGTAGTAGAACAGGTTGCCGATGTCCTCGATCGGGCGGGTGTTGTACTCCAGCTGGGCGTTGACCTTGATGCCGACGACCGTCGTCTTGGTGATGTTGGCGCTGACGTTGCTCTGGAAGATGTATTTCTGGTGGTTCATCTTCACGTCGTAGGGGTTCTGCTCGATGTCGGCGATGATGCCGTTTTCGTTCGAGACCGCCGCGTTGAGGAAATAGCTGACCTTACGGCCGCCGCCGCGGATGTTGAGGTTGAGGTTCTGGTTGACCGAGAAATCCTTGAACATCAGGTCGTACCAGTCGTTGTTCGGATAGAGGTACTTGTTGAGTCCCGCCTTCGTGCCGTTGATCTTGTCGGCCGAGTAGAACGGCTGGTAGGCGTGGAGCGTTCCGGTCTCCTTGGCGGTGTTGAAGACGGCCTCGTTGTAGAGCTGCATGTAGGTCACGCCGTCGGCCACCTGCTGTACCATCGTGGGCATCGAGAAGGTGTTTTCCAGACGGACCGAGACGTTCATCTTCTCCGAGTTGCGGCCGTTTTTCGTGTTGATGAGGATGACGCCGTTGGCGCCGCGCGAACCGTAGACCGAGGTCGCCTGGGCGTCCTTGAGCACCGAGAACGACTCGATCGACTCGGGAGGCATGTTGTTGAGCATGTTGCTCAACACCTCCACGCCGTCGAGGATGATCAGCGGCGAGTTGCTCGACCCGAAGGTCGAAATGCCGCGGATGTAGAACGAGGCGCTGTCGTAGCCGGGTTCGCCCGAGGTCTGGCGCGAGATCATGCCGGCGATGTTGCCGGCGAACGCCGTGGTCAGCGAACTGGAGGTGATATTCAGGTCGGAGGGTTTTACGGAGGTGATCGAAGCGACCATCGACTCCTTTTTCTGCGTGCCGTAGCCGATGACCACGACTTCGTCGAGCGCGTTGCTCTGCTCGGCGAGCGATACGAGTTTGAACAGCTCGGTGTCCTCGACGTGGAGTTTCTTCGTGTCGAAACCGACGTACGAGAAGGTCACGTATTTCGATTTGGCGGGAATGGTGAAGGTGTACGAGCCGTCGCCGTTGGTGATCGTGCCGGCCGTCGTTCCTTCGACGTAGATCATCACGCCGGCCAGCGGGGAGTTGTCGGTGCCGGAGATCACCGTGCCGCTGACCGTTTGGGCGACGTCGCGCGAACCGCTGGCGGCCTGGTAGATGCGGACCTGCGTGCCGCCGACCGAATACTGAAGGCCGACGTCGGGCAGGATCTGGTCGAGAATCCGGTTTGCGCTTACGTTTTTCTCCCTGACCGTTACGACCTTGGTCAGGATCGGTTTTACTTCATCCGCATAGATGAACCGCAGATCGCTCTGCGCCTCGATGGATTCGAGGATCTCCCGGATGCTTGCATCGGCTGCATCTATCGTTACATAGATGCTCCGGATCTGTGCGAGGAGATTTCCCCCCCCCACGCGAGGCATAGGGTTCCGGACAGCAGCAGCGCGGCGACGAATCGCAGGACTGCCGGAAAATGCCCGTTCCCGGGTGCTTTTTGGCGAGTTTCTTCCATAATGGTTTTAATTGGTTCTGGTTGGTAATTGGTTTGGTTTCGAAATACAGAGTGCATGGTTTGGGCCGTTTTTTGGCCGGATGTGTGTTTTTTTGTAGGAGCAAATTGAATTTAAGGGTTTTGTGGACTATTCCATTTGCAAATATAATAGAAATTATGCAATAAAATGCAAGCATTTCTTTGATTTTGATTTTTTCTTTTTGGAAGAAGGCGTGTTTTGAATCGAAATTGATGCGCCTGCGTCGCTTCCGGGTGGAGTTTGCCGGGCGCGGGGTGCGTTCTTCGGAAAAAATGGTTACTTTTGCCGAAAACAATCCGGCATGGAACAGCACGAAACCGACGAAAAATTCATGCGCCTGGCACTAAACGAGGCGCAAAAGGCGTTAAAACAACAGGAGGTGCCCATCGGTGCGGTCGTCGTGGCCGGCGGTGCGGTGATCGGGCGGGGGCACAACCTCGTCGAAACCCTGGCCGACCCCACGGCCCACGCCGAGATGCAGGCCCTCACGGCCGCTGCCGCGACGCTCGGGGGCAAGTATTTGCAGGAGTGCACGCTCTACGTCACGGTCGAGCCGTGCATCATGTGCGCCGGGGCGATCGGATGGGCGCAGGTGAGCCGCGTGGTGTGGGGCGCCGACGATCCCAAGAAGGGCTTCCGGCGTTACTCCGAGGCGGTGTTCCACCCCAGAACGACCGTGGCGCGGGGGGTGCTCCGGGAGGAGTGCGAGGAGTTGATGAGCGGTTTTTTCGCGGGTTTGCGCGGATAGATTTGGTAAAAAAGGAATTTTTTTTATACTTTTGCATCCAACGCGTTTCGGACAGGGGCGCATGAACTGAAAAACTTAATAAAATCGAATAGAAAAAGCAATGAAAAAGTTATTTGTATCGGTTGTCGCGCTGTTGGCGGCGGTGTCGCTCTCGGCGCAGGATGTTACTGCAATCTACAACGAAGCCGCAGCAGCTTTCGGCGCCAAGGATTTCGCAGGCGCGGCCGCGAAGTTCGAACAGGTGATCGAGCAGGGGCTGGACAGCGAGGAGGCCGCGTCGCTGGTGGCCACGGCCAAGACGACGCTTCCCAAATGCTACTTTATGATGGGCGGCGGAGCGATCCGGACCAAGAACTACGACGAGGCGCTGAAGAATTTCACCAAATCGGCGGAGCTGGCCGAACTCTACGGCGACATGAGCCAGATGGCCAAGGCCAACGGCTGGGTGGCCAAGATCTATCAGATTCAGGGCGGCGACGCTTTCAACAACAAGGACTATGCGACCGCCGCAGGCGTGTTCGAGAAGGGCTACAAGGCCGACCCGGACAATACCGCGATGGCGCTGAACCTCGCCATGAGCTACTGCGAGATGGGCGAGTACGAGAAGGGTATGGACATCTACGAGGCGGTGGCCGCCAAGACGCACCCCAAGTATGCCGATGACGCCGCCAAGGCCAAGGAGATGATCGCCCTCTACACCAATAACAAGGTGGCCACGCTTCAGGCTGCCAACGATTTCGACGGTATCATCGCGATGGCCGACGCGCTGCTGGCGAAGAACGCCGAAAACGCTCTGGCGCAGAAGGTCCGCTTGCAGGCTTATGCCAGCAAGAAGGATTACAACAAGGTGATCGAGCTGGGCGAGGCTGCCGCCAAGGTGCAGACCGATCCCGAGGATGTGAGCCTGATGTACCTGACGCTGGGCGCCGCCTACAACGCCAAGGAGATGAAGCCGCAGGCCATCGAGGCCTTCCGGAAGGTGACGGCGGGACCGGCTGTCGAGAGTGCGAAAGCCGCGTTGGCCGAACTAACCAAATAGCCTGCGGGCCGCAGGAGGAAGAGGGCGGCCTGCCGGGTTTTCCGAAGGGCCGCAGACAGTGAGCCTCCGGCCCCATGAAATAAACCGCAGAGCGGGTTCCGGATTTCCGGAACCCGCTTTTTCGTGCCGGAGCGGGGGGCTGGTTCAGCGTTCCGACGGCTCTTCGGGTGCGGCGTTTCGAAGGGCGTTTTCTCGGATGCGGGTCAGTCCGCTGCGCGTCAGCGGCGTGCGGCCGCAGAGGGCTTCGAACGCCGCTTCATCCATGCCGAGCCACGTCGCGGCGTCCATCGCCAGCGGGTCGAACACGGCATCGAACGCCGCGTTGCGGTGCTGCGGGGCGCGGCGGTTCCAGGGGCAGAGGCTCTGGCACGCGTCGCAGCCGAAGATCCAGCCGTGAAGGTCCGTTTGACCGGGCTGTTCCCGCTCGATGGTGCGGCACGAGATGCAGCGGCCCGTGTCGATGGTCCGGTCCGGGGCGACGGCTCCCGTGGGGCAGTTGTCGATGCAGCTGCGGCAGGTTCCGCAGCGCGACCCTTCGAACGGCGCGTCGTAGCGGTCGGTCTCTTCGGTGAGAATCAGCTCGCCCAGCACGACGTAGCTCCCGTATTGCGGCGTGACGAGCAGCGACTGCCGGCCGATCCACCCCAGCCCGGCCTCTACGGCCAGCTGCTTTTCGGCCAGCGGCGCGGTGTCGACGAAGGCGCGGCCTCCCAGACCGGGGTGCGCCGCGCGCAGGGCGTCGAGCATCCCGCCGAGCATCGTCCGGAGGGTGGCGTGGTAATCCGCCGCGCAGGCGTAGGAGGCCACCTTCGTCCGGTGCCCGGGCGGATAGCCCTCGCCGACGCGGTTTTTGTACGACACGGCGCAGACCACGGCCGTGCGTGCGCCTTCGACCAGCCGGCGCGCGTCGAAGCGTTTGTCGACGTTGCGTTCCAGATAGCCCAGCGACGATTGGCGGCCGCGGGCCAGCCATGCGCGGAACAGCGCTTCGTTTTCGGCCAGATGGCGGCACGGGGCGATGCCGCAGAGGTCGAACCCTGCGCCGACGGCGAGCCGTTTGATGTACAGATGGTCGATCATCGTGATAATTTATGTCAAAAATAGTGTTTTTTAGCCGGAAATTAGTAATTTCGCCCCAAACTTTTGCGTTATCCGAACGTAGCTAAAAAAGAACACATGATGACTATCAATACACTGTACGAACTGGTCCGCAACAGCGTGGAGAAGTTCGCGTCGAAGGTCGCTTTCTCGATGTACGAGGGCGATGACGTGACTTATGCCGAGGTGGGCCGTCGTATCGCCAGGGTGCAGGAAATCCTCACCGGAGCGGGGCTTCGCGCCGGGGACAAGGTGGCTCTCCTGAGCAGCAACATGCCCAACTGGGGCATCAGCTATTTCGCCGTCACGTCGGCGGGCATGGTGGCCGTGCCGATCCTGCCCGACTTCTCGGGCGAGGAGCTGGACATGATCATCGAGCATTCGGAGGCCAAGGCCCTGCTCGTGTCGGACAAACTTTTCACCAAGCTCTCGAAGCAGACCATCGAGCGGCTCAACGTGGCGGTCCGCACCAAGAACCTCGGCGTCATCTCGCAGCGCGTCCGCGGGGAAGGCTCGACGGGCGTTCCCCGGCCCGACGACCTGGCCGTGATCATCTACACGTCGGGAACCACTTCGAAGCCCAAGGGCGTGATGCTGACCCATGCGGCGCTCTGCGCGCAGGTCGACATCTCCGCCTCGATCTTCCCGGTCGACGGCGGCGACACGTTCCTTTCGGTGCTGCCCCTCTCGCACACCTACGAGTGCTCCATCGGCATGATCTATCCCTTCTCGATGGGCGCGCGGGTGGTCTACCTCGACCGTCCGCCCACGGCCTCGGCGCTGATGCCCGCCCTGCGGGCGATCCGCCCGACGGTCATGCTGATCGTGCCGCTGATCATCGAGAAAATCTACCGCCACCAGGTGCTCGCCAAGTTCAATTCCAACTCCTTCTGGCGCACGCTCTACCGCATCGGCTTCATGCGCCGCTACCTCCACCGCGTCGCGGGCGGGAAACTGATGAAGCTCTTCGGCGGCCGTCTGCGCTTCCTGGGAATCGGGGGTGCGAAACTCGACGGCGGGGCCGAGAAATTCCTGCTCGAAGCCCGCGTCCCCTATGCCATCGGCTACGGGCTGACCGAGACCGCACCGCTGCTGGCCGGCGCGGCCCCTTCGATGGTGCGGCTGGGATCGACCGGTCCCCAGGCCCCGGGCGTCGAACTGCGGCTGGAGAACGTCAACCCCGAGACCCGTCAGGGCGAGATCGTGGCCCGCACGCCGAGCGCGATGGTGGGCTATTTCAAGAATCCCGAGGCTACGAAGGAGGCTTTCACGGCCGACGGATGGTTCCGCACGGGCGACCTCGGGGAGCTGGACAAGGACGGCTGGCTCTACATCAAGGGCCGTCTGAAGAACATGATCGTGGGTCCCGGCGGCGAGAACATCTATCCCGAGGACATCGAGACGGTGCTTAACTCGCACGTCTGCATCGCCGATTCGATCGTCACGGAGCAGGAGGGCCGCCTGATCGCCCTGGTGCACTTCAACCGCGAGGAGATCGAGTCGATGATCGACGACTGGCGCGAGGAGTGGGAGAGCAAGAAGGAGGCCTGGGAGGCCAAGACCGAACAGCTGAAGAAGGAGATCATGGATTTCGTCAACGCCAAGGTCAACCGTTTTTCGCGGATCTCGGAGGTCGTTGAGGAGAAGGAGGATTTCATCAAGACCCCCACGCATAAGATCAAGCGTTTCCTTTACAACAAGAACAAGAACGGCCAGACTCCGGACCAGCCTGCCGCCGGAAAATAAGCAAAGCCCCCGCTCCTGGAAACGCGGGGGCTTTTTCTTAATCCGGAGCAGCCGGAGCGTTTCCGCGGGGCGGTCGGCTTTCGGCGAGGGGCCGGGGCGCTTTCGAGGGGCCGCTTCACTTGAGGTGGATGCCGTGGGCGGCGCACTCGGCGATCATCCGCTCGGGCCAGATGCTGACCTGGACTTCGCCGATATGGGCGCAGCGCAGGTAGAACATGCAGAGGCGCGACTGGCCGATGCCGCCGCCGATCGAGAGCGGCAGCCGTCCTTCGAGCAGCAGGCGGTGGAACTCCATTTCGCGTCGCTCGGGACATCCGCAGATCGCAAGCTGGCGTTCGAGGGTTTCGGCGTCGACGCGGATGCCCATGCTCGAAAGTTCGAAGGCGCTCTCCAGCACCGGGTTCCACACGATGATGTCGCCGTTGAGTCCTTTGTAACCGCCTTCGGTCGGGGTGCTCCAGTCGTCGTAGTCCGGGGCGCGTCCGTCGTGCCGCTGCCCGTCGGAAAGTTCGCCGCCGATGCCGATGAGGAACAGCGCGCCGTATTTGCGGGCCGCCGCCTGCTCGCGCTCCTTGGGCGTCAGCGCGGGGAACTCCTGCAACAACTCCTCGGCCTGCAGGAACGTGATTCGCTCGGGCAGTATGGGCGTGATGTGCGGATAGAGTTCGTAAACCTCCTCCTCGACGGCTTTCATCGCCTCGTAGATCGTTTCGACGGTCGCTTTCAGGAAGTTCAGGTTGCGCTCTTCGGGGCGCATCGTGCGTTCCCAGTCCCACTGGTCGACGTAGAGCGAGTGGATGTTGTCCAGCTCCTCGTCGGCGCGGATGGCGTTCATGTCGGTGTACAGCCCGTATCCCGGGGCGATCTTGTAGGTCCCCAGTTTCATGCGTTTCCATTTGGCCAGCGAGTGCACCACCTCGGCCCGGCGGTCGCCCAGATCGCGGATCGGGAACGACACGGCGCGCTCCACGCCGTTCAGGTCGTCGTTGATGCCCGTGCCCGAAAGGACGAACAACGGCGCCGTGACGCGGCGTAGGCGCAGGCGGCGGGCCAGCATGTCGGGAAAAATCTCCTTGAGATAGGTGATGGCCTGCTCCATCGTTTCGGGAGCGAGCTTGGCCGTATAGTCTTCCGGAATGAAAAGCGGCATAAGTTCAGGGTTTGGATTCGTGAAAAACGGTTTATTTTGCAAATATAGTGAAAGGTGAGGGCAATTGGGAGTGTTCAGGCTCAAAAAATGTCGGTTTTAACCGCGGAACCGGATTTTAGCCTGCCCGAAATCCGTTCCGGGTGGGGCGGCAGCATAAAAATAACGCACGTAACAGAAGCGTTACGTGCGTTATTTCATTTCCGGTTCCGGTTATTTCGCGGCGGGCAGCAGCGCCGAGTCGGGCTGCTGGCGTTTGTCGCCCACGTCGATCAGGTTCTCCTCGGAGACCCCCAGCGAACGGTAGTAGTCGTTCAGTTCGGCCACCACCTCCTTGCGGTCGGCGTAGCTGGCCAGGTAGTAGATGTCGCCCAGCTGGTCGAGCTTCTCGTCGATAAGGCCCGAGACCATGTCGCCCTGCGCCCCTTCGAAACGGAGGTAGTGCTCGATGTATTCGATCAGCGTCTGGGCATACTCCCTCAAGAGGGCGTCGCCCTTCGCGGCGGCTTCCTTGTCGCCCATGGCCGAAGCGGCGTAATAGGCCTCCAGGAAGGGGTAGGTGTTGGTGTCGGTGAAGCGCACCTGCGAGGTCGGCATCCGCTCCAGCCCCAGGTCGAGCAGCTCGACGGCCTCTGCGACGCGGTTCTGCCGCAGCAGCTCCTTGGCCACGCGGGCGAAGGCGTCGCGGGCGTGCGAAGCCGAAAGGTTGTACTGGATGAAGTAGTCGGCGTAGACCCGCGGGTCTTCGAGGTTGCCGTAGCGGAACGTGTCGCGCAGCAGCGGCGCGGCGTAGTCGGCGTCGATGCGTCCGATCTCGTAGGGGTTCTGCGTCGGGGTGAGGATCGGCACCAGGCGGTAGGCGTAGCCGTCGAACTGGAGGTAGTCCATCAGCCCGAAGTCCTGGAGAATGTAGACCTGCGTCATGTAGATCGGGCGTTTCCAGTCGAAGTTGGCCAGCATGTCGAGGATCATCAGCTGGTTCTTGTCCAGCGAATTCTTCTTGATGTTGATGAACACCGTGTCGACCATCTTGTCGCGGTCCTTTTCGGCCACGATGCCCGACGCCAGGGCGTTCTCCTTGTTCACCGGCAGGGCGATGCGCTTGGCGGGGATGTAGTCGGCCAGCGTGCCGTCGGCGAGTTTGACCTTGCTGCGGGGGTCGTCGCTGCGCACGAAGTCGATCACCTCCTTGATCTCCACCGGGCGGTCGATGCTGTTGGTGACGTAGATCATGTCGTTGTTGAAGGTGTACTTGTGCTTGGGCAGCGAGAAGGGGACGCCGGGGGCGTCGTTGGCCTTGGTCTTCATCTCGTCGATGTACCACTCGCCGCCGAGGTAGGAGGTGTTCATAATCCGCACGTCGGGGCGCACGCCGTAGACCTCCTGATTGTTCCACAGCGGGAAGGTGTCGTTGTCGCCGTAGTTGAGGATGATCGAGTTGGGGAGCGTCGACTGGAGGTAGTTCCAGCCGATGTCGCGGGCCATCGTGCGGTGCGAACGGTCGTGGTCGTCCCAGTTCTGGGCCGCGAGGATGGCCGGGACGCTCATTGCGACGACCGTTGCCGCGGCTGCCGTCGCCACGTTGTCGCGCTTCGAGAGCCGGGCGATCAGGTCGCGCAGGGCCAGCACGCCGAATCCGATCCAGATCGAGAAGGCGTAGAACGATCCCGCATAGACGTAGTCGCGTTCGCGCGGCTCGCCGGGCGAGGTGTTGAAGTAGAAGACCAGCGCGATGCCCATCATCACGAACAGCCACAGCACGATCGAGAAGTTGCGCTGGTCGCGGTTCAACTGGTAGACGAGTCCGATGAGTCCCAGCAGGAAGGGGAGGAAATAATAGGTGTTCCGGCCCTTGTTTTCGGCGATTTCGCGCGGCAGGTTGTCCTGCGGGCCGACGTATTTCTCGTCGATCCAGCGGATGCCCGAGAGCCAGTTGCCGTCGGTGATCGTCGTGCGCGAAGGCTGTATGTCGCTCTGGCGTCCCACGAAGTTCCACATGAAATAGCGCCAGTACATGTACGAAAGCTGGTAGTTGAAGAAGAAATGGACGTTTTCCCAGAACGTCGGTTCGGTGACCGTGCGGGTTTCGCCGTAGGAGTCGGTGTAGGCCCGTTTGCGTCCGAAGTCGAGCGTCTCGCCGCGCATGGGACGCCCCTGTGCGTCGCGCAGGACCTCGCCCTTGTCGTCGCGCAGCGTCTCGGTCTTGGTGCGGTAGGCGGCCCACTCCTTGTAGGCCTTTTCGCCCTTCGAGTAGTTCCACATGCGGGGGAAGAGCTGCATGAACTCCGGAGCGTGGGTGTAGCCCGTGAGCACCGTGGCGGTCTTGTACTTGCCGTCCTCGTCCAGATACCACACCTTCTTCTCCTTCACGCCCTCGGGGGGAGCCGAATACTGCGCGCCGTACAGCAGCGGGCGGTCGCCGTACTGGTCGCGGTTCAGGAGCGACAGCAGGGCGTGGGGGTTGTTGGGGTTGTTGGAGTTCATCGGCGGGTTCGCCGCGGCGCGGATGGTCACCGAGGCGTAGGAAGAGTAGCCGACGAGAATCATGGTCGTCGAGAGCAGGATGATGTTGAGCAGCACGCGGCCCCGTCTGTGGGCGGCCCATGCGGCCCATCCCAGGCCGATGATCAGCGCCAGCGCGAAGAGCGTGATGCCCGAGTTGACCGGCAGGCCGAACGTGTTGACGAACAGCGTGTCGATCTGCGCCCCGATCCAGACGGTGTAGGGGATGATGATGTTGTTGACGAAGACGATCATCGCCCCGGACACGAGCGTCGAGAGGGCGATGCCTCGCCAGGTCACCGTGGCGGTCTTGCGGAAGTAGTAGATGAAGACCAGCGCGGGGATGCAGAGCAGGTTGAGGATGTGCACGCCGATCGAGAGTCCCATCAGGTAGGCGATCAGCACGATCCAGCGCGAGGAGTGGGGTTCGTCGGCCTGCTCCTCCCATTTGAGCATCAGCCACACGACCAGCGCCGTGAACATCGACGAGAGCGCGTAGACCTCGCCCTCGACGGCCGAGAACCAGAACGTGTCGGTGAAGGTGTAGGCCAGGGCCCCGACGGCTCCGGCGCCCAGGACGGCCCATGTGTTGGCGGCGGTGAGCTGCGCGCCGTCGCGCGTCACCAGACGCCGTGCCAGGTGGGTGATGGTCCAGAACAGGAACAGGATGCAGAAGGCGCTGGCCAGCGAGTTCATGGCGTTGACGGCGATGCCCACGTAGTCGGGGTTTCCGAAGGCGAAGAGCGTGGCCAGGCGCGCCAGCATCATGAACAGCGGGGCTCCGGGCGGGTGTCCCACTTCGAGTTTGTAGGACGTCGCGATGAACTCCGAGCAGTCCCAGAGGCTTGAGACGGGTTCCATCGTCATCAGATAGACCATCGCCGCGACGGCGAATACGGCCCAGCCCGTGATGTTGTTCCAGCGTTTGTAAAAGTGCATATCCGAGAAAACTTTTTTCGTAACTACTTATCGTGCAAAAGTAATGATTTAACGCGTTTTTTCCAACCTTATTACGCGAAATGCGTTTACAGCCACCTTTTCCACCATTTTTTCTGCGGGGCCTCGGCCGTTGCCGCCGGTGCGGCGATGGCGGTAGCCGCGGACCCGGCGGCGTTCCCCGACCCTCTGCGTTTGCGGCGGCGGGACGGCTTTGCCGAAGGGGCCGGAGCCGGGTTGGGGGCGTTTTTCGGCGCTGCGGTGGCGGCGGATTTGTTCCCGGCGGCTTTCGCGGCGTTGCCGGGGCCTTGCTTCGGGGCTTGCCCGCGCGTCGCGTCGGCGGGGCGGGAGGCGGTTTTTCCGGCCGGCTCGTCGAGCAGGATGATG
>ENA-UONU01000775-UONU01000775.1-human-gut-metagenome-genome-assembly--contig:-CS51-NODE-775-length-29225-cov-8.538567_pt1 | contig 29225 bp, 25 predicted proteins | sample MGYA00242462_ERZ724009 | MGnify/ENA metagenome assembly ERZ724009 | reverse complement strand
CTCTCTGCATCCGGCAGCAGCGGCCGCAGTGGGCTGCCTCCTGTCCTCCGCAGATACGGTAGTTTCCCCCGGTGATGTGCAGCGGTTTCCCGTGGACAAGGCACGCTGCGATCTTGCGCCGTGCGCTTTCGTAAATCTCCTGCACGGTGGAGCGGGAAATGTCCATTTGTGCGGCACACTGCTCGTGGGTTTTCTGCTCCAAGTCAACCAGCCGAATGGCCTCGTACTCGTCCAGCGTCAGCAGGATCGGCTCGGCATCCTCGCACCCGTTAGGGCAGAAGGTATCAACTTGCGGTGCGCCGCAAATCCGGCGGCATCGTGGCGGTCTTGGCATGGATACGCCCCCTCGTTTTCGGTATATACCGATCATAGCGCTTTGGGCAGAAAAAAGCAATCTTCTTTTCAAAAGCCGCTGCAATTTCCGTCCTCATATAGATACGGGCTGATATTCGGAGTCGAAAACTGCGTGTGAGCCATGATCGTATTGTCAGATCATCTGCATTTGACAGAACTTCGCAGGGCAAGATGAATTTGCTTGGATCCCTTATGGGTTTAGTTTCCATACAAGCCGTTCACGGGTGGTTGTCCACCTATGAACGGCTTGTAAATTCTCACCCCTACGGCATATTATGCCAGCGCAGGCAGGGCCACCCGCAACCCAATCCCGGTAAATCCGTATCTATGGGCAGCTGTAAAGCACATTCTTGAAAATAGGCCGTACACCGGGTGCGCTGTAAACTTCAAAAGTACAACGGTCAGCTTCAAAGTTCGCAAGAAGATCTACAACCCCGTAGAGGAGCAGCAAATCATTTTGAATATGCAGGAGCCGATCATCTCCGAGGAACTGTTTGACCGTGTAGAGGAGATCCGTCAAAACCCGCAGCAGTTCAAATTTTCTGCATAGAGCAGAACACGGTGCAGCCCCTTTTCATAGGCTGCACCGTATCCTGCATAAAAACTTCGTTATCCGCCCGTCACAAATCGCTGACTGGCTTTTTTACATTTTCTTATGATTTCGATTGCCGACAGCCGCCACATGGTGGCGCACGCAAGGCTCCTTTTTCACGGCAATCTGCCGCTTCTCAGTTCTTCAGGCTCTGCAGCGGAGCGGGGATGCGGCCGCCACGGGCGATGAAATCTGTGCTGGCGGCTTCATGGACCGGCATCACCGGCGCAGAACCCAACAGGCCGCCCAGTTCCACCATGTCACCCACATCCTTCCCCTCCACGGGGATGATGCGGACAGCGGTGGTCTTGCTGTTGACCATGCCCACCGCCGCCTCGTCAGCGATGATGGCGGAGATGGTTTCGGCGGTGGTGCTGCCGGGCACGGCGATCATATCCAGCCCCACGGAGCATACGCAGGTCATGGCCTCCAGCTTATCCAGCGTCAGGGTACCGTCCAGAGCGGCGGCGATCATGCCCTCGTCCTCCGACACCGGGATAAAGGCGCCGGACAGTCCGCCCACATGAGAGGACGCCATGACGCCGCCCTTCTTCACGGCGTCGTTCAGCAGCGCCAGCGCCGCCGTGGTGCCGTGGGTGCCGCAGACGGACAGCCCCATCTCCTCCAGGATCCGGGCCACGCTGTCTCCGATGGCGGGGGTGGGCGCCAGCGACAGGTCTACGATGCCGAAGGGAGTATCCAGCCGCCGGGAGGCCTCGGTGGCCACCATCTGGCCCACACGGGTGATCTGGAAAGCCGTCTTTTTGATGGTCTCCGCCACCACGTCAAAGGGCTGGTCCTTGCAGGACTGCAAGGCGTGGTGTACCACGCCGGGGCCGGAGACGCCCACATTGATGACGCTGTCGGCCTCACCCACCCCATGGAAGGCCCCGGCCATAAAGGGGTTATCCTCCACGGCGTTGCAGAACACCACCAGCTTGGCGCAGCCCAGCCCATCGGTGTCACGGGTCAGATGGGCCGTCTCCTTGATGATGCGACCCATGCGGGCCACGGCGTCCATGTTGATGCCCGCCTTGGTGGAGCCCACATTGATACTGGAGCAGACGATATCCGTCTCCGCCAGCGCCTGTGGAATGGCCCGCAGCAGCAGCTCGTCGCCGTGGGCAAAGCCCTTCTGCACCAGCGCCGAGTAGCCGCCGATGAAGTCCACGCCGCAGGTCTTGGCGGCCCGGTCCATCGCGTGGGCAAAGGGAACGTAGTCCTCCGTGTCGCAGCCGCCGGCCACCAGTGCCATGGGGGTCACGGAGATGCGCTTGTTGACGATGGGAATACCGAACTCCCCCTGGATCTCCTCGCCCGTCCGCACCAGATGCTGCGCCCGGCGGCAGATCTTGTCATAGATTTTCTCGCAGCAGCGCTTGGGATCCTCACTGACGCAGTCCAGCAGGGAGATACCCATGGTGATGGTGCGGATATCCAGATGGCGCTTATCGATCATGTCGATGGTATCAAAAATGTGATGTATACTCAGCATGGCTCCCCCTCTTACAGCTTGTGCATTGCGTCGAAGATGTCCTCCCGCTGGATACGCAGAGACAGATCACGGGTCTCGCCGTAGGCGGTGATGTCGGTCCGCAGCTGCTCGAAGGAGCCCTGGCACCCTGCCAGATCCACCACCATCATCATGGTAAAGCACCCCTCCATGATGGTCTGGCTGATCTCCAGCACGTTGACCCCATGCTGGGCCAGTGTGCCGCACACACCGGCAATGATGCCCACCTGATCTTTTCCTACCACGGTCACGATGGCTTTCATATTTTTCCACTCCGTTCTGTAATTCTTCCGTCAGCTTGACATTTCTCTGTCCAGTGGACAGATATCTGACGCTTTCCTGACGCATTATTATACCGGATTTTTCCCGGACTGACAAGCGTTTTTCCCAAATTGGATGCTCTCCGTCACGACCGGTAAAGCCCCCCGGCCGGATGGACATCCGGCCGGGGGGCTGATTCGATTTTACGTCAATACGCCTGAACCGATATTTTACATCGGCAGCTTCCATTCCTCCTACACACCCAGCCGGGTCCAGAGTCGGTCATACAGACGCAGAGTCTCCGTGGGGAGATTCTCATAGATCTCGCAGCGGTGGAGCACCTCCTCCGAGGGGGCCATGACCTCGTAGATCTCCGGGTCCAGCGGCTCCTCGTTGACCTCCTCATAGTAGGCCGGGTACTCCTCCAGCGCCTCGCCGTTGGGGGAGGCGTACCAGATGTAGTCCATGTTGGCCAGATTGGCCTTTGTAGATGCGATGAAGTTGATCCACTCCTCCGCCTCGGACATATGCTGGCTGCTCTTCAGGACGCACATGGCATCCACGAACCAGTTGCTGCCCTCCTCCGGGATGACGAAGGCCAGGTCCTCGTTATTCTCCAGCATGGTCAGGTAGTCGCCGGCGTAATACATAGCCACGGCGGCATTGCCGCCCTCCATCTTCTGGAACACCTCGTCCATGACGAAGGCCTGATACACGCCGCTGTCCTTGGCCTGCTTCAGCAGGGCAAAGGCCTCCTCCAGCTGGCTCTCGTCGGTGGTATTGATGCTGTATCCCAGATACAGCAGGGCCGCCGCCAGAGCGTCACGGGAGTTGTTGATCATCAGCACCTGTCCGGCGTACTGGGGGTCGAACATGGCGCTCCAGCTGGTGATGGGCTGAGAGACCATGGTGGTGTTGTAGATGATGCCCAGCGTACCCCAGGTGTAGGGGACGGTGTACCGGTTCTCCGGATCGTAGCTGAGGTTCTTATAGGTATCGGCAATGAGGTCAAAGTTGGGGATGTGGCTGTAATCCAGCTCCGCCAGCATATCCTCGTCAATGAGCCGGGCGATCATATAGTCCGAGGGGACGATGACATCGAAGTCGGCGCCTCCCATTTTGATGAGGGAGTACAGGGCCTCGTTGCTCTCCGCCGTCTGGTAGTTGACCCGGATGCCGGTCTCCTCCTCAAACTGGGTGATGAGGCTCTCGTCGATATACTCGCCCCAGGAGCACACGTTCACCACCCGGTCGGACCGGGCGGAGCGGCCGGTGACGATCAGCGTCACCACCAGCACGCAGGCTGCCAGTCCCGCCCCCACACGGCGCAGGGTCTTATGGAGCTTGCTGCGGTTGGGGTGGGGGGCCGCTGGGGCGGTGTGGTGCTCCGCCTTCAGGCGGTGGTCGGCACGGCTCTCCCGCAGGTTCACGACGGCCAGCAGCACCAGCACCGTCACGAACAGCAGGGTGGAGATGGCGTTGATCTCCGGGCTGACCCGCTTCTTGGTCATGCCGTAGATGGTCATGGCCAGCGTGGAGGAGCTGGTACCGGCGGTGAAGTAGCTGATGATAAAGTCATCCACAGACATGGTGAAGGCCGTCAGAGCGCCGGAGACGATGCCGGGCCTGATCTCCGGGATCACCACACGCCAGAAGGCCTGCATCCACGTGCAGCCCAGATCCTGCGCCGCATCGATGAGGTTGCGGTCCATCTGGCGCAGCTTGGGTCCCACGGACAGGATCACATAGGGGATATTGAAGCAGATATGGGCCAGCAGCAGCGTGCCGAAGCCCATGGTCAGGCGCTCCGGCAGCACCACCAGCGACTGCCACGAATTCATCCACCCGGCGAAGGCGCCCCAGCCGTTGAAGAACACCACGAACAGCAGGCACAGGCTGACGCCGGTGACGATATCCGCATTCATCATGGGGATGTTGTTGACGGCGTTCACCACCGCACGACGGCGGCGGCTCATGGCGTACAGGCCGATGGCGGCGAAGGTGCCGGCGATGGACGCCACGATGGTGGACAGCAGCGACACCAGCAGCGTGGTATAGACGCTGTTCATAATGAGCCGGTTGGAGAGAAGGGACTCGTACCACTTCAGGGAGAAGCCCTTCCACACGCTGGAGCTGGTGCCGGCGTTGAAGGAAAAGACGATCAGGATGATGATGGGGGCATAGAGAAACAGGAACACCAGCGCCATCAGCAGCCGGTCGCCAAAGCGATTCTGGGTGCGGCTCATAGCTTCACCGCCTGTTCCTCGCCCTCACCGAAGCGATTCATCACCAGCATACACACCAGCACAATGATCATCATCACCAGCGAAATGGCGGCGCCCAGCTGGGGGTTGTAGGCACCCCCCAGAAACTGCCGCTCAATGAGGTCGCCCAGCAGCAGCTCCGTGCCGCCGCCCAGCATCCGGCTGATGGCGAAGGTGGACACCGACGGCACGAACACCATGGTGATGCCCGACACCACGCCCGGCAGGGACAGGGGCAGGATCACCCGGCGGAACACCGTCAGGCTGCCGGCCCCCAGATCACGGGCGGCCTCCAGCAGGGAGTGATCCAGCTTGATGATGACGGAATAGATGGGCAGGATCATGAAGGGCAGATAGTTATACACCATGCCCAGCACCACAGCCCCCTGGGTATTCATCATGGAGAAATACTCCAAGTTGGTGCCGAAGATGTGATTATAGAGGCTGATGAGGCCGATCTTCTGGAACAGCTGGTTCAAAAGGCCGTTGTTTTCCAGAATGGTCATCCACGAATAGGTCCGCAGCAGGAAGTTCATCCACATGGGCAGCATAATGAGCACCATGGCCGTCCGCTGAAAGGAGGCGCCCTCCCGGCTCATGAGATAGGACACCGGGTAGCCGATCAGCAGACAGATCACCGTGGCGATGATGGCCAGCTTGAAGGACCGGAGGAACACCTCCGTATAGCCCCCCATCTGCACGAAGTTATCCAGCGTAAAGCCGCCGTCGGCGGAGGAAAAGGCATAGGCCACCATAATGACAATGGGGGCCACCACGAAGATCGCCATCCACACCTCGTAGGGTACGGCGAACCGGGAGAGCTTATTCTTCATCCCCGCTCTCCTCCTCGTCCGTCTCCAGAGAGGCGTCCGCCAGCTCCTCATACTCCTCGGAGTAGGAGCTGTAATCTCCGAACTGGCCGGAGTATTCGCTCTTTTTCATGATGTGGAAGCCGTCGGGATCGATCTTCACGCCGATGCGGGCGCCCTCCGGGGAGTGATCCGTGGTCTGAATGAGCCACTTGAAGCCCCGGAAGTCCACAATGATATCGTACTGCATCCCCTTGAAGGTGACGCTGGTGACGGTGCCTACCAGCTGCCCCTGCTCCACGGGGACGATGTCGATATCCTCCGGACGGATGACCACGTCCACCGGCTCGTTGGGTGCGAAGCCGCCGTCCACGCAGGGGAACTCCCGGCCGTACATCTTCACTACCTTGTCCCGGACCATGACGCCGTTCAAAATATTGCTCTCACCGATAAAATCCGCCACGAAGGCGTTCTTCGGCTCGTTGTAGATATCCTCCGGGGTGCCGATCTGCTGGATACGGCCCTTGTCCATCACCACCACGGTGTCGGACATGGTCAGGGCCTCCTCCTGATCGTGGGTAACGTAGACAAAGGTAATGCCCATCTGCTGCTGGATCCGTTTCAGCTCGATCTGCATATCCTTCCGCAGGCGCAGGTCCAAGGCACCCAGCGGCTCGTCCAACAGCAGCACCTTGGGCCGGTTCACCAGCGCACGGGCAATGGCCACACGCTGCTGCTGGCCGCCGGAGAGCTGATGGATCCTCCGGTGCTCAAAGCCCTTCAGGCTCACCACGCCCAGCATCTCTGTCACCCGCTGCTCGATCTCGTCGGCAGGCACCTTGGCGATCCGCAAGCCAAAGGCGATGTTTTCAAAGACATCCAGATGGGGAAACAGGGCGTACTTCTGAAAGACGGTGTTGATCTGCCGCTTATGCGGCGGAACATCATTGATCCTCACACCGTCAAAGGTGACGTCTCCCGACGTGGGCGTCGTGAAGCCGCCAATGATCCGCAGCGTCGTGGTCTTGCCACAGCCGCTGGGGCCAAGCAGTGTGAGGAATTCGGAATCGTTGATATACAGATTGATGTGATCGAGAACCAGCTCGTCGTCAAACGCCATGCAGAGGTCCCGCAGGCGAATCAACTCTTTGGACATTTATCCTCCCCCGTTCGTTAAATAATATCTACCTCTTTTCTCTGTTCAAAGGGAGGCCTTGCGGACAGGCCTGATATCTCTCGTTGAAATTTGGCAGATTCACTATATATAAAAAGCAGGGAAATGTCAATGTATATTTTCCCCTGTTTAAGGAAAATTCTGCACGGTGGAGAATTTTACTCGTTTTTGCCGGAGATTTCCGGGGAATGGCAGAAAAAAGCCCCGGCTGCACCGGGCAGCCGGGGCGGCGGTCAGCCGAAGTATTTCTCCCGGAAGGGGACGCTCTCCACCTGAAAGCTGCGGCCCCGGAGGTAATTCAGCAGGTCGGCGTCCGTGGGGAAGTCGAAGGTCAGGCGGTAGGAATACAGGGCCTGCCGGGTCTCGCCGTAGCGGCGGTTCACCTGCCCGTCGCCGTACTTGCCGTCCCCCAGCAGGGGGCAGCCCAAGTCCGCCATGGTGGCCCTGATCTGGTGGGTGCGGCCCGTCAGCAGCTCCACCTCCAGCAGGGACAGCTCCCCACGGGTCTCCAGCGTCCGGTAGCGGGTAACGGCGGTCTTGCCGCCGGGAACGGGCCTGTGGTATACGGCCACCTGCTTTTTCTTCTCATCCTTCAGCAGGAAGCAGGATACCTCCCCCTGCGGCGGCCGGGGCGTCCCCACGGTGATGCAGAGGTAGCGCTTGTCGATCTCACGATCCCGGATCTTCTGGTTGATGATCCGCAGGGTCTCGGCGTTTTTGGCGGCGATGACGATGCCGCCGGTGTTGCGGTCGATGCGGTTGCACAGCGCCGGGGTGAAGGCGTTCTCCCACCGGGGGTTCCACTCCCGCTTCTGGTAGAGGTATGCCTGAATGTGGTTGATGAGGGTGTTGACCTTCTCCGTCTCGTCGGCGTGGACCACCAGACCGGGGCGCTTGTTCAGCAGCATCAGATTCTCGTCCTCGTAGACGATATCCAGGCTGGGGCGGAACAGGGTGAGGAACAGATTATCCTCCCTGGGCTTGTCAAAGAACTCGTCGTTGATGTATAATTGCAGCACGTCCCCCTCCCGCAGACGCTGATCCCGCTGGGCCCGGCCTCCGTTGACCTTGATGCGCTTGAGGCGGATATACTTTTGCAGCAGGGCCGGCGGCAGCAGCGGCAGAGCCTTGGAGACGAAGCGATCCACCCGCTGTCCGGCGTCATTTTTCCCGATGGTCAGCTCCCGCATGGCGTGTTTCCTCCTTTGATGGATGCTGTTTAAGGCTATTGTACCTGATTTTCGGAAATTGTCAAAATATTTCGCAGAAAATGTTTGACAAGCAGGGTGCAATCCTCTATAATACTATTCGTGTCATTAAGAGGTGTACTATGCGATTGAATGTAAACCGACTGCTGCATACCCCCGACGCCAGTCAGGAGGTCCGGTTCGAGATGGATCTGTCTCAGCTGGATTTCGGCGGCGCTGCGCCCATTATCCGTCCGGTCACTGTGGAAGGCCGTCTTCGGAATCAGGCCGGGGTTCTGCTGTGCCAGCTGGAGATGCATACGACGCTGCACTGCGTGTGTGACCGGTGCATGGAGGAATTCGATGCGCCCAAGTCCGTTTCTTACTCGTGCGTTCTGGCCGAGGAGAAGCAGGAGGAGGACAGCGACGAGATCATCCTGCTGGAGCACGACGAGGTGGATCTGGCGGAACTGGCCAGAGATGCGTTCATTCTCGACATGGACACGAAAACTCTTTGCTCCGAGGACTGTAAGGGTCTTTGCCCCGGCTGCGGCGTGAACCTCAACCGGGAGCCCTGCCGCTGCAAAAAGCAGGTGGATCCGAGGCTTGCCAAGCTGGCCAGTCTCCTGCAGGAGAAGGAGTAAAGCGCTTCTCTATACTATCAATTACTGCTCAGGCAGTTAAGACCAAGGAGGTGTCAACATGGCAGTACCCAAGGGAAAAGTATCCAAGCAAAGACGCAACAAGAGACGCAGCTCCGTGTGGAAGCTGGCGACTCCCGGTCTGGTGGCTTGCACCAAGTGCGGTGCGCTGCATCTGCCTCACAGAATGTGCCCGGAGTGCGGTACCTACAATGGCCGTGAGGTCAAGCAGGTCAAGTCCGTGGCCGCTGGCAAATAATGATCGTGTGTCCTTGACAGGCGGGAAGCGTGGCTTTCCGCCTGCTTTTCTTTTTGCAGGGAAGGTCTGTCTGTATGGTGCCTGCTTCGGCGGGATATCATGGTCGGTGCCGCAGCATGGGTGATGCCATGCCACAGCAGAAAATCGCTGCGGGGTGGTGGGAGGACACAGCTGCGAAAAGCCTGCCGCCATGCGCAAAGCGCAAGGCGCGAGCTTCATAACGAATCAAGCGCAGGGGAGACGAGCCGTCTCTCCCGCGCTTGATTTTACTCCATCTCATCCAGCGTCAGCCGGAAGCTGGGGAGGAAATGCTCCCGGAAATAGGTCAGCTCCGGCAGATGGAAATCGTCCAACGCCTGCTCTGTCTGCTCCGCCGCCCGGCGGAACTCCAGATTCCCGGCCTTCAGCTCCTCCAGACATTTGATGTGGGCAGACAGCTTGTCCGCCGCCTTCACCAACTCCTCCACCTCCGGGTCTGTGGGGGTCAGGGCCTCGGCAAAGTCCGGCTGCAGCTCCGGCGGCAGCATCCCCACCAGCTTGCCGCAGGCGATGTGCTCCACCTGCTTGTAGGCATCCCGGATGGCGGGATTATAGTACTTGATGGGGGTAGGCAGATCCCCGGTGAGGATCTCGCTGGCGTCGTGGTACAGGGCCGCCACCGCCACCGTACCGGGGTCCACCTGACCGCCGAAGCAGCGGTTGCGGATCACCGCCAGCGCATGGGCCAGCACTGCCACCTGATGGCTGTGCTCCTGAATGTTCTCCGGCTGGCTGTTACGCATCAGCGCCCAGCGGGAGATGAACCGCATCCGGGACGTATAGGCAAAAAAGTGTTCCATGTTATGTCACCTCTCCCATCAGGATATCGTTTACTACGCCTGTGATCTTCACATGACGAACGGTGTTATGGTAATCCTCCTGTGTCTGCACCTCCACCGGCATATAGTTGGGGGCATGACCGGCGGCGCAGCCGTCCTTGCGCTGCTCGAAGAGCACGGGATAAGTCTGGCCTACGCAGCCCTGCAGATAGGCACGGTGCAGCTCCGCCGCCACCGCCGACGCACGGGCGGCACGCTCCTCCTTCACCGGGCCGGGGACCTGCTCCATCTCCGCCGCCCTGGTGCCGGGGCGGATGGAGTAGGGGAAGATGTGCATCTGGGCAAAGCCGCAGCGGCGCAGGAAGGCCAGCGTCTGGGAAAATTCCTCCTCCGTCTCGCCGGGGAAGCCGCAGATCAGATCCGTGGTGATGGCGGGCCGGGGGAAGTACTGCCGCAGCAGAGTCACGGACCGGAGGAACCGGGCGGTGTCATACCGGCGATTCATGCGCCGCAGGGTGGCGTCGCAGCCGGATTGCATGGACAGGTGGAACTGGGGGCAGAGGTTGGGGAGCCGGGCGGCCCGGCGGCAGAAATCCTCCGTCACGGTGCGGGGCTCCAGACTGCCCAGCCGCAGGCGCATCTCTCCCGCCGCCTGCGACACCGCCTCCAGCAGATCGATGAGGCTGCGGCCGTCCTTGAAATCCTGTCCCCAAGAGGAGATCTCGATGCCGGTAAAGACCACCTCCCGGTAGCCCTCCCGCCGCAGCTGCTCCGTCTGGCGCACCGCCTCCTCCAGCGGCAGGGACCGCACCGGCCCCCGTGCATAGGGGATGATGCAGTAGGTGCAGAAGTTGACGCAGCCGTCCTCCACCTTCAGCATGGCCCGTGTCCGGGCCGCCATGCCCCCGGCGGGCAGCACCTCGAAGGTGCGGCGGCGCAGGGCCTCATCCACCGCCACACGGCTGCGGTGATCCTCCGCCGCCTGCTCCAGCAGGGTCAGAAACTCCATCCGGTCGCCGGTGCCGCCGATGAGGTCGATGCCCAGCTCCTGAGCCTCCGGGGTGTGGGTCTGCACATAGCAGCCGCAGGCAGCCACCACGGCCTGGGGATTGCGGCTCTTGGCCCTGCGGATCATCTGCCGGGATTTTTTATCGCTGACGGCGGTGACGGAGCAGGTGTTGATGATGTAGGCGTCCGCCGGGGACTCAAAGTCCACCAGCGTGTGGCCACGCCGCTGAAGCTCCTGCTCCATGGCCTGCGTCTCGTATTGGTTGACCTTGCAGCCGAGGGTGTAAATAGCAACTCGCATGGGGATTCTCCTTGCACTTTGCGGTTTTCTCCGATATAATAAGAATTTGTCTACATTATACGGTATCCGGCCGCCGGTGGCAAGAGGGTCTTTGCCCCTCCCCCCTGTCCGGCGCCGGTTTTTCTGAAAAAACGGGAGGTCTGCGCTATGATCTATCTGGACCACGCCGCCACCACGCCCCTGCCTGAGGCTGTGGCGGATACCATGTACGATGTGCTGCGCCATCAGTTCGGCAATCCCTCCGCCCAGTATCCTCTGGGCCGGGAGGCCAAGGAGCTGGTGGAGGAGGCACGCCGCACCATCGCCGGGGCACTGGGGTGCCAGCCATCGGCCCTGCACTTCACCTCCTGCGGCACGGAGTCGGACAACTGGGCCATCCGGGCCGCCGCATGGCAGGGCCGCCACACGGGGCGGCACATCATTACCACTGCCGTGGAGCACAGCGCCGTGCTGGAGCCTTGCCGCCAGCTGGAACAGGAGGGGTATGAGGTCACCTACCTCAAGCCCGACCGCACGGGGCATATCTCCACCGGACAGGTGGCGGAGGCCCTGCGGGAGGACACGGTACTGGTGTCCGTGATGCTGGTGAACAACGAGACGGGGTGTCTCTTCCCCGTGGCGGATATCGCCCGACTGCTGAAGGAGCGGGGGAGCCGTGCGCTCCTCCACTGCGACGCCGTGCAGGGCTTTCTGAAGGTTCCCTGCGACCCGGCGGGGTGGGGCGTGGATCTGATGAGCCTGTCCGCCCACAAGATCGGCGGCCCCAAGGGCATCGGCGCTCTGTACGTCCGTCCGGACCTGCGGAACCTGCGGCCCCTGCTGGCCGGCGGCGGGCAGGAGGAGGGGCTGCGCTCCGGCACGGAGGCCACCGCCCAGATAGCGGGCTTTGCCAAGGCCGTGGTGCTGCGGCAGGAGGGGCTGGAGGAAAAGCTTGCCCACATGGCCCGCATCAAGGCCTACTGCCGGGAGCGGCTGCTGAGCATCCCCGGCGTGGTGCCGGTGGGCAGCGGCGAGGCCCCCCACATTCTGGCGGTGTCGCTGGTGGGCTATCCCAGTGCCAACGTCATCAACGATCTGGGCAGTCAGGGCATCTGCCTGTCCGCAGGCTCCGCCTGTCACCGGGGCAAGGCCAGCCGGGGCTATGCCGCTCTGGGGCTGGATAAAAGGACCGCCGCCGGGGTGCTGCGGCTCAGCTTCGGGCCGGAAACCACGGAGGGCGACATCGACGCCCTGTACGAGGCGCTGCTGCGCCACAAAAATACGAGATTTTCCATGCTGTGAGGGATACCATGCTGCAATGTCTGAAACGTGAACCGGGCTTTTACCGGTATCTGTGGGGTCTGACCGGCCCCATCGCCCTGCAAAACCTTATCACCTTTACACTGGGCCTGATGGACACGCTGATGGTCAGCTGGCTGGGCAACACCCAGATGGCCGCCGTCACCACCGCCAACGTGCCGGTGTTCCTGCTGATCTCCATCGTGTTCGGCGTACAGAGCGGCCTGAGCATTTTGGTGAGCCAGTACTGGGGCAAGCGGGATATGGAGCACATCAGCCGTGCCATCGGCGTGGCGGCCATGCTGGGTACCGGCCTGACGGTGGTGCTGGCGGCGGTGCTGTACCTGTGGCCGGTGGAGATCATGGATCTGCTGTCCAACAACCATGAGCTGTCGGTGCTGGGTGCGCCGTATCTGAAGCTCATCGGCATCTCCTATGTGTTCAATATGCTCTCGTCCCTGTATGTCAGCGCCCGGCGCAGCGCCGAGGACGCCGGCTTCGGCATGAAGCTGTTCGCCATGTCCACGGTGCTGAACACGGGGCTGAACTACCTGCTGATCTTCGGCAAGTGCGGCCTGCCTGCGCTGGGCATTCAGGGTGCCGCCGTGGCTACCCTGCTGGCCCGCATCACAGAGTTCGCCGTGTGCAGCTTCTGTGCCGTCCGCAGCAGGCTCCTGCCCATCCAGTGGCGGGCCTTCTTCCGCCCCGGCTGGGAAATGCTCCGGCGGTTCGTGAAGTACTCCTCCCCCGTGATCCTCAATGAGACGGCATGGGGCCTCGGCAACAGTATGCTGACGGTGATCCTGGGCTACACCGACAACTCCGTGGAGATGCTGGCGGCCAACGCCGTGATGGGCAACCTCAACCGCCTGTTCCTGGTGGTGTGCTTCGGTCTGGGTGCCGCCACCGCCGTGATAATCGGCAAATCCATCGGTGAGGGCCGCAGCCATCAGGAGGTCATGGACCTGAGCCGGACGCTATTGGTGTTCACGGCGCTGGTGGGTGCGGGGCTGACGGTCCTGTCTCTGCTGCTGGTGCCGACGCTGTTCGTGCCGGTGGTGTTCCCGCTGTTCAAGCTCTACGGCGAGTCCGCCGCCATCGCCACGGCGCTGGCGGTGACGGGCTTTCTGTCCATCCCCCTCCACGCCTACTCTATCTCCGCCGTCACCGGCGTGCTGCGGGCGGGCGGCGACGTGTTCTGGTCCACCCTGCTGGACGTGGGACCCCAGTGGTGCATGGCCCTGCCCCTGACGGCGCTGCTGGCGCTGGTGCTGAAGGCGGACTACTGGTGGATCGCCGCCGCCATCCAGTCGGAGAGCCTGCTGAAGGTGCCGCTGTGCGCCCTGCGTATCCGCACGGGACAGTGGATCCACGACGTCACCGTCCGAAAGGAGCGTGGGCAATGAGCCTGTTCGTCTGCCCCATCTGCGGGGCGGCGCTGGAACGGGAGCCGGGGCGCTACCGCTGTCCGGCGGGCCACAGCTATGACGTGGCCCGTGAGGGCTACACACATCTGCTGCCCGCCAACCGCAAGCATTCCAAAATGCCCGGCGACGACAAGGGCATGGCCGCCGCCCGCAGTGTCTTTCTCAGCAAGGACTACTACGCCGCCCTGCGGGATGCCCTGTGCCGTCTGGCACTGGACTATGCCCCGGAGCATCCGGCGGTGCTGGACACCGGCTGCGGCGAGGGATACTACACCAGCGCCGTCTACCGGGCGCTGCGGGACGCCGGGAAGGCCCCCTGCATGGCGGGGACGGACATCTCCAAGGCCATCCTCCGCCGGGCCGCCAAGCGGGAAAAGGACGTGGAGTTCGCCGTGGCCTCCTCCTATCACCTGCCGGTGGCGGATCGGTCCATCGACCTGCTGCTCAACTGCTTCTCCCCGCTGGCGCTGGAGGAATTTCGGCGGGCGCTCCGGCCCGGCGGCACGTTTCTCTATGTGGTACCGTCGGAAAAGCACCTGTGGGAGCTGAAGCAGGTGCTCTATGACCACCCCTATCCCAACGAGGTGAAGGAGACTCCCTACGAGGGCTTCGCCTACGCCGAGATCCGCCACGTGGAGGACCGCATCCGGGTGCTGGGGCAGGAGGATATCCACGCCCTGTTCCAGATGACCCCCTACGACTGGAAAACCCCCAAGTCCGGCTGTCAGCGTCTGGCGGCGCTGGAGGAGCTGGCGGTCACCATCAGCTTCGATATCCATGTCTTTCGCCGGGAGGCGTGAGGCTGCCGAAAATTTTCCTGTCGATGGGCGCTGCGTTGCAGCGCCCAATTTTTGTGAAATTCTCTGTTTTTTCTTGACATATTGCAGTCTACATTATACATTATAGTCATAATTTGTCGTCATCTGGTGTAAAAAGGAGGTATCCCATGAACCGTTTTTCCCGCCGCCTGTCGCTTCTTCTGTGCGTCCTACTGCTGCTGATAACGGCTCTCAGCGGCTGCGGTACATCCCCTGCCGCTCCCTCTGGCCCCTCCACACCTCAGGCCCCCACGGCGGAGGATGCGGCCCTGCGCCGTGCGCCCTTCCAGCCGGTCATCACCTGTGAGCTGGCCGGGGAGGTGGAGACCCTGACGGAGGAACAGCAGCAGGCCATCCTCTCCTATACCACCATGCTTTGTACCGCTCTGGCCCGGCCCGATGATCCTCTGCCGGAGGAGCCCTATACCACGGACACCCTGCGTCAGGAGGCACTGACCCGTGGCTTCCTGTGGTCCAGCTATATCTGGGGGGAGCAGCGGGTACAGGTGTATCCCATGAACCCTATTTACCGCAGCGAGGATGCGGTGGAGGTGTGGGCCTCTCTCCGGGTGGAGGCCAATTATTCCAGCGACCTCACCCAGACCACCGGCGATACCTTCGGCTACGGCTCTCTGCACCATCTGACCCTGAACCGTACCGCCCAAGGCTGGCAGGTGGTGGGCGACGACTGCGAGGAGTCCGATCTGTGCGGTTATCTCAGCGGCTGCGGCACCGCCTCCCTCCCGTCGGAGGACATCCTCGCCGCCATCCAGAATTATCTGGACCTACGGGCCGCCGTCATGGCCGGGCGAACCCCCGCTGCCCCGGCGTGCTGCACCGCTCCCCTACGGGAGGATGCACAGGCTCTGGCGGAGGCCGCCGTGGACGAGTACGCCGTCATTTACGATGTACAGTGCCGCCCCGCCTACTTTGCCCCCATGCAGCAGAGCGGCGAGACGGTGCAGGTGACCCTTCGGGAGATCCTACGGGTGGATCACCTACGGCAGGGCGTCATCGCCGCCACACGGACCTCCGTGGATCATACCCTGACCCTCCGGCGGCAGGCGGACGGCTGGTGGCAGGTCTGCGGCGACAGCTATGAGGCGCTGGGACACACCTGCGCCGTCACGCCCTGATGGGCAGCTTTTTCAGGATATAGCTTTAGGAAAAAACAGGCAGACGCATGGCGTCTGCCTGTTTTTGTTGGCTGCACCGTGTCATGGGGCCTTATGCTCGCTGGCGCTCCTTCATTCGTCTCCAGTTGATGAAGCCGTACAGGTCGTTCACCAAAAAAGCCACGAAGCAAACGACCACCGAGAGATACCGGGTGTCGGCAAGGCTGGCCAGCACCCACAGTGCGATCAGCACGATATCGTTGCTGGCATAGGCCAGCGCAAAATAGGCACTTCTGCGGAAGGTCAGATACACCGCCAGAAAGCTGGTGGTAACGGAGAGGATACTGGGAAGGAGGTTGGCCGTGTGGAACATCTTCAATATCCAGTAGAACACCCCCGTGGCCACCACCGCCGCAAGGCACATGAGCACGATCTCTTTTTTGCCGATGGTATTCACCTTGACCTCCGACCTCCTCCCGTTGTAGGGGTTTTTCAGCCATGAGATCAGGGCAAACACCGCCATCGGCATGGTCATGCCCAGATAGGTGATCATCTCGCCGTAGTAGGCAAAGGTATAGGAGATGATGCCATACAGCAGGCTAAAGAGCACCATCAGCACCTGTCCGATGGGGTTTCCCTTGGCGTTGAAGATAAGCGACGTGACGCCTATCAGCGAGGCGGCCAGCGTCAGATAATTCTCCCGGTCAAAGGCGCAGAAGGATCCGACGATGAACACCACCGACAGGCCCCACAGGAGCCTCTCGGCTCCGGAAAAGTATTGAAGCAGCTTTCTCCGCATAAGATCCACCTCCAAAAAAACAGCACCCGCATACACATCTTCTGAGACCTGACGATGTGCAAACGAATGCTTTCCCATCTACTACTCGGTAGCAATATCCGTATTCTATTGATGTGAGTATTTTACCATGAAAGCTCCGGAGATACAAGCCCCTGTTTTTATATGTGGCAGGGCGGCGCAGAGTTTTTCTACGCCGCCCTGTGGGTTTTATGGTTTTCTCATGGGGTGTGTGGGCTTCCCTGCCCCGTTACCGCAGCGCCACACCCTCCGGCGTGAAGCGCAGGCTGCTCTCATAGCAGGCCCGCACGGCCCGGACAAAGGCCTCCACGTCCCGGCTGCCCATGGTCTCGAAGCAGGAGTGCATGGCCAGCTGGGCCATGCCGATGTCCACCGTGGGGATGGGCAGCTTGGTGTCGGCGATGTTCCCCAGCGTGGACCCGCCCATCTGATCGGGACGGTTGGCGTAGTGCTGCACCGGCACCTCTGCCCGGCGGCAGAGCTCCGTAAACACGGCGGCGGACACGCCGTCCGTGGCGTAGCGGGGGGAGTGCTTCACCACCACGCCGCCGTTGAGCACCGGGGCCTCGTTGGTGTCCGCCAGCTCCGGGTGGTTGGGATGGCGGGCATGGCCGTTGTCACAGGAGAGCATCATGCTGTCCGCCAGCAGCGCCCGGTGGTCGGCGGCGGAGAGGCCCAGCGCCTCCGAGATGGCCGCCAGCGTCTCCGGCAGGAATACGGAGGCCGCCCCCTGCTTGGTCTCGGAGCCGATCTCCTCGTTGTCAAACACGCACAGCACCGGCACCATGTCCCGCTCCTGCGCCGTCAGAAAGCCCTCGGTGCAGGCAAACACACAGGCCAGGTCGTCCAGCCGGGGGGCCGACACGAACTCGCCCTCCGCCCCCCAGACGGTCCCCGGCTGGTTGTTATACAGCACCAGATCCCCGGCTACCACGTCCTCCGGGGCGCAGTCCGCCGTTCTGGCCACCTCCCGATAGAAGCTGCCGCTGCCGGTTCCGGCGGCGTACAGGGCCACCAGATCACGGGCCGGGTCGTACTTGACCCCGCTGTTGGTCTCCCGGTTCAGGTGGATGGCCACACGGGGGATCAGGGCCACATCCCGCTTCAGATCCACCAGACGGGCCTCCAGTCCGCCCTCCCGGCGGACCAGTACCCGGCCCGCCACGCTGAGGGGCCGATCCAGCCAGCTGTCATTGATCATGCCGCCGTAGCGCTCGGCGGACAGGCGGATATACTCCCCCGTCAGCTCCGCATGATCCCGCAGACGGAAGCAGGGGGAGTCGGAATGGCTGGCGGTCAGCAGGAAGCCGGCAGGGGCCTCCTGCGGGAGGCGGAAGGCCATCATAGAGGAGCCGTTCTTGGTGGTAAAGTACTTCCCCCCTGCCGTCAGCTGCCACCGGCCGGGCCGCAGCTCCGTGTAGCCCTCCCGCAGCAGACGCTGGCGCAGCTCCTCCACGGCGTGGAAGCAGTCGGGACTACGCTGGATGTATTGCAGCATTGCAGAGATCATCTTATTCTTCCTTTCTCATCATGGGTGGCTGCTCTCCCGGAGAGCAGCCACCCATGATGAGAAAGGGTGCGCTGCCGGAAGCAGCACACCCTTTCGGACGGTGTGGTTCAGTGCAGAAGCAGCGTCAACAGCCAGATACACAGGCCGAGGCCGCCCAGAAACGCCAGTGCGATCAGCAGGGACGCCTTCATGGTACCCAGCAGGAACGCCCATCGGTCGCCTCGGGACAAGGGCGGCACATATTCGCCGCCGGACTGCTCCGACTCCTGCTGCTTCTTCCGGGAGCCCCCCTCTTTATGGCCGAACAGGGTCGGTCGGTCCAAACCGGACATATCCGCTACCGTGCGGCCGTCGTCCTCCCACTCCTTGCGCTTGCCGCTCATGCCTCGTCGTACAGATGGCAGACCACATAGTGGCCCGGCTCGATCTCACGCTGCTGAGGCACCTCGGTCTTGCACTTCTCCATGCAGTTGGCGCAGCGGGTATGGAACTTGCAGCCAGCCGGCGGATTCGCCGGGGAGGGAATGGAGCCCTCCAGCACGATACGATCCATCTTTACCGTGGGATCCGGCACCGGGATGGCAGAGAACAGAGCCTTGGTGTAGGGGTGCAGCGGATTGCGGAAGATGTCCTCCGTAGCGCCGTACTCCACCAGATTGCCCAGATACATGACACCCACCGTGTCGGAGATGTACTCCACCACGGACAGATCGTGGGAGATGAAGAGATACGTCAGGTTGTACTTCTTCTGCAAATTCTTCAGCAGGTTGATGATCTGAGCCTGAATGGACACATCCAGAGCCGACACAGGCTCGTCGCAGACGATGAACTCCGGGTTCAGGGCCAGCGCACGGGCAATGCAGATACGCTGCCGCTGGCCGCCGGAAAACTCGTGAGGATAGCGGTCCTTGTGGAAGGGCTGCAGGCCACAGTTATCCATGACCTGATCGATGTAATCATCGAACTCCTCCTTGCTCACCAGACCGTGCTCACGCACCGCCTCGCCGATGATCTCGCCCACGGGCATACGGGGCTGCAGAGAGGAGAAGGGATCCTGAAAGATGATCTGCATCTTCGTGCGCATATCCCGCATTTCCTTGTCAGAGAGGGCATACACGTCCTTACCGTTAAACAGCACCTGACCGCCGGTCTTTTCGCCGGCCAGACGCAGGATGGTGCGGCCGGTGGTGGTCTTGCCACAGCCGGACTCGCCCACCAGGCCCATGGTAGTACCGCGCTTGAGGTTAAAGGTGACGCCGTCCACGGCCTTCACATGGCCTACGGTCTTGCTGATCATACCGCCCTTGATGGGGAAGTGCTTCTTCAGATCCTTGACCTGCAGAATGTACTGGGGATCATACTCCACCGGCGTTTCAACGACTTTCTTCTCGTGTGCCATGGTTATTCACCCACCTTTCCGTCAAAGTAACGATAGCAGCTGACCATATGAGTGGGGGAGAGCTGGATCATATGGGGATACTCGCCGCAGCACTTCTCCACCTGCATCTCACAGCGATCCTTGAAGTAGCAGTAGTCCGGCATATTGATGGGGTTAGGCACCTTGCCGGGGATGGAGTACAGCTTATCCACCTTCTTGCCCACCACGGGCTTAGAGGCCATCAGGCCGATGGTGTAGGGATGGGCGGGATTGGCGAAGATCTCCTCCACCGTACCCTTCTCCACCACACGACCGGCGTACATGACCACCACGTAGTCCGCCATCTCAGCGATAACACCCAAGTCGTGGGTGATGAGCATGATGGAGGAATTGATCTTGTTTTTCAGGTTCCGCAGCAGATCCAGGATCTGTGCCTGAATGGTCACGTCCAGAGCCGTAGTGGGCTCGTCAGCGATGATCAGCTTGGGGTTGCAGGACAGGGCCATGGCGATCATGACACGCTGGCGCATACCGCCGGACAGCTCGTGGGGGAACATATTATACACGCCCTCGCAGTTGGCGATACCGGCCATCTCCAGCAGGTGGATGGAGCGTTCCTTGATCTCCTCCTTGCTCTTGCCCTCGCCGTCGTGGAGGGCAATGACCTCGTCCAGCTGAGCGCCGATGCGGAACACCGGGTTCAGGCTGGTCATGGGCTCCTGAAAGATCATGGACATATAGTTGCCCCGCAGATTCTGCATCCGCTCCGTGGGGGTCTTGGTGATGTCGTAGCACTTGCCGTTGCCGAGGTTCAGGCGAATTTCGCCGTCCACGATCTGGCCCTGCGGACGCTGCAGCAGCTGCATGATGGAGAGGCTGGTAACGGACTTACCGCAGCCGGACTCGCCCACCACGCCCACGGTCTTGCCGATGGGGACGTCGAAGGAGACGCCGTCCACAGCACGGACGGTACCCACATCCGAGAAGAAGTAGGTATGCAGATTCTCGATTTCCAGTGCGTTGTTGGGATCCTTCATCTGAGTCAGATACTCGGACTCCGGCACATTCTTGCGCTTATGGCGCTTTTCCAGCTGATCTGTGATGCGGCGGTTCTCACGGGAGATGCGCCGGGATTCCTTAGCGGACAGATAGCCGGTCTCATTCTTCTTAGACATACAGGCTCCTCCTTTCTCAGCGCTTCATCTTCGGGTCGAACGCATCCCGCAGACCGTCGCCGGCCAGGTTGAAGGCCAGAACCGTCAGCAGCAGCAGCAGACCGGCGGGGATCCACACCCACCAGTAGTTGGTCAGCACGTGGGTGTTGTTCACGTCGCTGATAATGTTGCCCCAAGAAGCGAAGGGGAACTTCACGCCCAAGCCAAGGAAGGACAGTGTGGCCTCGGTGATGATCACGGAGCCCAAGCCCATGGTGCAGTTGACGATCAGCTGAGGAATGACGTTGGGGATCAGGTGCTTGAAGATCCGGCGGGAGACGCTGATGCCGCAGGCCTCGGTGGCAGTCATGAACTCCTGCTCACGCAGGGACAGGATCTGGCCACGGACCAGACGGGCGATACCGGCCCAGCCCAAGAAGCCCAGGATCAGCATCAGGTATATCATTCGCAGCCATCCGTCCACACGCTGAGCGTCCATGGCGGCACCCAGAATGATGATGATGGGCATGGAGGGGATGCAGTAGAAAATATCCACCACACGCATGATGAGGTTATCCACCCAGCCGCCGAAGTAACCGGCAATGCCGCCGAAGATAACGCCGATGACGGTCTCAATGACGATGACGATGAAGCCGATCATCAGGGACACACGGCCGCCGTACATCAGGCGGGTCAGCATATCCATGCCGTAGCCGTCGGTACCCATCAGGTGCTCCTTGCTGGGAGCGGAATACTTATCGTACTGGCGGCTGGTCTGCTCCTGCAGAACGGACCAGCTGTTGGTGGCAGCGTCGAAGGAGATATCATACTCCGCCGTAGCGCTCTGGGGCGCGTCATCAGGCACCTGACTGTCGTCGGGGGTGATGGCGCTGCTGGTACCCTCCTCATCGGTGGCGGGCTCCTCATCCACGATGAGGGACTCGTCGGTGTAGGTGAACTTTTCGCCGCCGGCGTTGATGGTGTCGATGAGCTTATCCTTGAAGTCACGGGACAGGAACACGTCTGGCATCAGAGCCTGCACCACGTAGGGGCTGACATAGGCCACCTCGGTGGTGCCGTCCATGACGCTGCCGCTTTCATCCACGGTGTAGGTCTTGCCGTCCGCCGTGAAGGTATCCGCACCGTCGGTGAGATAGGCCTTCAGGGCCTGATAGGTGAACTCGAAGGACAGGGTGGCGTCCGAAGCGGAGGGACTCACCACGCTCTTGTAGGCAAGACCCACCACCTGACCATTTACGGAGACGCTGTAAAAGTCCTCCGCCTCCTTGGTCAGGGTGAATCTGTTGTCACGGTAGGTAAAGCCGTCCTTCTGCTGTTGGATGGCCAGCATAGCCTGCGCCTGAGCAGGCAGGCCGAACACGGAATCGTCCGCCGAAGAATAGCGGAACTCCGTATTCTTGATGACCGCCGCAAACTCCCGGCGGATGGTCTTATCGGCGTAGAAGAACTGATCCTGCTTATAGGGGGAGATCAGTCCGCCGATAAAGGAGAAAACAAACATGAACACGAGGATCGCCATACCGGTCACCGCCAGACGGTTCCGGAAGAAGCGCTTGGCCACCAGCATACCGGGGGACAGCACCTTCACACGGCGGTCGTCGTTCAGAGAATAGTGCTCCTCCGACGGCTTCTGGTCGGCGTGCTCGATCTCTTCATTCAAAGTATCCTTCAGATTCTCGTTATGATCTGCCATTGTTTATTTCCTCCTTTCTTAAGCGATACGTACACGGGGATCGACCACCGCATACAGGACGTCGGAGATCAGGTTGCCCAGCAGGGTCAGGATCGCCAAAAACGTCATATAGAACATGGAGAACGGGATATCGCCGCCCACCATGGCATTATACGAGGTCAAGCCGATGCCGGGGATGCCGAACAGGGTCTCGGTGATCAGAGCACCGGAGAACAGGCCCGGCAGGCTGCCGCCGATGATGGTGACCAGCGGGATCAGCGTGTTGCGGAAGGCGTGGTGATAGATGACCTTCCGCTCGGACAGGCCCTTGGCCCGTGCGGTACGGATGTAGTCGGCGTTCAGCACCTCCAGCATATTGGTGCGGGTATAGCGCATCAGGGAACCGACGCTGATGACCACCAGCGTCACGATGGGCAGCACCAGATGATGCGCCTTGTCCCAAAACTGACCGGCCGCAGACAGCTGCTGGTAGTTACGGCCGATGAGACCGTACAGGTCGAACCAGCCCAGCTTCACGGAAAAGACCAGCTTCAGCAGGGACGCAAAGAAGAACGTAGGCAGGGAGATACCGGCCAACGCAAAAACAGAGATGGCATAGTCCGTCCTGCTGTACTGCTTGGTGGCAGCCAGCACGCCCAGGGGGATGGCAATGATGATCTCCAGAATGAAGGCGATACCGCCCATGATGAAGGACAGCCACACCGTCTCGTTAAACTTCTGGAGCACCGGCACCGTGTACAGCCAGCTGTCACCGAAGTTGCCAGTGAACATCTCGCCCAGCCACGCAAAAAAGCCGGGAATGATCCCGCCGTTCATATGATACATCTCTTCCAGCTGGGCCAGCCACTCCTCATAGCTCTTGGAGCCGGGCGCCATGGCCTTCTGCTGTGCCATTCTCTCGATGTAGGACGTCGGGAGACAGCGCATCAAGCCATAGATGATGAACGAAACAAAGAACAGGATCACAATGGAAATCAGTATTCTTTTCAAAACATATTTTCGCACAAATTCAACCTCCGTTCTGATGATACAACGGGCCGGCGCCGCTCAGACGCCATGCCGCAAAGCCCACTGCACATCAGGCAGCGACCTGCAATTTTTGAAAGTCACTTCCCGATATGCAGCCGGGGCGAACCGGTGACCGCAGGGGCCACCGGTTCGCCGGGTCTGCTCAGTCAGTCAGCAGGACCGACCGGATACCGTTATAAGCACGGAGCTTAGTTCAGCTCCAGGTTCTCGATGCCGTTCAGCCAGCCGTAGAAGGTGGTGATATCGGGCAGCACGGTCTCCATCTTCACACGCTCGGTGCTGAAGATGATGGCGTTCTGACGCTGATAGACAGGCACCTCGGTGGCCCAGTCAACGATGGTGTCCAGGCAAGCCTTGTACAGGGTCTTACGATAGGACTGATCCAGAGACTTACGAGCCTCCAGGATCATGTTATCCAGCTCCTCGTCAGCGACGCAGTACATGTAGCTGGAGTTACCCTGATCGGGACCACCCATGGGGTTGTAGCCATTGCCCATGTCGCCGTTGAAGTCGGCAACGTCGGCGTAGTAGATCTGATACATATCAGGATCCACAGTGGCGCTCCAAGCGGCACACCACATATCTACCTGACGGGCCCGGATGCCATCCCACAGAGCGGTAGCATCGGACAGGTCGGTGACCACGATATCCATACCGATCTCAGCCAGGGCCTTCTTAGCCTCGGTGACCATCATGAAGGAGGGGTGGTTGCCGGTACCGTCGGCGGGGATCTGAACCTCATACTGCATCTTGGCGCCCTCGGGAGCGGCAGTGATCTTGCCGTTCTCGACGGTATAGCCGGCGGCCTGGAAGAAGCCCAGAGCAGCGGTCTTAGCGGCGGCATACTTGTCATCGGCGCTCATGCCGGAGGTGTAGATGGGCTTGCCATCGACATCCACGGAGAAGGCCACCTGATAGCCGGCGTCAGTTGCCTGAGGAGCAGCCCAGGAGGTGTTGGAGATGGGGTAGTTGATCACGCTGGCACGCTCGCCATAGTAGGACTCGACGCTCAGCTCACGGTAAACGGCAAACACAGTGGCCAGACCCTTACGCAGGTTCTTGGAGGCGTCGGAACCGGGATCGCCGCCCACGTTCACAGCCACAGAGGAGATGCCCATGTAGCCGTAGCCCAGGTTATCCACGGTATTGACGGTGATCTTGTCGCCGTTCAGCTCGCCGTTGCTGTTCTGCTGCTGGATAGCGTCCACGGTGTCGGCGCTGAAGGCAGGATCGGTGATATCAATGGTGCCGGTGACGACGCCGTTGAGCTTATCGGTCTCCTGAGACTCCAGGAAGTTGACGTGCTTGATCTTGGGAGCGCCCAGATAGTAGGAATCGTTGGCCTCGAAGTTCACAGTACCGTTCTCGAACTTAACGAACTTGTAGGGGCCGGCGCCCATGGGCTGGGTGGTGACGGAACGGACATGGGACAGATCGCCCTTGTCGAAGCCGAACTTGTTGTTGGCGTAATCGTACTTGTCCTTCTCACCATAGTAGTGCATAGGAGCGATCACAACGCCCAGCTGATACACGGCGGTAGCGGAGACCTCGCTGAGCACAACACGCATGCTGTAATCGCCGGTCTTCTGGATACCGGTGATGCTGGCAGCGGACTCACCGAAGGTGACAGCCTTGGTGGAGGCGGCGTACACATCCGCAGGCAGCAGATCGGACAGAGCGGAACCGGCAGTCTCAGCCTCCATGGCGGAGAAGTTCCAGTCATACTTGGCAGCAATGGCCAGGAAGAGATCCTTAGCGGTAGCATCGTCAGCCAGGCCATCGAAGCCCCAGCCGGCAGCAGCGGCCTTGACATCGCCCTCGGCAACGCCGGAGTTCGCGACCATGTAGTCCACGATCTCCTGAGCGAACTTCACACCGCCGTCGTTGACAGCATCCCAGAAAGCCTTCTGAGTGGCCTCGTCAACCACGGAGAAATCAGTGCTGCCCTCACCCAGCTTGCCCAGATACTTGGACATGGTGGACATACCGGAACGGTACTCGGCCATACCCTGAATGGGCTGAGCGTACAGGGTGCTGGCACCGTCATAGGTGGGGTCGCACAGAACGTACATGGAGAAGATGACGTCGTCGATGGTGATGGGCTCGCCATCGGAGAACTTCAGATCGTCACGCAGGGTGAAATCATAGTACACGGTGCCGTCGGGGTTCTCGGTGACGGTCATGTCGGCAGGACCATAGTAAGTATAGTCGGTGCCATTGTAGCTGCGGGTCTCGCCCTTGATGCCCTTCTCAACGATAGCGCCAGTACGGTCGCTAGTGAGCAGGCCGAGTGCGGTCATGGTGTAAACATCCTGATCGTAAGTAGTCTCTGAGAAGAAGGGGGAGAACTTGCTGCTGAACGGGGAATAACCCACGACCAGCGTGTCTTTTGCGCCGGAATTGCCGCCATCTTTCTTGCCGCATCCGACGACCAAGCTCAGGCACATCACAACGGAAAGCGCAAGAGCAAGGATACGAGTTACTTTTTTCATTGGGATCCTCCTTAAATATATTTGAACAAAACGGATATCGCTATCCGACGTTCACACACAGAAAACATCAGTCCGCCGTCTCCTCCGGCGGCCCCTCCCATGGCAGGGTCTGCACATAGCGCCGCAGCAGCCATGCCACGGCCAGAAGCGCCGCCTTCAGCAGAAGGCACAGCAGCAGCCCCGCCAGCCGTCCCGCCGTCCCGTGGACGATCATGCACAGCGCCGTTCCCAGTATTCCGGCCCCGGCGGCGCACATCACCAGCACGGCCCGTCCCGGCAGCGCCTGAACGGTGGCCTTGTAGACGTAGGCCCGCAGCGTCTCGCCGCCGGACGTCAGCCGCACCAGCGCCCAGACGACGCTGCCCACGGCTCCCACCTCCACGAGGTAGGGCAGGATCTGGAACACACAGTGGGCCATGGTCTCGCCGGAGAAGCCTCCCGCCAGCACCAGCACCACCAGCACGATCCCCAGCGCCCACAGCCGTAGGAGCACCTGCTTCCAGCCGTCCCCGGCAAAGTGGAAATGGCTGCCGTCATAGATATAGGCCCCGGTAAGATCCCGATGAAAATCGTTGAGATAGGCACGGCGGCCAGCCTGTTTTTTCTTCTTGTCAGCCATGCCTGCTCCTTCCGAGGGCCGCCTCCGGCAGCCGCTGAGATCATGGTACACACAGCAGGCGCACATTTATTGCCTTTCTGTGAACACCGATGTTTCTATGATTTTACCACAGTTCCGTCTGCATTTCAACACAAACATCAACTTTTTTGTCATTTTGCAGAATTTGTACCTTCACCCCGGTTTTTTTGGTAAATAGCAGATTTCCGAAGAAAAATTTCGGCAGAAGTAACAAAGTTTCGCAAGAATATCAGTATATGAAAAAAGCTCTGACTCTCTCCGGTACCATTTTCCATGGCCGTCGGTCATCTTTCCTGTCAAAATGACGTGCCGCTTCATCGACATTTCCGTCTCCCGCTTCCGTATCCATTTTCGGATACAATTGTCTACGCAAAGAGCGGCAGGGACTGCGTCAAAGGGGGAGAACCGCCTTACGGCGGCTCTCCCCCTTTGCTATTCTTTGCTCCCCACCAGATCAGTCGATGGTCTTCATCTCAAAGGTTTCGCCGGTGGTGGTCTTCCAGACCATGGCCGTGATGACCTTATCATTTCCGTTCCGGTCCAGCACCTTGCTGCCGGAAACCGCCACATACTGGTTGGATCCGCTGCCCAGCGCCGCCGTATACAGAGACGCCGTGCCGGCGGAGATGGTGTTGCCGTCATCCGTCAGGATAAACTTGCTGGTATTATCCCTCTGACCGATGTTGATGGCCATATTCTTGGTCTCGGAATCTCCGGCCTGCTTGCTGATGTCAAAGGTGTTGTCCAGAATCGTGATCCCGGCCGTGCAGTTCCAGCCGATGCGTTCGATCTTTACCGGACGGGTGCTGGTGACTGTGTTGTTCACGAAGGTAAACTCCTTCAGGGAGTGGACACTCTCATCTGCGCCGGTGCCCCAGTAGCCGGTGCCTGCACGCCACCAGATGGGGTTGGAGTTATTGGCATAGGTCGTATTGGTGTAGTTGTTGAAGGTGCAGCCGTCAAAGGTTGCCTTCTCCGCCGGGCAGGAGCCCACGACGATACCGTTGAAGGTGCAGTTCTTGAAGGTGATGGAGTGCAGATAGCTCCACGGAGAGGTGTACATCTGGATATCGAAGCTCACCACGCCGTTGAAGGTCATGTTCTCGAACACCACATCGCTGTTGCCGGGAACCAGCATATAGACGGAAGTATCCTTCAAATTGTCGATGGAGGAATAGCCCGTGGCGGCGCTGTTGATGGTGCCGTTTTTGAACACGAAGGTGTATTCGCCAGCCTTTGCCGGGGCCGCAGCATAGCTGTTCAGCTTGGTGCTGCCCAGCATCACACCCTTGCCGGTGTAGCCGGAACTATGCTCGCTGTAAGCGATATCACCGGCTTCCGTGTTGCCCAGCGCGACTTCCACCGGATCATGCTTGCCGGTAGCCTCGTTGGCGGGGATATCCGCCAGCGTCAGACTGGTGTTCAGGGCCTCGTGAGAGGTCACATAGGGCATCGCCGGATACTCGGCGTTGGCATCATAGGTATTGTTGAAGCTGTCGCTCTCCACGGTGTCCTGCGCAGCCACCACAGTGATGGCGATGCCGTCAATGGACTTATTCATGTAGTCGTTGCCGGCGCTCTCCTGCATCTTGCCGGAGATGGTCAGCACGTCGGCATCCACGGTCGCACCGTTCTTGGCGGCCAGATGGTGCTCCTCGCCCAAGGCGTAGGCCGCACCGTCCAACGTCACGGCCCAGTCGATGACGTGGTTCAGCTCGGCATCGCCCCGAATACCGCTGATGACCAGCTTGTACTTCAGAGCCAGATTGCCGTTGTTCACCACACGCAGCTCCGGCAGGGTATAGGTGCAGCCCGGTTCCCACAGAACCTGCTCGCCCGCAGCAGCCTTGACCCAGTTCAGTGTCTTGCCCTCGGCGGAGACCCACTGGCCAGCGGCATCCTTCATTTCCAGCGCCACATCCAGGTTACCGGCCTGAATTTTGTTGACACCCGTGCTTGCGGTGTCGGTGAACCATGCGAAGGTAGCGCCTACCAGCATAGCCAGGCACAGAACCATGGCCATGATGCTGCCCAGCAAGGCCCGTTTGGTACTCTTGCGGTTTGTCATAGTATCTTCCCCCTAATTTTTTTGCGTGTGCGAGTCTTGGCCGTTGGGCTTTTGCGGAAACTGCCGCAAAGGGAATACGGATCGCCACGGCCCGTGTGAGCACTGGCTTCGCAATAACAGACGCATTTTTCGGAAATCCGTATTTTCTTTGAACCCTCCTTATCGTTTCTTTGAAACGATAAAAGCCCATGGGCTTTTCGGCGCACACTTGATAGTTGCATCATAGCACCGTTTCCACCAAAACGCAAGTACCATTCGTCAAATTTCGTCATTGTTGACAAATCCATCCCTCAACTTTTACCGGATATGTGCAAGAAAGGGACGTATCCGGCACACTCCCTCTGAAAACCGCATTATATTGCTTACCTCGAAACCCTACGCCTTCGCAAGCATAAAAAGAGGAGATATCCATTCGGATATCTCCTCTTATGTTGGCGCTACCTATCTTCCCGGGCCGTCTCCAGCCAAGTATTGTGGGCAGAAGCGAGCTTAACTTCCGTGTTCGGGATGGGAACGGGTGGACCCTCGCCCTAATCAGCACCAACTATGAAAGCTTACACCTTCAAAACCGAACAAAGAAGAGGATGGAAGGAAGGCCATTGCCTGC
>ENA-UONU01000773-UONU01000773.1-human-gut-metagenome-genome-assembly--contig:-CS51-NODE-773-length-29289-cov-15.315215_pt1 | contig 29289 bp, 23 predicted proteins | sample MGYA00242462_ERZ724009 | MGnify/ENA metagenome assembly ERZ724009 | reverse complement strand
TTTTTTTAAGAAAATTTTTTTCCATTTTCTATTGACATTTATTAGCTGGACTTTCCTGTCTGCATCTGTATGGTATAATAACCATACACCATGTATTAATATAAGTCAAGTGCGTTTTGTGTTTTTTTATCTTTTTAACAACTTTTTCTTCATTTTTTAGGCACATTTTTCTAATTTCCTCCTGTTTTTTTCGTTTTTTCTTATTTTGTTCCGTGCTGTCTTGTATTAATTAGGACATGTATTGTTTTGCGTTGTTTTTATGGCATGTATTAAATTAATATAAGTTATGTCTTAAAAAGTAAAAAGCAGGTAAGACTTTCCTTCTGTCCTGCCTGCTCTCTGTTTTATGCCACTATTATTCTGCTTTTATTCTGCTTCCATTCTTTTTTCCAAAAGTTCTGCCAGACCTTCTAAGGTTTCTACCTGATTGATCTCACAGCGCAGAGCTGCAGAATTCCGCATTCCCTTGGTGTACCAGGCCATGTGGCTGCGCATTTCGCGCATGGCGGTCATCTCACCCTTATACTCTGTCAGCATCTTTCCATGACGCAGGATCATATCCCGTACTTCCATAAGCGTTGGTCCCGGCAGCAGCTCCCCTGTTTCCAGATAATGAGTGATACGCTTAAAGATCCAGGGATTCCCCTTTGCACCTCTGCCTACCATGATGCCGTCACAGCCTGTTTCCTCCAACATTCTTTTTGCATCCTCAGGTGTAAACACATCCCCGTTTCCGATCACCGGTATTTTTACCGCTTCTTTCACCTGGCGGATGATATCCCAATCTGCCTTTCCGGAATAATACTGTTCCCTGGTACGCCCGTGAACTGCCACAGCAGCCACTCCACAGCTTTCTGCCATTTTTGCAAACTCTACGGCATTGATGCTCTGGTCATTAAAGCCTTTGCGGAATTTTACAGTAATCGGCTTTTTCACTGCTTTTACCATGGCGGTAAGCACTTTTTCTGCCTGGGCCGGGTCTTTCATCAGGGCAGAACCTTCATGATTATTAACGATCTTCGGCACCGGGCATCCCATATTTACATCAATTGCAGCATATGGCCCGTCCTGGATCTGAGCTGCGATCGCCGCCATGATCTCCGGATCAGAGCCAAACAGCTGTACAGAAACCGGACCTTCTGCCGGATCCACTGCCAGAAGCTCTTTTGTATTTTTATTTTTGTATAAAATAGCTTTTGCACTGACCATTTCAGTTACCGACATGCCTGCTCCCTGTTCCCGGCACAAAAGTCTAAACGGCAGATCTGTCACACCCGCCATAGGAGCCAGGAATACATTGTTATCTAAAAGGGTATCACCGATCTTAAACTTCATCTGTTTCTCCCTTTTCGTCGCCTTCCTGATCTTCTTTTTCCTCTTCCCAGTCTACATTTTCCCCCAGAAAGAAGGTCCTGTAATAAAGCTCTAAAGCTTCCAGAAGTTCTTTCTTTGTCTCCTGGTATTCCTTGATCTTTAACACACTGCCGATCTCATCAAAGAGATAATCTCCCTCTTCAGAGATGACCTGAAAGTCCAGATTTCCCTTTTCATCGTATTCCATAGTAAGGATACCGCCTACATCTTCTGTAAAAAGGACACACATGATGTGCAGCTCATCTTTTACAGACTGTGGGAGAGACTGGAATTCTTCGTTAAAATAGTATTTCTGCTCATAGGAATTAGCTCCGCAGAGCACCACTTTATCTGTCATATTTTCTTATCCTTTCTGTCACAATACTCATAAATCCCGCATATAAAACACACCGTTGCACATTCGAAGCTTTTCCTGTACACATTAAAGTCCGCTGCACCGGCATATACCGGTAGCGGCGGACTCTCATATTTTCAACATTCATTACAGTTCAGCCGGACTGCAGCCGGCATTCACCAAAATAGCGGTGTTTATCTTGCCAGCAGTTTTGAAATCTCATACTGGGATTCTGGAATATCCTTCTTCATATTTAATGCTTCCTGGATATCGTAATCTACAAACTCACCATGCTTGTATGCTACCAGACGGTTGCTCTTTCCTTCTGCCAGCAGTTCTGCAGCTCTTGCACCCATAATAGATGCGTATACACGGTCTTTACAGGTAGGTGTACCACCACGCTGCATGTGACCTAAAATAGTAGCACGGGTCTCAATACCTGTAGCTGCTTCAATACGCTTTGCCATGGAACCAGAATGTCCGATACCCTCTGCATTGATGATGATGTTATGTTTCTTTCCTCTCTTGCGGTTCTCAATAATACGGTTGATCAGAGCCTGCTCATCGCCATCATAGCGTTCTGGAAGCAGGATGTCTTCTGCGCCATTTGCAATACCGCACCATAAAGCAATATAACCTGCATTACGGCCCATAACCTCAACGATGCTGCAGCGTTCATGGGAGGTAGATGTATCACGGATCTTATCAATCGCTTCCATCGCAGTATTTACAGCTGTATCAAAACCAATAGTATAATCAGTACATGCAATGTCCAGGTCAATGGTTCCAGGAAGTCCAATGGTATTAATACCAAGTGCAGAAAGCTTTCCTGCGCCGCGGAAGGATCCGTCACCACCAATAACTACCATACCGTCAATGTTATGCTTGCGGCAGATCTCAGCTCCTCTTTCCTGTCCTTCTGGTTTTGTAAATTCCATACATCTTGCTGTATAGAGAATGGTACCGCCGCGGTTGATGATATCTGATACACTGGTAGTATCCATGTCTACGATCTCTTCATCTAAAAGTCCGGCATATCCTCTCATAATGCCCTTTACTTTCAGACCCTTATTGATCGCACCTCTTACAACTGCACGAATGGCTGCGTTCATTCCAGGAGCATCACCTCCGCTGGTTAATACTCCAATGGTCTTTACTGACTTTGCCATACCAATCTACCTCCTTGTTTTAAGCACATCTCCAGATCTGATGTGTGTTACTTCTGTTCTTAAATAAATGCACAACGTTATTCTAATTCATTTTCCAAGATTAATCAAGTTTTTTTCTACAAGTTTGACATTTTTTTCACCAAGTTTACAAACCAGTGTATCCAACAGTTCTCCTGCAGCCTCTACTTTCCAGTTTGCCGGCAGTATTTTTTTCGCCCGCTCCTTCTTTAAGTAAATAACGACTCTGTCCGGGCCTTCACTTTCTTTTAGAATGCCTAAAATAGTTCCTTCCATGGCCTGATACATTTCTTTGTCTTCAAACTGCAGCCACAATTCTCTTGGAACCTTGGCAAAAGGAATCACCTGCTCACATACCAGTTTTCCCACTGGTTCATCCCCTAAAGACACTCTGCCTTTGATAAAGATTTTAGAATCCTCTGTTAAGATATCACGGTCTGCCTCATAATTTTTCGGGAAAACGATCACCTCTACAGAGCCCATCAGATCTTCCAGTGTGATAAATGCCATCAGCTGGTTGCTTCTTGTAGTTTTTACTACCTTTCCGGCCACCAGACCTCCTACTACCGCTTTCATGCCATCTTTTACTGCTGCTTCTTCAGTCTCTTCATCTACTATAAAATCGGCTGCTGTAGCAGTAATATTCTTTCTCCAGAGCCCTTCGTAATCATCTAAAGGATGACCGCTGATGTACACGCCCAGAATATCCTTTTCAAAAGCCAGCAGCTCTTCTTTGGAATATTCTCCCACATCCGGGAAGGATACCTGATATTCCTTTTTTTCTTCCTCTGATACCAGGTCAAACAGACTCATCTGGCCTTCCCAGGCATTTTTACGCTCCCTTGCTTTATTATCAAGAAGGACCGGCGCTACTGCAACCTTCTGTCTTCTGGTGCCTGGAAGGGAATCCATGGCACCTGACTTTATAAAGTTTTCAATGGTACGGCGGTTCACTTCTTTGTTAGTCATACGGTTGATAAAATCTTCCATGGAACTGAAAACACCATTTTTCTTTCGTTCCTCCAGGATCGCATCTACTACCGGTCTTCCCACGCTCTTGATCGCAGAAAGCCCATAGCGGATGCCGTCTCCTGATACAGAGAACCCGCTTTCTCCTTCATTGATATCAGGCGGCAGGATGGCAATATCCATCATACGGCGACAGGTCAGGATATATTCTGAAAACTTGCTTACATTATCCATAACAGAAGACATTAACGCCGCCATAAATTCTTTTGGATAATAATATTTCAAATAAGCTGTCTGATAAGAAACCACAGCATAAGCTGCTGCATGGGACTTGTTAAAAGCATATTTTGCAAAGTCGATCATCTCATCATAAATGTGATCTGCGGTCTTTTCATCAATGCCATTGGCGATACAGCCTTTTACGCCCTCTTTTTCATTTCCATAAACGAAGCTCTGGCGTTCTTTCTCCATAACAGCCGTTTTTTTCTTACTCATGGCACGGCGCACCAGATCGCTTCGGCCCATGGTATAACCAGCCAGATCACGGACGATCTGCATAACCTGCTCCTGGTAGACGATGCAACCATAAGTAGGGCTTAAAATAGGCTCCAGCTGAGGACACTCATAGGTAATGGAGTTCTTGTCATTTTTGCCCTTTAAATAACGTGGGATGAAATCCATAGGACCTGGACGATACAGGGATATACCTGCAATGATATCTTCCAGGTTCTCCGGCTTCAGCTCCTTCATGAAGCTTTTCATACCGCCGCTTTCAAGCTGGAACACACCTTCTGTACGGCCTGTACCAATGGATTCCAGCACTTTTTTATCATTGTAATCAATATGGTCCATATCCAGCTTGATGCCATAGTCTTTTTCTGCCAGACGTACAGCGTTCTGGATCACCGTCAGTGTACGAAGACCCAAAAAATCCATTTTTAACAACCCCAGCTCTTCAATGGTAGTCATGGTAAACTGGGTAGTAATAGTTCCGTCTGCGGCTCTGGAAAGAGGCACAAACTCGTCAATCGAACGGCTGCCGATCACAACACCTGCTGCATGCATGGAGGTATGTCTTGGCAGTCCTTCCAGACGTTTGGACATATCAATAAGATATTTTACCTGCTCGTCCTCGTTATACAGCTTCTTTAGATCCGGATTGGCTGTAAGAGCCTTATCCAGTGTCATTCCCAGATCATTAGGGATCATTTTTGCAATAGAATCACACATGGCATAAGGCAGATCCAGCACCCGGCCTACATCCCGGACTACACCTTTTGCAGCCAGCGTACCAAAGGTAACGATCTGTACTACCTGGTCTTTACCGTATTTGCGCACAACATAATCAATAACTTCCTGTCTGCGCTCATAGCAGAAATCCACGTCAATATCAGGCATGGACACTCGTTCCGGGTTTAAGAAACGTTCAAACAGCAGATTGTAACGCACCGGGTCAATATTAGTGATCCCCAGAGTATAGGAAACAATACTTCCCGCAGCAGAGCCACGGCCCGGCCCCACCATGATATTCTGGGAGCGGGCATAATTAATGAAATCCCACACGATCAGGAAGTAATCTACATATCCCATGGTACGGATCACGCCTAATTCATAATCCAGGCGGCGACTTAAAGTACCATTATCATCCGGATAACGGGTCTTAAAGCCTTCACGGCACAAATGGTTTAAATAAGTCCAGGAATCAAATCCTTCCGGCACCTGGTATTTTGGCAGCTTGGTAACACCAAACTCGATCTCCACATTACACCGTTCTGCAATTTTATGGGTATTATCAATAGCCTCCTGGGCATAAGGGAACAGTTTGCGCATCTCTTCCTCGGATTTGCAGTAATACTGTCCCCCTTCATAACGCATACGGTCCTCATCCGTTACCTTTTTACCTGTCTGGATACACAACAATATGTCATGAGCCTTGGCATCTTCTGCATAGGTATAATGGATATCGTTGGTAGCCACCAGTTCCAGACCTGTATCCTGTGACAGGCGCAAAAGTCCCTGATTTACCATCTTCTGCTCCGGCATTCCATGATCCTGAAGTTCCAGATAAAAATGATCTTTTCCAAAAATCTCATGATACCTTAAAGCTGACCGCTTTGCCTCTTCATACATGCCTCTTGCCAGATATTTCTGTACTTCGCCTGCGAGGCAGGCGCTAAGAGCGATAATACCTTCATGATACGTAGTAAGCAGCTTAAGATCTACTCTTGGTTTATAGTAAAAACCATCTACAAACCCTTTGGAAACGATCTTCATCAGGTTCTTATAACCTGTATTATTTTCCGCCAGCAGCACCAGATGATAGTATCGGTCCTCTCCTGCTCCGCTTTCCCGGTCAAAACGGGAGCCGGGAGCCACATAAACCTCACAGCCAAGGATAGGCTTGATCCCCACTTCCCTGGCAGCCCGGTAAAAATCGATGACGCCGTACATAACGCCGTGATCGGTGATTGCCATGCTGTCCATTCCCAGCTCTTTTGCCCTTGCAGTCAGCTCCTTAATCTTGGAAGAGCCATCCAAAAGGCTGTATTCTGTATGGACATGCAAATGTGTAAATGCCATAAACCCTCCTTTGTGAAATAATGTTCTCTCGGAATCTTTCTGTGCTTGATTTTGTGAGAAGATTTTTTGTCAGTTGTGCCCAAATTTCTGAGGCGTACGCGGTGCGTACGTTGATGAAATTTGAGTGCAACTGACGGAAAATCGGCCACAAAAGCAAGTGCAGGAAAGACTCCGAGAAGACATAATAAATATTCTACAATTCAAAAAGAGACCGCCCGTTTACAGCAGCCTCTTTTGCCTGTTTATATCACACTAAATCAAATTGTGTCCCGGAAATCCTGTTTTTACTGATTCTGCAGGTACTTCTCGATCTCAGCAACTGCCTGCTCTTCGTCAGCACCATCTGCCTCTACGGTAATGGACTCACCAGTTACCAGACCAAGAGTCATCATACCCATAATACTCTTTGCATTTACACGCTTAGAATCAGCCTCCAGGTAAATCTTGCTGTCATACTGACTTGCAACCTGTACCAGCATGGCTGCCGGACGTGCTTCCAGACCTGAAGACAACTCAATTTTAATAGATTTCTTAACCATAATTATCCTCCTCATTCCTAGCGATGGTATCTCTTCCCATCCAGGTACCTTGTTTAAGATCTTTCACGGATATCCTGTGCCATCAGACTTAATTTTCTCAGTCTGTGATTAACACCGGATTTTCCTACCGGCGGTTCCAATGCTTCTCCCAGCTCCTTCAAAGTGGCTTCAGGCCGCTCAAGGCGCAGCTTTGCCATTTCCTTTAAATTGTCCGGAAGAGACTCAAGCCCCACTGTATCACAGATATAGCGTATATCTTCTATCTGCTTCACCGCCGCAGAAACTGTTTTGTTGATATTTGCAGTCTCACAGTTTACCTTCCGGTTCACTGTGTTACGCATGTCTTTTACAATCCGTATATTCTCCAGTTCCATCAAAGCAACCGGTGCTTCCATGATATTTAAAAGGTCAACGATCTGACTGCCTTCCTTTACGTATACCACAAAATACCGCTTGCGCAGTACGATCCTGGCGTCGATCATAAATGACGCCATAAGTCCCTGAAGCTGCTTCGCCTTCCCCATAGACGCGCAGGTGATCTCAAAGTGATAAAACTTCTCCGGATCACTGATAGAGCCCGCTGCAAGAAATGCTCCCCGGATAAATGCCCGTCTGCAGCAGGCATTCTGTACGATCACATTGTGGACTAAAGACAGATCTTCTGCGATCTCACCTTTTGCATCCAGTAATTTCGCTGCCTGTAAAACACGGAGGGCATCTGCATGCTCCCGCACTGCTACAACATAGGTCATGCTCCGGGCCGGTAACAGGCCCCGACGGATTAAAACATCAGTCTTTATATTAAATGTTTTTTTCAATAATGTAAAGTATTTTCTTGCAACTGCCAGATTTTCTGTGTGGATCCCAATGGCAAAATGGTCAGATGCAGATATTTTCACCCGTCCGCAAAGGCTTAAGATAGCCGCCATCTCTGCTATCTGGCAATGTCTGGCCGGTGTAAGCTGCCTGGACAGTTCCTCTTTTACTGTAGAAGAAAATGACATTTTCACCTCACTGCTGTATTAAATGCTTTATGCCTTTTTGTTATCTTTCTCAATATCTCTGTGGTCAATGCGGATACCGTACTCTCCCACTGCCTCCAGATGCTCATAAAGTGCCCTTGCAATAGTAACTGAACGGTGTTTTCCTCCTGTACAGCCCACGGCAATGACCAGCTGGTTTTTTCCTTCATTTATGTAATTAGGCAGAAGGAAATCGATCATGTCATACAATTTCTTTAAAAAGATCTCCGCCGTTGTGCCCCGCATCACATAATCCCGCACTGCCTGTACCTGTCCAGTAAGAGACCGCAGATGTTCATCATAATACGGATTAGGAAGAAAGCGCACATCAAATACCAGATCTGCATCTTCCGGTATTCCGTATTTGAATCCAAAGGATAAAACCGTAACATACATGTTTTTATATCTGGCATCCTGTAAAAAGATCTTTTCCAGTTCTTTTCGCAATTCCCTGGTAAGGAGCATGCTGGTATCAATGATATAATCTGCCTCATTTTTTAAGAAAGCCAGCTTTTCCCTCTCTTTTTCAATGCCATTTTCCAGCCTTCCCGCTCCTGCAAGGGGATGGACCCGTCTGGTTTCTTTATAACGTTTGATCAAAACAGCATCATTGGCATCTAAAAACAGCACCTGGACATCTACATCACTGCCCCGCCAGTTTTCCAGGATCTCATCCAGATTTTCCAGTTCTTCACCGCTTCGTATATCCAGCCCCAGGGCCGTCTTTTTTATATCCGTACCCCCGGAAACAAGCTGTACAAATTTATCCACCAGAGAGATAGGCAGGTTGTCCACACAATAAAATCCTATGTCCTCCAGCATTTTTAATGCAACTGTTTTTCCTGCGCCACTCATTCCGGTTACGATCACAAGTTTCATTTGAATTCTCCCAGCCTTTTTACTTCCATTTCAAGTTCGATCCCGTTTAAGGCTTTGACTTTTTCTCTTACCTGTCTGCAAAGTTCCATTACATCCTCTGCTGAAGCATCATTGTAATTGACTACAAAACCACTGTGCTTTTCAGAGATCATGGCTCCACCTACTGAAAATCCTTTTAAACCGGCATCCTCTATCAGCTTTGCCGCAAAATTGCCTTCCGGTCTTTTAAAGGTACTGCCTGCACTTGGATATTCCAAAGGCTGCTTTTCCCTGCGCTTCTTTGCTAATTCCCGCATCTGGCTGCTAATAGCTTCTTTGCTTCCCTTGGTTAATTCAAATACTGCCTCTAAAACAATATAATTTCGTTCTGGAATGCAGCTGGTACGGTAGCCTAATTCCAGTTCTTCTGCAGAAAGTTCCAGAAATTCTCCTTCTGGTGTCATCACTTTCGCCCTGGATAAAATATTGCAGATCTCTGAGCCATAAGCACCTGCGTTCATTACAAGAGCACCGCCAATGGTTCCCGGAATACCGGAAGCAAACTCCATTCCCGTCAGAGCGCATTCCATGGCCAGCCTTGCGGTACGGCTTAAAAGCTCTCCTGCCCCTGCTCTTATAAGGGCCTTTCCCGTTTTTTCATACTCTTTTAATACGCCGGAATAAGCCCATCCTCCGGACATGGAGATCACAGCTCCCCGGTAGCCCTCATCACTGACTAACAGGTTGCTCCCATTTCCCAGGATGGTCCATGGGATATTTTCCTCTTTTAACAGGTTCAGCACCTCTTTCAGCTCTTCTTCAGACCCAGGGCTGATATAAACAGCAGCCGGTCCTCCAATCCGGAATGTGGTATGGCGTTTCATAGGCTCCATAAAGCGGAAGCTTCCTCTATCTGAAGTCATGATCTTATTCAGCTTTTCCTCCAGCTTTTCACTCAGCTCTGGCATGGGGTCTTATTCCTCCCTTAATGTTTATGTTCTCCCGGTATCTTTTTGTACTTGATTTTGCGAGAAGATTTTTTGCCAGTTGTGCCCAAATTTTTGAGGCGTACGCGGTGCGTACGTTGATAAAATTCGGGTGCGACTGGCGGAAAACCGGCCACAAAGGCAGGTGCACGAAAGACTCCGAGAGGACAGTTTTAGTCCCTTTACTTATTTGACGGGGACATTCCCTTTAAATTGGCCTGTACTCGGTTGTACAGCTCCTGTGCTGCATTGTACCCCATCTTCTTCTGACGGTAGTTTACTGCTGCAGACTCTACGATAATGGCAAGATTACGTCCTGGACGGATGGGGATCGTATGGCAGACTACCTTATTGCCCAAAAATTCAGTGTACTGGTCTTCCAGTCCCAGCCGGTCGTATTCTTTATCCTTGTTCCAGTCCTCTAATTTAATGACCATATCAATAGACTGGGTATCTTTAACACTTTCAACACCATACAGCGTCTTTACGTCAATAATACCAATACCTCGCAGTTCGATAAAATGTCTGGTGATATCCGGTGCGCTTCCGATTAATGTATCATCGCTGACCTTGCGGATCTCTACTACGTCATCGGTAACAAGACGGTGTCCCCGCTTGATCAGTTCCAGCGCCGCCTCACTTTTACCGATCCCGCTTTCACCCATGATCAGCACACCTTCACCAAATACATCAAGAAGTACGCCGTGGATACTGATGCATGGTGCCAGTTTTACATTTAACCAGCGAATCACCTCTGCCATCAGTGAAGAAGTGGTCTTGTCAGAAACAAGACATGGAACACCATAGTAATTGCAATATTCAAGGAGATCGTCATCCGGCTCCTGGCCTCTGCTGAATACCAGACATGGGATCTGGCTGGAAGTAAGCTTATCAAACATCTGGCGTTTTACCTCACGCTCCATGGTCTTAATATATGCCTGCTCAACATATCCGATGATCTGCACACGTTCTCTGTCAAAATGATCAAAAAATCCTGTCAGCTGCAGGGCCGGACGGTTTACATCCGGATGGGTCAGCACGATCTTGTCTGTGTCGATCTGCGGTGTAGAATTTCGCAGATGCATTTTCTCGATCAGCTCTGTAATAGTTACTCCATGCATAATGGTTTCCCCCTTATATCATTTGGTTTCCAATATTTTCCAATATTAACCTGTTATTTATCCTTATACTACCATATTTTGCTTCTATTGTCATGTATTTTCGTTTTGGTCAGCACCGCTCCCATCATCCCCCTGGTTCACTGCAGGCTTATGAAAAAAAAGGTAAACTGCTTCTGCTGCCTTCCTGTTCATCTGAGGCACCTGCTCCAGATCTTCTGCACTGGCATTTCTTATTGCGTCAATATCCTTAAAATAACGCATCAGCGCCTTTCTTCTGGCCGGTCCGATGCCTTCAATGTCATCCAGTATAGATTTTACCTGATCTTTGCCACGCAGGCTTCTGTGATATTCAATAGCAAAGCGGTGAGCCTCATCCTGGATACGGGTGATCAGGCGGAATCCTTCGCTGTGACGGTCAATAGGTATCTCTACGTTATTATAATACAGTCCTCTGGTCCTGTGATTGTCATCTTTTACCATACCGCATACAGGAATAGAAAGCCCCAGACGTTCAAGGACTGACAACGCAATATTTACCTGTCCACGTCCTCCATCCATCATGATCAGATCCGGAAAACGGGTGAAGCTTCCATAGGAAATATCCTTTCCTTCTTCCTGCAAGTCCTTACTTTCCTGTATTCCATGGGAAAACCGACGTGTAAGCACCTCTTCCATAGATGCATAATCGTTTGGCCCCTGGACTGTACGGATCTTGAATTTACGGTAATCGCTGCGTTTCGGTTTTCCATCTTCATAGACCACCATGGAACCTACAGATTCCACACCACTGGTATTGGAAATATCATAAGCTTCCACCCGGCGGATACCTCCTATGCCGATCCACTGCCCCACCTGATCAATCGCACCAATCGTGCGCAGTTCTTCCCGTTTTACCTTTTCACGGTCCTGAGTCAGGATCAGATCCGCATTTCTGGCTGCCAGCTCTACCAGCCGTTCTTTTTCTCCCTTTTTCGGCACTACGATTTTTACCTTCTGACCCTTTTTCTGTGACAGCCACTGACAGATGATCTCTTCCTCCTCAATTGGATACTGAAGCCACACTTCTCTTGGTATAAACGGAGTTCCTGCATAAAACTGTTTTACAAAACCGTCTAATATCTCTCCTCTGCTCTCTGCCATTCCCGCCTGGATGTGGAAATGGTCTCTTCCGATCATCTTTCCTTCCCGGATAAAGAACACCTGGACTACCACATCTTCCATGTCTCTTGCCATGGCAACAATATCCCGGTCTTCCCGTCCGCTGCTGGTGATCTTCTGCTTCTGGGCTATCTGTTTTACGCTGTTTAGCAGTTCCCGGTACTCAATAGCCTTTTCAAATTCCATTTTTTCAGAAGCGTCATACATCTTATCTTCCAGAGACTTTAGCAAAGGCTCATAATGACCTCCTAAAAAGTCCATAGCCCCCTTAAATGACTCCTGGTACTCTTCCTTTGAAATATAGCCCTGACAGGGAGCATCACACTGATGGATATGATAATTTAAACAAGGTCTCTCTTTTCCTGTATCCTTTGGCAAGCTGCGGCTGCAGGTGCGGATTCGATACAGTTTGTGGATCAGTTCCAGACTGTCTTTTACAGCCCCGGCACTGGTATAAGGACCAAAATAACGGCTTCTGCCGTCTTTCTTCATATCTCTCGAAAACAAAAGCCTTGGAAAATCTTCCCAGACAGTAGCCTTGATATAAGGATAAGTCTTGTCATCCTTTAACATGGTATTATATCTTGGACGATGCTCTTTGATCAGATTACACTCTAACACCAGGGCCTCTAATTCAGAGTCTGTCAGGATATATTCAAACCACGCAATATGGGAAACCATCTGTTGGATCTTGGCTGTTTTATTGCGGCTGCTCTGAAAATACTGGCGCACACGGTTCTTTAAGCTGACAGCCTTTCCCACATAGATGATCTCATCCCTGCGATTGTGCATCAGATACACGCCGGGGCTTGCAGGCAGTTTTTTTAATTCTTCTTCCAGATCAAAAAACATTTTTACCTCAATCTTCCTCCGTCATAACGGCGCAGCAGCTGTATGTGACGGCGCAGGGCTGAAATCTGCTCTGTTTTTGTCTTTCCTGTTTCCGGCTGCAGATCTAATGACAGGAAAATGCAGTCCAGCTCTCTCTGGGTCACATGTCCTTCCATCTGTTTTAATACTGCCAGCCGGTCTTCCAGGCGGTCAGCATCCAAAAAACGTTCCAGCCATTCATGTCCCATAGGTTCTTCCTCCGGCTGGTTCTTATTATCATATTCTGCATTATTTTCAACAGCTGCTGCATATCCACAATCTTCACTGTTTTCTGCAGCCGGTTCATTCCCATTTTTTTCCAGTTTATCCATCTGTCCCGGAAACGCCTGTTCAAAACGGTATTCCTGTACAGCATCTGGATATTTTTTCCGGTCCACCGGGCTTATAAACATTTCCAATGGTCTTACATACACCTGGTAATCCCCATAAAGCGCCTGATAAACTACCATTTTTTCTCCTGTTTCTGAATGAGTGGCCACTGCTATAACCTGATATAATTTATTTTTAAAATGCCTGTAAAAGGTTCCAGGCTGCGGGATTCTGTTCATAGTTATGCAATATACTCCTTTTGTCTATACTCAAATTCTCCCGTGCTAAAGCGCTTTGCTAGTACATCGTTTCGTAAATAACTGTACGAATCACGTAGGATGCGGATTTGAGTGTGCAGGTCTAAAAACGCAGGCGTAGCGGGCTACGCTGAGGCTTTTAGGCCTGTGCAATCAGATTCGCAGACAAGTGAGTGGTATAGTTATTTTGAAAACGATGTACTAGTCACTGGCACAGGCTAAATCTTCGTACATATGTTTCTTTCACAGTATAACACATGTCTGCAGATTATAAAAGGCGCAAAAAAGGCCGCAGCATTTCTGCCACGGCCAGATTTCTATATAAACTTATTTCTAGTACAGTTATTTACAAAACGATGTACTAGCAGTCTGACTACAGGATCTGCGATCATGCCTCAGCCAGATGCTTCTTTAAAGTCTCTCTTACAGCACCCTTTCCAGCGATCAGTTCTGCGAAGATGCTTTCTACATACTCCCCAAGACCTGCCTCATATAAGTCTACGCCGAAAATCTTTGCATTGCTTAAAATCGGGGCTAATACTGCGTGTACGTCACAGGACTCTCCTACCTTTACACTTGCCAGCTTGCCAGCCAGTTCCTCATACATCGGATCCGGGCTTACAGTGAAAGCGTTCAGTTCATCATCTACACCTAACAGATAACGGCACCAGCCTGCCTGAACCATTGGGATGAATTTCAGGGACTTTACGTCAAGGTCAGGACTTGCCATGTACTCCTTAATGGTCTCACCAAAGCGGATAGACAGCTTCTGTGAAGTATCGCAGGCAATTCTCTGTGGGGTATCAGGCATAAATGGGTTTGGTACACGGATCTGAAGTACCTCATCAATAAACTTCTTTGGAGAAAGGATACCAGGATCTGTAACAACAGGAAGTCCCTCTTTGTATCCAATGATCTCAACAAGCTTTACCAGGTCAGCGTCTTTCATTTCATCACTGATCTTGGTGTAACCTAACAGGCAGCCATATACAGCCAGTGCAGTATGCAGAGGATTTAAGCAGGTACACACTTTCATGCGCTCTACCTTCTCTACTGTCTCTCTGGAAGTGAACATAACGCCTGCATTCTCTAATGCCGGACGGCCATTTGGAAATGCATTTTCAATTACAAGATACTGTGCCTCTTCTGCGTTTACAAAAGGTGCTACATAAGTATTCTTGGTGGTAACAATGCTCTCTGTATCAGTAAATCCACAGTCTTCCAGCATTTTCTTTACACTTGCATCAGGGCGTGGGGTGATCTTGTCGATCATGCTCCATGGGAAAGAAACCTTTGCAGGATTTTCAATATACTCTAAGAAGCCCTTTTCTGCCTTTCCATTCTCTGTCCATGCCTTTGCATAAGCATCCACTGCTGCAAACAGCTTGTCTCCGTTGTGGGAGCAGTTATCCATACTTACCAGTGCCAGTGGTGCTGCACCATTGGTATATCTCCAATAACATAATGCTGCCAGCTTGCCAATGTAGCTGTCTGCATTTGCAGGACCTGCCTCAAAATCAGCCTTTACATCAGCGCGGAATGCGCCATCAGGAGAAGTGATGCTGTAGCCCTTTTCTGTAATGGTAAAGCTTACCATCTGAAGAGTATCGCTTGCAAAGATCTCTTTTAAACGTCCCCAGTCATCTGCGTCATGACGGTCTACAGTCAGTGACTCAGCAAGACTTCCGATCACAGTCTTTTCAATGGTTCCATTTGCCTTTAAAGTAACTAAAAGGCTCAGGTCATCCTGTGGGCGGTATGCCTTTTTGATGATCTCATAGTCATAGCCTTCTGCTACGATGATACCGGTCTTTTCAATTCCTTCATTTAACAGCTTCTGCTGTAAAGCTGCCGGAAATGCACGGAAAATGTTTCCTGCCCCAAAATGTACCCACTGTGGGGTTTTCTTTGTTGCTTCCTTCATAGCCTGACGGTCAAACTGCGGAAGTTTGATCTCGGCCTTCTTCCACTGCTCCTTGTTGTTCAGTTCACTGTCTAATAAACGCATAATGATCTCCTCCTGTTTTGATCTATGTTCTCTCGGAATCTTTTTGTACTTGATTTTGTGAGAAGATTTTTTGTCAGTTGTGCCCAAATTTCAGAGGTGTACGCGGTGCATACGTTGATGAAATTCGGGTGCGACTGGCAGAAAATCGGCCGCAAAAGCAAGTGCATGAAAGACTCCGAGAGAACATATCTTATACACTAATATATTACTATCTGAAATTTATTCTACTATATTTCGCAATTAAAATCCATATAAGATTTTGTTAATATCATTGCAAAAGTTGCTGTCTGTACATTCTCGCGTACAACCACACCGCCACTTATAGTCTTTTGACAGCCGGCAAATTAAAAAAGAGCCGCAGCGCGACTCTGTGTGGGATACTGCCCCTTGTTATTTTACGGTCATAGTCTGAACAGTCTGTCCATTCTCTGTGGCCTTATCCTGTGCATTAGCTGCAGCTGCATTTACAAGGATCAGCGCAGCTGCCAGAACCACCCAGGCAAAACTACCTAAAACTTTTCTCAATTTCATGGTACTCTTCCTCCGTTTCCCCATTATACATGACTTTTACAAAAATGCAAGAGAGGGGATATTTAAATATTACAGTTTTTCCATTTATTTTTAATTTTTTTCTGAGAAAACGGGGAATTTTCCATTTTCAGACGCTTACTATTATAGAGAGAATAATAAAACATATGAAAGAACAAAAGAGGTATCTATTTATGATCACATACCAGCCATTCTGGGAAACATTAAAAAACAGCAAAGAATCCACCTATTCCCTGATCCACAACCATTCTATTTCAAGTGCTACTATCAACCGGCTGAGACAGAACCAGCCAGTCAGCACCAGTACGATCAATGACCTGTGCATTATCCTAAACTGTACCCCAGGCGATATCCTTGCCTTTACACCATCTGGTCCGGATCAGATGATACGCAATATGTCTGCCAAGCCCAGATCTATGTCCCGGGAATAATTCTCAATCCACCTATGGATTTGCCCCTTCTGCTGTGTTATACTGAATAGGCAGTGTTTTCCGGTCTCAGGTCCTAAACCTGTTTTATCTGCCGGAAGACCAGAAGGAGGATAAAATGCAGAAAGTGCAAAAAATAGGAAGAAACGATCCCTGCTGGTGCGGCAGCGGTCATAAATATAAAGATTGTCATCTGGATTTTGACGCGAAACTGTCAGAATACCGCCGCAAAGGCTCCAAGATTCCCACTCATGCCATGATCAAGAATCCAGAGCAGATCGCAGCGATCCGCGAAAGCGCAAAGATCAATGTGGCAGTCCTGGATTATGTGGCAGAGCATATCCACGCCGGTATCACAACAGAACAGATCGACCTTTGGGTATATGAACAGACTACTCATAGAGGCGGCATCCCGGCTCCATTAAATTATGAAGGTTTCCCAAAAAGCGTATGCACCTCTGTTAATGATCAGGTGTGCCACGGTATCCCTTCTGCTGATGTTATCTTAAAAGATGGCGATATCATCAATGTAGATGTTTCTACTATTTATAATGGATATTTTTCTGATTCTTCCAGAATGTTCTGTATCGGTGAAGTTTCCCCTGAAAAAAAACGTCTGGTAGAAGTGACAAAACAAAGTATTGATGAAGGCTTAAAACATGTAAAACCATGGGGCCATTTAGGTGATATGGGACAAGCCATCCATGACTACGCCACTGCAAACGGTTATACAGTTGTTCGTGAGATCGGAGGTCACGGCATTGGATTGGAATTTCATGAAGATCCATGGGTAAGCTTCGTTTCCAAAAAGGGAACTGAGATGCTTATGGTCCCAGGTATGATCTTTACCATTGAACCTATGATCAATATGGGAAAAGCAGATATTTTTGTTGATGCGGAAAATGACTGGACCGTTTATACAGATGATGGTATGCCTTCCGCCCAGTGGGAAATCCAGGTTCTGATCACAGAAGACGGATATGAGATTCTGTCCTGGTAATGCGATAAGCCATTAAGTCTGTACGCTATATATTTGAGATGTTCAAAAACTCCCAAAGCACAGGAAGTTGTTTTATTTAATGCTCCTGTTTCTTTGGGAGTTTTTATTTTTTACTTATTCTAGTACATCGTTATCGAAATAACTATACCACTCACTTGTCTGCGAATCTGATTGCACAGGCCTAAAAGCCTCAGCGTAGCCCGCTACGCCTGCGTTTTTAGACCTGCACACTCAAATCCGCATCCTACGTGATTAGTACAGTTATTTACGAAACGATGTACTAGATACCTTACCAAAGACAAAACCCCGGAGAGTTTTTACGCTCTCCGGGGTTAACTTAACCAAATCTATTCTAACTCACTTTGCAGGATGAATTAGTCGTTTCCATAAAGTGCAACCAGCTTAGACAGATGCTCGTAACGCTCTTTAGCTTCTTTCTCGTTACGTGCGAACAGAGTAGCTGCTCTGTCTGGGTTCTTCATGGTTAAGGACAGGTAACGAACCTCGCCCTTTAAGAAGTCCTGATATCCTTCCATCTTAGGAGCCTTAGAATCTAAGGTGAACTTCTTCTCAGCAGCTGGGTTGTAACGGAAGTTGTTCCAGTATCCGCACTCAAGAGCCAGCTTCTCTTCGGTCATAGCCTTGTCCATGCCCTTCTTGATACCATGGTTGATACATGGAGCATAAGCGATGATCAGGGATGGTCCTGGATATGCTTCTGCTTCAGCCAGAGCCTTAACAGTCTGAGCCATATCGCCACCCATACAGATCTGAGCAACATATACATAACCATAGCTCATTGCAATACCAGCAAGGTCTTTTTTCTTGGTCTCTTTACCGCCTGCAGCAAACTGAGCTACAGCACCGGTCTTAGTAGACTTGGAAGCCTGACCACCTGTATTGGAGTAAACCTCGGTATCGTAAACCATGATGTTGATATCTTTTCCGGAAGCCAGAACATGGTCTACACCGCCGAAACCGATATCGTAAGCCCATCCGTCACCACCGAAGATCCACTGGGATTTCTTAGCTAAGAAGTCCTTGTTAGCTACGATCTCTTTGCAGGTTGGGCAGTCAATGCCGTCTAATGCAGCAACTAACTTGTCAGTTGCAGTTCCGTTTAATGCGCCTACAGCGTAGGTATCTAACCATTCCTTGCAAGCAGCCTTAACTTCTTCAGAAGCGTTCTCGTTAGCCATTACAGACTCAACCTTGGACTTTAAGCCATCTCTGATAGCGTTCTGAGCCAGTAACATACCGTAACCAAACTCAGCGTTGTCCTCGAACAGGGAGTTATCCCATGCAGGACCCTGACCCTTAGCGTTCATGGTGTAAGGTGTAGATGGTGAAGAGTTACCCCAGATAGAGGAGCATCCAGTTGCGTTTGCAATGTACATTCTGTCACCAAACAGCTGGGTGATCAGCTTGGCGTATGGAGTTTCACCACAACCTGCACATGCACCAGAGAACTCAAGGAGAGGTTTCTTGAACTGGCTTCCCTTAACAGTGTTCTCTTTGAACTTAGCAACAACTTCTTCCTTAACTGGCAGAGTCTCAGCGAAGTCGTAGTTAGCCTGCTCAGACAGACTAGCCTCTAATGGCTTCATTTCTAGAGCCTTGTTACCCTTCATGCCTGGGCAAACGTTAGCACAGGAACCGCATCCGGTACAATCCAGAGCAGAGATAGCCATGGAGAACTTGTATCCTGGCATACCAGTCATATCCTTCATCTTCATATCTGCAGGAGCCTTAGCAGCTTCCTCAGCAGTCATAGCTACTGGACGGATAACAGCGTGTGGGCAGACATAAGAACAGAAGTTACACTGGATACAGTTATCAACGTTCCATACAGGAACCTTAACAGCGATACCACGCTTCTCGTATGCAGAAGAACCGGATGGTGTAGAACCATCAACGTAATCCTTGAATGCAGATACAGGCAGTGTGTTACCTTCCTGAGCGCTTACCTTGGTCTGGATGTTGTTTACGAAGTCTACAACTTCCTTTCTTCCCTCGGTAACTACCTTATAGTCAAGACCTTCATCTTCGCAGTTAGCCCAGCTTGCTGGAACTTCTACTTTGTGAACGCCCTTGGCACCAGCATCGATAGCTGCCCAGTTCTTCATAACAACGTCTTCACCCTTACGTCCGTAAGTTGCCTTTGCAGCAGCCTTCATCAGCTCGTTAGCCTTTTCAGCTGGGATGATTCCGGTCAGTTCGAAGAATGCGGACTGTAAGATTGTGTTGATACGTGTTGGTCCCATACCGGTCTCAATACCGATCTTAACACCATCGATGGTGTAGAAGTTAATCTTGTGATCAGCGATGAACTTCTTAACCTGGCCTGGTAAGTGCTTCTCAAGACCTTCCATATCCCATGCGCAGTTTAACAGGAAAGTACCGCCGTCAACCAGCTCCTGTACCATGTTGTACTTACGTACATAGGATGGATTATGACATGCTACGAAGTTAGCCTTGTGGATTAAGTAGGTAGACTTAATTGGGCTGTGTCCGAAACGCAGGTGAGACATTGTAACACCGCCGGACTTCTTAGAGTCATAATCAAAGTATGCCTGAGCATACATATCTGTATTATCACCAATGATCTTGATGGAGTTCTTGTTAGCACCTACGGTACCGTCAGCACCCAGACCCCAGAACTTACAGTTAGTAGTTCCTTCTGGAGTAGTAACTAATGGAGCACCGATCTCAAGAGACAGGTTGGTAACATCATCAACGATACCGATGGTGAATGGAGTCTTAGCTTCATTCTCATATACTGCTACGATCTGAGCAGGTGTGGTATCCTTGGAACCTAAACCGTAACGTCCGGTTAAGATCTTAACCTGATCAAACTTGCTTCCCTTAAGAGCAGCAACAACATCCAGGTACAGAGGCTCGCCAATAGCGCCTGGCTCTTTTGTTCTGTCTAATACGGAGATAGTCTTAACAGTTTCTGGAATAGCATCGATCAGAGCCTGTGCACAGAATGGTCTGTACAGACGAACCTTAACAACGCCGACCTTCTTGCCCTGCTTTGTTAAGTAGTCGATGGTCTCTTCAATGGTATCATTTACAGAACCCATAGCGATGATAACATGCTCTGCGTCTGCTGCACCATAGTAGTTGAACAGCTTATAATCTGTACCAAGCTTAGCGTTAACCTTGTCCATGTACTCCTGAACGATTGCTGGAAGAGCATCATAGTATGGGTTGCAAGCTTCTCTTGCCTGGAAGAAGATATCTGGGTTCTGAGCAGAACCTCTCTGGCATGGATGATTTGGATTTAATGCATGCTTACGGAATTCAGCAATCGCATCCATATCAGCCATATCCTTCAGATCTTCGTAATCCCAGGTCTCGATCTTCTGGATCTCATGAGATGTACGGAAACCGTCGAAGAAGTTGATGAAAGGAACTTTGCCCTTGATAGCTGCCAGATGAGCAACTGGGGTTAAGTCCATAACTTCCTGTACACTGGACTCGCACAGCATTGCGCATCCAGTCTGACGACAGGCATAAACGTCGGAGTGGTCACCGAAAATAGATAATGCGTGGCTGGCAAGTGCACGGGCAGATACGTTAAATACGCCTGGCAGCTGCTCACCAGCGATCTTATAAAGGTTAGGGATCATCAGTAACAGACCCTGGGAAGCGGTGTAGGTGGTGGTTAAAGCACCTGCTGCCAGAGAACCGTGTACAGCACCTGCTGCACCAGCCTCAGACTGCATCTCTGTGATCTGAACTTCATGACCAAAAATATTGGTTCTTCCGTCTGTTGCCCACTCATCTGTAGCTTCAGCCATAGGTGAAGATGGGGTAATCGGATAAATAGCCGCTACATCAGTAAATGCATATGATGCATGAGCTGCTGCATGGTTACCATCCATGGTTTTCATTTTTCTTGCCATTTTGATTTCCTCCTGCAATTAGTGAATGAAATATGTATATTATAGTTATATAAAATACATGTGGGTCTGCGTGGGAAATAAACCCTCACAGACTGGCCTATGCTTATTATATCAATTATTCATTAAATTGCAAATGTTTAATTCGTATTACTGCAAAAAATACAATGTATACAGTATTATTTGTGCATTTGTTCATATGTTTATGATCCTGGCGTGAGTTAGTCTTGCAAACTCATATAGAAAGGGCAGGTGATTTTTGTTAATTTTTTCACCTGCCGTTTTGTGGGATTTATACCTGATTTTGAGTATTTTTTCTCTGTTCTATAATATTCCCATCCGCATCATATTTGGTTTCTGAAATCCACTTGTGATCTTCATCATACTCTGTTTCGTAAGAGAAACGGATATTTCCACCTGCATCATAATGTATTTCTCTGTCCAATGTATCTTCGTATTCATAAACTGTATAATCTTCTACTTCATTGTTTACATCATACGAAGTTATTTTTGTTTTCCGCCCTTCAGTATCATATTCGATCGCAGTTGAAAACAGCATACTTTCATATTTACACCAATAACTCTTTTCATTCCCATCATCATAATATGTATATTTTTCTTCACAAAAGAGTTCTCCATTGGGATAATAGCTCAACTTATCACTACAATATCCCTCCTCGTTATACTCCAATTCCGTAAATTTAAAACCGCCTTCCATCGCTGCAAATCCATTAAGTTCATTACCGGATCCATCATATCGATAATCCACAGTTTTCGCTACAGAACCATCTTTGAGGTAATATATTGCCTTTTCTTTTTTTCCACGATTATATTTCACTATTACATATTGCGTACATACACCATCCTCATAGTAACTGACCTTGCGCACATTATCGTTATTATCTCTTAATTGCACATAACCAGATTTTGCTGTTTCAAATTCCAGAAGTTTTTCCTGTCTTTCTTCATCATTCACATTAACAAGTTTTTCTAATGTGTGCTCTGCTTTGTCATACTCTTCCAGACGGATATACACATCTGCCATTCCCATTATAGCTTCTTCATTTTCCGGATCCATTCGATTGGCTTCCTTATATGCATTGAGTGCCTCTTTCAGATCAGCCGTACTATCCTCAAGCCATGCCAATGCTTCCCCATAATATAAATATGTATCTAATGCCGCACCCCCATTTTCAACATTTTCCTGACACCGGTCTCTTATCCCCTCATAGTCCTGGGCTTTGTCACCTAAATTTCCATCCCTGCGAGCTATATTAATAAGAGTATCAAGCTCTCCTGTTCCAGCATTTGTTTTTCCACAGGCGCTCAATACCATCATACATATGAGTATCATTATTTGGGGTAAATAATATTTTCTTTTCATATCTCTTTTCCTACCTGCTCAAATTTTCTTTCGCAAAAAACATTACTTTACCCATTGTGCATCTTTCACCAGTTTGTAACAGTCATTACAAACAAAAGCAATTGCTAACGGGCTTTCATATTGTTTTGTGGCCTTCTTTTCCCCACAGATCATGCAGGTACTACTGCATTTTTCACATATGCAAACCACGGAACCGTCACTTTTCTTATATTCCTTTGATGGACTTTTTCCGCAGAAAACACAGGGTTCATCAACCGTTGAAGAGCACCCCATTAACATTGACATTGATAACAAAGACACCATTAAGATCATTACTAATTTTTTCATACATTTTCCCCTTTCACTATTTTACTCTATATAGAGCAATCTCCAGGAACCGTTTTCTTTCGTCATTACAATATTCATATCTCTGTTTGTAGATTTGTTCCCCTGCTTTGCGGTAAGTGTCAGATCAGCTACAACAACTTTTTTAATCTTACTGATATCAAAATCCATATATGCATTCTCAATATCATCCAGCAGATCATTCTCTTTTCGTTCAGACATGGCATAAGTTTCATTAACCTTGTAAGAAAGCTTATAGTTATGTCCAACAGAAGCTTCAAAAGAATCCAAATTCTCACCTACTTTTGACTCAAAATAATACTCAACACTATCTTCGTCACCATAGTAATACATATTACTGGACAGGGAAATAAGAGTATCAATATCATACTTTTCATACGCTGCCATTACTTTACGCAGCAATCCGTTATATCCCGTATATTGCGATACAACATTAAACGCGATCCCTGCTACAATAAGAAGAACCATCAAACCAGCAACAAGTTTAAATGTCTTTTTTACCTTTTTCTGCTTTTCAGGGTCTGTAACTTTCAATCCTGGAATACTGGTGGTCACTCCCTCCACAGACGTCCCACACTTGCCACATATTTTTGCATCGTCCTCCAAACGGGCTCCGCAATTCCCACAAAACTTTGCCATATTATATGTTCTCCTTTGCTTTTTTGTTTTTCCGGTTCTTTTGCACAATAGCAATCATGGTTAGCAGAAACAGTAGTACACCGCCGCCTATAACTACAAAAAACATAACCGTCTTTTTCACTTCTTCTCCATAACCATTTTCTTCAGCCCGAAGTTTCAGATCGTATTTTCCATCTCCGTCTTCGTCAATATTTAGTATGCTTTCTTTCGATACTGCAGCCACTGTATCTATTGTTGTTTTGCGCGTAATTTTGATGTCCTCAAAGCGTCTGAAATCACTATAATCTCCATTATCGTCCATAAAACCTATGGTATAGTTCATGATGCCGCGACCTGTTCCGATTATTTGTACATCATAGTCCGCTCCTTCTTTGAGTCGTAGAACTTTAATGAGATTATCTCCATCAATGTCTGCTGCATTATCATTTTCTTCAAACGTCAATGTACCAAAACCTGTTCTAAGGCTCAGATCATCCTCACTGGAACACAATGTTTCACCATTATGCATAACAGTAACGTCAACGGGGCAGGCTATACGGATATAAATATATTTTTGACCGTTGATCTGATCCGCCATATCCTCAAAAAAGAATACCAGATCATCCGCACTGGCAACTTCATAATGACAGCCATCGCTGGCCAGATGCTCCATTAAATACTGCGCCTGCGATTTTCCACCGCTCATATTTTTAAAAAATCCTAATGTATAAATAAGAATACCTTCGTCCTTGATTTCATCGGCATATCCAATCAGCTCTTCACCTTGCTTACCTCTGTTTGGTTCGCCGTCACTCATAAGTACAATGATTTTTTTCTTAGCATTACTACTGTTGAGCATAGACCTCGCTTTGGCCAGGCCGGATTCGATATTTGTATCACCTCCTGCTTGAATGTCTGCTACCTTTTTTGTCAAATAGCTTTTATCAACAGAAAAATCTGAAATCTGCTCTGCGCTGTCTTCATAGGTAACAATTCCAATGCTGGCATCTTCTTTAAGAATGGTATCTACAAACTTTGTTGCCGCTCTTTTGGTTTCTTCCATAGGAGTTCCTGACATACTACCGGATGTATCAAGCACCAGGACAATGTCCCGTTCATCTGAGGTAACTCTGACTGGTTCCTGTGCATGTTCGTCTTTTGTCTTTGTGATTACCGCCTTTGCCGCTGCTCCTATGTTTAACATGGGATATTTATATGAAGATCCACCTCCTACACCGTAGGCTTGTGTTGTAGTATTGGTCAATAAAATGTTTCGGACTTCCTGAGCTGACAGTTCTGGATTTAACGACCAAATGAACGCCGCACTGCCTGAAACCATCGGCGCCGCCATTGATGTACCAGGCATTTTATCATACTCATTATTTGGAATTGTGCTGTATATATCTTGTCCAGGTGCGCAAATATCAACATTTTTACCATAGTTGGAAAAACTGGTCATTCTATAGCCTTTTTCATTGTGTTTATTTTTAACGGCTCCAACAATAAGAACATGATCTTTGATCGTATCATAATCAATTCCTTTCTGTGCAAGAGCCCTTCTTGACGAATCGCTAAAAATATTATATGTTTCAGGACTGATTGCACAAAAGAAACCACTATAAAAAGTATCAACACCATCGCCAGCATTGTCATATCCATTACCAGCACACTGAACAATCAAAAATTCATCTTCTTCATTTAACATGAGTTCCGTCATCATTAAAATGCAATCTAAAGCTGTTCGTTTAGAGAATACTTCACAGTATTCAACATAAACATCATATGCCCCTGTAAATTTTACTGTCATTAGACCTCTTAAATCTTCATAGCCATAAAGATTTTTTGCATAACCTTCTTCTGAAGAAAAATAATGTATCCACGAATTGTTGATTACTTTCGCACCTGCATCAACCATTTGTTTGATGATTTCACTATACTCTCCTGTAGAAAGATAGTTAACAGAGTCTGTAGGTGACCAGTCCACACAAATTAATTTTGCAGAATCCACAATGCCACGGATACCAATCGCATTATTATGCGCACCAATAATACCTGCAACATGTGTACCATGATCCTCCTCCGAATTGGTCGTATAATCTGGAAGAAAAAAGATACTGCCCTCTAGATCTTCATGATCAGTATCAAATCCACTATCCAAAATACCAACCTTTATTGGTTGACATTGATAACTATAATTCCACGCAGTATAAGCTCCTATAGCTTCTGCCCACCAATCATTTCCATCTGGGGTATCTTCATTGCCACGATTCTTTTCTGGTTTATTTCTATCTGCACTCCACGAATTGGTATCCGTTGCTGCAGGCGATAATTGTATAGGATAATCATATCCAGCATACAAAACATCCTCTAATTCCATAAGTTCATCTGCTATTGCTTCAAGTTCATTTAATGTAGATGATGCTACCCGGATTTGTAACGCATTGATGCTGCCACTTATATCACCGACAATTTTTCCACCTACAAGTTTAGCCAGCCGTTCTGCATCCTTTTTCTCTAAATCGGTAAAAGTGTATACAATAAGCTGATTATTAAAATACAGCGTATTCGTTTCTGTATCATAATCAACATATTCAACATCCGGAGTTGAAACATAATCGCCATTTTCAAAAACTTTCTTTAAATTTTCATCTTCAGAACCTGTTCTTTTCAATATAGAGGATATGCCTGAAATGTCTACTATACCTAAATACATTAAGGTCCCAGCTATACCTGCAACCAAAATTCCTACCACAACTACTGTAGCAATCAGCTTTAGAAAAAATCTTCGTATCTTTTGACCTATAGTTATACCTGTCTGTTTTTTCTGTTTCCGCATTGGTGCCTCAGTCTGTTCAGACGGGGCAGATTGCATTTTTCGTTTATCCGCATCGCAATTTGGACACAGCCCAGTAGTTTCATCCAGTTTTGCGCCACATTTTCCACAAAACTTAGCCATACATTTCCCCTCCTTGCCCTGCCACTGATATTTTCCTGTGGATGCATGGCAGGTGAAAAAAGCAGTGGATAAACCAAACTATCCACTTCCTTATGTCGCTTTTTATCCCATGTACTTACTAATTAATCCATCTACGACAGCCACATCAATTGTTCCCTGATTCAGTGCCCTGACACCAAGACTGATGAACAAAAGTTTCTCAATAATGTCAATAACACTTATCACAGCACTTACTAAACCAGAAATAAATCCTACATGAAAACTACCACCAAACATAGACGCAATGTGGTCAATGCAACTCATAGCATTGGGAATTAAATTGATCAAAACAGTAATAAAAGAAAACAGCATCATCAATGCTACTGCTTTCACAGCACTCTTTTTCAGCCATTCATTTTCTTCAAAAAGCAGTACATAACCTGTCAGAAGTAAAGCAGCCAGGTAGCCGCTGAACAATCCTGTCAAATAAATAGCTGCACCCAACATCCCAACTGAAATACCTAATCTTGTTTTTTGCATTTTTCTTTCTCCTATTATTTACCGTATTAAAGTTTTCTTTTCTCTTTCTTCCTGATTTTTAGAGTTTTGTTCCACACTCCGTACAAAAAGCAACATCTGTTTCAATTTTTGCTCCACACTTTGGGCAAATCTTATTAGATGTCTTATTTTCTTTTTTCAATTCGTCTGATATTTCTGGCTTTGTCACCTGGATCATAGGCTTACCACAAGAAGTGCAGAAACGAACTCCTTTTTTGACCATAGCCCCACATCCTTCACATCTCACCACATCTTCTGTATTTACCGGCTGAATTTTTGGCATAGGAACACCGCAAGAACTGCAAAAAGCAACACTTGACGGAACTTCTGCCCCGCACTGTGAACAACGTACAACACCTTTAATATCCTGAATTTGCTGACGATAATTTTTAATCTTTTCTTCTGCTTCTGCAAGCGAAACAATCATACCAGTAAATTCTTCCTCATGGTCATGTGGATGTATCGTCACGTAAAGTTTACCAATCTGATAATAGATATTATTGATTTTTGTCTCTTCCTCAGAAATCATCGAATTAATTCTAGCAATGTCCGACATTTCTTTTGCCCTTTGCACTGCTTTTGCGGTGGTTTCAGAAGCCTTTTGACTAAAATTATCCCAAAATGCCATTAAAATCCCTCCCTATATTGTTTCAGCAGTTATCAAAAGGTGTACATTTTGATAATTATTTTTCTAAATGTCACCCAAAAGTAGAATTAGTAAAATATGTCGAAAAAAGCAGGAATTGACTTGCAAATCAAGATAATAGACTGTATAATTAAAACAAATTCGTGGCTATCAAAAGGTACACCTTTTGATAGCCACGAGTCCTTTAACTCTTTTTACTTTCTTGTATTAACCTGTATTCCCGTAATTTACGGTAAAAAGTTGCTTCACTCATATCACACAGCTCTAATACTTCTGCGAAAAGTATCTTCTTCTGTTCCCACGCTCTCACAACTTTTCCAAAATCATCAGGTACTTTCTTTTCCGGCCTGCCAAATTTTACCCCTTTTGCTTTTGCTACTGCAATTCCTTCAGCCTGCCGTTTCTTGATATTCTCACGCTCACTTTGTGCCACAAAAGACAAAATTTGCAGCACAAGTTCTGCAATAAAAGTTCCCATCAAATCTTTACCATTTCGGGTATCCAGTAATGGCATATCCAATACACAAATATCAATGCCAATCTCTTTGGTTAAAACACGCCATTGATTCTGTATTTCCTCATAATTTCTCCCCAGACGATCAATACTGAGAATATACAATAAATCTCCTTTTTTCAGTTTTCTCATCAATTTTTTGTAACAGGGTCGTTCAAAATCCTTACCAGACTGCTTATCCACAAAAATTTTTTCCTCAGGTACGGTAACTTCCCGTAAAGCAGCCATCTGTCGATCTTCATTCTGATCGATGCTGGATACCCGCACATATCCATAAATGTTCATTCTAATTTTCCTCCACAATTTATCATTCATTATAAAAAACGGGAATTCCGAAAAGAAATGCAAGACAATGATAGACTGTGGAAGCCCAAAACTAGACTCTGCCGTTAATTAAGACCTATAATAAAAATAAGCAACAAAAAAACCGCCTCATTGGCGATTTCATTGTTGCTTGCTATAATTCTCATTTTACAAAAACGACCCGGAACGGGATCGAACCGTCGACCTCCGCCGTGACAGGGCGGCGCTCTAACCAGCTGAGCCACCGGGCCATTAAAGGCATTTTACATACCTTCAAAACCACATATTGAACTGTTGATATTCCGAATACTTACAACCTTTTGTTATCCAACTCCGCGGTCATTCGAAAAATCTTCGATTTTCCTCATGTCATCGGCTTCGCCAATGCCTGAAGTCTTCCAGATCCGACCTTATGAAAGTAAACTTTCAACGGTCTCCTCTGTAATCCTTCCGCCGCTCTCTCAGACCTTTTGGTCAAGCCCTCGACCGATTAGTATCAGTCAGCTCC
>ENA-UONU01000771-UONU01000771.1-human-gut-metagenome-genome-assembly--contig:-CS51-NODE-771-length-29332-cov-71.310756_pt1 | contig 29332 bp, 25 predicted proteins | sample MGYA00242462_ERZ724009 | MGnify/ENA metagenome assembly ERZ724009 | reverse complement strand
GCCCCGGCCGGGCTTGAATCGTATTGGCTCGTCCCGGCAGAAGGTCTGCCAGAGGTTCGGCAATACAGGCGGCCAGACGGCTCCCCGGAACAGAGCCGGGGTAGAAGCAAACATGGGCACCATGGGCCTCTGGATTGTCGGAACAGTCACAATGGATGCTGATGCCGAAGTCGTACCCATCGGCATTAGCCACCCGGATGGTGGAGGTCAGATCTTCTTGGTTACCCTTATCTGGAAAGTCCAGAACGTGGACAGTATGCCCCTGTGTTCTCAAGGCGTAAAAAAGATGATGGGCAATGCTGGATGCCACGGCATGCTCTTCCAGACCGTTGCCGCGGGCTCCTGTGCCCTTGGCGTGTCCGATGTCTAAAGCGATATTCATTTGTTCAAATGTTGGTTAATAAGATGTTCCGGCAAGTCATACTCCACGTAGGTGCTGTTGAGATGCCATTCCGCGTGTTGGGCTTTGTAGGCTGTACGCTGCTTCCTGCTGTGCAGCATGTGCATCTCCTGCTTGCGTCCGGGAGTTTCAATGACGAGTAAGTAAAGGTATCGTTCCGGCATGGTTAATTAAGTTATAAACTATTGGCTATTAGATAAAGGGAACTTGTAAGAAAAACTTTACAGTTGGTCAGCGTTCCGCACATCGGAGGAACACAAGGCACGCAATGGGGAAGCAGAACGCGACAATGCTTGCAGCCGTGTCTCCGCAGGCGGCAAAAACGCCGGGCCGCTGCCCCCCATCAGCGGCAAAAGAACGGAAGGATTCAGCAGCTTATTCACTTTTCCAGCTTCCTTTCTATGTTTTCGATTCTGACGGCAAGTAGTTGGATCGCCTTGGCCGTCTCCACCTGGGCCTGCGTCTGCATGGTCATCAGATCACAAAGGCGGTCATTGTGGTGGCTGACCACCTCCCCGATGTACCAGCATGCCCCGCCGCATATCGTCAGCGACATCAGGACGCAGGCAAACACGGGGGAAGCCTTGGCAAAATCCAGGAAACGTGCCGGTACTTCGGAGAGCTTACACATGGCCTTATTTCTTGATGGTTTGCACGATGGGCGGAACATCCGTTTCCGGCTGGGCCTGACTGTAGGAGATATGCCCCGGTTCCAGCACTAGGCAGGAGCCGTCTTTGCATACCACCGTCTTTTCCGGCGTCACGTCCACGGAATGGCCGCAGCCGGAGAGGGACATTCCCAAGCCGCCAAGGATGGCGCCAACGATGCCGACCCCGGCCCAGTAAAGCCATTTTTTCCAGCCGGTAGCCACGGATGCTTTAAGGTCCAAATACACCCGGATGTCATTGGCAGCATGCTTTGCGATAATAGGAAGGGCCTGTTCTGCGACATTCCGCCATCCGGCTTTATCATCGTCGGGAAGCCCTTCCCAATTCGTGCCCTCCTTCTGGTTTTCCAGGAAGGCATAATACATATCCTTGGCGATAGCCAGGGCGTGGTTGCATTGATCATTAGTAGTCATTGTCTTTGTTATTGGTTGTGAAAAACTTGAAAAACTCCACGTCGGCGGGGTCGGTCAGGATAAAAGCCGGGTAGTCCGAGACTGTAAAAATCCTGCGGCCTTTGGTCTCCGCATGGACGGCCTCAACGGTCAAAGACACCGCATCAATCATTGTATAGGCACCATCCTCCGCAAGGGTCAGGACATCTTTTCCCAGCCGTGCCCACACCTGCACCGCCTGCCACGGTTCCGCCAGTCCTACCAGAGCGGACACGACGGCCTGCATGGCCGGGGCCTGATCCGCTGGAATTTCATTAGGGGCGTAGCGGGCTGTCCGGGTGTACCCTTCCGCGTCCTGATAGACAGCTGTCAGAGTGAATTCCTGCCATGTTCCAGGCTTCGGAAACTGAATCTGTATCTCTGCATTATTCATGATTAGAGAGGTATGTTAATGTCCACAAAATCAGCCGTTTCTTCGGATTCAATACAGTTGCGGGATATCGCATCCAGACCATAGAAAACCGGATTAACATTTCCGGGATGGTAATAGGTGTACTCTCCGGTTCCCGCATAAACAGAAACGTCGCCAGCCGCATTATTCACCACATCAGTCACCCATTGGGAAACACCAACCCCGGTTTCAAAATTACTGACGCCGCGGCATGTGGCAATTTGATACAGATTATTCCCCTGGCCTCCGGTGAGCATGAGCCAGAGCGCTCCTGTATCTTCATACCTGGCAATACTGGCGACAGATTTTTGTTGATAGATAATCTTGGCAATCGTCCACGGAACAGGCTCGTTCTGACTGGCCGGAACAAAGCTGGTTGTAGTCTTAACCTGCCAGCTGTCCGTATTGTTAAGCGCAAAAATCTCACGCACCCGCACCGTATAACCGTTGCGGTCCGTATTTCTCACGTTATCAAAAGTAATATCCAGAATTTCGCCGTGATTGTAAGCCAAACCGTTTGCCGGGATAATACTGTAAGAATCTATGGAAAGGTCGGGACGAATCGTCTTCCCGCCGCGGCCGATACCAAAGGACAACTTTGCGGCATTGGTAGCGCGCCAAAGGAAAGAGAACCCGGCGAAACTGGAATAATTCCATTGAGGGTTGCTCACCTCAAATCTCGCCTGAATGGTCGAATGAGTACCCTTGGGAACCTTAATACCAGCCAAATGGTAGGGAACTGTTTTGGTGACTGTCGAAGATCCTGACGCGGTAATGGCATCCGTATTGAGGAAAGCATTAGAGGTCAGGATGCCCGTCACGCCGGCCATGCCCGCGGCGTACAGGCGATTAACCGCTGACGTATCCGTTACCGCCCCCACGGCCAGAGGAATGTTGATGCCTCCATTGGCATTGACGACCGCGTCAAACGTGCCTCCCGCGGCGGTGATATTGCCGGCCAGCGTCATGTTGCCGGAGGCGTCCACCTGCGGTATGGCCTCAAGGACCTGCTGGGCTTCTGTGGCGGAGTTGGCCGCGCTGGTGGCGGAGGTCGCGGCATTAGTCGCCGCCGTATTGATGCGCCCCTCCGCCTGATCTATAGCCTCTTTAGCGGTTTCGGCGCGCTGGACAAGGGGCGTAATCGCCCCCACCGCTCTCTCCTGCGCCGTTTGCACGGCGGCAACGGCATCCGTTCGTGCGCCGGCTATATTCTGCTGAGCGGTCTGTGAGGCACGTCCCACGGCAAGAACAGAATCGGCTTGCTTATCCTGAATGGCAGTAACAGCCTCATTCCTGGCTTCAATAATCTGTTGCTTCCCGTTGTTGACCGTTTCCGGCCAGGTGGCGGCCAGCGACTCCACAGACGTTTTAGCGTCATTGGCGCTCTTGGCGTCACGAGCCGCGTTAGTTGCGGATGTGCTGGCGGCGGTCGCAGAATCGGCGGCAGCATTTTTGGAGGCCCAGGCAGCCCCTGCATAGCCTTCCGCCTCTTCGGCCCGTGCAGCAGCGGTGGCTGCCGCGTCCGTTGCCGTCTTGGCTGCCTGGCTCGCCGTTTCCGCATTGGTGGAGGAAGTGTTGGCATTCTGTTGCGCCTGTTGGGCCGCGATAATGGAGGCCGTGTTGGAAAGCCACTGGGCCTTGATCGTCTTACTTGCCTCAACAGGTATCGTAATACCCATTGCAGGAATATCGTACACCGTGGACGACTCAACAGGAGCCACAGAATCCACGGCCCCAATATAACCGGAAAACAGCCTCAAATCCTCTCCGGACTCATCCTGTGCATGAATGGCATACGGCCAGCGGCCAACAGGCAGGGCAGGAAAAGTAAGCTCCAAACAATGTTCTTGCTCGCCGTGTTCAATAACAACGGGCAAGTCTCCCTGTTCCGTCTTCACCGCACCGGTGAAAGAAACTCCTGTTAACGGGAACGGAGATTGCGTCACATCCTCGAACAAAAGCCAGCCTATGCGCTTGGCATAGCCTGCCGTCGTGGACAAATGGCGCGTCATTCCCAGAAAATTTAACATGGCTCAATCATGAGCCACAAAACACGGGAAATGCAAGTTGGCGAGAATCAATGTTTTTATCCCTGCTTCACGGGAGGCTCAAAAGGCAGGGAGGACAGCAGAGTTATAAAATTCTCTCCTGCATCCACTTCCATCTTCTGAGGAGTGTATGCGCCATCCATCTTGTTAAGCTCGGCAATAGCGGCGATTTTTGAGGGCATCTTAAATTTCGCTCCGGTTTCGTCCATGGAAACCTCCTGACAGAGATCGGATGCGCTATCAACATTGCCGATGGGAGTTGTCACCACGCGGGACAACCATTCCATGCGCTGCTGCCTGGTCAGCACAGCAGACTTATCCAGTTGCTTATTCAATTTGTCAATCATTCGCAAAACTTCGTCATCTTTGGACAAACGGGATGCCGCCTTGCTGGCTGCGACATTACTCATATCCTTGCGATTGTGGGCCTTACGATAAGCGTCCGCCTTGGACAACTTTTCCGCAACCAGAAGCCTCGCAAACTCCTTCTTCTTCTCTGTGACCTTGCTTGTGCTTTCCTTTCTGCCCATACCAATATTTTACCCTCCTGATTTTCAGCGCGTCAATTTGGTGAGAATCAATACTTCTTGCCCGGGACAATCAACCTGTTGGCTTTGAATCCTCAAGACTCTCTAAAAAATCACGCCCCTGCCTGCTGATATAAAACACGCAAGGCCGCGTGCCGGTTCTGATCACGTCGCCGGCCTGCACCAGATAATCCAGCCGGTGAGACACATTGCTGGGATCCAAATGGCAACGAGTGGCAATCTCCCGCGACATCCTGCCCGGATGGTCTCGGATTTCCATCAGAATAAGCAGTTGCGACGGACTCACCTTCCGGTGTATAATGTTCCTCAATAGATTCTTGTTATCAGACGATTTATTATTCATAATATCAAACCTCCCTGTAAGTCGTGGCGGCAGCGTCCCATTTCAGGTCAATGTAACCAATCTCCCCGAAGCGGTTCTTGCCGACGATGATTTTCGCCTCTGCCGGATCTGCGTTTTTGTCCATGACGTAAGGCCTGTAGAGCAACAATATCTGATCAGCGTCCTGTTCGATAGACCCTGAATCCCTCAAATCGGATACACGGGGAACCCCGGCTTCCTTCCCGGCGCGTTTCTCCGCTTCCCGGTTCAACTGGGCAAGCACGATCACCGGAATATTCAGTTCCTTGGCCAGAGCCTTGAGGCCGGCGGAAATCTCCGACACCTCCCGTTCCCGGGAAGACTGGCGTCCGGTGGGATTGGCAAGCTGCAGGTAATCCACGCCGATGCACCTCACGCCGTGGTCCGCAACCATGCGCCGGGCGGTCGCCTGGATCTGGTCAATCCTCAAGGCGCCCCGGTCGTCCACGAAGAAAGGCAGGCTCCTTACCTTGCGAACCGCGTTGGTGAAAGCATCCTGCTGCCACTTGGTCAGCTTGATGCCTCGGCGCAGATTGGCCGCATTGATTTTGGACATGCCAAAAAGCGTGCGTTCAAGCAACTGCTCCTTGGACATTTCCAGGGAGAACATGCCTACTGGCACCCCTTCGGCGGCCAGATTGTACAGAATGTTGGTCATGAAGGAAGTCTTCCCCACGGCCGGCCGGGCTCCGATGACCACCATAGCCGTGTTCTGTAAGCCGTCCAGCATCCTGTCCAGGGAGGGGTAGCCGGTAGGAAGCCCCTTGGTCTGTCCTGGATTCTTGATGCGAAACTCCAACCCTTCCACCACCTTCTGTGTGCCATCAGCCATGCGCGCCACTTGGGCCACTCCGTAACTTTCCCGCAAGGAGGACATCACCTTTTCGGCTTCCGCCAGCACTTCGTCTTTGCTCAGGGTTGGGTTTTGAAGATTTTCCAGCCCGGAAATGAACAGGGATTCCACATCCCGCTTCTTCTTGGCTTCCACCAGAATCTTCACGGAGGGCTCGAACTGGAAATGGTAGGCAAAGCTGGTTGAAAGCTCGACAAGCCCGGCGTGACCTCCTACGGATTCAAGCTCGCCGGCGGCTTCCAGGTGCTGGATCAGGTCGGTGATATTGACCTTTTCCGGAGTCTTGGCCAGAGTCTCAAAGGCGCTCCAGACCTTCTGATGGGCCAGAAGGACAAAATGAGCCTTCGTGAAACCTTGCTCGATCAGGGCGGCTACCTTGTCGGCGCCGTCAATGCAGTTGCCAAGAACGGTCTTTTCGGCGTTGAGTTGTGTTTCTGTAAAATGCATGATGGTTTCTCTTTTTGAGGGTTAAATATTTTTTCTAAATTTTGGATCGAAGGGGTCGCTTTCCTCTCCGGGTAGTTGCCCTTTGGCATCAAGATTTCTTGCCCAGCGCAGGGCGTAGCCCAGGGCATTGGCTTTCCAATCGGCAATGGGGCAGGAGAACTTGTCCACCCAGCCGGAGCCGCCCCGGTCCGCCCAGTATTGCAGGGCGCATTCCGAAACGTCCCTGGGGAGCAGCTTCAAGCGGCATCTGGCTACCTCGTTTTTCAGGTAGGCTTCCACCTCTTCCGGTGAGGAAGGAAGAGGAAGTGAAGAACGAGAAGGAGCCGCAAGCGAGCCGTCAGGCGCAGCTTCCTTCGTCTCCGTCTCCGTCTCCGTTTCCGATTTCGTATACGTATTCGTATTCGACTCCGTCTCCGTATAGGCGAGCGGATGACGGTCACGTGACTGACATATGTCTGACACATGTCCGTCATTTGACTGACAAGCGTCAGTTTTTTCTTCATCAGGGGCAGGAAACTTACTCTTCTTCGCCCTGGTCCTTTGGTCGAACTGCAAGACCTCCAGATAACGCTTCCCTTCGACACCGTACACCCTTACAAGACCCGCGGTCACACAAGCGGTGAGCCACTTTTCTATGTCCTGGTTACTGACATTGCCTATTTTGCGAGGCATTATCTTTCCGATCAGTAGAGGAGGGTCGGCGTGATACCGTCCATAGTCATCTACAGCAAGTAAAAGACGATGATAGAAGCACTCTTCCACCCAACTCAGCTTATCAACCTTGTCGGATGTCAGAAACCCTTCCCTGATGATTCTATTAGGCATGTTCTATGGTTCAATCAAACGTAGTTCATCACACCTCTTGCAGACATAATCCAGCACCGTGCCGGCGTCCTGGTGTTTGATGCAGAGCAGAAAACCCGGCTTGCCGAACTCTTCTACCCAAAACTCTATCTCCGGGCCTATGAGGTCAAAATACACGCCGTAGCGGCCTGTACGCCCCAATTCCCCCTTAATGCGGCAAAGCTCCTGAATGCAGCGGCATTCTTCCTGTTCTGGTGTTTCCATAGGAAAGCAAACTGCCTCATTTTCAACTCCAGCACGGATGCCGCGGCCTGATTGGTCAATATAAAGGTGCTTCATCGCCCCCCTCCTTTCCATGAAGTTTTGCATTAAGCCACCTTTGCGTAACCAAACCGTAAGTATCAGCACGTAAACGTTTCAGTCTCCGCATGATGGACATTATCCGGTCTCGTTCAATAAGGCCTCCCGAATGATTTTCTAGAAGCTTAACCAGATTGCTTTCTTGTAAGAAAAGACTTTCGTAAACCTTCAGAAGAACGTCTGTTTCCTGTTGAGTTATCATGCGGTCCTCCTTTCCGTGGCTTGTTCAAACTCGAACACGGCCTGCTTGCTCAACTCCACCATGGACCATACATCATGAGGGGAAACCAACAAAACTTCCCCACTGAAAAGATGCACTAGCAACCTGCTGGGGGCAGCTCCCTTCACACGGGCTCTCCTGCCGCATGTCACCAGAACACACTGGCCATAATAAAAACTGGTCCCGCAAACACGATTAAGGGTTTCAAGTTCGGTTTGAGCAACAAGCTCTTCAGCCTCCTTTTTCTCCTTCTCCCTCTTCTGCCTTGCGGCCTCGTCCCGCTTTCTGGCAGCTTCGGCCGCCTGATTGGCACGCAAAATCGCCATGGACTCGCGTTCGGCCTGATCCTGGGGCTTCGTGAGTCCCGCCTTTTTGCGGAGCCTGTAATCTCTCCAGATTCGGCGCTTCCTCTCTCTTTCTTCAGGCGTCATGCTCGGCCCCTCCTTCCTGTCTGGGAGTGTACATGTCACCCATGCGGCGCCTGCATTCACAGCAATCCGCCCTAGTTCCATTTTCAAAGAGACAACCCGCGCATGAGTCTTCCTCGGAAGCTTGCCGGGTTTCCCCGGCAAGATCCCTGGTATAAACCATGCGTACCAATTCCTTGAAATAGTCGCTCATTTGACTGGCTGTGTCTTCATCATGAAAATCAGCGCAAATACCCCTCAATGCCAGGTATGCCAAATACTCTTCTTCAGTAGAGCAGCCTTGTTCTTCCTTGGTCAATTCCGCAACATCCCAATAATTATCACAGAGAGGAACCATCAAAGTAACAACCTTCATCACCTGTGCCCTCCTTTCATGGAAGCAAGCGTTGCGGCAAGGGCGGGGTTTGATGTTGAGTATTCGGCAAGGTAGAAGGACTTCTTGGCGCTTTCCAATGCGCGGTTAAGCAGAAGAGTTGCCATTTCGCAACGTGTCGCCTTCACGCAAACACTTCCTTCATCCCACTGGATAAAACCGGAATTGATAGCAGTAATCGCGGCAAGAACATCGCTGTCTTTTTCATCTATTTCCGTCAGGGCAAAAAAAGTCTTCCGCCTCTTGTCCAAAACCTTGAAAGGAATCTTCTCTTCAAACGCATTCGCTGCATTTTGCAGAAGGAAGGCGGCCTCCTCGAAGGCTTCCTTCACGCCATTGACAACCTCTTTTTGGTCGTCATCGGCATAGGACAAGGCATGGAACATGTCCAAAATGGCTTCGGCCGCGCCCCGGAGCATGATGGAATTCTCTCCGAAGGCTATCAAATCCTCTTCATCGTACCGCTTCTTCCTGGGAGCGGCGGGCTTCTTGGCCGTCCTGGCAGCCTTTGCCGGTTGACAGGTCTTCCCGTCTGTCGTACTTACTGGCTTGTGAGCAATGATAGGATTAGCCGTCTTGACATTATTCACAACATCCGCCCCTTTCCCGTTGCCGCGGGAGAGGGGTTCTGCGTTTACCAGTAGTGCTGCAGTTGTATTCATAGCGATCATAATCTTATTTATTATCAATTAAATATTATTATTTAATCAGGTTCAATCGACGCGCCCCGGACAGAGGCGTGAAGAAATCGTTAGTCTTCGCCGCACAAGGAGAAGCCTTCGTCATTCAACTCAAAGACGCCCAGCCAGGGAGCCTTGACAAAGGCGACGTAGAAATTGCTCTCGTCCTTGCGCCGCACCACGACAAATTCATCTTCCGGAGAAAAACGATAAGTCCTTCCACGGTTAGGCATGGTGATAATTAACTGGGAATTTAACATTACCCTGTCGCCTGTATCAAAAGGCTTTGCCTGAACAGGTTTAGATGCAGTACCAATATTGCTTGTAATCATTGTATTATGTATTTTCTAATGGTTATTGTTTCCTCATGCCGTGAGGGCGGGACGGTTTTTCCAAGCCGTCAAAAGCTTTCATGGGAGTAGGAGACTCCGGACAAAATCCGGAATGCGGGCTCTTGCCGGCCTGCAGCTCGGCGTTGTCCAGCTCCATGGACAGCCAAAGCGATAACGCCATGAACAAGCCACTTGCCGCCGCCGCCAACATTTCCAGAAGTGTCTTCATCTGTTCACTCCTCCTTCTCCATATTCTCGGAGCAACGCCCGGCGGAACTGCTTGCCGTGCACCTTCATCTTCCCCTGCTTGCCCCAGTACAGGATCTCGATCACATGCCCCTTGTCCTTCAACTCATGGACGGTCCGCTTGATCACATCCCGGTCGGAATCGTACATCAGGGCCAAAGTCTTGCAGTCGTAAAACTCTGATTCAGGGTAGGTCATAATATTTTCATTGTTAAAGCTCGTGCCAGCCGAGTAGCTTGAGCACATCAATCAGTTCGGGTTCCAGATCAGTCATGGTGTCCGTCAGGGTTGGACCCGCAGCTCTTTGCATGTGGGGAACGGCCCATTTCAAACATGGCATCTTCCAAGTCAGTGAGTTGTTCCCGCAACGTGGCGGCATACTCACCCGCCTGGTTCAAAGTCATCCAGCGGTCGTCTGCCCAGATAAGGCCCGTTTCTTCGTCGTATTCGATAGTTGGCATATCTAATCCTCCACGTCTGCATAGGCTATATAGTCCTTCATATCCGGACGGAGGCAGGACCCTTTCCCGACAAAAGGCGTGAAGACTTCGGGAGTCGTGTCCCACAGCTTGTAGAACTTATTGGTGAGCCAAATTCTGCCCTTGGGTGTAAGATAGGGCGTTATCTTGGGTTCCTTGATGCCGCTTGTATGTGCGATTTCTCTATGAGTAATTTGGAAATATCCCCTTTCAATGCAATACTGGCTGGGCTCATTGTGATACGCGCCCACCTTGCCGAGGATTCCAAGCTCCCGGAGAAGAGCAAAAAGCCGTCTTTCCCCAATGATCATTCCTCCCTGGGTAAGTATCTTTGCGTAAGTGCCCACCTTCTTACTGCCCTTTGATACCTCTACAGATTTCCCGTAGATTACATAGGCTGCGTTCCTTTCCCGTTCGGCTTCCAGCTGCTTCAAGCGTTCCGTCTGCTTTTTGATCGTGTCTCCGGCAATTATCATGGCTCGCGCCATGATCTCTTCCGGCGTTTCTTCCGGACGGCTGACCATGTAGCCACCACTCTTGCGGATGGAAGGAAGCACTTCTTCAAAAACCCACGCCTCAAAGCGCTGTGCGGATTCCAGCTTGGAGCCGCAGATCAAACGCATCATGTCCGGTTCGTTGATGATGCGAACTTCCTGGGTGCGTCCGAGGCTGTCGAGGATGGGGTAACGTTTCGTTACCCCACGGCAATGGTCATTCATTGCCTTGGATTCATTGGCGTAACCAAGCGCTGCGCACACATCCTTGCCGACGAACCAGGGTTCTTCATTAATGGTGACCGTCCGGACGGAAAAGCCAAGATCGGCATTCTGGAACGGTACAACACCGTTCTGCGACATCAAGGCATTTTCGCCTTGTGGACTTCTGTTTATTGTGTTAGTAGTCATACGTTTTAGTTGATCGGGCTTATGCCCGTTTTGGTGGTCACCTGCTCCAACAGGTGGCCGCTTTTGTTTGGATGAACAGCATCTCCACTGGGCACATTCCATAATCTGCGGAAAATTTGTATTCAGGAGTCGGCGAGAGGCCTGTGCGGTTCCGATCTTGCTTTCAACCAAGCAAGAACTTTCGACAAACGGTACCTAGGACGTCTGCCTTTCGGATGGATCGCTGTACCGACTTCAAGTTTTGGGCATCCTTCTCGGTCCCAGCGCTGAATCGTTACAACACTGACTTTTAATGTTTCCGACAACTGCTTTCGTGTCAGGAATATCTCTGTTCTGTCCTGTTCTTTCGTGACCATGAACAAATGATTACTCTTGAAAACGAGATTAGTCAATTATTATTTTTACAAGCGCGGAAATGATATTGACAGAACAACAATGACCATGTATGAATATTGCCATGATGGAAGATGGTTCAACAAAAAACCAGCAATCAGGCATGGAAAATGGAGAAAAAAAATCGACTTTGTCTGTGCAAGACATAAAAAATACCCTGTCCATGTTCAAAAAAGACAGAAGTTGGTTGGCGACGTCGCTTAATCGCTCGATCTCAACAGTGAATGGTTGGCTTTCGGCAGGAAAACCCATACCATCCAAATGTATCAATGAAATTCAGATATTATTCAATGAAGAAAAGATCCGACAAAACAAAACAGCAAAATCCATTACTGCCTCATCGGACGAAGAGTGGGAAAGTTGGGAAAAAGAGGCTGAAAAATATTCATGGCTTTTTGACAATATTCAAGAATGGGCTAGAAGCGTATTAAATCAAGAGGTGACAAAATCACAGGAATCACTTTCTGTTAATAAAGAAAAAAATAAAACTTATGACAACCCAATTATATTTCCTATAGATTCAAGTTCTGCAGAGCTTTGGGGGGTGGTGTATGATTTTTCAAAAATAAATAGTTTGGGTGAAGGGAAATATACATTTTTAGATCCTCCTAAATCAATCACTATTATATTAAATATTGCTGCTAAGAAAAAAATAGAAAATACTATTAAAGATAACAAAACTTTTTCTTTGAAATCCGCTGAAAGAGCTCTTGATGATTATTTAACAGAAGCTGATTTTGAGAATGAGCGTAAAATGTTTATTTTTTCACCTGGAGATACACTAATGTGGTCAATTGCAGCAGCTCTGGATGGAACTAAAAGTGTAAACGAATGGGCAAATAAGATTATTGATGCAAACGTTGAGAAAAAATTACTTGAACGTATAGGTATTACTGATGAAGACGACGAAATCTCATTCTATAGATAAATCCTCTTTTTTATTTTCCGTTAGCCGTCCACGTTGGGAAACGCGGGCGGTTTTTTATTGCCATTACAGCCGTGTACAGTAGCATCCTCCCAGAAAAGTGCTCCTGTTCAGCCCTTGGCCTCCGGGTCAGGGGCTTTTTTGTTGTTCTTTGTCCAAAAAATGGATAGCGTACGGACATGTCTATGAACGATTCTGCTACTCCAGAAGAAAAAAAGAAACCTGGTTGTTTCGCATCATCAGGACTCTTTATTATTGCATGGCTTTTGGTATGTGTTTTCTGGGCTATTTTTCACATAGCGACCGGCTTTGAAACCCTCCCTATGCACTCTGGTTCTCTTTTTGACCAGTTTCGTTACGATATACAAGCACTTGCCTTTCTGGATTTCATGGGAGTTTTGCTCCTTGTCTTATTGCCTACTTTTCTGATTCAAAGAGGCATCATAAAATTGTTTTGGGGAGAGCATTCAGGCAGAAAAAACTTATCTCTGAATAGTAAAAAATCAGAGAGTAACAGGGTTAATGTAAAAAAAATAAAAATCACTCTTTTTATCTTGGGTGAATTATTGTTTTTCTTTTTAATGGCTCTTTATTTTTTTGGTTATCATGGGCATGCTAATAGTTATGATTGGTTTGAATCAGCTTGGCTATCTGTCTGTTTAGGAGTATTTATTTTATATGTTATTAAATATATTACTAACACAATAAAAAAAGGAATTAAGTTTTACAAAGAAGAGTATCCTGAAAAATCACTGGCTTGTTTTATCATTGCTTTGCTTCTATTCATTGTATGGCTTGCAATACTAAACTATGGAATGTGTCTTTTTTCAGGCGGAAAAACATTTTTCTATTTATTAGATTAAAGGATTTATCTGCTCCCGGTTCCCAGCCCACTTATCCAAGTCTGCTCCATTTTGAGCAATATCATTAGTAATGATGTTGCTCAAATCAATCTCACTTCCCATCCAATCTTAAAGGGAGTCCTTTCATGGCGCGAAGGAGGAACTCGGTCAGGTTGACGAAAGCGGCGGCGGAAAAGGCGGCGGCTTTGAACCTGGCCCCTTTAGGTGTGGAAGCTCCGCCCAGGGCCGCGCCGAAAGCGGCCATGCGCAGGGCGCCCATGAAAGCCAGCGGAAAATCCACCCAATCTTTATCCTTCCCGTCAAAAAGTTTGGCGAGATCTTTTCCGGCCCGTTCCAGGTTATCCCAGGAAGCGAACGGAACAAGGGAAGTGGTAGCCTCGTAATAGCGGTAGCCGCACAGGGAAGACATGCCGCGGACAGCTCCGCCCGCCAGCGCGCCCCAGAAGGGGATCCCCTGCAGGGGCCCCTGGAGAGCGTCAATAAAAATGTGCCACCATTCCCGGCGTTTGCGGCGCCTTTCATCATCCGTGAAAAAATTAAGCATGGCGCTCATGGACGCCAGCAGAAGGCCGTGGGCGTAAAACATGCTGACGGACTTCGCCTTATTCTTCATCCCACCCTGCTTCCAGAGGGCAACAGTCTCCGCAAAAGTATTGATGCTCTCACCCCCCAGGAAAAGCATGCCGACATTCCAGACGGAGCGCGTCTGCGCCGCCAGGGACCGCTGCTGGGGCGTCATAGGCTGGGCCTTGCGGGAAAGGGAAAGCTCCACCTCCATCATGGCGCGCCTGTCCGCCTCCTCCCTGCTTAATCCGGGGTTCCTCTTCATCTCCTTCCGGTAAACGGCGTCATAAAGAATGGCGGAACTCACGGCATTCAGGCCGACGTCCGTCTGGGTCAGCAGGTTCATCCCTTTCACGTTCAGCCTCTTCCATGCGCCGGAGGCGGCCCGGCCCGCCTCGTCCGCGCTCATCGCCTCCCGGATGACGGCCGTCTCCGTCGCGTCTCTGGCGTCCAGGGCGGCCCGCTTCATCAACTCGCGCGGGGAAAGCGCCAGCTTGCCCGCCGCCATGCGGGCCATGCTGGCGGCCCATTCATGGGGATCAATCTCATCCGAGCTGAAAGCCGCGTTAATCAGGGCGGTGGACTGCTTGAGCCACGTGCCCACGCGGCCCGGCAGCAGGGTAATGGCCGCCGCGGAACTGATGCGGTTCAGGCTCTTCTGCATCTCCAGAAACCCGCGGACGTTCCCCGCCATCCCCTTGTCGAAGGAATCGCACCAGACCAGCAGCTTATTAAGCGCGTCCCGTCCAATAACCTTCTCCAGAACGCGCGCGCCCCGCGTCCCGTTTTCGCCGCGGTAATTAATAAGGGCGCGCATATCCCGGCTGATTTCCGAGCCATACAGGTAAACATCCTGTTCATTCATGGCGGCGTAATAAGCCGTCAGCACGTCAATACTCAAATCAAGACTGGCATGATGTTTCTTCCGGGCGTGGATAAGCCCGAACTTCCCGCCCGTGGCCGCGTCCCCATAAGAAGCCGCGTCCATGATGGACTGGTCAATCGCCTCAATGCCCACGTCGAAAAACGCCCGGAAATAATTCTCTATCAGCGGGAAGGGGGCGCCGTAACGGCTCTCGGTCACCTCCTTCACCTCCTGACCGCGTTCGTTCAGCTTCTCCCGGAGGGCGCGGGAAAACTCCATCACCTCGCTCCCGGCAAACTGCTCCAGCCCTTCCAGTATTTCCTGCGTAAACCCTTTCAGGCGCAGCATCTCCTGATAATCCTCCTGCTGGGAAAGCAGGATAATATAAGCGGCCTCCATCCGGCTGATATGGTCAAGCTTGTAAGACTGGGCCTGATACGGACTCTTCCCCTTGCCCCACTTGCTGGCCTTTCGGGCTCTCGCGGCGTGTTCCTCAACGTACTTCTCCTGGCTTCCGTAACGGTCAAGCTCCTTCTCCGTAAACACGGCGGCATCCTTCTCGCTCCACACTTCATCCCGCGCATCCGGCCAGATGCGTTCGATCTCCGCTTTCAGCTCCGCGTCCATATCCTTCATCAAAAAGGCGACATGGGCGAGGGTCCTGGCCGCGCCACGCTTGCGGACTTTACGGCGGATCAGATTCAGGACGCCCGCGCGATACTCCTCGCGGGCCTTCCCCTGCCAATCCGGTTCCTGTTCCGTAATGGTCAGGCCTGTATCCAGGCCCCCGCGCTGCTCGTAAATCCAATCCGCTATCTCGTATTCATCCTCGGTCTGGAGAATGCGTCCTGCGGCCTTCTTCACGAACGCCAGCGTATCTTTCTCGCAAGCCTGCTTCTGCACGGCAAACCGGGCCGCCCGGCGTTCAAACTTTTTGGCAATCCCCCTGAACGCGGGCACGGACTGCAACCCCTGCATATACTGGCTGAAATTGAGCAAATAACCGGTCAGGGACATGGGGCCGGACGGCAGCGTTTTCAGGCGGGCCTGTTTCCGGTGGGTAGCCATGGCCTGGTCATCCGTTCTCCCGGCGGCCTCCAGCACGGGCCGGAGCAAATCCTCAATCTCATTCTTTTTACTTTCCGCGGCATTCTCCCAGGCCTCTCTTCTGGTGGCGATAAACTCGCCCAGGGCGCGGGCGGCATTCTCCGCCGTCTCCACGCTCATCTTCTCATAACAGGCATAAGCCTCAAAAGTGGCCTTAGTCACCGTCAGGGCAAGCGCGCCGCCCTCCGCGTCCGTCGTCTCCACCGTCACCATATCCTGCGGCTTGACGTCTTCCCAAAGCGTGCGGCCTTCCTGTTGCCCGGCGGCTTCTTCGTCCAGAACTTCCGGGAAATTCTTTCGGAAAAAGGCGTCATACTGGGCGGGGGTCATCTCCATCAGCCGCAGGCGGTCTTCCAGCCTCCGGTAACTCTCCGCGTCCATCTTCCCGCGCAGCGGCTTCCCCTGCGGATTCGTCCGCGGAGCCACGGACGCCGCCACGCGGCGGATGCGCCCCAGCGTCCGGTCCTTCCGGAAGCGGTCAATCTGCTCCACCACGCGGGCCATGAACTTGCTAATCAGGCGGTACACCTTCACCTGCCCGTACTTCTCCAGAAACTCCGCGCCATTCGCTATAAAAAACTCCCACCGGCGCTTATCCAATTCCGCGGCCTTCTCCCCGGCTTCGGCAAATTTCGCCTCTTCCTCAAAATCCTTCATCTTACCCTCCCACACGGGACCCAGCGTCTCATGCTGTTTTACATACCCCCAGAAATGCTTCATCACACTTCCCGCCATAATCTCCGGCCACCTCTTCATCGGAATCGCGCTCAACGCGCTGGAAAGCGCCTCATCCGGCGCCATCTTCCCGCTATTCCCGTAAAGCAGGGAAAACACATTCAGCCAGATTTTGTAAGGTTCCAGCCCGAACCCGTAAGAACCAGGCAAATACCGCTCCACCGTGGAAATCAGCTCCTGCGCCTCCGCCAGCAGCTCAAGGCCGCGCTCCCGGTCCCCGGTCTCAAACAGGCGCAGCTTGCTCACGGACCGCTGCGCGGCGGCCCGCATCCTGAACACCATCTCATCGTAAAGCCAATCCCCGTTCGGAGCCAAAACCCTGCCGGCCATCCGTCCAAACCTCCCGCCCCCGAACGTAATGCCGCCAAGCTCCGTAATATCCCCCGTCAGCGGAATCGAAAACGGCGGAGCGTCCAGCAGGCGGAACCCGTTCAGGCCGCTCATCACCACGCCCTCGCTATTCTTCTCAAACGACCCGGCAAGCCGCGCCTCCTGCTCCCCGTGGGAAAAAACATACACAAACGCCGGCTGCAGCGTCCCATTCTCCAGTTCCTGCCTCATCCGTTCCAGGCGCGGCAGGGCCTCCTTCGCCCAGGAGTCGTCCCGGCCCGCCAGCTGGCTCATGCTCTCGCCCAGATAAGCAAGCGCCTGCTCCCGGCTCATGCTCCCGGCCCCCTGGGCAAACCCCTCATACCCCTGAATCACATGCTGCACCTCGTGCAGAATCGTATCCAGCACCATGCCGGGAGCCGCGTTCTTCCCGCCCCGCGCCACATTCACGGCAATATAATGCTCCTGCGGATCGGTAAACCCTCCCGTGCCGCTCCTGCTGTCCCGGTAAAAATCCACCCGCAGCCTCCGCAGCTCCGGGTAAGCCCGGAACAACTCCGGGAAATCCAGGGCCGCGGCCAGGGAAACATTCACATGCCCCCCCTCGCTCACGCTGACGTGCTCCTTCCTCAACCGCACCCCGCGGGAATCAATGATCGCCTTCCGCTTCCCGTCCGCCGGATCCGTGTAGGACAGGCCGTTATTGTGGTACTCCTGGAAGGATTCCGCTTTCTCGCCGATAATGGAAAACGTCGCCGACGGATCCTCATAATCCGCCCACGCTCCCCCGGTGGACTCATCCGCAAACGCCGTAATCTTAATATCCTTCCCGTCAAAAATCACGTAATTATACGTCTGCTCTTCCTTCTCTTTCCCGCGGGTATAGCCGTCTGCGTACCTGATTCCTTTAATATCGCTGGACAGCAAAGACACGCTGGCGGCCTTCTGTGCCTCCTGTTTCGTGCCATCTTCTCCATCCCAAAAAGCATCAAACAACTCCTGATAAACATCTTTGCCGCTCACGTTTTCGCCTCGGTAATCAGCCCTTCTTTCGGCACGTTCCAAAGCATACCGCACCTCTTCCACCGGGGAATCCTTCAACAAGGCAAGAACCGTCTCGTCCACGTAATCCCAGCCCAGCAGCTCGGAATCCTCTACATTCAACTCTACCTTGTAATTGGAAGGCATGCCCGGCCTGACCTCTATCTCGTCCAGAAGATCAATCAGGGAACGGTAAACGCCGTGCAGCTGGACCATCTTTTCCAGCGTCTGGTGGTACGTCCTCCCGTATTCCATGGAATGTTGAATGTCCTCGCGCAACTCTTTCTTAATCGCTTCTATCTTTCCCTCATCCCCTCTGGCGTCAGACAAATCGCCGAGAACAGTCCAGATCATATCACTCGCATCTTCCTTCACCTCCGGCAGGGCATCCTTCGGCAACAACCTGTCATCCAGGGCTTGATGCATCACCTCCATATCGGAAGTCTCCACATCGCCGAACTTCCATGTCGCATTATCCTGCGCGAACCAGTTCATATAATTCCGGTTCACCTCCGGATTCTGGGCAAAATACAGTCCCCAGCCATACGCCTGATTCCCTTCCCCCTTGCCCATGAACGCCGTATCAAACTTCCGGAAAGAATGAGGGGAAGCATGCAGGGCGGCAATGGAAAACGTCACCCCCGGTTCCGTGATCACCGCGTTGCCCGCTTCAAAATTGCCGTCATGGAACAAACCCTGTTCCTGTGCCGAGGCAATGGAAAAAGAAACAATCGCCTCACCTGGGAACTCCAGCGTATCATTAAACGGCTTTGACTCTCTGCGCTCTCCATCCCACAGGATGCGTTTCTCCACATTCCGGCTCTCAATCTCACCAGCGGAACGCATATAGTCATCAAGGCTCCTACCTTCCTCCAGATTGCTCCCTCTGGCAAAGCCTTCAATATCCTGTATGGCGTGCTGAATCTCATGAAGAAGGGTGGAAAGCTGTGCCCCTATCGGCCCGATATGGGCCAGATTGATCGTAATGGAGCGTTCTTCGGAATCATAATAACCACGGGCTGAATCCTTTTTATTCTTGTACGCAAAAACATACATCTTCCGTAAAGAAGGATAAGCCTCATACAGCTCATCAAAATTCAGCACATCCTCAAGAAGCCCGCGCCATACGGGATTCTTCCTGTACCCCATTCCCCTGGACCACTCATCAAACATGCTTAAAAACGGAAAATTCTCCGGAGCTTTCAAGCTTGCCTGGCTCGCGTCAATCTCCGCCCGCAACTTGCCGTCATCCCTTCCGGCGAAAGCCTTATCGGCATACTTTCCCCAAGTGGCCGCATTCGGGCCTATCACGGAAAACGTAATATCCGGATTCTTCGGGTCATACGTCCCCCGGTTCTGCGTGGCGCTCTTCACCTGTACGGAATCAAAGGCCACATAATCCGTAGAAGCAGGGACATTCTCCTGATCATTGAGACCTGCATCCACGATATTCAAAGCAATCACCCCATCATGCCCACTCTCCTTTGCCTTACTGCACAAAGCGTTGATGTCGCCACCCTTTGAAGAATCAAGCCATGGCCTCCCTTCAAAATCCACCACCAGCGGATTCCGGATATTCATGAACAAGTCATAAATGCCGCCTTCTCTGTAAATCCCCCAGGAATAGCGCGGGTGGCGTTCATCATTCGGATCCAAAATCACCTCGTCTGCGTGGCCCCCGTAATAATCCGCAAAACTTACCGCTATCTCCCGGTTATCATTAGCGAATATCGTGCCTGCCGGGGCGCCGCTCTGCTGTCTCTGCTTGCCATCGTTAAAAGAAGTAAACCATTGATGGCTCCCATGATACACCACCCTCGGCTCCCCGTTCTCGTCCACCACCTTGGAAGCGTTCTGCGGGTCATGCTCCCAATCCCCAAACCAATTCTTAAACGCCGCCGTGCGCACGGAAAGCCACTGGTCTTCCGTCAAATTCGTATCTGCCCCGTTAGGAGCCTTCATGAACGTCCCGTCAGCGACCGCCTTCTTCCTGATGGACGCCTTTTCCTTCTCGACAAAAGAGCGGTAAGAAGATAGATTGCGAGTAGAAACCCCGGAGGCCGAGTAAGCGTCCCCCTGAATATCAGGATTGGGATAGGCGACTGAGACGCCTTTGGGGTTTTCTATTGTCAGCTCAAGAGTGTAAAGGAGTTTTTGATCTTCATTTTTAAGTGCAAGAGCCGTGACGTTTACGTCAAAACTCCCTATCCCCTCAATCTCCACTGTATTGAAGAAATGGTAAGCTCCGGCACGGGAGGGATCATCCTTGTACTCCTCTTCAAAACGACCATCTTCCGCATTCTCAAACAGTTCATGAATGCGGGTTGCCGCCGTGTAATGAATCTTGCGAGCCTCCTCCGCAGAAAACCCCACGGCTTTCAGATTGGCGACAGACATCTGGGCTTGTTGCGCCTTACCCACCGTCTTTCCAGACACGCGCGCCTCAATCACGGCCTGGATCCCCGTATTCTTATTAACGAACACCTTGCCCTGCAACGGCTTCAACCTCGCCCGCATCTCGGCGGCGGTAGTGATCACCTCCCCGGAAGGAATGGACACCAGGGAAAAATTCGCTGTGGGAGCCTCATCTTCCGCAGGGGCGGCCCCCCTCGCCAGCGCCGCGTCCAGCATCCGGCTCACATCCTGGGAAAGCTGCAACATCCCCGTATCGGCGGAAACCGCCTCCTGTTCCGGCGCCTCCAAAGGAAGAACGCCGTTCTCCCGGTCCACCTCCTCCCGCGTCTTCACCCCCAGCTCCACCATCACGGCGTCATTGGCCTCCTTAATCAAATCCTCATGCAGGCCAAAGTTCTGCCATCGGGCCCTCTGCGCCTTCAAATCCTTCACCACGGCCTCCAGAGCGGCGGCGTCCTTCACATCCACGCCATACTTTTTAGCCGTCTCCGGGCGTCTGCTCGCCCCGCTGATAGAAGAAATCTCCCTCGTCAGTTCGCTCACGCGGGCGGCGGCGTACTGCGCCAGCCTTGCGAAATACTCCTCCGCGTGGGAATTGCCGAACAAATCCGTCTCAAACGTCATCCCGGCCGCCTCCGCCAGCCCGCGGATGCGGTCCATATTCGCGGCCACCTGCATCACGGCAAAAGCCTGTTGCCAGCTCTTCCCCTCCATCAGGGCCCGCAGCCCGGCCCGCTGCACCTCGGTCTGATTGCGGAACGCCATCGCCACGCGCCAGGCGTCATCCGGGGAAACCAGCTCATTGCCCAGCGCGTCCAGCAAATCGGAACAGCCGTACATGCCCAACTCCACCCCGCGCCGGGACTGCCCCTTGCGGAAAATCCCCCTCTCCACAGCCTCCTCCTTCGTCAACCCTTTCTGGCTCACGTACCGGGCAATCTCAAACAGGGAAGCCTGCCCGTCCCGGATATTATTCTCCACGTCATGCGTCTGCGCCCAATCCAAATCAAACCCGGCCGCCTCATCATACACCGTGCAATTAATATCCTCATCCGTGCAGGCGTTAAAACGGTGCCGTCCGCTGATCACCTGTAAAGAACCATCCTCCCGCCGCCACACGGAAATCGGCGCGGCGTTGCGCTGCCACGCCCCCACAATCGGATTCACCACCCCGGTCTGCTCATCCGCGCCCTGCTTAAACTGGGGCACATCCGGGCAAAGCGTCAGCTTATTTTTATCAATAAACCCAAGGCGCATCCCCTCCTGAACCTCAATAAACGCCCCGTTAAACACGCCTGACCCATCCGGCTCGCCCAGCGCCTCAACGCGGGCCTGCTCCCGCTCGCGCCGCGCCTCCTGCGCCTCCGGGGAATTCTCCGGCGCCCGCGCCTCATCCTCGGCCTCCTTCCTGCGCTCCTCATCCTCCTTCCTGCTCTCCGCCAGCTCATCCTCCAGCGTCCGGGCCTCCGTCGCCACGCCCGCGCCAAACATCGCGTCCAGCTCCGCCTGCGCTCTGGCGCGCTCCATGGACAACTCCATCAAATCCCCCTGCTGGTCCCGGTACAGGGCATTCCCCGCATCCAGCATCACCGCCAGCGCCTGCCTGACCGGCAGGGTAAACACTCCCTGTTCCTCCGCCTGGCGCACCATCTCGCCCAGCTGCACGCGCGCCTTGAAAGCCCCCAGGAACTTCACCAGGTGATTCAGCAGCTTCCGCAGCCAGGAGGGCAGGGAAGGATGATTCACCGCGTCCGCCAGCCAGCGGGAACGCCCGATCTTGGAAAAAGCCTCAATCGCATCATGCCCCGTCACCGGCTTCCCGGCGTCCAGGTGAATAAACTGCATCTCCTCCCCCCGCGCCTCCGGGAACAACTCATTCATTGCCCTCTGCGCCTCCTGGAGCATCGCGCCGAACTCGCCCCAGGTCAAACCCTGCTCCGCCTGCCAGGAGATGACAGCCTGTTCCATCGTTTCCTCCATCAAATCCTCCACCGTCGCATTCCCGCGGGCATACCTCAACACCCGGCGGAACGTATCTCCCCGGCGGACCTTCGTCACATAAGCGTTGGAAAACGGGGCATCCATGGCCGGAACCTTGAACTCCGGGTTCCGGGCCTGTTCCGTCCTGATGCGTTCCTGGGCTTCCTCCCATGTCTTCACAAGAGTTCCCAGCGGAAGATGCTCGCTCAACGAAGCATCCATGCGGGCGGCGGCATCCTCATAACTCACCCCCTCCGCCTCCAGGGCGCGGATAGCGGCCATCGCCATATCCGCGCGGGCCTTCATCTGCCCCAACGTCTCCGGGGCAATCACCACCCGTTCGGCTCCGGTCTTCTCATCCGTCACTGTGCGCGTGATCACCTCCGCCGCGTCAAAACGCCCCTGGGCCAGGGCCTGGTTCACCGTCACGTCCCCGGCCAGCAAATGCTGCGTGTAAAGGATGTCACTCTCCATCTGCTCGCTCACAAACGCCTGTAAATAAGCCGTCATCTGCTCGCCGTCCATCAGCGTGTAAGAGGGTTGATTGCTTTCCTCCTGCTGGCCGGTGGTGGCAGTGGAATCCTCCCGCTTCGCTTTCGTGCTGCGCGCCGGAGCATACACACGGAACATCCCCTCCTGTTCCGCCGGCTCCACCCGCGGCACCATGCCGGCATCCTCGGCAGCCCGCCACGCGTCCAGCTCCCGCAAAGACTCAATGCGCTCCCCGGAAAGGCGTTCTCCGGCAGCCGCGCTCGCCCGCTCCAGGGAAGACTGCGGATCCTCCATCCAGGAATCATGCAAATTGGCAAGGGCCTTATTCAAAAAACCTTCGGCGGTCTTTTCCTCCCTGGCCTCCAGATACCCCTGGGCCGTGCCTCCCAACGCTTCATAATTCTTCAGGGAAAGCCTGAACTCCCTGGCGGCCCGGCTCAACTGGGAATAATTCAATCCGGACAATCCAAAACTGAACGCCAGCAGGGCAAGCCCCTGTTCCCCGGAAGTCATCTGGGAAAGCTCACTGGCGTATTGATCCCATGTCTGCTTGCCGCGCTCATCATCCAGCAGGGGATTGATGGCCGATCTCATTAAATAGCCGGCCGTGGGTTCCAAAATGCCTTCTTCCACCGTCCCGGCCACCCCTTGCAGCGCATACTGGGCCGCCGGACTGCCGGAAACCTGCGCCCTCACTCCGGCCCCCTTCTTGGTTCGGAGCAGCTTTCGGACTCCCTTGTAAAGAGGCGTTGCCCTGAACAACCCGTGAAACCCGATCATTTCCTCCGCCGCGTCCGCCGCCCCGAACCAGAAAGCGCGCTTCTCAATCTCGTCCACGTCCAGCCCCAGCATGTACCCTTCTTCACGTCGCCTTTGCATGGACGTATTCAGTCCAATGAGCGGCCCGGCGTAAGGAAGAAACCAGGGCGCCGTGTCCCCCGTCATGCTGCCCAGGTGGTAGCCCACCTTGCTTAAAGAGGAAGCCTCGTCGCTGGAAAAGTAATCATCTTCCCCTCCCTCAAGAGCGGTAGTCAGGGCGGAAAAAATCCTGCTGCGCTTTTGCTGCAATTCGCGGCGCTCCTGCTCCTGGACTCCAGCCAGCTCAAAAGCTTCCGCGTCGGACAGTCCCATCTGCCGGGCCTTGGCAACGGATACCTGTAAAGCCGCCGCTTTCATCCGGGCATCCTCATGGGAACGCATATTCTGCAACGCCCTTTCCAAGGAACGCTTCGTCTTCACCCCAGCCACCTTGCCGGTCATGAACAAGCCGGAAGCCATCTTAGCGTTCTGAATCTGTGGTCCCGCCATGGCTACTACCATCGGATTGGAATTCTCCATCACCTCCTGGTACGCCTCATCCGCCCTCTTTTCCGCGCCGCCCATGCCCAGCCGGTCATGGGCCGTGCTCCTGGATCTGTTTCTCAACAAATTGCAAAGCATCATCAAGGCATCGTCATCATTCCCGATGATGCCAAACAAATCATCGGCAATGTCATCATGATACAGCCTGGAATCCTGCTCAAACGCTTCCATGAGGCGTACTCCGCGCCTGGCCTTCTCCATGCTCGCCACACTCACCCCGGCATGAAACAACGCCATTCGCTCATCGGCGGAAAGAGAATACTGCTCTCCGCTCACGTAACGGCTCACCACTCCATTAAGATCGCTGATCCTGCGTTCACGCTCCACGCGCTGGCGGTCTTCCCTCTCCACAATATCCTTGCCGCGTTCCCTGAAATCCTTCCACACCTGTTCCGGGGAGACAATGCCCTTGCCCCACAAATCATGAGTATTCTTGTAAATCTGAAATCCAGCATCACTATCTCCATCTCCCAGGACTTCCGCCAAACGCATACCCAGCATGTAGGCACGCTCTTCCTCATTAGCTGATTCAAGGCGGGAAACAGCATCTTCGCCCCAACGTTCAGCAATACGCTTCAACGCTTCCTGATCGTTTCTGCCTGCGCGCAGCAGGTTCATGACCATGTTCTGCCGGTCGCGCGCCTGTTCTCGTTTCCGTTCCTCCACACCCTTCATTAACATGGACCCCTTGCGGCGCACGGAATCCATATCCCCCAACTGGGGATTGAAGGATTCGGAACCTTCTTCCTCCGCCGCTTCGGCATCCAGGGAAACCCCGGCTTCAAGACCGGCGCGTTCTTCCAGCCCATTCAATCCGCCGTCGTCAAGCATCTGGACATCCTGCCGCCATTCGTCAACCAGCTTTGGAGAATCCGCCTTCGCCTGTTCCTGCGCCGGCGTCATCTCCGGCAGGTGAAATCCGGCGGCAGCCTCGCCCTCCGGCAGCGGCAGGGAGGAAAAAGAAAGATCCAGAGGCATATCCGCAGCGTCGGCCCCGTCAAAGGAAAAATTGTCGTTCATAGTGAAAAATATTTATAATATGTTCAATGTTAAAATGATTTGTAATACTTGCTTACGCCGTTGACCCAATGCTTATTCAATCCGCGCGGATCATTCCCGGCTCCTGCCGGAGCGTACTTCCCGCCAATGGCGGCAATCGTCGTCAACCCCTGGTCCAGATAATGCTTCCTCAACAGGCGGGCGGCGTAATTAATGCTCTCTTCCACGGAGGAAAAAGTGCGCGGTCCCCCTCCATTCGGGCTGATGCCCATGGCGTTATTCTTGCGCAGGAAAGCGGCGCTCGTTCCCTTGCCGGTCTCGTGCATGGCAATAGCCATCAACAGCTTCGGATCCACGCCGTACTTCCTTCCCGCATCATAAAAAGCCTGGCTGTACTGTCCCAGCCCCCCCAGCTTGGCGGCAGGCACCCTGGACTCTCCGGCATCCTGCTTCCAATCCTGGCTTCCCGGATATTCTCTCTTGAAAAACTCCCTCATTTCCGGGCTGGCAGGGGAAATCGTCACATTCGTATCCATCTTGGAAGAAAACGTCATCCGCAGCTTGCTGGCGCCGGACAGGGTAAGCTGGGGGGAACTCCCCCTGGTGTAGCCCACCACGGGCAGGGGCTTCCCGCGGCGGGAAGAAGAGGAAGAAGGAACCAGGGCGGCCAGTCCGGAAACGTCGTCGCCAAACCGCTGCCTCATGCTCTCCGGAAGAAGAATGCCGGCGGGCGCGTTCGTATTCACGGTATCTACGGAAACCATGGCAGGGAACGTAAACGGCTTGCGCAACATATCCTTCCGGCGCAGCGTCTGCTTCTCCCCTTCACTCAATAATTTGGGGCCAGCATTAAGCCGTTCGTCGTCCTCCATCTTCCATGTTGTAGAGACTCTTTGTCTTTCTTCATCCAATGTATGCCCGTATTTAACCGTCATCAAATCGGGCCGACCTGTTACATTTCTCAAGATCGCTTCAAGCATATCCTCCTGAATAGCAGAGGAAGGATCCTTATCATTATGACTGCTCTTATACCCTTCGAACCACGCCTCAAACCTTTCGCGCACAACCTTTTCGGTATTGGCAGCAAGATTTTTCTCAAGAGAAGCCAGACGCTCCTTCTTGTCTTTTTTCATCCATTCATCCTTGCTTTCGGCATTTTGACCGGAAGCTATAGCACTTTGCTTGTATAAAGCATAAGCCGCTTCGGATTCCTTGTGCATCATTCCCACTGAATTATTATAATCACTCTGCCTGTACAGCTTCATGCCGCTCATGTTCTGGAAACGATCACTCACTTTAAGCATCGGAACATCTGATTTTCTCCCCGCCCACTTATCCATGCGGTTCAAAACATCCTTCTGGAACTCGGCTGACTTCGCGTAACGCTTGCACAGAAGGATCACATTTTCCTTCTTGCTCGCCAAATCCGGCCCTTCTTCTCCAGCCCTCACCATATCCGCAACCCGGTAAATGAAAGAATCAATCTGCGGAGCGCAGGCGCTGTAATCCCCGTCGCGCTCATAAACCGCATGAAACCCCAATTCTTCCTGATAGACGGGACCGGACAGCAAAGCATTCGTCACGGCCTGCCTGTCGTTCTTTGACTTAGGACGGGAAGCCGTCTGCTCGACTACCTCCGTAAGCCTGTTGTCGTCCTGACGCCGCAAAGAACGCATCATCTCATCCTGTTCGGAGGCGGAAAAATACCCGTCCAGCTCCCCGCGGTTAATCATCTCGGCGGCAAGATCCGGGTTAGTCGCGGCCAGGTTCTCAAAATGATGGCGGGAAGCCTTCTTCCTCCCTCTCAATAAACGCAGCTCACCTTCGTCACGGGAAATCGTGCCGGAAGCTACGGCGTCATCAACAGACCTCTCGTAACCGCCCCAATCCTGCTTCTCCTCGGCCAGCTTCAAACTCGTATCGAAAGCCTGTCTGGCAACGCCCAGCTGATGTTTGGCAGCCAGCCCCCAATAACGTTCCGGCAGGCTTGACCTCACGGAAGCCCTGACAGCCTCCGCCTTCATGGCGCTCTCCGGGTGGAAAAAACTGCCACCCAGCGCGTCAATCTTCTGGCCGAACTCGTAAGCCAAATCTTTCAGCTTCCCCTGCCGGATGGAACCGTCCTTCTCAAAAACGCTCTCCTTCGTGCCCGGCGCGAAAGCCAGCATCCTGGAAAACTTCGCGTCGGACTCGTCCCGGATGCGTCGCAGCTCCACCTCCTGCCGCTGCATCTCCCCGAAATCGGAAATCCTGGCAAACGCCTCCTCGCTCCCCTGAACCGCCTCTTCGGCCTTCTGGACGGACGCGCCCAGCACCTGGCCCTGATCGCCATTGGCGGCCCGCGCCGCGACGCCGGGATCAGCCTTGGCCGTCTGCAGGGACGGCCCGCCGTATAAAGAAAACTCGCTCATCGTGATATAAAACCGGTAAGTTGATCAATGGAAAAAACATGCACCTTCGGCCCGCGCAAAAACCGTTGCCAGGCCACATGCGTAAAACCTCTGCGGGAAAACTGCCGGGCCAGCCGGGCCAGCTCGCGCGGCTCCCCGGCCGCCCACCACACAAACAAGCACCTCTCCGGAAGATCCGGCATGCCCACAGGAGGAAAACACAACTCACCCAGCCTCTCGGAGGGCAGAGCCAGGCACACCTCCTCCGGGGAAACGAACGCCAGCCCCAGGGATGCGCAATCCTTCACATCCGTCCACAAATCCCGGCCCACCTCCGCATAAGCGCTCACGGTCGCATCAAACGCATTCATCGCCACACGCTCCTGTAAGGATTCCACTTCTGGCCGCCCAGGTAATCGTAAAAAGAAAACCCGCTCTTCTCCGGACTCGCCGCCCAGGCCCCCAGCGTCATCATCCCCTGGCGGGGATCCGCCGTAGACCCGGGAAACACGCTCCCGGCCAAACCGCCCAGATTATAACCGGCAAAAGCCCCCTGGGCGGCCGTCGTCGAACCGAAAGCCCCCATTCCGGCGCCAATGCCGCCGATCAAAGCCCCGCCAAGCTGAATCCCCGTGGACACCAGGGCCCCGGAAGCGGCGGACTTATAAGCCGCCGCCTGATTCTGCGCGCTCACCAGCGCGGCATCCCCCTCCCAGCGCTGCATCGCCGCCTCATAGCGCTTGCTCTGGTCGCTGATCGCCGCGCCCAGGGACAAATCGGAAATCTGCTTCTCCAGCACTTCTGCCGCGGCAAGCTCCGCCTGGCTGCCGGACCCCTCGGAAGTAAACCCGGAAGCGCCCCTCCCAGCCCGCACGGAAGCCGTAGCGGCCGTCTGATTGCGCCTGGCTGTCGCCATATTCTCGGCGGCAAGACGCAAAGCGGAAGCGGACTCCGCCTCGGTATTGGCCGCATTCACATACGCGGCATCCCGCGCCGCCCGTCCCTGTGCCAGCGCGCTCTTCGCGTTGGCCCTGTTCGTCGCATAAGAACCGATACTGCCCATAACCCTACAAAATGGAACGATCCAAAATATCCTTCAGCGGATGCTGGTCATTGCTCCCGCGCTGGCTCACATCGTGATACAGGGCGTCGGCAACATACCCCCTGTACAACTCCAAAAACACGCCCACATTCTGCGGCTTGCCCGTCACCGTGGCCGCCACCTTGGAAGCCAGCAAACACTTCACGGCCTCCACAAACAAAGGCTCATGATCCGGCAGCATCTCTGCCAAAGCCGCCTCATTGGACAAAAACCGCACCTGCAGCAGGGAAGGAGCTTCCTCGCAAATCACCACGCGGCCGGCCATGCGCCAGCGCCTGGCCTCCACCTTCAACAACTTCAGGCAATCCTCCGGCAGCGGAAACCGGCCGTTCCCCTCCGGGCACGCCAGCACGGCCTCCTTCGTGGCAAACGACCACGGGCCATAGGAAACGGCCTCCAGCATCACGGATGGAAACCACAACTCGCAAGCCCTGGCCGCCGGGGAATCCATCACAAACTCCTGATCCCCCAGCAGGGAAAGGCACTGTGAAAAAAACGTCAGCTTATCCATTCCCCAACAATCGCATGAGGGCGGACTTCCTTCAAGTTGGCGAGAATCAATGTTTCTATCCCTGCCGCATCTCAATAAAGCATCCCCTCCAGAGCGTCGGGGCGTCTGTGAGGCCTCTTCACCTTCTCCGGCTCCCCTGCATGACCGGACACCAGGCCGCGGCTCACCGCCTCCGCAAAGGTTCGTGCGGCATCCGCGCCATGGGAACAGGCGTCATGAAGCGGCATCTCCCGCACGCACCCGTTGGACCCCGGCGGCAAAC
>ENA-UONU01000746-UONU01000746.1-human-gut-metagenome-genome-assembly--contig:-CS51-NODE-746-length-30178-cov-71.612024_pt1 | contig 30178 bp, 34 predicted proteins | sample MGYA00242462_ERZ724009 | MGnify/ENA metagenome assembly ERZ724009 | reverse complement strand
GCCCCGGCCGGGCTTGAATCGTATTGGCTCGTCCCGGCAGAAGGTCTGCCAGAGGCTCGGCGATACAGGCGGCCAGGCGGCTTCCCTGAACAGATCCAGGATAAAAGCATACATGAGCGCCACAGGCATTCTGTCTGTCATGGGCGCAATCGCAATGCAGGGAAATACCGAAGTCGTATCCGTCCGCATTGGCAACCTTGATGGTGGCGTTCAGGTCTTCCGTATTGCCTTTGTCCGGAAAGTCAAGAACATGGACGGTATGTCCCATATCCTTCAACTGCGCAAAAAGATGGCGTGCTATCACACATGCCACGTCGTGCTCTTCCAGCCCGTTTCCACGAGCTCCGGTTCCTTTGGCGTGTCCGATGTCTAAAGCGATATTCATTTGTTCAGGTATTGGTTAATAAGATGTTCCGGCAAGTCATACTCCACGTAGGTGCTGTTGAGATGCCATTCCGCGTGTTGGGCTTTGTAGGCTGTACGCTGCTTCCTGCTGTGCAGCATGTGCATCTCCTGCTTGCGTCCGGGAGTTTCAATGACGAGTAAATAAAGGTATCGTTCCGGCATGGTTAATTAAGTTATAAACTATTGGCTATGAGATAAAGGGAACTTGTAAGAAAAACTTTACAGTTGGTGTTATCGTCCGCACCGAGAAAAGTACAAGAGAATGGCCAGTGCAGTGAGCCATACCCCGATACCATATCCAGGTTCCCCTATACACATGAGGGTAAATCCCAAAACTGTTGCTGATAAAATGGCCGCTAACGACAGAAAGAATTGTTCTTCATTCACTTTTCCAGCTTCCTTTCTATGTTTTCGATGCGCACGGCAAGCAGTTGAATCGCCTTGGCCGTCTCCACCTGGGCCTGCGTCTGCATGGTCATCAGATCACAAAGGCGGTCATTGTGGTGGCTGACCACCTCCCCGATGTACCAGCATGCCCCGCCGCATATCGTCAGCGACATCAGGACGCAGGCAAACACGGGGGAAGCCTTGGCAAAATCCAGGAAACGTGCCGGTACTTCGGAGAGCTTACACATGGCCTTATTTCTTGATGGTTTGCACGATGGGCGGAACATCCGTTTCCGGCTGGGCCTGACTGTAGGAGATATGCCCCGGTTCCAGCACTAGGCAGGAGCCGTCTTTGCATACCACCGTCTTTTCCGGCGTCACGTCCACGGAATGGCCGCAGCCCTGGAACAGGGAAAAACCAAGAGCACCAACAGCGGCGTAGGCCAAGCCCAGCAGAACCTTTTTCCACCAAGTGGACGCGCCGGAAGCCTTGAGGCCGAGATAGGCCCGAACATCTTCCAGCGCATGCTTACCGATGATCGGGAGGGCAGTATTTGCTACGGCAATCCATCCTTGTTGTTCGTTTTCCGTCAGGTCTGCCCAGTGAGGGATTGGAGTGTTGGACTCATTGTGTGCCTGGGCTGCATAGTACATGTGCATTTCTCTGGCGATAGCCTCGGCATGATTGCATTGATTATTAGTAGTCATATGATTATGTTGTTATTGGTAGAGGTAGTGAAGTAATTGAAAAACTCCACGGCGGCGGGGTCGGTCAGGATAAAAGCCGGGTAGTCCGAGACTGTAAAAATCCTGCGGCCTTTGGTCTCCGCATGGACGGCCTCAACGGTCAAAGACACCGCATCAATCATTGTATAGGCACCATCCTCCGCAAGGGTCAGGACATCTTTTCCCAGCCTTGCCCATACCTGGACGGCTTGCCAGTCCTCGCCCAGTTCCACCAGAGCGGCAACGACGGCGGCCATGGCCGGGGTCTGGTTCGCCGGAATTTCGTCCTGCGTATAGCGGGCCGGAGGTCTATAACCTCCCGAATCCTGATAAATGGGCGTCAAAATGAATTCATCCCATTGACCAGGCTGCGGGAACTGTATTTGTATCTCGGAATTATTCATACTCAATCTTCGGTAATTGTTTCGGCTTCCGGGTCAACAAAATCCTCCACCGCCTCGGAAACAATGATATTGCTCTCCATCGAGGAAAAACCGTAATACGCCGGATTGACGTTATTGCAATGCAAGTGCATCGTCGCAGGAAGGAACGCTCCGGCCAACGCCCAGCTGTTGGTATTCTCCATATCAAGATAGTACCCGGAAAAGGGATAAATACTCTCAAAACAATGGACTCCCTTCACCGTGGCGATTTTGACGCAGCCGCGGGAGGAATTCCCGCCATGCAGCAGCCACAGCGCGCCCCTGTCTTCAGTATCATATCCTCCGTCCTGGTATTGCTCGTAAACCACCGCGTACACGCAGACGGGATAACCGTTATTGGAAGACGTCTCCGGCGCGAGGGCCTGCGTCGTCTTCATCTTCCATTTCTGCTCGGCATTGGAATAATAGATCTCCCGGACGCGAATATGATACCCTCCCGCGTCCGCGTCCCGGACATGATCAAACGTAATATCGATAATCTCCCCAATCCTGTAGCCGCCGGCCGCCTGATCCGGCACCAGCGTAAACGCGTCCCTGTCCCGCCCCATGCGCGCAACCGTTGTCATCTGGCCGAACCTGGCCGTGAATTTCGTGCTGACAGACGGCAGCCGCAGCGGGGCCACCCACCCCCGGATGCTGGAATAATTGTGCATGGGCCTCGCGTTGGTCACGAGGCCGCATTTCACGGTAAAGGCGGAATTGGGAGGGACATTGAAATAAAGGGAATTGGGTTCCCTGTCCGTTTTGAAAACCGTCCCATTGGAAGACGAGCAATCCGCCAGGAGCGGATAACACCTGACGGAAAAAGCGTCAGTGACGGCAGCCAGCCCGGCGGCGTACAGGCGGTTGACCGCTGACGTATCCGTTGCCGCCCCCACGGCCAGCGGGATGTTGATGCCGCCATTGGCGTTGACGGCCCCCGCCGCCGTCAGACCTCCGGCCAGCGTCATGTTGCCGGATGCATCCACCTGCGGCATGGCCTCAAGGGCCTGCTGGGCAGCCGTCGCGGAATTGGCCGCGCTGGTGGCAGAGGTCGCGGCGTCAGTCGCCGCCGTATTGATACGCCGCTCCGCCTGGTCAATGTCATCTTTGGCGGTTTCGGCGCGCTGGACAAGGGGCGTGACCGCTCCCACCGCTTCCGTCTGCGCTGTCTGGACGGCTTGAACAGCGGTACTTTGCGCGCCGGCTATATTCTGCTGCGCGGTCTGTGAGGCACGTCCCACGGCAAGAACGGCATCGGCTTGCTTATCCTGAATGGCAGTAACAGCCTCATTCCTGGCTTCAACAATTTTCTTCTCCCCGTTGCTGACCGTTTCCGGCCAGGTGGCGGCCAGCGACTCCACAGCCGTTTTAGCGTCATTGGCGCTCTTGGCGTCACGGGCTGCGTTAGTTGAGGATGTGCCAGCAGCGGACGCAGAATCGGCGGCGGCCCTTTTGGAGGCCAAAGCGGAACCTGCATAGCCTTCCGCCTCTTCGGCCCGTGCAGCAGCGGTGGCTGCCGCGTCCGTTGCCGTCTTGGCTGCCTGGCTCGCCGTTTCCGCATTGGTGGAGGAAGTGTTGGCATTCTGTTGCGCCTGTTGGGCCGCGATAATGGAGGCCGTGTTGGAAAGCCACTGGGCCTTGATCGTCTTACTTGCCTCAACAGGTATCGTAATACCCATTGCAGGAATATCGTACACCGTGGACGACTCAACAGGAGCCACAGAATCCACGGCCCCAATATAACCGGAAAACAGCCTCAAATCCTCTCCGGACTCATCCTGTGCATGAATGGCATACGGCCAGCGGCCAACAGGCAGGGCAGGAAAAGTAAGCTCCAAACAATGTTCTTGCTCGCCGTGTTCAATAACAACGGGCAAGTCTCCCTGTTCCGTCTTCACCGCACCGGTGAAAGAAACTCCTGTTAACGGGAACGGAGATTGCGTCACATCCTCGAACAAAAGCCAGCCTATGCGCTTGGCATAGCCTGCCGTCGTGGACAAATGGCGCGTCATTCCCAGAAAATTTAACATGGCTCAATCATGAGCCACAAAACACGGGAAATGCAAGTTGGCGAGAATCAATGTTTTTATCCCTGCTTCACGGGAGGCTCAAAAGGCAGGGAGGACAGCAGAGTTATAAAATTCTCTCCTGCATCCACTTCCATCTTCTGAGGAGTGTATGCGCCATCCATCTTGTTAAGCTCGGCAATAGCGGCGATTTTTGAGGGCATCTTAAATTTCGCTCCGGTTTCGTCCATGGAAACCTCCTGACAGAGATCGGATGCGCTATCAACATTGCCGATGGGAGTTGTCACCACGCGGGACAACCATTCCATGCGCTGCTGCCTGGTCAGCACAGCAGACTTATCCAGTTGCTTATTCAATTTGTCAATCATTCGCAAAACTTCGTCATCTTTGGACAAACGGGATGCCGCCTTGCTGGCTGCGACATTACTCATATCCTTGCGATTGTGGGCCTTACGATAAGCGTCCGCCTTGGACAACTTTTCCGCAACCAGAAGCCTCGCAAACTCCTTCTTCTTCTCTGTGACCTTGCTTGTGCTTTCCTTTCTGCCCATACCAATATTTTACCCTCCTGATTTTCAGCGCGTCAATTTGGTGAGAATCAATACTTCTTGCCCGGGACAATCAACCTGTTGGCTTTGAATCCTCAAGACTCTCTAAAAAATCACGCCCCTGCCTGCTGATATAAAACACGCAAGGCCGCGTGCCGGTTCTGATCACGTCGCCGGCCTGCACCAGATAATCCAGCCGGTGAGACACATTGCTGGGATCCAAATGGCAACGAGTGGCAATCTCCCGCGACATCCTGCCCGGATGGTCTCGGATTTCCATCAGAATAAGCAGTTGCGACGGACTCACCTTCCGGTGTATAATGTTCCTCAATAGATTCTTATATTCCTGCTTCATCTCCCTTCCTCCCTTCTCATATACCGTTCAAAACAATAATCCGGCGCATCCTTGACCCGGCACACCACGTTATTGCCGCGGTAGAGTCGTGAGGCAATCCGGGCATCCAGATGTTCCCCGATATGCTCCGGCAGCAGGTTAGACGTGAGCATCGTCCATTTCCCCAGCCGCCCATCGACAACACGGTTCAGGGCGGAAAGAATAGCGGGGGAAGTATTCTCCGCGCCAATATCATCCAGAATCAGTACGTACACCTCTTTAACCAAATATTCAATAAACGCCCAATCCCCGGAACGAAGCATGGAAACCACCTTCTGCCACTTCCAAAGCTGAATGGGCAACGTGGGGCGTGATTTAGTCAGCGCATCCCTGGCAGCCTCCGCCAGATGCGTCTTGCCCACCCCGGAAGCCCCCAGCAGGGACAGCCAGCGGCGCGGACGAACCTTATTAACGATATCGTTAATAAACCACTGCACTTCCCGGTGCATGGCCTGCACCTCCGGGTGAACGGACTCGTCAAACCCGCCCATATCGTACCGTACCGGCTTGTAACTGCGGACAATCCCGTCCTGGGAAGGCATCACGGAAACCTGCCCGGCCAAACGTTGAATATCATCCATCATTCGTACCTCCTTCCCGCATTGGCGTCATTCCGCCCAGACGAACCTTGATGTCCCCGCTGCGCATTATTCGTGACCCAGGAACGGGCATACTTCCGGGCTGCCGGCTTCCAATCGGCAAGAGGAATCCCCTTGCTGTCCCGCCATCCACGGGCGCTGAAATCATCAAAAAACGACTCTGCGCACCGTTTCAACTCGTCTCCCTTGGGAGCCATAAGCTGGGCCGCCATGAAAAGCCGCACATCCTCCGCGTCCCGCGGGAACTGCTCTATGCCTCGGCTTACAGGTAATTTCTTCGCATTCGCATCCGTCTTCGTCTCCGTCTCCGAATACGCATTCGCATAAGTAACGGGTTGAGGCGAATCGTTACGACCTGTTACGAGTTTCCGCAGTTCGTATTTCTTGTCAGAAACTTTCAGCACTTCGTAACCGTTCGGAAGCGGCCATTTGGGCATGGACTTCCCCTGCTGGTCGAACCCCAGAATCATCAAGTATGGCTTCTCATTGTGAGAATAAAGCAGAATAAGCCCCGCGGCCTCACACGCGGAGAGGCAGCGTTGAATATTGCACTCGCTCATCTTGTCGAGTTGGAGAGGATACAGCGCAGAACGGAGAATGGGCGTCCTGGCGTCATAAAGGCCGTAATCGTCTGCCACAGACATCAAGCGTCGGTAGAACACCTCGGCCTCCCACGAAAGAGAGGCGACGCGCCCTGATGTCAAAATAGCATCTCTGATCAATCGTGTTGGCATATCAAAAAAGCGTCAGTTGGGGGTTGTAGATTTCATAAAGACCAGGAAGACGGTCTTCCCGCGGCGGTGTCCGAACAAAGGTTCATGGCTGGCCAGTTTCAGAACTTCCGCGGTTGAAACCTGATCCTCGCACCACTTGAACACCAGAATGCCGCCCGGTTCCAAAACCCGGAAACACTCCCGGAAGCCGGATTTCAAATCCTCCCTCCAGGTTTTCTGGTCCAGTTTTCCGTACTTCTTGGCCAGCCAGGATGATTCCCCAGCGTGAATCAAGTGCGGAGGGTCGAATACCACAAGGCGAAACGCCCCGTCGTTGAAAGGCATCTTCCGGAAGTCCCCGACGACGTCCGGCTTGATTTCCAGGGTTCGCCCGTCGCAAAGCATGTGCGTTTCCTCCCGGCGGTCCATGAACACCACGTCAGGATGGCGGCGGTCAAACCAGAACATGCGGGAGCCGCAGCAGGCGTCAAGAATGGCTTTCATAACACTGCCTCCTTTCCGTCCGCCGCCATATCCACGCCAAAAGCCGCGGCGTATTTCTTGGCCTCTTGCGGGTCTTGCAAATAGCCCAGCAGGAAACGCAAGGCATCTTCCACCGTGGCTTTTCGCATTTGGAGATTGTTGTAAAGATGCTGAACGGCAGTGCCCTTGGTGTTGCCGTAGGCAATAAACCCATAGTCATCATACAGGTTGCACAATTCTTGGAGCATATCGACATTCCCGATAAAAACGGAATATTGCGGCCTGCACCAAGATCGATACGTTCCGATACGGTGCTTGTTGGCCTTAGCCCAAGCATCCACCTCCGGGGGCAATCCCACGGCGTAGGGTTTCCGTGCAAGGTCACGGGGTGGCAGGTCAAAGAGGTATTTCATGCGAGCCTCCTTTCTAAGATGTCCGCTTGCTCGTCCGTGATATACTGCCAGCTCTGCGGCGGACGGGTCATGCCGATGTCAGAGAGCGGCACTGTGGAAATCCTCACGGGGTCCTGGACGCCCCAGACATAGCAAGGCAGGTAATTCCGCAGGTGCTCTTCCGTCACGCAAGCTTGCTTCATGGTCCATTCTAAAATTCCCTTTGGGGGATATGGTCGAAGTCCAGCAGTGACAACTAAACGGCACTTGCCGATGATGCCCCGTGTCCCGTACTGGCCGGATTCATAGAGCCACAGTGTGACGTGTTCTCCGCGGGGGATGCGGGGTGCGTTTTTACGCAACTCCCATCTCTTTTCCCCGGACAGAATTTTCCCGGAGAAAGGCCGCCTGACGGATAAGAGGATGTTAATCATTGCTCCGTCCCTCCCTCCTGTTCGAGTTCCCAAGGCCATCTAATGACATGAGTATCTGCAATCGTGAATACCGGTCTTCCTTCACCTCTCCTCACGTCCATCATTGCTAGATTTTTATTAACGTTTATCACTTCACAAATGCTTCCATCCTCTACTTGCAACTTGTCCCCCGGCCAAACCCTCATGATGGGAGGAAACAAAGAAACAAGCCTATCCATATCTTCAATACATGCCTTCTTGGTTTTCCAAAAATGGGAACTCTGGAAGAAGCAGTTGTAGCAACCAGCAACCCAATCGGTTGTTATCCCATGGACATCATATCCTCGTATGGCTTTCAAAGGTGTGCCGCACAGCGGGCATTTAGGCGTTTTCATCGTCCCTCCTTTCAAACACGATTTCCACCTTGCCGGCGTGGGCCAGGTCATGCACGCGGTCAATCCCGGCGCAGTCCAGCGTCCGGTCGTCGATGCCCATAGCCTTGCAGGCCCCGTCCAGATACGCCTTGCAACGTGCCAGGCAATTATCCGCATCCGGCTTATTACCCTTGTAAAACCAGACCACCCGGTAATGCGTCGGTTGCATCCTCCGGCCATTCAGGGCTTCACAAGTCCTGCCCCAGGCTATATTCCGGGCGCGGCTCTTGGCAGCCGTCTTCTTATAACCGGCCACAATGGCCCCCCTCTGCGTGAGAGGGGCCTTCGCATTGGGGGACAAACACCGCGGCGTGTGGGGCAAAGTAATGGTCAGCGTGGTCATCATGCCGCACCTCCTTCCCATCCCTTTTTAAGTTCCCAGCGCGGAATGCGGAAATACCGCGGCAAGGCCACAGCTCCCGGATAAATCCCCGTCGCCACGCACTCGGCGTACTGGCGCAGGGCGGCCATATACTGCCCCCGGTAATGCTCCAGGGCCTCCTGATCCATCCGCACCTCGGAAATGCAGTAAGGAGCTGCCGACTCCATGAACACAAACATGAAAATCCTGCGTATCCCGAAAATCGCTTCATACAAATCGCAATACAAGGCAGCCTGCAAGCCGTACCCGTAGCGGGCCATATCCCGGTCAATCAGACCGGGATCCTCCACGGGCGTGGAAGTCGTCTTCATATCAATAATCGGCATCTCTTCATCGTGAGGCAGGATATCAATCATCCCCGTAATCGTAATCGGAACCGGAGGCTTGTCCGGTGCGTACTCAATGAGCAGCGTCTTATACATCGCCACCTGGGAATCAAACGAATCCCCCAGCACCAGTCCGTGTTCGGTTCGCAGGTAATTATTGAAAATCCCCACGGCCTTCTGCGCTTCGGCGTACTCCTCCGGCGTCAGCACGGCTCCCCCACGGTCGGCAAACGCCGCCCAGCGGGCTGCTTGCCCGTCGTCCTGCTTCGTCTTGGACACGGAGCCGTTCTTATTCACCCCCGGCAGCCACTCTTCCACGAGATACTGACTCTGGAACTGATCCGGCGTCAGGGCCAGACAATCCACCAGGGAACCAAACCGGAACCCCTGGGAAACCTTCTCAATCCCTTCATCCTGCCGATACTTCCATTTATAGGGATTCCGGGCGAAATCCGTCAGCATGGACTTGGAGACACAGTGAGGAATCCCCTTCTTGGAATCGTGGTACGCCTGCGGATTATCCACCCGGCCACAAGCCTCGCCGAAAGTCGCAAAGCCCGATAAATCTAAAACATTCATAGCTAAAGATCCTTGCTATCCTGCATGCTTACTTCCCGGAGGCCCCCACCCAGGCAACCACCTGATTGAAATTCGCCACCAGCCACTCCAGCGTCTTGGGCGGGAACGTCTCTTCCCGGCTGGCTCCCTGCACGTAATAAATCTGCCGGCCCCGGCAGAAATTCACTACCTGGGGCATCGTCACGCCGTGGTCTCGCAGCAGTTTTTCCAGGTCTGCCACGCTCACGGCAGATTCCGGCTCCAGCTTCAAATCATCAGTAGGAGTGGGCGAAGAAACCACTTCCGGTTCAAGGGGCTTTTCTTCCTGCCTGGCTGCCGCCGCCACTGGCGGAGGTACAGCGGCGCCCGCAAGAGGATTGCCGGCCTTCGGCTTCTGCGTTCCGGCTTCCGGAGTAGCATTCCGCATTTCCCGTCCGTCTTCCACTTCGCCGTCGGAAATAATCGTGTCGGTCAGGTGGGAATAAAGCCATGCCTTGGCCTTCCGCTCGGCCTTGCCAATAATGGCATCCTGGCTCATGCCGTTATTTACACGGATACAGAACTCAAGAGTTTCGGAATCCGGGACTCCCTTGAACTCCCAGCTCATATCGACCCTCACCAAACCTTCCCGCTCAATCTTCTGGTACTCCTTCCCGCTCTTGCTGATGCCGGAAGTGGAAGACTCTTTGATTTCGGCGGGATGGTAAACCATCTTCAAATTGGTCAGGCCTTCCAGGTTCTTCAACAGGTAGGTCATGCCTTCCTTGGTCACATACGTGCGCCCGGCAAGGATATTCCACTGATTACCTACCGGAGAAAGGCCCATGCAGGTGGCCACAATCAGGCATTCCCTGACCGCATCCACGCCATAGGTCACGCCTTCTTTGTATTGTGTCGCAGCGCACTCGTCCGTGCGGAAGCCGAGCTGGGAGCCTTTCAGCTTCATGATGGATTCCATGATGGGGGGAGTCAGGGCGTCGCGCAGCCGGTTCATGGCAATGCCCATGTTGATGGCCTTTTCAAAGCTGCCCTTGCAGCTCAATGCCTGCTGGGCTTCCAGGGCCAGATTGTCCAGGCTGACGGCCAGCTCGGTGGACTTGGAGGGATCCATTACTTTCTCTTGCCGTGTGGCTTCACTTGGTGTATTCATAACTCGTTACTTATTGTAATTTTGTAGGTTGCATTTGTAACAGGCCGGGAGTCAGGGCCAACTGACCCCGGCCAACTCATTGTTTCCTCATACCGTGAGGGCGGGACGGTTTTTCCAAACCGTCAAAAGCTTTCATGGGAGTGGGAGACTCCGGGCAAAACCCGGAATGCGGGCTCTTGCCGGCCTGCAGCTCGGCGTTATCCAGCTCCACCGCCAGCCAGAACAGGCACGCAGCGGAAAGACCAAAGGAGCAGGCACCCAAAAACTTGAAAAAGGTATTCATTTGCTCACTCCTCCTTCTCCATATTCTCGAAGCAACGCCCGGCGGAACTGCTTGCCGTGCACCTTCATCTTCCCCTGCTTGCCCCAGTACAGGATCTCGATCACATGCCCCTTGTCCTTCAACTCATGGACGGTCCGCTTGATCACATCCCGGTCGGAATCGTACATCAGGGCCAAAGTCTTGCAGTCGTAAAACTCTGATTCAGGGTAGGTCATAATATTTTCATTGTTAAAACTCGTACCAGCCGAGCAGCTTCAATTCTTCGATCAGATCTTCTTCCATAGTTCAGTCGTCGTAATGTCCGTCGGGGTTGTCGCACTGGGGGGCGTGATCCACTTCCCACTGGTCAATCGCTAATTCCAGCTCGTCCTTGATGCCCTCCGCTTCCCGGATGGCGACGTATTCGCCATTCACCCGGATGCACCGGTCTTCGTCGTCGTATTCGATAATCATGCCCGCTCCTTTCTCATCTGTTCCAGGGTTCTGTTCACCTGGCGTATGATGTGTTTCTCTCCCAGGCTGATACCAAGCATCAGCGCGGACAGGTAGCCTGCCAGGTTAAGCAGCGTCACAACAATAAATTCAGTCCAGTTCATCATTGATTATTTGTTAGTGATTGATATTGATTGTTATTACTTAAATAAAAATGGAGAGCCTGCCAATGTAACGCCTTGGCTTTGAATGTGCTCGTATTGCCTAAATTCATGCGCATGCCGGCTCATTATTCTTGAAGATGAAAGCTGTCAGGCTACTATTCCGTTATGCCTAAATTCATCACAATAGAAGATTCTTCTGGTCGTCCCCATATCGTGAATGTGGATTACATTGCGCTGATTAAGAAGCGCTCCGACGGGACTTATGATTACATCCTCTCCATCCCTAACGCGAATGCCAGATTCCGCGTTATTCATTCAAACTACCTCCTTTCCTTCTTTACATCTGGCAACAATCATTAGTTTCTCTTTCCCCCATTCAGGGCAAGAGACAGCCAATACCAGGAAACCTTTCCCCAGAACAGGGGAAGGACAGGAACTTATTCTTTCAAACTCGCGTATTTCTCCATCTACTTCGAGGAAAATGAGTTCGAAATCGGAACAGATCTTGTCCCAGTCATCTGCTTCTTCCTTGGTCAACATCCGAGCGTTCCTCGGTAATTCAGTATTTGTATTCATCATCATTGTTAGGTTTGAAAGATTTAGGATTATCAGATACATTCTCCTCCATGTTCGGAGGAATTAGTTGGTCCAACATCATTGAAGGAATCTGCATCACAGTTGCTTCCACAGTCGTCTTGGCTCTTATCTACCGATTCAGAAAAATCATTGCCGCTTGGTTGAAAAGGAGGTTCAATCGACTGCGCCGCTTCATGAAAATAAGCCAGTGCTTCCCGCGCCACACCCTTGAGTTCCGTAACATCATCCGCCAGAACAGAAAGCTTCTTCAGGTCAACAGAATCCTTCAAGCAGAGATCAACAAGACACAACTCCAGGCGACGCAGAAAGAAAAACAGCTCGGAGAGGCGCAGGAGAAGCTCCTCCTTTTTGCTCTGAATCATGAACCGTGGAGTAAATCGGAAGTTGCGCAAAGCCTCAACTGGAACACGGAATTCACGGATATCGTTATTGCCAAAGCCGTAAAATCCGACTTGATCTCTGGAGGCTACAACCCTGCTGGCATCTACCGCTGTCGTATTACTACGAGTGGAAGACGCTTCCTCTTTGATAGAGGGCTTTTGAGTGAGAGGTGAGTTCATGCTTCCGGCTTCTTGGGTTCGAGGTTGCTGGACTTCCTTTCTTCATCCTCCATCATGGACAGGATGGTTCCGGCTGCCTTGAGTGCGGCTTCTGCGCTGCTCTTCATGAGTTTTTTCATCTCATCAGTCTGGTTGGACAGACGGCTCAAGCTGCAAAGAAATGCCGCATGATCTGCCAGGTATTGAATGTGTTCGTTCATATTCATGCCGCCGGCTTCTTGGGGTTCTTCGGGCGGGGAAGGTTGCTAGCCGTGGTCAGGTGAACACGGAATCCCCTGCGGAATGATTCTCGTTCAATGATGCGGATAATAGCTTCCGAAGGCTTCAATCCTTCTTCCGCTTCGGCCAGCAGATGGCTCTTGCAGCCGTCCGGTAATTTGTCTAAGTCGATTTCTGTTTTCATCTATTTCCGTAACTGATGGCCTCAAATTACAGCGTATAACTGAATATTTCAAGATATATTTTCAGCATAATACTGAAATTGCTAGGTAACAAGGTGTTGACATATCAGCAAAATGCTGTAATATCAATGCATGACGACAACAAAAGAAGACGTAAAAAAATGGCTCAAGGTTATTGGTAGAGACAGAGAATGGCTCGCTAACCAATGTGGAGTTTCCAAGCGTCAGGTAGATAATTGGCTTTCGTCATCCATCAATATTCCCGCAAAGGCTATCCTTGTTATTCAGCGTCTTATGAACGGAGAAGCCGAATCCTCTCCCCGCATCGTCATCGACTTCACAGATGAAGAATGGGACATTATCTGTGAGGCCGCTAAAGCCCACAAAGAAACCTTCCTGGAATTCGTCAATACCGCTATTCAAAATGCCGCCAAAGAAAAAGAGGCAGCCCGCAAGAAGTTTACCCCGGTAGAAACATTCACAGCCCCTCCCTTGGAGGCTCAGGGACGAATCATCGGCAACATTGCCGCCGGCAATCTGGCGGATGGAGACACCATCCCGCAGGACATCTGGTTATACCGTGAACTGGAAAAAGGGGAATACCTGCTGCGCGTCAACGGTCACTCTATGGAACCCTCCATCCCGGACGGCTCCGTGGTCATCATGAAAAAATACACTATCCCCCCCATCCCCAAACCTGGAACCATTGTTCAATACCATGATGAACGCGGCGTGACACTCAAAAAACTGGTCCGCAGGAAAAACCCGGAAACCGGAAAAATGGAATACGTATTACATCCACTCAATCCCGACTTCGGAGACATCGAACCCATGGACGGCGGTAAAATCTCCGGCATCTATGTGGAAACCCTGGACAGGTGGGAGAAAGCTTGACGCACCGGGTAAATGTGCTATAGGTAAATCATCTTTTTTATTTTCCGTTAGCCGTCCACGTTGGGAAACGCGGGCGGTTTTTTATTGCCATTACAGCCGTGTACAGTAGCATCCTCCCAGAAAAGTGCTCCTGTTCAGCCCTTGGCCTCCGGGTCAGGGTTTTTTTTGTTAAATAAGTTTCTACCTAATGAGATCAAAATTATCTAGGTAATAGGTTGCGTCTTCTTGTTTATCTCGGTTATAGATAAACAATCCTCTATTGTCTTGCTTAACCTTGATTGTCATTCCGGCGTCTGATGTGCTAATATATCCTCCGTGTTGCATTCTGTTAATATCCCCATTTTGCAAAATGAGAAAACGATTAGTCATATGCCTATCGCATGAATAGCGGAACACAATCACATAAAATATATTAGCGGTAGAGCTGTTGATAAAATTATTCGGTTTAATGAAAACAGAAAGCTTGTTTTCTTTGAAAAAAGAAGTTTTAACCTGAATAAAGAAAAATTTGTCTCCTTTTGACGCTGTAATATCAACTCCTTCATCAGCAGACATAATGCTGGCATTATAGCCACGGAATAATAATTCACTCACTACAGCAAATTCACCACCTTTACCGCAAAAGATCTTGTCGCAGGAAGTATTGGAAAAGACAAGAGGGAGTTGTACTTGCTTATCTCCTCCGGGGTTTGGTTTCTTTTTACGGTCAGGTTCTGTTCTGATGACTTGAGTACCTTTTGGCTCCGGCTTGATCTTATAAAGCCCCTTTCTGGATCTCTTCGTCTTTGGATTGATAACCTTTGCATAAACCGGTGTCTTGCTTTTGACATTGGCTGCCAAAAAAGAATTAACCTTCTTCTTCATGTCCTCAACGGATGCCCCTTGAAATTCAGCGATATGCTGAACAATATGCTCCGCTATATCGTTTACGTGGGCTTCTTTCTTACCTAATGCCTTGAAAGAAATTGAAACAGCTTCTTTAATGTCCATATTCTCCCTTATATGTATCGGTTCTTTCCAAGTCAATAAATTCCTTTCAGAAAGTTTCGTGGTGCTTTTTAAGAATTTAGCTCTACTATTTCCCTACTTCGGAATCTTGAGTTGTATCTGCTTCTTGAAAAAGCTCTTAGCAAAAACTTCGGCTCCATTACTATTCCAGTCTTCTGCGTTGATCGCGTTCATATTCTTTTCTACCTCCACAACGCATGCATTCCTCCCTTGAAAATCCTTCCAAATCTGGTCTGCCGTAACAACATCTGTTCCCCACAAATTGTTGGCGTTCTTGTAAATCTGGCGGCCTACATCTCTATCTCCGTCACCGATGGTCTCCATCAGGCGATTCCCAAGCATATAAGCTCGGTCATGTTCGCTAGCCAGATCAAGGCGGGAAACAGCATCTTCGCCCCAACGTACGCGGAATCTCTCTTTCGCCCCTTCATCTCCGGTAGCAAACAGCACAAGATCCATCAAGACCATCTCCTTGGTATTCGATCCTTTCCTTGCTCTGTAACATTCCATCTTCTCTTCCTGCTTTGCTCTCGCCTGCTCCTGTTGCATTCGCTCATGGGTGGCCACCTTCTCCAGCCTTTCATTCTCTCTATATTTGACAACAGCAAAAGCGGCGGAAGCAATTACCAGAAGCACAAACAGGACTTTAACCGGACCCTTCACCTTCTTCCAGATAATGGACCATGGCGCCATAATGGACAAAAAAAGAACAATGGTTCCGGCATTCACCCACATCCAGACCTCTTTCTCCAAATGCACCCGGAAAATGGGATTGTAAAGCAGGGCAATAGCGGCGGCTGACACGCTTCCAAAACAAACTCCCTTCTTCTGTTCCTGTGCAAATACAAAGACAGCATAAGCACAGACAGCTAAACGCAGGAACATATAATACCCGTAAGGCATCGGCAACAGCGCCACCCCCAGAAGAACGCAAACAGCAATCAGCAAGCCTTTCATGAGTCCACACCATAATGGTGCACAAAATGAAACACAAGCTTGCAATATTTTGGAATCACTCCGCCAGCTTGAACCCAGGCTTGGACAAATTCGCCACCCCAGCCACGGACAAGAGCCAGGACGCCACGGAATCAGCCGCCTTGCTGCGGCTCCCGGCGCCCGCTCCGGCCACGTAAGCGGCCGCCTTGGCATCCAGCAGAATCAATTCCGCCCAATCGGCAAACGTCATCTCCTTCTCCCCGGTGACGGCTTTCCACGTATTTTTGGCCGCCCGGTAAATCGCGGAATAATCAATCACTCCGGACGCGGTGCCTGCGTAAATACGCTGTCCAGTCGCCTGCTTGTAGCCAAACTCCACCGCCGCACCCAGCATCGGCACCCCGCCAATCATGGCAACAGGAGCCCCCAGCATGGCGCCGAACCATCCGCCGTTCTTCTCCCACTCGTCCTCGTCATCCAGCAGGGCGTGCCACAGGGCAATCACCGTCTGTTCGGCAACGGACATCATTCCATATAAAGCAAGAGCCTGCCCCCAATTCCCGGAGCTCACATGAGAAACGATCATCCCCACCTTATTCAGCACCTCGGAACTCATAAAGCAGGCCATCTTCGCAAACAGGCCCGTGGAAGCCCCCAGCATGCTCTTCTGGCTCTGCGTCAGCGGCTGGGCCACCAGCTCCAGCGCCCGGGTCACGCTCTGCATGCACAGGGCGTGCATCTCATCCTCCGTCATCGGGGCTCCGGTCCTTTTTCCTGCCTCTTCCAGCTCGGACCACTTTGCGTTATACAGGGCGGCCATGGACACGGCATTGCTCCACACGTCCATCTTCTCAATAGCCCTCATGCCGGCCATGGAAAACCTGATCGCTCCGGTGTAATTCTGATCGGAAGCATACCCCATCAGCTGGCTCACCAGTTCCGCCTGCGCGTCATTGGTCCTCGCCCGGAAAGCCTCCGTTTTCATCATCTCAAACACCCCCATGCGTCCGGTCATGGACATCGTCTGCCCCAGGTGCAGCAGGAAACTCCCCATGCCCACCTCCCCGGCAAACATCCCGTGCATCAGGCCGCTGGTCTGCTTGAGCATCGTCAGCACGTTCCAGGCCAGCAAGGCCACCGCCTTGGCGCTCTGGAAGCGGCTTGTCGCCTGGGCTCCGGCCAGCAGGGCGCCCCCCTCCATCACTCCGGCCCCGTCGATCACATCCAGCCAGTGCCGCAGGGAATCAATCCCGTGGCGCCCCATGTGCTCCTTCAGGGACGCTGCCGCCTCCTTGTCCGCCAGAATGCCGCGCCAGCGGGCAGTAATATCCGCCGTGCAAATATAATTCTCCACCTCGGCGCTCGCCGCCTGGAACACGGCCTCGCAATCCATATTCCAGGCCAGGTGCAAATTGTGCTTCCGCCTGGGAATCAGCATCCCGTACTTCGCCCCGCCGGCCACGGCATTCGTCTGTTCCCCGAAAGACGCCTTCGTATCAAGCTTGTGGTCCGCCCGGAACACGGCCCGGAAATAATTCTCCACCGCGGGGAAGGGAACCCCCTCACGCTCCTCATACACACGGGCCAGCAGCTTTCCCTGCCGGTTCATCAGCTCCCGCAGGCCGTAGCCGAACGCCAGCCCTTCGGCGCCCACAAACTCGCGCAGGCGGGCAACCTCCGCTTCTCCAATGCCTTCATTCCGCATCGTCTCCACGTACTCGGCCTGCTCGTAAAGCAAAATGGCATACATCGCCTGGGCGCGGGAAACCTTCAACGTCTCGCCCTTCCTGCCCGGGCGAACCACTTCCGCCTTCGCCGTAATATTCTTCCTCCTTCTGGCCCGTCCGTCTCCGGCCTTCACCAATTCATCCAGCTCGGCAAGCTGCCGGCGCATCTCCGGAATAAGCGCTTCCGGCACGGACGCCTTATCGTCGGAAAGCCCCCGGTCATTGTACTCCTTCCTGATTGCCTTGCGTCGTTCCTCCCTCTCCTCAAAAGACAACCCCACCCACTCGCGGGCCTCGGCGATCCTCACGGTGCGCTCCACCTTCACCAGCGGATTCAGCACTACGCCGGAATCCCCTGTCTTCTTGAAATCGGAAAGAACCCTTGCCACATCTTTGGTGCGCTGAACGCCAAAACACCGCTTAACCAGGGCCGTCACCTCCCGATCCCGGGCGTGCTTCATATTCCTCAACGCCACATTCGCCTCGGCAATCGCAGTAACCTCGGCATGCGCCAGACCGCGCAGGGCGGGAATCTTCTTCCATCCATTCAACAGCTGGGAATAAGACTGCAAACCGTACTTCAGGTACTTGGCCGCCTTCGTTCTCGTAGACGCCTTCGCATCCTCTTCCGCGTCACGTCCTCCCTGGGGAGTGGCCTGCCCAAGCCCTTCCACAATCTTCTCGGCCTTGAACTTCGTCCGGCGCCTCTCCTCGTCCAACCGGGTGGACCAAGCCGTCCGTCCCGTCGTGATAAACAGGGCAAGGGCGCGCGCGCAGGCGCGCGTCTGCTCCAGTCCCATCCCGGCCAGATATCCGAACGTGTGCCAATCCTTCAATTCCAGCTCGGCCGCACCCCGTTCCTCTTCGGTGGACTGGTTGCTGGAAAGCACGCCCTCCAGCTCCAGCATTCGCTTCTCCTTCGCCTCCTGGTCCGTATTCATCATGGCGACTATCCCGTGCAAATGCCTGTAATCCTCCGCGCTCAACTTGCCCTTGTTAAACTTCCCGCTGGCCTTCTTCGTCGGCTGCACGGCCTTGATGCGGGCAACCATCTCCGCCCGCATCTGGTCGACGGCATATCGGTCCGCCTGTTCCAGCGTGCGGGCCAGCAGCTTGTCAATCACGGCATCCATGCGCTCGCTGGTATCGTCCATCAGCGTCTCCTTCTTCAGCTCATCGGAAAGCCATACCTGACCGTCCTCCAGACGGGTGGCAAGATTCTCGGCAGCTCTCATGTAAGGATAAAGGCCAAACCTGTACCCCTCCGGCAGCGTCTTGTAAATGGAAGCCACCACGGCCATGACCCTTCCGAACGCCTCCGCGCCGTCTCCCTGCTTCACATCGTTGGCCGCGCAAACCCGGCGCCATGTCTCCAACGCTTTTGCCGTCTGGCTGCGCAGCACCTCCAAACGGTTCTTCTGCGCCTCCCGCTCCAGCGTCACCCAGACACTTTCTCTCGTGGCAAGAGAGAAACTCGCCGTCGGATCCTCATAATCCGCCCACGCCCCCCCGGTGGACTCATCCGCAAACGCCGTAATCTTGATGTCGTTGCCGTTAAAAATCACGTAATTATGCGCCTGCGCTCCTTCTCCTTTACCCATGAAATCCGTAGAAAACTTCCGGAAAGAATGAGGGGAGGCATGCAGGGCGGCAATGGAAAACGTCACCCCCGGTTCCGTAATCACAGCGTTGCCCGCTTCAAAATGGCCGTCCCGGAACAGGCTCTGGCCCTGTGCCGAAGCAATGGAAAACGTAATATCCGGATTCTCGCCGTCAAACGTACCCCGGTTGTCGGTGGCGGACTTGATCTGATTCGGCTCAAAGGCAATGTACTCCGTCCATTTACCCAGTACAGCAATGAGTCCATCATGTCCTCTTTCTTGAGCGCTATCGGCTATCTGGGCCGCTCCTGTCGCATACGGCCGGAATATTCCAAACCTGTCATCTTCATGAAAATTCCCATCCCAAATATTTAAATAATCGCCTATCTCTTCAGCAGACTTGTAATCATTAAAAATAAAAGGATTCCTGAAATTCAGAAACAGAGCCAGCTTCTTGTTCCCGTACGGAGTATTCTCCATATTGGTAAAATAAAATCCTCTACCCCATATACCATAATCAGTAGCAGATCCAATCCTGGCCTTGTCAAACACAGTGAAATCACCGTATGTCCCATGATACACCACCCTCGGCTCTCCATTCTCGTCCACCACCTTGGAAGCATTCTCCGGGTCATGCTCCCAATCGCCAAACCAATTCTTAAACGCCGCCGTGCGCACGGAAAGCCACTGGTCTTCCGTCAGATTCGTTTCCTTCCCATTCGGGGCCTTCATGAACGTGCCCGCAGCCACAGCTTCCTTCTTGATTGCCTCTTTTTCCAGAGATAGGGAAAACGTCGCCGGAACAATAGCCCCGTCGTCAAACCGGCATTCCACTTCATTCACGTTGACAACATGTGCCCCTTGTGGTAAGGAAAAACCATCTCCCCCGCCAGCGGATTGGGACGGCAGAGCGGCCTTGCTTGCCGATCCTGGACCTAGGCGCGCGGTGCCGCTATTCGCGTTTGCAGGTTGTCGCTCTGCAAGGGGGAGCTTCTTCCCCAGCGGCTTCTTGCCCTGCCGCACCGGATAAGCCGAGACAATGGAATAAAACCCGTCCTTCCGGTCCAATTGCAGCAGCATCCATGAAGAAGGCTGCCTTCCCTTAACCAGCAGCTCACGCCCGGGCGCCACCTCGTAAAGCTCGCTCACATTCGCCAGAATGGAACTGATATAGCGTTCCGGGGAACGGTCCTTCCAGAAGGAAAACCCGCGGGAAGCCAGGATATGGGTCAGTCCATAGCCGCGATGCTCCCCGATATCGGAACCCACCAGCAGCCGCACCGGCATGGCGGGCTGCCCCTTGCGGCGCGGAATCACAAACCAGTCAGGACTTCCGTCTTTCCGGGTGACGAACGTCTCCGGAGCCAGGACAGTTCCGGAACTATCCATGGCAACCACGGAAAACGTCGCCCCGGAAACGGGCACACGCTCGAACGGATTCACTTCACTCGTGCCGTCCCAGGCAAGGGCGCGGTCATGAAGGCGCAGCGCCGGGTCATGGGACTGCCATGCCCCCTTGGCTCTTTCCAAATCATGAATGGCCGCATTCAAATCTGCGTCCGTCTCCAGGCGGATGCCCATCCTGCCCGCCAAATCCTTCCGCCGGCTGATGCCTCTGGACTTCTTCAGAAGGGACAGGCGTTCGGCAATCAGGGAAATCCCCCGGGCCGCAAAGCGGGCCACCTTCTCGCAATCCTCCTGCCAGGACGTATCGTTGCCGAACAAATCAAACGCCTCTCCCTCCCGGGACTTCTCCGCAGCCACCCGGTCCGCCTCCTTCACATAGGCCGCCACGTAATCCCACGGCTTCCCCTTCTCGCGCAGCTGCAGGGCAAGCATCTGTCCCGCCTCCGTTGAAGACAGGCGGCATACCTTCCACGCCTCGTTATCCGTAATCACCCCGTTCTTCAGGCGGGTAAACACCTCATCCCCGGCCAGGGTGGCAATATCCCAGCCCATCACATTGGCGGAACCGGGGCGCAAATACCCCTGCGCCTCCATCTCGTCCCGGCCCATATTGGAATTCCGGACAAAAAAAGCCACCTCCAGCGCGGACGCCTGACCGTCCAGCATATTCTGCCCGACGTCGTGCATCTTCGCCCAAGTGGCGTCATGCGCATCATCTTCTTCATACACGTAAGCCGGAATAAACTCCACCCCGTCGCGCACGGCCAAATCAAACCGGTGGCGTCCGGTAATCACATGCAGGGCTCCATCCCTGCGCCGCCACACGGAAATGGGCTGGGCGTCTTCCCGGAACCGTCCCTGAAGCTCGCGCCCCTTCACGGCTCCGCGTTCATTATGATCTCCCTGCTTGAACTGCTCCACATCCGGCGCCAGGGCCAGGGAATCCACCCGCACCTGGGCAAACACGCAATCCGGCGCCACCCGCACAAACGCGTGATCGCGGAACTCCGCGCCGGCCTCTTCATCGTGTTCGGCCTCTTCCCCCACCCCCTCCAGGGAGCCGCCGGCATCCTCCACCAGCGGAGCGGGGGATGCCGGATTCCCGGCAATGCCGGTCACGGGATCAGTCTCATCCTCCTCTTCCGCGGTCTCTTCCACATCCTCCGCGGCATCCATCCGCGCCATGGACTCTTCCAGTGCCTCCAGCTCGCCCAGCGTCATCGTGGCATCCCCCGGAGCCCTGCGGGAAGCAAGGTCCGCGTGCACCATCTCCACATCCAGTTTCTGCGCGGCATCCATCCGCGCCTGGCGGAAAACGCTCTCCGTACTCACGCCCACGGCCTGCAGGGCGTGGGCCAGGCCTCCGTGCTCTTCCATAAACTTCTTCCCCTCGTCCGTCGCGGCAAACTCGTTCCATTGCTCGCCCATGCGTATGATGCGGGCGGAATCCTCCAGATTCTTCAGGGCGAACTCCGCGGTGTCCTTCACCCACTGTGGCACGGGCAGGCTCTCAATATCCGCCAGGGAGGAAGACAGGGACAGGTTGGAAAAACTTTCCACCACGTCCCTGGCATCATGCGCCGGGCCCTCATACGTCCCCAGACTCACGCCGTACCTTCCCAGCACGGCGTCAGCCGCCTGCAAATGCTCCCACAAATCCTGCCAATCCTTCCCGGTCAGGTTCATGTAATGAACCAGGGCGGACTCCTGCACATCCTCCATCACGTTGGCAGTCGTGACATGGCCTCCGGCGTAAAGCAGCAGGGAACTCCCAGGATCGGTCGCCATCGTAAACCGGTGGGCGAAGCTGGCCGCCGCCGTGCCGTTCCTGATCTCATCGGATCTCCCCCTCGTAATCTCTCCGGAACGCACTGCATGATCAAGACGCCTCTCAAAAGCCGCCGCCAAATCGGCAATGGAACCAAGCTGAACCTTCCCCATCACTTCGGCATCCGTCCTGCTTCTGGCCTCCTGGACGGACACGCCCTCTTCCCGGACAATCGCGTCAATCCTCGCCTGGGCTCGCGCGGCCACATCCATCAACCCCGGGACGGTCATCCCTCCGGTTTCGGCGGCCGCCTTCCGGTACTCCGCAGGCGCTTCCTCGGACAACATATCCAGCGTCTCAATAAAATCCATCTTCCCGGCTTCCGAAACCGCGGCATTCCCCAGCACGGCATCCTGCATCACGCGGACGCCATTCAAATAAGCCCCCTGCAGCACTACCTGAACCAGGGCGTCCGTCTGCTCCTCGTTCATCTCCACGCTCCTGTCTTCCTCCATCTTCACGCCGTTCACTACAGCGCCCTCCCGCAGGCTCACCTCGTACCTGTCCGTTCCTTCCAGCTTGCGGATACGGCCAATGTTGGCCTTCTCCAGCACCTTGTCCAGAGCGCCGGACATCTGGTACAGCCGGGCCTCCTGCCGGTCCGCCAGCTCGGCGCCGGCCTTCCGCGCCCGTTCGGCGGCTCCTTCTGGATCCTTCAATACATCAGTCTCGAAATACTTCTGGGCCAGCGCAGCCTTGTGCTCCGCCGTGGAAAAAGACGCCATCTCTTCGGCATGCTTCTTCGTATATCCGGCCAGCTGGGCCCGCTGCGCATCCGTCACGAACGCCGCCACTTCCTGCTTCATCCTCGGAGCGTGGCCGGCAGCCATGGCCGCCACAAACAACGCGCATCCGCCGGACTGCTCCACATCCCCCATCGCCTGAAGCACGGGGCCCACCACCTCGAAATCCTTCGGCTTCACCTCCATTCCCGTCATCCCGGACAACTTCCGGGCCGTCCACTCGAACAACTCCCCGGCCAGAGGTTCCGCTGCCATCTCTTCCACGTAGGCAAACGCCGGGGTGGAAAGCATCTTGCCGGTTCTCGTCCCGGCAAAAAACGTGCGCCCCGGCACCTTCGCGGCCAGTCTCGCCAGGGCGCCGGTTCCCGTCCTGGTCATCAGCTTGTTGATGGCCCCCATGCGCCCGAACACGGAAAACACCCCAAACCCCTTTTCCTCCACCGTATTCCGCAGCCCGTTGATCGTCACGTCCACCAGGGAATCCCCGTTGCGGGAGGCGGCATTCCCGGCGTGCCCCATATCCCCGGCCAGCGCCAGGGCCCAGCCGCCGGGAGCCATGTAGGAAAGGCTCTGCCCGGTGATATTCCCGGCTCCGTTAATCGCCTTGACGTACCAGGACGCATCAGGGCTCGTGCCCCGCATCCGCTGTCCGAACTCGTGCATCACATCCTGCATCGTATTCAGCGCTTCGCGTCTTTGCTCGTAGCGGTCGAAGAGCTGCCTTTGTCCGTCAAACGTATCCTTCACCCCCTGCAGGGGAGCAATATTATTGGAATACCACTCTTCCATTCCGCTCATGCCGGGAATGCCCCTCACCGCCTGAACCGCCTTCACGCCCAGGCTCTCCGCGCCGCGCGCCGTGTCGGCAAAACTTCTATACAAATTGCGCCAGAAAGCAGCGGAATCTGTCTGGCTCTCCTGAACCTTCCGGTCAATCGCGGTCATCAGCAACATCAACGCCTGCTGGTCCAGCACCTCATTCCCGTTGACATTCACTGTCAGCAGATCGGCCATGTCCAGCGCGTCGGAGCGCCAGACATCCTCAAACCCGCGCCTCTCGGCAAAAGCATACGCCCGCCGCGCCCTCATGATGGAATCGGCAGCCTTCTGCGGACTCTCGGCATACTTCAGCAAATCGGCAGGACACGCGTCCCAGCTGCCCTCCTTCCCGGCTACGCAATCCACTATCCGGCGGGAAATCTCCTCCTGTTCAGTCTGAACCCTCTTCAGATTTTCATTATAGGCGTCCAGCGTCTTCTGATGCCTCCCTTGAAAATCCTTCCAAATCTGGTCTGCCGTAACAACATCTGTTCCCCACAAATTGTTGGCGTTCTTGTAAATCTGGCGGCCTACATCTCTATCTCCGTCACCGATGGTCTCCATCAGGCGATTCCCAAGCATATAAGCTCGGTCATGTTCGCTAGCCAGATCAAGGCGGTTCAGAGCATCTTGGCCCCAGAGTTCCGCAGCTTTCTTTCTGCCCTCTCCATCCATGGCCCCGGCCCGCAGCACATCCATCAGCCGGGCCTGCTTATCCTTTCTGCGCCTCTCTTCTCGCTCTGCTGCGCCGTACATCATCATAGCCCCCTGGTCATGCAGGGATTCAGGATCCGTCAGCTGCGGACGGAACTCCGTTTCGGAAGGATCTTCCGGAGCAGGAAAAGGGGAAGGAGTGGTTTCCATCACGTCGCTTCCATTCAAAAGATTAATGTCGGCTGCTGCTTGCTCCTGTCCTGTTCCCGGTTCCATCTCCGGCAGGTGAAATCCGGCGGCAGCCTCGCCCTCCGGCAGCGGCAGGGAGGAAAAAGAAAGATCCAGAGGCATATCCGCAGCGTCGGCCCCGTCAAAGGAAAAATTGTCGTTCATAGTGAAAAATATTTATAATATGTTCAATGTTAAAATGATTTGTAATACTTGCTTACGCCGTTGACCCAATGCTTATTCAATCCGCGCGGATCATTCCCGGCTCCTGCCGGAGCGTACTTCCCGCCAATGGCGGCAATCGTCGTCAACCCCTGGTCCAGATAATGCTTCCTCAACAGGCGGGCGGCGTAATTAATGCTCTCTTCCACGGAGGAAAAAGTGCGCGGTCCCCCTCCATTCGGGCTGATGCCCATGGCGTTATTCTTGCGCAGGAAAGCGGCGCTCGTTCCCTTGCCGGTCTCGTGCATGGCAATAGCCATCAACAGCTTCGGATCCACGCCGTACTTCCTTCCCGCATCATAAAAAGCCTGGCTGTACTGTCCCAGCCCCCCCAGCTTGGCGGCAGGCACCCTGGACTCTCCGGCATCCTGCTTCCAATCCTGGCTTCCCGGATATTCTCTCTTGAAAAACTCCCTCATTTCCGGGCTGGCAGGGGAAATCGTCACATTCGTATCCATCTTGGAAGAAAACGTCATCCGCAGCTTGCTGGCGCCGGACAGGGTAAGCTGGGGGGAACTCCCCCTGGTGTAGCCCACCACGGGCAGGGGCTTCCCGCGGCGGGAAGAAGAGGAAGAAGGAACCAGGGCGGCCAGTCCGGAAACGTCGTCGCCAAACCGCTGCCTCATGCTCTCCGGAAGAAGAATGCCGGCGGGCGCGTTCGTATTCACGGTATCTACGGAAACCATGGCAGGGAACGTAAACGGCTTGCGCAACATATCCTTCCGGCGCAGCGTCTGCTTCTCCCCTTCACTCAATAATTTGGGGCCAGCATTAAACCGTTCACTATCCCTATCTCTCCATTTCTCGCTTGCAGTCTGCTGGTATTCATCCATCAATCTCCCACGACTCGGAATAACTAAATCATTGCGACTTGTTACTTTTCTTAAAATAGTCTGAAGCATATCCTCCTGCAAAACATAGGAAGGCTCCTTCCCGTTCCCCTGCACCTCTCCATCAAACCAGGCCTCAAAATCATCACGAACGGCAATCTCGGTCTTGGCGGCAAGATTCTTTTGCAGGTTCTCAATCTTCTCCTTCTTGAACCTCTTGATCCATGTATCTTCACTGTCTTTGGGTGTGTCGGACCCTTTGGAGGAATCAGCGTAGAGTTGCCAGGCATTCTTCGCCTCGGCATCAAGAGTGCCAATGACGTTATTATAATCCGCCTGACGGTACAACGGAGCCCCATCCATCTCCTTCATGCGCTCGGAAACATTCAACATCTTGTACTTTTCCTTGCGCTTGGCCCACTTATCCATGCGGTTCAAAACATCCTTCTGGAACTCGGCTGACTTCGCGTAACGCTTGCACAGAAGGATCACATTTTCCTTCTTGCTCGCCAAATCCGGCCCTTCTTCTCCAGCCCTCACCATATCCGCAACCCGGTAAATGAAAGAATCAATCTGCGGAGCGCAGGCGCTGTAATCCCCGTCGCGCTCATAAACCGCATGAAACCCCAATTCTTCCTGATAGACGGGACCGGACAGCAAAGCATTCGTCACGGCCTGCCTGTCGTTCTTTGACTTAGGACGGGAAGCCGTCTGCTCGACTACCTCCGTAAGCCTGTTGTCGTCCTGACGCCGCAAAGAACGCATCATCTCATCCTGTTCGGAGGCGGAAAAATACCCGTCCAGCTCCCCGCGGTTAATCATCTCGGCGGCAAGATCCGGGTTAGTCGCGGCCAGGTTCTCAAAATGATGGCGGGAAGCCTTCTTCCTCCCTCTCAATAAACGCAGCTCACCTTCGTCACGGGAAATCGTGCCGGAAGCTACGGCGTCATCAACAGACCTCTCGTAACCGCCCCAATCCTGCTTCTCCTCGGCCAGCTTCAAACTCGTATCGAAAGCCTGTCTGGCAACGCCCAGCTGATGTTTGGCAGCCAGCCCCCAATAACGTTCCGGCAGGCTTGACCTCACGGAAGCCCTGACAGCCTCCGCCTTCATGGCGCTCTCCGGGTGGAAAAAACTGCCACCCAGCGCGTCAATCTTCTGGCCGAACTCGTAAGCCAAATCTTTCAGCTTCCCCTGCCGGATGGAACCGTCCTTCTCAAAAACGCTCTCCTTCGTGCCCGGCGCGAAAGCCAGCATCCTGGAAAACTTCGCGTCGGACTCGTCCCGGATGCGTCGCAGCTCCACCTCCTGCCGCTGCATCTCCCCGAAATCGGAAATCCTGGCAAACGCCTCCTCGCTCCCCTGAACCGCCTCTTCGGCCTTCTGGACGGACGCGCCCAGCACCTGGCCCTGATCGCCATTGGCGGCCCGCGCCGCGACGCCGGGATCAGCCTTGGCCGTCTGCAGGGACGGCCCGCCGTATAAAGAAAACTCGCTCATCGTGATATAAAACCGGTAAGTTGATCAATGGAAAAAACATGCACCTTCGGCCCGCGCAAAAACCGTTGCCAGGCCACATGCGTAAAACCTCTGCGGGAAAACTGCCGGGCCAGCCGGGCCAGCTCGCGCGGCTCCCCGGCCGCCCACCACACAAACAAGCACCTCTCCGGAAGATCCGGCATGCCCACAGGAGGAAAACACAACTCACCCAGCCTCTCGGAGGGCAGAGCCAGGCACACCTCCTCCGGGGAAACGAACGCCAGCCCCAGGGATGCGCAATCCTTCACATCCGTCCACAAATCCCGGCCCACCTCCGCATAAGCGCTCACGGTCGCATCAAACGCATTCATCGCCACACGCTCCTGTAAGGATTCCACTTCTGGCCGCCCAGGTAATCGTAAAAAGAAAACCCGCTCTTCTCCGGACTCGCCGCCCAGGCCCCCAGCGTCATCATCCCCTGGCGGGGATCCGCCGTAGACCCGGGAAACACGCTCCCGGCCAAACCGCCCAGATTATAACCGGCAAAAGCCCCCTGGGCGGCCGTCGTCGAACCGAAAGCCCCCATTCCGGCGCCAATGCCGCCGATCAAAGCCCCGCCAAGCTGAATCCCCGTGGACACCAGGGCCCCGGAAGCGGCGGACTTATAAGCCGCCGCCTGATTCTGCGCGCTCACCAGCGCGGCATCCCCCTCCCAGCGCTGCATCGCCGCCTCATAGCGCTTGCTCTGGTCGCTGATCGCCGCGCCCAGGGACAAATCGGAAATCTGCTTCTCCAGCACTTCTGCCGCGGCAAGCTCCGCCTGGCTGCCGGACCCCTCGGAAGTAAACCCGGAAGCGCCCCTCCCAGCCCGCACGGAAGCCGTAGCGGCCGTCTGATTGCGCCTGGCTGTCGCCATATTCTCGGCGGCAAGACGCAAAGCGGAAGCGGACTCCGCCTCGGTATTGGCCGCATTCACATACGCGGCATCCCGCGCCGCCCGTCCCTGTGCCAGCGCGCTCTTCGCGTTGGCCCTGTTCGTCGCATAAGAACCGATACTGCCCATAACCCTACAAAATGGAACGATCCAAAATATCCTTCAGCGGATGCTGGTCATTGCTCCCGCGCTGGCTCACATCGTGATACAGGGCGTCGGCAACATACCCCCTGTACAACTCCAAAAACACGCCCACATTCTGCGGCTTGCCCGTCACCGTGGCCGCCACCTTGGAAGCCAGCAAACACTTCACGGCCTCCACAAACAAAGGCTCATGATCCGGCAGCATCTCTGCCAAAGCCGCCTCATTGGACAAAAACCGCACCTGCAGCAGGGAAGGAGCTTCCTCGCAAATCACCACGCGGCCGGCCATGCGCCAGCGCCTGGCCTCCACCTTCAACAACTTCAGGCAATCCTCCGGCAGCGGAAACCGGCCGTTCCCCTCCGGGCACGCCAGCACGGCCTCCTTCGTGGCAAACGACCACGGGCCATAGGAAACGGCCTCCAGCATCACGGATGGAAACCACAACTCGCAAGCCCTGGCCGCCGGGGAATCCATCACAAACTCCTGATCCCCCAGCAGGGAAAGGCACTGTGAAAAAAACGTCAGCTTATCCATTCCCCAACAATCGCATGAGGGCGGACTTCCTTCAAGTTGGCGAGAATCAATGTTTCTATCCCGCCTTCACACTCAAATTCATAACGTATCAAATGGGGAGACTTGTCCGGCGGAATCAACTAAAAACAACTCGAACAATCCAAGCGGACATCCATCAACTCACCTCTTCATGAAAAGAAAATATCTTGCAAATTGATAAATCCACAGATACCGTGTTGCCTCGGAAAGATAGAAAAAGGGGAACAAAAAGCCCTCTTCTCTGTCTAACCCTGCGGAACTAACTAGTAACTACCCCTTCCCGTCAGTGAACAACGATATGGACATCCACGACGTTCTCCAAGCGATCATTGCCTGTGAGCAAATGGAGCCTGGACGCCGTACTGCGCGCTCGTCACGCATTGCAAAATCTTGTTTGCCCGATAACTCTCTTGATCTGAAATGTCTGATAGAAAATGCTCAAATCTCAAAAGATTTGATCCAATCACAATCCTCCAAACCGTACAGATATTACTTGGAGGAATTTCTAAAGACGATGAAAGTGAGAGATGCAATAATGAATGGAATGCACTATGTCAATGGGCACAAAGTAACGGAGTCCTTTACCTTGGAGACATTAGGCAACTACTGCTCTCACTAGAGCATGCCTCCAGTATTTCGTCCATTAAAGACGATGCTCCACAATGGGATAAGACAGGGCATGAGCATGATGTCCTCCTGATTCCTCCATACTACTATAAGAAGACTAAATGGAACTGCTCTGGATATACCTTTGATTCAGAAACTAAAGCCGTGACATTGGCGACTGTCAGAGAATACCTAATACGTCTCATCCTCCACAACAGCTTCTTTAACACGGGTATAGAAATTTTAGGAGTAGTCGCAGAAGGAAATAATCGCTCTATACTTATCCGTCAGCGGATTATAGACGGAGACGTTCCTTCCTCCATTGAAGAAATGGATGAGCTTTTTTGTCGGCAATTCTCGTGTAAAAAAATAAAAGATGAAAGCCACTATCAAGGCTATAAAGGGAATATCTATAAAGTAGCCGTCTTTTATATTGCGGATATGCGCCCAGATAACTGCAAAATCATCACCCGTAAAGATGGGAAACGTCATATTATTCCTTTTGACTGCTTTGTTTCTTTTGACCAAGTTGAGCTTAGAGAAAATTTTAAAAAGCTGAAAGATCAGATGGGAATTCAATAAAGCATTCCTTCCAGAGCGTCGGGGCGTCTGTGCGGCCTCTTCACTTTCTCCGGCACCCCGGCATGACCTGAAACCAGGCCTCGGCTCACCGCCTCGGCAAACGTCCGGGCCGCATCCGCGCCGTGGGAGCAGGCGTCATGAAGCGGCATCTCCCGCACGCACCCGTTGGACCCCGGCGGCAAAC
>ENA-UONU01000715-UONU01000715.1-human-gut-metagenome-genome-assembly--contig:-CS51-NODE-715-length-31163-cov-6.510865_pt1 | contig 31163 bp, 31 predicted proteins | sample MGYA00242462_ERZ724009 | MGnify/ENA metagenome assembly ERZ724009 | reverse complement strand
CCTCAACCAGGCTTCCGCATTTATGCAGTCAAGAATGGTAAGCGGAACAGGTGATTCGCTGTTTAATCCCAATAAAAAATTAATCATATCGTTAAGTTGATTGTCATATTCCTTAGGTAATTTGATGCCCCCTATAAAATTGAAGGCCCGCAAAATGTCTTCATCTGAGTTGAGGGGCAAATTTAACGAACGCATATATGATGACAGGGCATGAAAAGGTGAATCTTCTGCTGTTGCAAGTCTTCTTAAAAAAACTACATTTTCATTTGGTTGCTGGTGTTTTCTATACTCAGGACTAATATATTTTTGTAACTCTCCGCGTATCCGCCAATATTTAGGAAGCAAGCGTTGTCGTGCTCTGTAGGCAGCATTGCTGCTTATATGGTCGTGTTGCGGGCATAAGGGAGGCTTCTTAGTAATTTTTTTTGTGTCAATAAAAACATAACGCCAACAATGCCGACATTGCTCTATATCAAATGGGGGCATTTCTTTTTTTATTTTTTTACCATTTACTTCGACAGTGAAAAATCTTTTCTCTGTTGCGCGTTTTTTGGCAAGAACTTCGGGTGTTTTGCTTTCTCCCCGTAGGCCGTACATGTCTTTACGCCGTAATGTTTCATAGACAGTAAACGTTTTACGCTCACAAAATTCATACTCCTTTCCCAAAGGCAGTACTCTTGCGATTCGGCGCAAGCCATCTTCAAGTTCCCTCCAGCTTTTATGCGGCCCAAGAAATGCCATGAAAGACTCAAGCGTAAATGCGTGGTCAAAGCTTAAGTGGCCCCCAAAAGAAATCCTAACTGGTTCAGTAAATTGTGTACAAAATTCCTCGGCAATGAGGTGGGCGATTTGGGAGGGGGTCAAGCCAACCATTTTTTCCCATTCATGAAAAGCATCTGGGTTTCTAGCCAACCATAGCCGTAAGCGCTGAAGTTCTTTTTTTGAGAGTTGGTATTTTTTCTGGGTATATTCCCACATCTCTTCTGGGGTACGGTTTGTCATGTACGAGACTCACTACTCAAGCATAAGGAGTTTTATGCAATGGTACCCCAGATAATTGGAATTCACAAACTTGCGGAAATGCTCGATTGCACAGCGGCGTCTATCTACAGTCACATAGCCCGAAAAAATTGGGCCGCAATTCCAGCCCCAATTCGTATGGGAAAGCGGCTTGCATGGCTACAAACCACAGTTGATGACTGTTTTGCCTCTAAGTTGGCTTTGGCGGCGAAGACATTGCAGTATGATCCGCCTGTCTGCCGGACAAAAAAACAGGGGCGACCAACCAAGACAGAGTCACGAGCAAAGCGAGAGAAAGCGATACACTTGTACAACAGAGAAAATAGTGAGGGGATAATGTTCATGAATATGCTCCCGAATATTTCTCCTGACCTGCATGTCATGGAATTGGGCGCTTTCCTGTCCACACCAATTCCTGTACGCGAATATCTTCTCAAACCTATTCTGTCTGCCCAAGGATTAGGTATTCTTCATGCCGTGAGGGGGATTGGAAAAACATATGCCGCCCTCAGTATTGCTCTGGCTGTAGCATCAGGAGGTGCTGTATTTGATTGGCGTGCTCCACAGTCCAAACGTGTTCTTTATGTCGATGGTGAAATGCCTGCCATAACGATGCAAGAGCGTTTGAGCGCTTTAGTAAGCGGTATGGCGGTTTCGCCTCATGTACTTCAAAACTTACAAATACTTACGCCAGATTTGCAGCTAAGGCCCATGCCAGACCTGTCCGCTATCGAAGGACAATTGCTTTTGGAGCCGCATCTACAAGGCATTGATTTGGTTATTCTGGACAACATCGCAACGCTATGCCGCTCAGGTAAAGAAAATGAATCTCAGTCATGGCAGACAATGCAAGCATGGCTTTTGGAGCTGCGGCGCAGGGGTATGAGCGTCTTACTCATTCACCATGCCGGAAAAAACGGAGATCAGCGAGGAACCAGCGCCAGAGAAGATATAATGGATACTATAATCAGCTTGAGACGTCCCAGACAGTACCGCATGGCAGAGGGAGCGCGCTTTGAGGTTCATCTTACTAAAGCCAGAAATTTGGCGGGTGATGAAGCAGAGCCTTTTGAAGCGCACCTTCAGTCTGATGGTGACATGGTGTACTGGGCAGTAAGTAAGCTGGAAGACGTGAAGCTGGAGGAGTTCAGGAAATTACAAGCAGAGGGATATTCCATCAGAGATGCCGCTGATGAAATGGGCATATCCAAATCCGCAGTTGGACGCTTGAAAAAAAAGCTGGACGGTGCGTTGTGAGTCTTGGCTCAGTCCCGCTGTCCCTTTTCCTAGGAGCAGGGACAGCGGGACACTCACCACCCTTTTCATGACGGGCTTGTAGCAAGCCATGTTTTCGCTTCGCTCAAACGGCTTGCCCTGCGGGGCAGGAAAGGAAAGGCATGATGGAACAACGCCAAGGGAAAAGACGGGGCAGGCCCAAGAGTCCGCCGGACACTGTACGGAGGCTCACGATAGACGTCAGGGTCAACAGTGAGGAATGGCGATGTTTGCAAAGGAAAGCCGCCTTTATGGGCATGCCACCTGCGCGTTGGCTGCGTATCGCTGCGCTTGCCCGCCGTCTTCCTCCTCCCCCTGTTCCAGAGAGCAACAGGGCTATCTACTCGGAACTGGCCCGCATGGGAATCAATCTCAACCAACTTACACGGACAGCGAATGAGGGACGGATAGAGGGACTCACCCTGTCCCTCTTGTCTGGCGTCAAACAAACTCTCCTTACGGTACAGCGTGCCGTCTTGGGGCAACAACATGATCGCCAAGCTGATCAAGGGTAAAGGCTTTCGCGGTGCGTTGGAGTACGACCTGAAACAGGGTAAGGGACTCCTTTTGGAAACCAACGTGGCAGGTCAAACACCCAAGGAGCTGGCGAAAGAATTCGGTATCATTCGCGCACTTCGCCCGACGCTGGGCAAAGCCGTTTGCCATGTCAGCCTGAGTATCCATCCCACGGAACAGCTTACCGATGAACAGTGGCGCAAGGCCGCGCAAAGGTGGCTCACAGGGATGGGCTTTACCAATAATCAGTATGTCGTAAGCCGACATACGAACACGGAGCATCCTCACATTCATATTCTTGCGAATCGCATTGACCTTGAAGGAAATGTTGTCAGCGATGCCCACGACTATAAACGACAAGAGGTGATCATGCGGATGCTTGAAAAGGAATGGAACCTCATACCTGTTCCCATGAGCCAGTCTGCAGCCCGCAAAGCCCCCACAAAAGGAGAAGTGGAGTAGGCTCTCCGCACGGGTGAATCATCATATCGTATGAAGTTACAGCTGGTTATTGACACGGCACTGGCTCAACCATGCACACTTTCTTCTTTCACGGAAAAACTGAAACAAGCGCATGTCGCTGTTCGCATGAATACGGCAAAAACAGGATTCATTTCGGGAATCAGTTTTTCAATAGATGGTGTTGCGTTCAAAGGAAGCAGTCTGGGCCATCAATATACATGGAGTAATCTTAAAAAAAGAGGCTTGTACCATGAGCAAGATAGATACGTTGAGGAACATGAGTGCGGAAGCCAGTCAGGCGGTGTTGCAGGAGGTGGACGATACAACCCTGTTGCAGGCGCGGATTGCCATCTTGAACAAGCAGGAAGAACTCAAGCTGAAAAGTACGCAGGAAGTGATAGTGCTTTTGAAAGACTTGCAAAATGCCATCAAAACCAGCGTAGACGATGTGAGAAGAGCCGCGAACACGGTGAGGAACTATCCTGCTGAAACGGCAGTTCAAATTGCAGCCAGAGTGGAAGAAACTCTCGTCCGTTGCGAGAAAGCGGGAGAACAGGCACAAAAGAATTTTGAAAAAACACAGCGCATCATTTACGATATACAACAGTTGGATATTTCAAGACTTTGCTGTTTCTGCGCCATACTGGGAGCGATCATTTCCGGCATCATGAATATCATCGTCCTCTATCTTTTCCTGTAGCAAAAAAGGGAGTCGCCTGATTTGGGCGACTCCCTTTTTTTAGACAGAGCCTTCTCGTATGTCCTTTTCAAGCTTCCTGATTCGGAGAATCTCCCTGATCCGCTTAAAAATTTGCCAAGGCGTTACAAGCACTCCCAAGCAGACCGCAAAAAGAATTTTCAGCAGCGCACAAAAAGCATACGCACCCCCTGACGTATACGCAAAAGGCGTTGCGGCCCCATCAACAAACTGCCATCCCCAATAGGTACAGGCAACAATGATTCCCAGAGAAAAACCGCCTGTCCATGTACCGCTCTCTCTGCTTGCAATCAGAGCCGCAATCCCGATTGCGATAAGCAGGGTAATACCAAGTTCAACGGCAAGCCTAACGGCTACATTTCTGTTGTGCGAGATCAGGCACGCCTCACACAACGGCGGCGCGAACCTCTCCGCACATTCGGAGCACAAGCCTTTACCGCAAAGATTACAAGTTGCTACCGCCTGCCTACCCGAATGACGAGCACATTCCATGATCCGATACCTCCGCAAAAAATATTCCATGAGTACCGGATAAAACATTTAGTCTAGTTAATATTTTTATGCAAGCAATCGGCTAGTCCTAGAGCATGGAAAAAAACTCCTCACTCGCATGGGCTATCGCCAAAACTATCAGGGAAGAACGTGAAAAGAAGGGATTGACTCAAGGGCAACTTGCTGGTCTTGCTGGACTTTCTGAAACATATATTTCCTTTATTGAGCATGCTCACACGAAACTTTCCATCAATGCCCTTGTTCAGATCGCGGCTGTCTTTTTCCTCGATGCCTCCGAACTCATGCAGCGCATTGAAAAGGAAATGAAAAACGACCCGCAGCCTCCAAAGAAGCAGGCGGGCCGTCCGAGGAAAAACAGCAAATAGCTGCAACACTCATGTGCGACATTCTTTTCCTATCGCATCCTTTAAATTCGAGTAAGGACAAGCCATTACTTTGCAATGTGAGATTAAGGAACCAAGGGAAATCGTTTCTTGATTTCCCAAAGATGTATCCAGCTTACGTGTCGCCACGGGGTAAAAATCCCACTGGGCATTATATAGTTTTTTGATCGTCTCTTGATCTTTGTTTTTAAGCACGAAAAAGACATACACGTCCGCATGACGTTTCTTTTCCCCCACGTAATCAAGACCATCCCAAAATTTTGTCTTGGCGATCCCAAAAGAAATTTTCGAGAACGCCTTCTGCTTCCATGATTGAATATAGGCGGATGTTTTGACTTCTATTTTGATCCCTTCAGGAGACAGGAGGTCATAGCTTTCCCACGTCTGGCTGATTTGGGTACCGCACCCCATCGCCTTAGCCACGAGATATTCCGCCAGCTTGCCGCGTTCCGTATTGCTGACCAAATCCGAAAAGGCCCATGCCCAAAAATCCTGAAGGGAATGTTCGCCGCCCATCCCCTGAAAGCATTCTTTGCCGCTCTTGCGTGTAACCTTCATTCTTGGAAGTTCCATTGTCGTTTGCTCCTCATTACTGTGCTCTAGGACTATACATCTAATCCCTTTTTTGTCTTCTCGCTCATGGCGGTGATACTTTTGGGGTGCACGAATGAAGAAGCAAAAACAGTCAAATGGTATCAGGTGCCGGAAAATAAAGCACTACAGGATGAAAAATTAGTCGAGTTCTGTAATGATATGTAAAAATTGAATAATAGGATGAATTGTGAAAGTGCCCGGAAGACTAAATAAAATATGTTCAAAGGCGGCACTTTTGAGAAGGAGAAGGAATAACATTTGAAGTTTGAGCCGATTACAGCTCATTCATTTGATGATACAGACACACGAGTTTGTCCAGCCAGCCGATCTGCCAGCCGAGACGTTCTCAAGTGCGTATACCGTGCCAGCATTTGCAATGCTTTGTGTCCGGTAATAGCCCGTATTTCCATTACATCCAAGTCTGTTCGCTCAAATAAGCGGCTTGTGGCCTCGTGACGCAGGTCATGGAAGCGCAAGTCTTCTATTTGCGTTTTAGCGCGGAGTTGTTTCATGTTGTCGGTGATAAAGTCTTTGGTGACACCGAAGACTTTATCACTATTTTTTTGGCGCGAAATGTTTTTCAATATTTCTATAGCCGCTGGTGAAAGCGGCACTGTGCGGGATTCTAAATTTTTGGTGTCAACGACCAGAGCGCAACGCCTGTTGAAGTCGATATTGCTCCATTGGAGGTTGGCAATTTCCTCCTGGCGCATGGCAGTTTCCAGAGCAAACGTGATGATTGGCCTGAAGACGGGCGAAGCCGCTTCCAGAAGCTCTTTTTCTTCACCTTTCTCAAGGCGTCTTTCCCGGCCTTTGGCGGGCTTGGGCTTTGCTGCCAGTTTAACAGGGTTTTGCAAATTTTCCATGCCCCAGTCTGACCGGGCATAATTGAAGAGCTTAGAGAGCAAGGCAAAGTCCAAACGAATGGTATTACCGCTAACGCCCTGGGCCTCTCGCTCTCTTCTGAAATCGGCAATGTCTTTTGCCCGGATGCTTGCCATGATCCTATGGGCTATGGAGCGGCGCTGTAAGGTTCTGGCGCGATCAGTTTCCCGCTTGGCATCCTTAAGGCGGGGAATATACTCTTCGATGTAGCGCCCAAGACATTCGCCGAGGGTGTATTGCTCTGATTCTTTGGTGGAGACAAAGACGTTTTGCCCCATTTGAGTTTCAATGTCTTTGGCCCATTTTTCGGCATCAGCCTTAGTTTCAAAGGTCTTGCAGGTAGTCGGATAGCCGCGCTTGCGGATTCTCGCTTCCCATTGATAGGGGCCTCGCTTACGAAATGTTGCCATTTTTAGTCTCCGATAAACTGAATACATCCGAGAACTTCAGGAGGAACTATGTTTTTTTCAAGAAAACTTTGTAGCCTTGGTCTACAGTAGGAGGAGGGAACATAAAATTCGTTTGCACAAGAGGTGATACGCCTAGCCCCTGTAGGGCTTTATCTGTTTCAAAGCGGAGAAGAAGAACACAATCGGAGTAGTCCATATTATCATCTGTAATCTTTCCTCGCCGAGCTAAGACACCGTTCTGCAAGTGTGGGCGCAAATACATAGATGGATCCGCAATACGTAAATCAACAATACGCATTATTTTTATTGTACATATCATGTCATGATTTAATTTTTTTCAAAATCTCCAAATTGCATTAAGGAAAGATAATGAATATATTGATCATTTTTTCCAACAGACCGTACAGTGTGACATGCAAATCACAATGCATTCAATATATTATCGACAAGATCAATTCAGCGCGTTTTTAGCCCGTAATGTTACATTATTGGCTCATAAGCATAATCAGGAGTATTGTCTATAAAAATATTATTGCTGCTGACTTGTTATTTTATATAGTCTTGAAGCTGACGAGTTCGTGAATCGGCTGTAGCTGAAGTTGCTACTTTCCGAAAAAGCCCTGCTCGCATTTCACCGCGTTCTCTAGCTTGACCCCGGAAATAAACGGCGTCATCGCTTTGCCAAGCTATATTTTGCATAGCCTGCTATCTGCGACAATGCATGGGGCGTCTCAACATCAAAGCATTGAAATTTTTCGTTCCACTTGCTTTTGAGATCCATAGCTTGGAAGTCCTCTAGAACTAAACGAGGATTTCTTGTATGCGCCTCCTTCCTTCGAATCGAGTGGAGTATATTTGGAGCAAAAAATCAAGTTGGCGGATTTTCCGCTTTTGGAAAATCCGCCAACTTGTTGCTATTACTTGGTACCCGGAACGAGGATTGAACTCGTACAACCTTGCGGTCCAGGGATTTTAAGTCCCTTGCGTCTGCCAGTTCCGCCATCCGGGCATGAGCTGTATAGAATACTTGTATCAGGGTGAGGAGTCAACAGACGAGGCTGCTCTCCCTTTGGCTTCCGGTCCACGAAATGCATTCATTCCTGACAGGCTAGGATGCGTACTTCTCGAAAAAAGGAAGAAGTTCCAGCGGATCATATAGGATTTTGTCCGCGCCGCTTTCTTTCAGTTCTTGGGCTCCCCGAAATCCCCAGTCCACGCCGACCGCAGTCATTCCGGCATTGTGGGCTGTCAGCATGTCCACATTGCTGTCTCCGACAAAGACAGTTTCGTTGGGGATACTGTCGAGATGCCGGGCCGCGTTGAGGGCTCCGGTGGGATCGGGTTTATGGGGCAGGTTCGGCATAGCCCCCTGAATGAACAGGAAAGGACTCTCGGGAAAGTAGTGCTTGAGCATGTGGAGCGTCCATTCGTGCGGCTTGTTCGTCACGACGGCCAAGGGGATGCCGCGCCTTTGGAGTTCCTGCAAGAGTTCGGGGATATGCGGGTAGGGCCGCGTCTTTACGGCCCAGTCTCTGGCATAGTTGGCGCCCGTGCGTTCCACAAGTGCTTCGAAACCCGCAGGCCCGATGCGATCCGCTTCCACTTCGGGCAGGGCCCGGCGGACGAGCATACGCAGGCCGTTGCCGACGAACTGACGGTAGGCGGCGACGGGATGTTGCGGGTAACCTGCTGAATGCAGCGCGGCATTGGCGGCATTGGCAAGATCGTCGAGCGTGTCCAGCAAGGTTCCGTCAAGATCGAAGATGGCGGCGTGATGGTTTTGTTTGTTCATAGCGATCCTCTGAAATCCGTTGTATCCGCTGTGCCATACACAGGCAAAGGGAACGGGTGAGACGGCAGCATGACAAAGGACGCCGTGTCTTTCAAGCGGGAATCTTGTGCGGAGCGAGTGCAGTGGGTTGCATCGTGGCTGGATTTTGCTAACTCTAGCGCGGTGCCGCGGTATCGCGGCGATTTTTTCGGAAGCGGGGGCAGTATGGCGCAGGGTAAGGAACGTGCGGACGAGTTGGTTTTTGCGCAAGGTTTGGCGGAAAGCCGCGAAATGGCGAAACGCCTGATCATGGCGGGCAAAGTGGCGCTGGAAGATGTTTCCGGCGTGCGGCAAAAAGTGGATAAGCCCGGTCACAAATATCCGCCGGATACGGCCTTCGCACTGGTCGGCATCGAGAAGTACGTCAGCCGTGGCGCGTATAAGTTGCTGACCGCCATAGAGCATTTCAAGCTGGATGTGACCGGGTTCGTCTGTCTGGACGCCGGGGCTTCCACGGGCGGGTTTACGGACTGCCTGCTGCAGCACGGCGCGGCGAAGGTGTATGCGGTGGACGTGGGCAAGGAGCAGCTCCATGAGCGTATGCGCCGCGATCCGCGGGTCATCAGCATGGAAGGGACGAATTTACGCACGGCTCCCGAAGAGTTGATTCCCGAGCCGGTGGACATCATCGTCGCCGATGTCTCTTTCATTTCCCTGACGCTGATCCTGCCGCCCTGCGTGCGCTGGCTCAAGGAAGGCGGTTTGGTGGCGGCGCTGGTCAAGCCGCAGTTTGAGCTTGGGCCGCATCAGACGGACAAGGGGGTGGTGCGTGATCCCGCCTTACGCCAGCAGGCGGTGGATAAAGTGCTGCTGTTTTGCCAGGAGCGTCTGGGCCTTGAGTGCCTCGGCGTCGTGCCTGCCGCCGTCAAGGGGCCCAAGGGAAATCAGGAGTATATCGTTTGCCTGCGCCGCGTAGGGGCTGGGCAGGTGGCGTGTGGAAGTGAGGTGGAGCAATGAAACCGGGGGAGGAAGCCCCTTTTGAAGAAGGCGTTTCCTCCCCCGGCCCCCTCCTTTCCTGAGGCTTTCGACTGGCGGGGAGGCTGTACGGCAGGAGTTCCTTCGTCTGTTGAACCTGCCGGAGTGTTGAGGGGAAAAGTGGGGAGAGGAGGGCAGGACTTCGGCTGCCGTTCGTTGCCGTACAGAAAAAAGAAGAAAACGGCCTGATCCAGTAGAAATGGATCGGGCCGTTTTTTTATAAGGATAGGGGAAACGTTTGGGTTCCTGTGGGGCGGTTGCTCTTCGGGAGAAAGGAGGGCCTCTCTGTTGTTGCACGGGAACAGCGGCCCGAGACCAGAGGCATGAATGGGAAGCGGCTCTGATGCGCGGCTTTTCCATATAGCGTTGCCCCGAATGGACAACGGAAAGGGAAGGGCTCGTTGGGGTGGCGCGGGGTTAGCGGTACTCGGGGATAGGGCGCTCCACTTTTTCAAGAAAGGTTCCTGTAACGAGGCCGAGCAGTTCCTCCGTTTTGTCTTGGGAATAGGCGTCCCCCGCGTGAAAGCGGATAATGGAGGCGAGCCAATCCTGCATGTCGCTGCGGGAATGCTCGGCGTTGAACATCCGGAGTTGATCCTCAAGCAGGAAGACCTGGTGAATGGTGATATCCTTGATGACTTCGGCATCGGACATTGTCTTGCCCGCCCATTCTTTGAAGAATGTTTTGTAGTCTTCCGCAAGGGTTGCCACGGATTCCTCGCGCATCATGCGGACGGCCCGGAGGTAGACCCGCAGGAAGGAAGCCACCTGACTGGGGTGGGCAGCGGCAAAATCTTTGTCCGCCATGAGCAGTACGGATTGCGGGGCGTTGACGGAGCGCGATGTGGCCGCGACTTTAAGCCCATGTTCGTCTCCGGTGTAACTGTAGGGGGCCCACAGCACGATGGCGTCGCCTTCCCCCTCAAAGAAAGCCTGAAGTCCCGGTACGGCATCCGTATTTTGGATCCGCACGTCCTCAGTCGTCAGGCCGTAGGCGGCAAGCCATTTGGTAAGGAGATATTGGGCCGATGACGAGGCGGGGCAAATGATGGTTTTGCCCCTTACGTCGTCGGCTTTGCCGTAGAGGTTCGGATATCCCTTGTTGGCGCCTTTGGTATCCAAAAGCGGGCTGTCGGGCCGGACCATGACCGCATTGGCCAGAGATTCGTCATTGCCGACGCCGATGATGGTGAATTGTTCAGGATAGTGGCTGGTCAGGATGGGGAACGCGCCGCAAGCTCCGATGACCCACTTGTCCGCATTGCCGATCAGATCTTTGCCCGAGTCGAACCTGTTGAGGACGATGTCGAGCCCTTCCTGCTTGTCCCAGCCCTTTTGTTTGGCGTACCAGATGAGGAATGTCTCATGCTCGGGAAGCCAGCCCGTTTCGAGTTTGAACGGAGGTTCCTGGTTAGCGGCGGAGAGATCCGCCGTCAGGGCGAGGAGAAGTGCAAAAAAGCCGAATAGTCCGGACAGCGTACTGCGCCGCATGACTCTATCCTTATAATGATGGTCGAAAAAAAAGCGGGGGGATTGGCGAAATGTATGGAAGCGGTCTGGTTTGACAGAAAAATCACTTCTTCCGGTTCCTTTAGAGATTCATACCGTGTTTGCTCCGGATTGCCAAGAAGTTGTGTTTTTCACGTGTGTTTTGCCTTATTCCCGTTCCGAGTGGGGGCGAGGGGAGACGGTTTTTTTCTCAGACGGCCTCAACATATTGAGGCTGTTTGATGAATCAACCTATACGAATAAGGCGTACTCCAAAAGAGGAGGCTCTCGACGGGACAAAAATGTCCCGTGGGACAAAAATGCCCCATGAGGGTAGTTCTAGTTAACGTGCTAAAAATACATAAAATACAGGAAAACGTATTTTTTGCGGGACATTCGTGTCTCGTTGTGAGGAAAAGAACTTAGTGGTGGATTATTTTAAAAACAGAAAAAATATTATTTATTATTACAGTCGATTAATACGAATAAAAGCCTCTTTGCAATGCCTGTTCAGGTATTTTGGCTCGGCACTTGCTAAAGAGTTAGTGCCTTCGGGAACAATCCCGACGTTCCAATAGAGTTTTTGGATGATGCGTCCTTTTTCGTTCAAAGCCGGGATGCGGCGGTGAACGAAAAAGAGCGCGAAGAAACCACTCTTGAAACGCGAAGACAAAGAGGGACTTTTGGTCATGAGCAACGAACATGTTGAAAGCGGACGTGAAGAACTGAAGAAAACGATGAGCCCGGCTGAAGTTTGGGCTCTTGCCGTGGGCGCCATCATCGGTTGGGGCTGCTTCGTCCTTCCCGGGGCGCGCTTCCTCCCTGAGGCTGGGCCTATCGGTAGTGTGTTGGCTTTCATTGTCGGCGGCGGCCTCCTGTGTTTCGTCGCCCTTGCTTATAGCATCCTCGTCAAGGCCTATCCCGTGGCCGGCGGCGCGTTCACCTATGCCTACGTCGGTTTCGGCAAAGCATGGGCCTTTATTTGCGGATGGGCCCTCATCCTTGGCTATCTCTGCGTTATCGCCGCCAACGGCACCGCGCTGGCCCTTCTCAGCCGCGCCTTGCTGCCGGGTGTGTTCGACGTGGGGTATCTGTACAGCGTAGCCGGTTGGGACGTGTACGCCGGTGAACTGGCCATGATGACCTGCGCCTTCCTGTTCTTCGGGTACATGAACTTCCGCGGCATGGACTTCGCCAGCAGCATCCAGCTCATCCTTGCCTTTGCGCTGGTGGCTGGTGTGCTCATCCTGACGGTGGGTTCCTTCTCCACGTCCACCGCGTCGCTCGACAACCTGTTCCCCCTGTTCGCAGAAGGCCGTTCGCCGTGGGCTTGCGTCATCTCCATCGTAGCGATCACCCCCTGGTTGTTCGTCGGCTTCGATACCATTCCCCAGACCGCTGAAGAATTCGACTTTCCGCCTGAAAAGTCCCGCCGCCTGATGCTGAACTCCATCATATGCGGTGCGACGCTGTATGCCTTGGTCCTGATTTCCGTGGCCATCATCATTCCCTACACCGACCTGCTCGGCCAGAACCACACCTGGGCTACCGGCGCTGTGGCTGACATGGCCTTCGGACGCTTCGGCGGCATGATCCTCGCCATCCCTGTCCTCGCGGGCATCCTGACCGGCATGAACGGCTTCTTCATGGCCACCACGCGCCTGCTGTTCAGCATGGGCCGCGGCAAGTTCCTGCATCCTTGGTTCCTGAAGGTGCACCCCAAGTATGGCACCCCGACCAACGCCGTGCTGTTTACCCTCGGCCTGACCCTTATCGCGCCTTTCTTCGGCCGCTCCGCCCTCAACTGGATCGTCGACATGTCCGCTATGGGCACCGCGCTAGCCTACCTTTCCAGCTGCCTAGTTGTTTTCATGTACGCCTCTCGATTCGCGGACCAGAATCCGTGGTGGATCAAGTTCGTTGCCGTGGTCTGTGAGGTTTAGTCCTTCTCCTGCTTCCTTATGCTGGCTGTGCCCGGCTCTCCGGCCGCCATTGGGGTCGAATCGTGGATTATGCTGCTCGCATGGGTAGCCATCGGTGCCTGCTTCTACTTTAGCCGCGCTTCCATACTGCGTTCCATCCCCGAAACGAGTATGCAGTATATGCTCCTCGGAACGGCTGACCGTCCGCTGCTTTTTACCCCGAAGGCCGCTGAAGAAGAGGTCTTCGAAGAGGACGACGCCAAGTCTGCTGTTGAACTGGGTTAGGCACTCCCTCCCCTAACCTGATATGAAAAGCCGGGGCCGTTTATGACGGTCCCGGCTTTTTTATGGTCTTACGCTTGGCGCTGGGATGGATGCTTACGGGAGGATCGCTTTCCAGAAGGTTTCGATGGCGGCGCGGTGGACGGTTTTGTTGCGATAGAGCTTGATGTCCACTTCCACGCTGAGATCCGGGCGGTCTTCCCATATGCGGCGGATGGTGCCCCGCTTCAATTGCTCGCTCACCAGCGTTTCCGGAACCCATGCCATGCCGATGCCTTTTTCCAGCATTTTGACGATGCCCTCGCTCAGGCTGCTCTCATAGACGGACTGGAGTTCGCAGGGCGTCTTTTCGTAAAGCGGAAGGATGATCCGGTTGGCGAAGGAGAAATTGCTGTAGGAAAGGTAGGGCAGGGGGGAGGCGCTCGGAAGGCGTTCCGCAAGGGCGCTCCCCACGACGGGGAGGAAGCGTTCCCGGCCGACGGTGGCGGATTCGATGTGCGACAGGAATTCGCTGTCCGATTCATACTCGTCCAGCCTGTAGGTGAGCAGCATGTCCACCTGATGTTCCATCAGGGCGCAGAAATGCTCTTCCACGCTTTGAGGAAAGGGATTGACCACAAAGCGGAGCTGATCGCACGTCTGCCGCACCCGGAAGAGAAGATCCGGGAGCACGTTGATGGAGAGGGTAGGCAGGCTGATGAGGCGGACGATGCCGTCGGAACGGTTCCCGGCCGCGAACTCCCTCCGGGCTTCGGCCATGCGGTCCACGATGTCGCGTGCCACGGGCAGGAACTGTTCTCCCTGCGCCGTGAGGCGGACGGGGAGGGCCGTCCGGTCGAACAGGACCACGCCGAGCCACTCCTCCAGTGCCCGGATGCGGCGGCTGAAGGCGGGCTGGGTGACGTTGCGCTCCTGCGCCGCATGTGAAAAGCTTCTGTGGCGGCACAGGCTGAGGAAATCTTCAAGGAGTTTCTGGTCCACGGGGGGCTCCATGCATTTTGATCATGACGCGATACGAAATCGGCAATTGCCAGTTCCGCTGGGTGTTTCTTATAGTCACAGCACGTTCAGTATTCGCACCAAACAGGAGAAACGTCCATGCCTCGTCTCGAACATGATTTTTTGGGTGAAATGCGCATCCCTTCCGATACATATTATGGAATCCAGACCTACCGGGCCGTCGAGAACTTCCCGATTTCCGGCGTGAGCATCGCCAGCTTCCCGGAACTTATCAAGGCGCTCGGTCTGGTCAAGAAGGCCTCGGCCATTGCGAACATGCAGTTCGGCGTGCTGCCCCGCGAGATCGGGGACGCCATTTGCGCGGCTTGCGACGAGATCATCGAGGGCAAGCTGCACGATCAGTTCCCCGTGGACTGCATTCAGGGCGGCGCGGGAACTTCGACCAACATGAACGCCAACGAGGTCATCGCCAACCGCGCCCTTGAGCTGTTGGGCCACAAGAAGGGCGAATACGAATATTGCCACCCCAACAACCATGTGAACTGCTCGCAGTCCACCAACGACATTTATCCCACGGCCCTGCGCATCGCCCTGTATACCATGCTCGGCCAGCTGGCCGGCGATATGGCCTATCTCCAGCAGGGATTCGCGGCCAAGTCCGAAGAGTTTTCGGACGTCATCAAGATGGGCCGCACACAGTTGCAGGACGCGGTGCCCATGACGCTCGGTCAGGAATTCGGCGCGTACGCGACGACCATCGGCGAGGACATCCTGCGCGTCGAGGAATCCCGCAAGCTCCTGCTTGAGGTCAATCTGGGCGCGACCGCCATTGGGACAAGCATCAACGCGCCCAAGGGCTACGCAGAAGTCGCCTCGAAGGCCCTCGCCGAAGTCAGCGGCATTCCGGTGGTACTGTCCACCAACCTCATCGAAGCGACGTGGGACACCGGGGCCTATGTGCAGACCTCCGGCGTGCTCAAGCGCATCGCGGTCAAGCTGTCCAAGATCTGCAATGACCTGCGCCTGCTGTCCTCCGGCCCGCGCACGGGCATCAATGAGATCAACCTGCCCCGGTTGCAGCCCGGTTCCTCGATCATGCCGGGCAAGGTCAACCCGGTCATCCCCGAAGTGGTCTCGCAGGTGGCTTTCGACATCATCGGCAAGGACGTGACCATCACGATGGCGGCGGAAGCAGGGCAGCTTGAGCTGAACGTCATGGAGCCGATCATCGCCTTCTCGCTGTCGAACGGCATCCACCGTCTGCGCCAGGCCATGCGGACGTTGCAGGATCGCTGCGTGAGCGGCATTACGGCGAACAAGGAACGCTGCCGCAGCATGGTCGAGAACAGCATCGGCATCATCACGGCCCTGAATCCTTATCTTGGCTATGAAACCTCCGCGTCCATCGCCAAGGAAGCCCTCGAAACCGACGGCTCGGTGATCGACATCGTGCTTGCCCGCAACCTCCTCAGCCGCGAGAAGCTCGACGACATCCTCGCCCCCGAGCACATGATCAACAGAAAGTAATGATCGGGGGAATCTCCCTGAAAAGGAAGGTGCCCCTGGCTTTTCCCAGCGACGTTCGACTGGATGGGATTGTACTGAAGGCGTTTCGATACGATTGAGAAACAGGGGTACGGCCCCCGAACTTCCTCCGGCTAGCTTGGCGGCCGCCGGTGAAAGGTACGTTCCCATCCGGAGCGTCAAAAAAAGCGCCCTGTTCCGTGATCCGGAAGAGGGCGCTTTTGTATTGGAGGCAAGCCGCGTTGCTGGCGAGGCAAAAAGATTTCCGGCGTGTCGCACGCGCTTTCACGAAAGCGTTACTGGCGCCGTCCCTCTCCCCGTATGGCGGCGAGAACGGCGCTCAGCAGGAACCAGCCGCAGGAGACGAGGACAACGGTCGCTCCGGTGGCTGTCCCGGCCCATTCCTGTGCGGAGAGCACCAGCCCGGCCACGGCGGAAGTGACGCTGACGAGGATCGACCACCAAAACATGCCCCCGGCCGTGCGGGCGAGGTTGCGGGCCGTGGCGGCGGGCACGATGAGCAGCGCCGTCACCAAAAGGACGCCCACGGCCCAGACGGAGAACATCACGACAAGCGCGAGCAGCCCGGCGAAAAGGTATTGCCAGAAAAAGACGTTGATGCGGTGGGCCTTGGCGACCACGGAGTTTAGGCCGATGTACAACAGGCGGTTGTAGCCCCATATCTGAAAGGCCGCCAGCGCGAAGAACAGGCCGATGAGCCAGCGGATATCGGTTTCCGTGATGGTCAGGATGTCGCCGTACAGGAACTGCTGCAGATCCCGGGCCACGGCGTTGTCCCGGCTGACCACGGCGAGGCCGAAAGCCATGACCGCCGAGAAGAATACGCCGATGATCGTATCCGAGGAGAGGGCACTGTTCCGCTGTACGGCCATGATGCCGAGCCCGACGAGGATGCCGAAAACCGGCATGGCGACATGCGGGTTGATGGAAAAGATCAGGCCGAGCGCCACGCCCGCGAAGGCTGAATGGCTGATGGCGTCGGAAAAGAAGGCCATGCGGAAGCTGACGACCTGCACGCCCATGGTCGCCGCCATCGGCGCGAGCAGGATCAGGGCGACGAGTGCCTGCTGCATGAACCCGGCCTGCAGGCACTCGAAGGGGAGCAGGGACACGAGGCGGTAGAGCGGCTCGAGATCAAGCATGGTGGTCCTTTGGCTGGTCCGCGGTGGGGGCATGGGGATTGATGAGGCCCATGTGCATACCGAACAGGGCCATGAGGTTTTCTTGCGTCAGCACCTCGTCGGGCGTGCCTTCGGCGAAGACATGCCGCTTGAGGCAGATGACGTGCGTGGCGTGGTGGAAGACCATGCCGAGATCATGGCTGACCATAAGCTGCGTGAATCCCTTGGCGGCGCGCAGTTCGTCCAGCAGTTCGCAGAACAGATGCTCTCCCTGAAAATCCACCCCGGCCGAGGGCTCGTCGAGCACGAGCAGTTCCGGTTCCTGTTGCAGGGCAAGCGCCAGCAGGACGCGCTGCATTTCGCCGCCGGACAAATCGCCAAGCCGCCGGGCAGCGAGGTGTTCCGCCTTGACCATTGAAAGGAGCTCCAGCGAATGCGCCTTCAGCGAGGGCCGGATGCCGAGCCAGAGCGGGCGCTTCTGGATGCCCATGACGAGGAATTCCACGACCGTGAGCGGCATCCCCCGATCAATGCTGATGCGCTGCGGCACATAGCCGAGCCGCAAGGGTTTTCCGCTCCGTCCCGTCATGACGTCGATGTCCCCGTCGTGGCGCATCTCGCCGATGAGGGCGAGGATGAGCGTGGTCTTGCCCGCGCCGTTGGGGCCCACGATGACGGTGCAGCTTCCCTGCGGGACCGTGGCGTTGACGTGCTCAAGGATGGCGAGCCCGCTCCGGCGCACGGATACGTCGCGGAAGACGACGGCGTTAGTTGGTTCCAAGGGTGCTCTCCAGCGTGTGCAGGTTGGCGCGCATGGTTTTTTCGTAATAGTCCAGCGGTGCGATGGCCGGACCCGTTGCGACGGGGTCCAGCTTTGCCGTGGCGACCCCGGTTTCACGGGACAGGGTGGCGGCGACCTTGTCCGGATACTGCGGTTCCGTGAAGATGGCTCCGACATGCTGGCTGCGGATCGCCTTGATCAGCTTCATCATATCGGAGGCGGACGGCGCCTGCGTGTCGTCGGCCTGAATGACCGCGACCACATCAAGCCCCATGTCGCGCGCCAGGTAATCGAATACCCCGTGCTGCGTGATGATGCGGCTGTTTTTCAGTTTGCCGCCGAGCGCGGCGAATTCGTCCGCCAGCGCGTCGAGCGTCCGGGCGTAGTTCTCGGCATTGGCCCAGTATGTTGCGGCGTTGGCGGGATCGAGATCGGCAAGCTGCCCCGCGATGGAACGGGTCATCTGCGCGGCCATGCGCGGGCTGGCGAACAGGTGAGGGTTCATCCCCCCATGATGGTGCCCCTCATGCTCCTCGTGTGCCGCTTCCGCGTCCGTATACGGGAGCAGCCCGGAGATGCCCTTGGAGCTGTCGATGGTATGAAGTTCCTTTTGGGCGCGTGCCGAAGGGGAACCGAGGAAGGCTTCAAGGCCGAGCCCATTGAGTACGAGGATGTCGGCCTGTGCGAGCTTGCTCATGTCCTGCGGCGTGAGGGCGTAATCGTGGGGGCATCCGGCCTGCGCGGGGAGCATGAGCTGCACCTCCACATCCGGCACGTTTTGCGTGATGTTACGGACGATCTGGTAGACGGGGAAAGTGGTGGCGAGCACCCTGGTCTGAGCGAGGGCGGCACCGCACATCAGCGTGAGGATCATGAGGAATACGATTCCGGCGGTGGTTTTACGCATAGGGACTCCTTGCGGGAAAAGCGCGGACGGCTTATTGCTATTGCGAAGGCATTTGCAATTACTGCTTGCCGCATGAGGTGTCAAGAGGTTTGCGGATTGCGGGAATGCGTGCAATACAGAGGCTGATACGCATATGAGGTTTGGGAATGAAACGGAAGACATCACAACGGGCGGCGATCGAACAGGTTTTTTGCCAACTGGATCGCCCGCTCGGCATTGAGGAAATATTGGAAACCGGGCGGATGGCGGTGGAATCGCTCAATCAGGCCACCGTATACCGCAATGTGAAGCTGCTGTTGGAAAACGGCTGGCTCAAACAGGTGTGCCATCCGTCCCTCGGCACGCTCTACGAACGCACGGGAAAGGGGCATCACCATCATTTCCACTGCCGGGTCTGCAACCGGGTGTATGATCTGCCCGGCTGTGCCCTGAACGAGCGGGAGGCCGCTCCCTCAGGGTTCCTCGTGGAGGATCACGAGTGTTTCCTGATTGGGGTCTGACCCGCCAGCCACGCTTGAGGGAAAGCCAAGGTGCCACGAGGCCAGTTCAACCCTCGTAACCTTGTCTCTTCTCCTTGCGCTTTTTTCAACGATTTTTTGATGGCGGAGTCCGGGCCTACTCTGTGCGGCGGCTATGATATTGCCTGTTCCGCTGAAGCCCGGGCCGTTTGAGATCTGCTAGAGCCCGAGCAGCAAGCGGAGATAGATCAGGATGATGATCGTGTTGATGCCGATGGTCGGGAGCCATTCCTTATAGTGGAGACGTGAAACAAGCAGGCTGACGATCACCACGCCGAGGGTCCACAAGGCTATGGCGAACAGTTCGGCAAAGCCGGCGGCCATGGCCCGGCCCGCGCCATCGCTGCCCGTGACAACGTAGCAGTGTTCCATGTACAGGGGGACCACGACGTAAAGGCCGAAGGGATGTGCCGCCGCCGTCAGGAGGTAGAAGAGAGGTTTCATTGCTGCGCCTTTGAGAGGACGGTCTTAAATGAGCTGACAGAGCAGAGTGGTGAGCACAATGGCGAAGGCGTTGACCACAACCGATGTAAGGCATTCCCCATATTGTGCCTTTGAGCCGGTCAGGCTGACAATGAGGACACACAGCGTCCAGAACCCCATGAAGAAAAGGGCCGCGAAACCTCGGGAGAGGCCTCTGCCCATCGGGTCGCCTACCGTGCCGACGCCCCGCGTTATTGCGGGAAGCAGGACATATGCGCCAAATGGGTACGCGGCCGCCGTCAGAGCGTGGAACAAGCCTTTTTTCATACGCTGCCTGTCTCGGAGGAAAAAGGAAAATCAGCGGCTGCCGGGAGCGGTGCGGCGGATTTTTTCGATGAGCGCCGTGGTCGAATAGCCTTGCAGCAAGGGGAGGCTTATGACTTCACCGCCGCGCCGTTGCACCGATTCCCGGCCTACGATGCGATCCACGGACCAGTCCCCGCCTTTGACCAGCACGTCTGGCTGTACGGCCTCGATGAGCTTCGCGGGCGTATCCTCGTCGAACCGGACCACGAAATCCACGCTTTCCAGATGCGCCAGCACAAAGGCACGCACAGGATACGGATTGACGGGCCGGTCGTCGCCCTTGCCCTGCCGTTTGACCGATTCGTCGCTGTTCAGCCCGAGCACCAGCACATCGCCCTGCGCCTTGCAGCGTTCCAGCAGATCCACATGCCCCGGATGCAGGATGTCGTAACACCCGTTGGTGAAGACGATTTTTTTGCCTTCCCCGCGCAGGGCATCCAGTTTTTCCAGCAACTCGGGCATATCGGCCATGCCGGGATGTTTCAGCATATCCATTGTTCGTCCTTGTGTCGGCGCGAAAGGCGTTTTCCGGAAGCGGCGGCTCTTTCGGTTCCACGGGATGTTTTCCGTTTTTCCCAAAGCCGCATTGCCTGTTCCGGGCGAAACGTTTCTTGCCCATCAAAAGCAGAAAGGAGCCTCTTTTCAAAGGCCCCTCTCCGGTTAGTTCCTGTCAACTCAGTACAATCAGCGAGAAAACCGTGTTCACAGAGAACTGTATCAGCGGGTAGAGAACGTACCCGAGCGCCCCGGTCATGAGCAGCAGGATGAGCACCAGAAAACCGTAGCGCTCAAGCTGCATGTACTGGAATCCGAGCTTCGGCGGCAGGACGCCCCAGAGGATTTTGCTGCCGTCAAGGGGCGGGATGGGCATCAGGTTCAGCCAGCCGAGGCCGATATTCACGACTACGCCGGTCTGGAACATGAGGAAGAAGAAATCCCACACGGTGTTGCCCTGCCACTCGCCGAGCGGGAAGAATTCGATGAGCAGGCGCAGGAGCACGGCGAACCCGATCGACAGCAGGAAGTTGGTGGCGGGCCCCGCAAAGGACACCAGCATGGTGTCTTTCACGATGTTCCGGAAATTCCGGGGATTGATGGGTACAGGTTTGGCCCAGCCGAAGACGAAGGGGCCGGTCAGGCTGGTCAGTACGAAGACGAACAAGCCCATGGGGTCGATGTGAGGCACCGGGTTGAGCGTCAGCCGCCCGAGCATGGCGGCTGTGGGGTCACCCCGCTTGAGGGCCGCCCAGCCGTGGGCGACCTCATGCAGGATGATCCCGAGCATCAGCGGCACGAACGCCACCGACAAGCGTTTTATGGAGACCGCAAGGTCAATGTCGAGCATGTATTACCGTACCGTCAGGCGCAGGAAGCGCTTTTTGCCGAGCTTCACCACGTAGGAACCCGGTTCCAGCGGGGTTTCGGCGTCATCACAGCGTTCGCCGTCAAGCGAGAGCGAGCCCTGCTTGATGAGGCGCTTGGCTTCGCCGCGCGAGGCGGCAAGGCCGGAATCAGTCAGGAAAACCGGAGGCTTGCTTGCTTCGCCGTGTTCACAGGCGAATTCCGGGGCGTCGTCCGGTATGCCGCCGTCCGCAAAGACCGAGTTGAAACCCTGCAAGGCTTCCTGTGCCTGCTCCTCGCCGTGGTAGCGGGCCACGATTTCGTACGCCAGCGCTTCCTTGGCTTTCTTGGGATGCAGGCGGCCTTCTTCGACGTCCTTCTTGAGCGCGGCGATCTCGTCCAGCGACTTGCTGGAGATGAGTTCGTAATAACGCCACATGAGATCGTCGGAAACGGACATCGCCTTGCCGAACTGGTCGGCGGCGGGTTCGTTGATGCCGATGTAGTTGCCGTAGGATTTGGACATTTTGCGCACGCCGTCCAGACCTTCCAGCAGCGGCACGGTCAGGATGCACTGCGGCTCGAGGTCGTACTGGCCCATGAGGGTGCGCCCGACCAACAGGTTGAAGGTCTGGTCGGTGCCGCCCATTTCGACGTCGGCCTTGAGCGCCACGGAGTCATACCCCTGCATGAGGGGATAGAGGAGCTCGTGCAGGGCGATGGGCGTGTTTTCACGGTAACGCTTGGCGAAGTCGTCGCGCTCCATCATGCGGGCCAGCGTGTAGCGCGAGCCCAGGCGGATGAAGTCGGCGGCGGTGAAGTCGTTGAGCCAGCGGGAGTTGAATTCCACGACCGTCTTTTCGGGATCGAGGATTTTGAAGACCTGTTCCTTATAGGTTTCGGCGTTGGCGATGACCTGTTCGGTGGTCAGAGGCGGACGGGTGGCGGAACGGCCGGAGGGGTCCCCGATGCGGCCGGTGAAGTCGCCGATGAGGAAGACGACCCTGTGGCCCAGTTCCTGAAAATGGCGGAGCTTATGGATGAGGACGGTGTGGCCCAGATGGAGATCCGGCGCGGTGGGGTCGAAACCGGCCTTGACGGTAAGGGGCTTGCCCCGTTCCAGTTTTTTGCGCAGTTCGCCTTCATCAATCAGATTGGTGATGCCGCGTTTGATCAATTGCATCTGTTTATCGACAGGAATCATCAAAATCTCCTCTCCCTCCCCGTCCGGGAGGATTCGCCGGCGGGCGGCGGGAATGCGTGAGCGGTTGGGGGCGCGTTCAAACGTGCCTCGTTTCCTGTTGCAGACAAACCGGGGACTGTCAATAGCGGGCGATGGCGGCGTAGGTCCCTTCAACCGCACGAAGAAGGTCGTCGGGGGCAAGGCGGAGCTGTACCCCGCGATGCCCGGCGCTGACATAGATGCGCTCATGGAGGATGGCGCTTTCGTCCACGAAGACGGGATAATGCTTTTTCCCGGCCAGCGGCGAACAGCCGCCCCGGATATAGCCGGTGAGGGGCTGGACTTCCTTGAGCGGGACCATCTCCACGTGCTTGTTGCCGGAAACGGCGGCGAGTTCCTTGAGGTTCAGCTCTGCGGCCCCGGGGACGCAGACTTCGAGCACCCCGGTCTTGTCGCCCCGGACGACCAGCGTTTTGAAGACCTCCTCCACAGGCACGCCGAGTGAGCGGGCCATTGCCGTGGCGGAGAGGTCGGCCTCGTCGTAGGGGGCTTCATGCAGTTCGTAGCCGATGCCCAGCTCGTCGAGGAGGCGGGCGGCGTTGGTTTTCTTGGGAGGCATACGGTCAACCTGTTATCCGGCGAGGCTGCGGGCTATGCGCCTGCCGATGGCCATGAAATAAAAGTCGTTTCCGGTCCGGTTCAGATGGACGCCGTCCGGTGAGAGGATTGTATCCGGGTTCGGGAATTGGTCAAGGATAAGCCGTTCCATGTCGATGAGCACGATGCCTTTCATCCCTGAAAAGGTAGTCCGCAGCCCTTCGTTGTATTCCCGGACGGTGCGGCGGTAGAGTTCGGCTCCAGGGATGTCCGGCGCTTCCGCAGGCCTGTGGTTGGTGGCCAGAAAGACGGTATGCGCCCCGCTGCGGAACGAGCGCTGGATGATTTCGCCCATGTTGGCGAGGTAGGTTCTGAAGCCGACCAGAGGCCGACCCACGGACGTATACCAGAAGCTGGCGTCGTTGAGGCCGAACTGGACGAAGACCGCGTTGGGGTGGTGGCGCTCCACATCCCACTGCATACGGCGCAGGCCGTCTTCCGTGGTGTCGCCGCTGACCCCGGCGTTGGTCACCGCAACCGGTTCGCGCAGGGTTGCCAGCATACGCGTCATCTGCGCGACCCAGCCCTCGCCGGGGCGTGCGCCGTAGCCATAGCAGATCGAGTCTCCAAAGCAGACGAGATGCATTGTTTCCTCGGGTGGTTAGAGATGGTTAGGAGGTTGTGCGAACCGGGGGAGGGAAGAGGGAAACTTTCTGAGGAAAGTTCCCCTCTTCCCTCCCCCAGGCCCCCTCCTATCTCCCTTCAAAGACTTTTGACTGGTGGGGAGGCGGCGCAAAAGGAGTTCCGCTCCCAACCTTTTTTCCCCTTACTTCATAAACTTGTCTACATACCCCTGAATGAAAAGAAAGACCAGCACGCAGGGCAGGATGTACTGGAGATACGGCTTGAGCCAGTGGGGGAAGCGGGCTCCCTGCCCCTGATCGGTTTCGGCGATGAAATTGTTCCAGCCCCAGCCCCATCTGTGGCAGCAGAAGGAGAGGAAGAGCAGGGCGCCGAAGGGCAGCAGGTTATTGCTGAGGAGGAAGTCTTCCAGATCCAGCACGGAGGAGCCTTCCCCGAAAGGCTGGAAACCGGACAGGACGTTGAAGCCGAGCGTGCAGGGCAGGGAGAGGAGGAACATCGTAATGCAGTTGACCGTGGAGGCTTTTTTGCGGGTCCAGCCCCAGACGTCCATGCAGTAGGAGACGATGTTCTCAAAGACGGCGATGACCGTGGACAGGGCCGCAAAGGACATGAACACGAAGAACAGGGAGCCCCAGAAGCGTCCGAAAGGCATACTGTTGAAAATGTTCGGCAGGGTTACGAATACGAGGCCGGGGCCGGAGCCGGGGTTGACCCCGAAGGCGAAACAGGCCGGGAAGATGATGAGGCCCGCCATGAGCGCGACGACGGTGTCGAGCAGGACGATGTAGAGGGCTTCGCCGGTCAGGGAGCGGGATTTATCGATATAGCTGCCGAAAATGGTCATGGAGCCGACGCCGAGGCCGAGGGTGAAGAAGGCCTGCCCCATGGCGGCGGTGACGGCGGCCCAGAGCCCCCCTGTCAGCTTTTCGGGATCGGGCATGAGGTAGAAGCTGATGCCCGCTTCGCCCCCCGGCAGGGTGACGGCACGGACCACCAGCGCGATCATGAGGGCGAACAGGCCGACCATCATGAATTTCACCACGCGCTCGACGCCCCGGCGCAAGCCCATGCCGCACACGGTAAAACAGAAGATCACCGCTACGCCCATCCAGAGGCAGGATGACGTCGGATCGCTGATCAGGCCGCCGAAAAAGCCGCCGACCTGCTCGGGGGTCAGGCCGGAAAGATCGCCCTTGAGCATGGACCAGCAGTAAGCCAGCATCCAGCCCGCCACCGTCGTGTAAAACATCATGAGCAGATAGCTGCCGATGAGGCTGAGGGGGCCGAACGTATGCCAGCGCGAGCCTTTGGGCTCCAGCTTTTGCAGGGCCGCGCCCAGATTTCGCTGCGCCGCCCGGCCCACGGAGAACTCCATGACCAAAATGGGAACGCCGACCGCCAGCAGGAAGCCGATATAGATGAACACGAACAGCGCGCCGCCGTAGGCTCCTGCGATATAGGGGAAACGCCAGACGTTCCCGAGTCCGATGGCGCAGCCCGCGGCGAGAAGAAGAAAACCGATGCGGCTGCCGAGCTGTTCTCTCTGCTGGTTCTGACTCATGCTTTTTTGAATCCTTTGTGTCCTGCGGGCACGTCCGTTTTTCACGTGTCCCTGGTATACGGAAATCTCCCGCACCTCGCCGCGGTCACCACGGAAGGAGGCGGGAGAAACGCTCCGGTGGGGCGGAACAATGTCGCGCCGCCTTTGTTACAAAAATCGGAGGAAGCAGGGAAGAGGGAGAACCGTGCGGATAAAGCTTTTTTCGGAACGCTCTTCCTTTGATGTTTTTCTCTGGGTTCTTTTGGGGAGCCTGTCGTATCCCAATCCAATGGCAAGCCGTGGGGAAGGGGCATGGGGCTCTTCGACAAATACAGCCGCCTTTGGAAAAGGGAGACGCGGCCCCCACAGGCAGGCTCGGGGAAGGGGAATTTCCCTGAAGAAAAGGTTCCCCCTCCCCGCAATACGTTCTGCTCTAGTTGATCCTGTGATGGCACCCGAGGCTGCGGGGGTTGCGCAGGGCGCTCTGGGTGATGCTGTAGGCCGCCTGGCAGCCGTGGAAAAGATCCACGATGGGCTTGGAGATGGCCGTATTTTTGTAGAAGTCGTGGAGATGGCGGGAAAGGGCGCGCAGGTCGTCAAAGGCACGGTGCAGGCGGCTGGCCGTGCGGCTGATGCCCACATAGTTCCACATGGTATTGCGGATGGTCGCCCAGTCCTGCGCGATGAGCGCCGGGTCGTCGTTGCGCTCGTCGCCGGTGCTTTCCCAGTCGGGGATGGCGTCGGCAAGGCGCTTGCTGATGTAGCCGCGCTTGGTGATGCGCTGCGCGATGTCCTGACCGGCGCTGTAGCCCCAGAGCAGGGCTTCGAGGAGCGACGTGCTGGCGAGGCGGTTGGCCCCGTGCAGGCCTGTGCAGCTGCACTCGCCCACGCTGTAGAGGCGGGTCAGCGTCGTGCGGGCGGAAGCGTCGACGAGGATGCCGCCGCAGAAGAAATGCGCCACGGGAACCACCGGGATGGGCTTCTTGTTGATGTCGATGCCCAGCTCCATGCAGTGCTGGTAGATGGTGGGGAAGCGTGTGGGGATGTCGTGCTTCACGCCGGAGACGTCCAGATACATGCAGGGCTCGCCGCTGTGAAGCATTTCATCCATGATTGCCCGGGCCACGATGTCGCGGGGGGCGAGGTCGGCGCGTTCGTCATAGCGCTTCATGAAGAATTCGCCCTTGGCGTTCGTGAGGCGGGCCCCTTCGCCGCGCATGGCCTCCGTAATCAGGAAGCTGTGCGACTGGCGGGTATACAGCGCGGTCGGGTGGAACTGGACGTATTCCAGGTTGTCGAGACGCACGCCCGCGCGCTGGGCCATGGCGATGCCCGAACCGGTGCAGGCGGCGGTGTTGGTCGTGTGCAGATAGACCTGCCCGACGCCGCCGGTGGCAAGCACGGTGAAGTCCGCGAGCAGGGTTTCCACTTCCCGGGTGTCCTCGTTGTAGACGTAGGCCCCGAGGCACTGGTTGTCGAGCTGGTAGCGGTATTCCTTATACCGCGCATGGTGATCCGTGGTGATCAGGTCCACGGCGGTGCGCCCGGTCAGGATGCGGATGTTCGGAGACATGCGCACGGCCTGCAATAGGCCTTCCATGATGGTCTTCCCGGTGTGGTCGGCGCAGTGCACGATGCGGTGCTTGCCGTGCCCGCCCTCACGGGTGAAGTCGAGCTTGCCGTCCAGCCGATCGAAGGGGATGGGCGCACGCTCCATGAGGATGCGTTCCACGGCTTCGGGGCCATGCTGGCAGAGGTGGCGGACAGCCTTGACGTAATTGTGATGGTGCCCGGCAATCAGAATGTCCTTTTCCAGATCTTTGGCGTCGTTAGGGTCGGAACGATAGACGATGCCGCCTTGCGCCAACGCGGAATTGCCGCCGTCCAGCTCTTTTCCGGGGACAATGAGGGTTACCTCATACCCGGCGTCCGCCAGAGTAAGGGCGGACGTGCTGCCGCTGATCCCGGCGCCGATGACGAGAACCTGTGTTTTCAAGCGCTGCTGTGTCATACTGCCTTCTTTTGAGAAAAGACCTTGTTTTGTGCATATAGGAAAGGGGGCGGCAAGGCCCCCTGAAACCTGTTCGGGATAGAGCATCCACTATGCTGAAATATGTTCAACGGAACTCCCGCCACGCGTTTTCCCCACAACGAGAACCCTCTGGGAAGGGATGGGCTCCGCGATAGCAGGGTTGGGGAAGGGAAAGCCCTTTTTCAGAAGCTTTTCCCCTCCTCCGACAAGCATCAAAAACTACGCGCAGGCTTCGAGCATCCGTTCGAGGGAAGCCTTAGCCGGAGCGGAATCCTCGCTGGGCACGGTGATGGGATCCGTGTTCCCGGCAACGATGCCTTCCAATGTGTCGCGCAGCTTCTCAGGCGTGATTTTCGCCATGTTGGAACAGGCGCTGGAACGCAGGGCTTCCACGCGGATGCGGCCTTCCTGCTCACGGGCGAGGCGTTCCACCAGATTGATTTCCGTGCCGACATAAATATGTGCCCCGTCCGGCGCATTCCTGACATACTCGATGATGTAGGTAGTGGAGCCGGCTCCGTCGGCGGCGCGCACCACTTCGGGAGAGCATTCGGGATGCACGATGACTTTGCAGGACGGGTCGGCCTTGCGCACGGCTTCAATCTGTTCGGGGTGGAAGCGGGCATGGATGGCGCACAGGCCGGGCCAGAGCACGAGGGCGGCCTTGTCCGCCGCTTCGAGGTCCACGGCTTCCCCGGTTTTCCGCACGTCGAGGATATGCGTGTCGCGCCCGGTGATGCCGAGCTTGCGGGCGGTATTGCGGGCCAGATTCTTGTCCGGCAGGAACAGCACGCCGTCACCCTGGCGGAAGGCCCAGTTCATCATTTTTTCCGCGTTGGCCGACGTGCACACCGCGCCGCCGTAGCGCCCCACCACGGCCTTGACCGCCAGCGAAGTGTTGACGTAGGCGAGCGGGACCAGCTTGCGGCCCGAGGCGGTGAGGCGGCCGAGTACGCGATCGAGCAGCCGGGCGGGGGTCATCTGGGCCATCACGCAGTCGGCGGAATGGTCGGGCAGGAGCACCTGCTGGCCTTCGCGGGCGAGCAGGGCGGCGGATTCCGCCATGAAGTAGACGCCGCAGAAGACGATGTAGTCCGAGGCGATGCCGGGGACGCGCCGGGCCAGTTCGAGGGAGTCGCCGCGGATGTCGCAGTGCTGGATGGTGGCTTCCTGCTCGTAGTGGTGGCCGACGATGGTCAGCCTGCCGCCGAGTTTGGAGCGGAGTTCCTCAATGGCGCGGGCGTCGTTGGAGAGAGGTGCTGTCGTCATAGGGATTCCTTCGCAATGCGCATGCTGAGGTCGGCGGTCACGGCGGAGTGCGTGATGCGTCCGACGGAAATGAAGTCGGGTTTGCGGACGGTGCTTACGGTGGCATACGCCCGGATGGTGTCGAGGGAAACGCCCCCGCTGATCTCCGTTTCGATGAAGGAGGGGATCATTTCCAGCGCTTCGGGGAGCATATCGGGCGTCATATTGTCGAGCATGATGCGGTCGACCCTGCAGGCGACGGCCTCGCTGATTTCGTCGAGGTTGCGGCATTCCACTTCAATGGGCGGGCAAGGATTGTAACGCCCGCGCAGCAGTTCGACGGCTTTGGTCATTGACCCGGCCGCGTCGATGTGGTTGTCCTTGAGCATGAGCATTTCGGCGAGGTTGCGCCTGTGGTTGTGCCCGCCGCCGCACAGTACGGCGTATTTGTCGGGATAGCGCAGGCCCGGCATGGTCTTGCGCGTATCAAGCAGGCGGACGCCCGTGCCTTCGAGCTTCTCGGCGTAGCGGCGCGTCAGGTTGGCGATGCCGCAGAGGTGGCTCACGAAGTTGAGGATCACGCGCTCGGCGCGGAGGACTTGCCGGGCGGGGCCGGAAATGCGGGCCACGATGGAACCCTTGGCGACCTCTTCCCCTTCCTTGGCAAGGCTCTGCCATGTGTAGGAAAGCTCTTCCGGGTGCGCCGCGCACAGATCCATGACCAGCGGGATGACGGGCAGCCCGGCGATGATCGTCTGTTCTTTGGCTACGATAATCGCCTGAAGCCGGTCCCCGGGGCCGAAGACGCCCTCGGTGGTGAGATCCGGCCCATCCTCGGCGAGGGAGAGTTCCAGGATCGACAAAAGGTGCATCCGCGCCTCGCCCTGAAAATATTCTGAGAATTCTGGAAGGATCATATCTTGTCCCGCATCCTTGGCAGTGCTACACGGGGTTGAGAGCAACGCCGACATGCGCGAGACGCGCGCATCCGGCAACGAGTCAGCAGCGTAAAGTCTTTTCGTTTACTAGGTGGCTCATCCGTTTTCGTCAAGATGCTCTTTTTTTCCCAACCGTTCGGGGAGGTGCCGGATACGGGCCGGGATAAAAGGCAGTGCGGGCAGAAACGCCGGTTTTGGAGGCGCGTTTCGTTTTTTTATCGTAACTTTTGGTATCCTTGAGACGTTATGCGGTTCAGGTGGAGGAGGATAGGTCCATGTCGGATACGGCCCCCGAAGAGAAAAAGACAGCCCCGGACGGCATAGCGCGGAGTCTTGAGGAGAAAGAGCGGAAAAACTCCGGGGAAAGGCCGGAGACGAAAGGCGACGAACCTGCCGACAATACCCGCCAGCGAGCCCTTTCGCAGTGCATAGAATATCTGGAAGACGGCGAATCCGAGTACTCCCACCCGGCCGACATGGCCGAACATCTGGAAAACCTGAGCCTCAAGGAACAGGTCTGCCTGTTCCGCCATTTGCCAGCCGACGAAGCGGCCGAGGCTCTTGCGGAGCTTGATCAGGAAGTTGCCGTCGACGTTCTGGAAAACCTCGATCCGGACGAGGCGGCCCAGATCATCGCCGAAATGTCTCCCGACGACGCCGCCGACGTTCTGGACGAGCTGGAAGAGGGGCACCGCGATGTCCTTCTGAGCAACCTTGACCGCGACGACGCCGAAGAACTCCGCAACCTGCTGGCGTTCGACCCCGATACGGCGGGCGGCATCATGAATACCGAGATCATCCTGCTTGAGCAGGACATCACGGTGGACGAAGCCATTTCGCTGATCCGGCGGGGCATGGAAGAGGATATGGAAATCCCCTATTATGCCTACGTGGTGGACGAGGACGACAAACTGGTCGGGGTGTTTTCCCTGCGTGACCTCATGCTGTCGAAACCGGGAACGATCCTGCGGGACTCCCTGCATGATCAGGACGTGATCGCCGTACGTTACGATACGTCGAGCGAGGAAGTGGCCCGCCGCATGAGCCATTACAACTTCATGGCCATGCCTGTGGTGGACTACGAAGGGCGTCTTCTTGGCGTGGCGACCTACGACGACATTCTGGACATTATGCAGGACGAGGCCAGCGCCGACCTGCTCGGCATGGTGGGTGCCGGTCAGGACGAGACTGTGGACACGCCGTGGCTGGAGTCGGTGCAGATACGCCTGCCGTGGCTCATCGTGAACATGGTGACTTCCATGATGTCGGCCTTTGTGGTGTACATGTTCGAAGGCTCCATTGCGGGCATGGCCTTGCTGGCTGTGCTCATGCCGATGGTGGCGAACCAGGCCGGGAACACCGGGCAGCAGGCGCTCGCCGTGATGATCCGTCAGCTTGCCACGGAGAAGTTCGATCGCAAGCGCGCGTGGATCGCCGTGTTGCGCGAAGGCAAGATCGGCATCGCTTCCGGGGTGATCATGGCGATGCTGGCCTGTGTGGGCGTCTGGTTCACCTCCTCCTCTCCCGAGCTTGGCATGGTCATGGGAGCGGCGCTCATGGGCGACATGCTGCTCGGCGCGCTGGCGGGCGGCAGCATCCCCCTGATCTTCCGTGCCGTGGGCCGCGACCCCGCGCAGGCTTCCAGCATCTTCCTCACCGCCATCACCGACAGCGCGGGCTTCTTTATTTTTTTGGGGCTGGCTACCGCTTTTTTGTTGTAGGAAATGTGAAATGTGGGGGAAGG
>ENA-UONU01000707-UONU01000707.1-human-gut-metagenome-genome-assembly--contig:-CS51-NODE-707-length-31448-cov-28.534896_pt1 | contig 31448 bp, 21 predicted proteins | sample MGYA00242462_ERZ724009 | MGnify/ENA metagenome assembly ERZ724009 | reverse complement strand
CGGAAGATTGCCAGCGACGACAGAGGGATTACCCGATCAAGTCGGGTAATGACAGAAAGAAGAGAATGCCAGGGATAACGACAGGGAGAGGAAAATGTCAGGTAATGACGATAAGAAAGGGAAAGTTGAGTAATTGTTATTCCACCCGGTCATACTCCGGCTTGACCGGAGCATCCTGAGGATTGGCGGCGACGGCAGAGGGATTACCCGATCAAGTCGGGTAATGACAGAGAGAAGAGAATGTCAGGTAACAACGATAAGAACAGAAATTTAACACTAAGGAGAAAGAAGATGAAACTATCAATTTTACTGGCGGGGAGCATTTTAACCTCGGCGATTGTCGGCAATGCTTACGCCCAGACCTGCGGTGCTCAGCCATCGTGCTCCTCTCTCGGGTATAACCTGTCTTCAACGTCGGGCTGTTTGGGAACAGCCGTTAAATGCCCGTTTGAAAACAAATACAACTGCATAACCCAGTCCAATCTTTCCGAATATTCCAAAAACAGCAGTAACTGGTGGTACAAAGACAAAGGTACCGGCTTAATCTTTCAGGGCGGGAAAATTTATGTATCGACAACAACCGAAAGCGGAACTTATGTCAGCTTTCCAAAATCATTCAGCAGCAAACCAATGACCCTTGTTGTCAGTCCCTATGATACAACAGATGACAGCCCTGCAGATAAAAACTATGTTACAACGACAAGAAACATCTCTAGCTCATCATTTTATGTAAGACTTTGGGATACTGAGAAGAGTGAGCCTCGCAGAGGTTATGCCAGCTGGTTTGCCGTCGGTTATTAAAAAAAGCCCCTGCTGAAATGCGGGGCTTTTTTTAATCGGAAGGCTTAATCAATTTGCACGGCCTTTTTTCCGTCTGTTTCAACAACCGTCAGATTTTCAGCCTGAACTCCCGCTTCCATTTCACAATAATGCAGGCGGGTTGTTTTGTAAGTATGTCCGGAAAGCATTTCCTTGACATAATACATTCCCTTTGCATAAACAACCAGACAAAAATGGATTGTTTTTTCGCAACCGGTAAACACACTTGAGAGTACGGGCATTTCGCTCAAAAAGCAGGCATCTTCGGGAAAGGCTTTCTTCATTTTCTGCAAGCCGTCTTCCATTGTTAAAATTCTACTCATGATAATTAATGTTTTAGGTACGACATCATAATATTTCCATGTCAACAAGCTAGGTCATGTCAGGCAAGAAGTCAATAAATTTATTTGCCACCCTTTATATTCCGAAATCAACGCATAAATAATCGGAACATTTGTTTTTTTAGGAGCCGAGGGATGAAAACACAACATTACATTTTAGGAATTTCATTGTTGGCGCTGGGATTAAACCTGCCGACGGAAACTGCCGCCCAGACAGCAACCGTTTATGACAGCCAACAAAGTCTGCAAAACGAAATCAACAAATCTAAAAGCGCCAAGGAGCGCATTGCCTCCAACCGAGTACGGAGAAATCACACCTTCAGCGATTTCGGCCAGGCTTATACCGATTTCAAAAACCGTCTCAATAAAGATTACGGTTTTGATTACTCGGTTGACATTTCTTATATGGGGCAGCGGGCGGCGCCAAACGGCAAAAAGAACTCCATGCAGACTTATATCTATCCGTCCATTACCTGGACAACCTTTAATAACGAATACGGCACGGGAACTTTAAATGCTGCCTATACCATAATCCGATACGGCGGCAAAAACGGCAGCTGGCTCGGCAACCGCATCGGCGTTCAGACCGGCATAAACGATTACACCACCGCGCAAAACTCTTTCGACGAATTATATTACAGTTATCAGCTGGGCGGCAAATGGAACTGGCTGACACTCGGCCTCGGCCAATTTCCGCTTTATAATTTTGACGGCTCGGCTTATGCTGCCAACCAGCAGGTTAACTTCATCAACTATGCTCTGTCGCAAAACGGCTCGTCAACTTATTCTACCGCCGGGGTCGGCTTGTATGCGCAAATTGCGCCGAATGAAGACTGGACTTTCGTTTTCGGCGGACAAGACGCTACCGATATCGACGGCACCAGCGTTCAACTGAATAATTTCAGTGATGAACATTACACGTCATTCGCCTCGCTTTCCTATACCCCGACAATTAAGGGTTTGGGCGCCGGACAATATTCGGTTATGCTTTATAACGTTCCGGGAGTCAAAAAGCAGCCGGAAACCACCAACGGCTGGTCACTCAACATCAGTCAGGATTTGGGCGAAAAGCTGGCAATTTTCGGGCGTGTCAACGGTGTATCGGGACACACGGCCACCATTAACCAGTCTTATGTTCTGGGCGCGGTTTACAACAATCCGCTGGACCGCAATCCGTTAGACCAGATAGGCTTGGCCTTTGCCTATAACAAAATAGACGAAGATGCCGTCGGTTCCAAACTCAACCATGACAGCGAAAAAATTATTGAGGGCTACTGGGCCTGGGGCATTTCCAAGTGGATGACGCTGACGCCGGATATTCAGTTTTACATTGATCCGGCCTCTAATCCGAAATCTGATTATGCAACCGTCTTTACCCTTCGCTCCACTTTTTTCTTTTAGAAACCGCAGCCGGAGCATTCCGGCTGTTTTTATATACAGCGTCAGAAATTTAACTTTACTTTTACCGGGCTTTGACTGTAAATAAAGTATTAATTTTATAAGTAATAATCAATGATGAACAACCATGAAGAAAATCAGTAAATTTGTAACCGTAATCTTTTTTACCGCCATGTGTGCCGCCTGCCAAAATACTCAGAAAACCCAGCCCGTCCCGCCGAAAATTGTTCCGGCGGTCGAAATCAAACGCCCGGAAACCCCTAAACATGTGCTGGGCATTATCGGCGCTGTGGAACCGATTTATATGCTGCCGATGAAAACGCCGTTTGCGGCCCGGATTGACACCGGTGCCGAAAATTCGTCGCTTGACGTTGATAATATGAAAACGTTTGAAAGAGACGGAGAAAAATGGGTCAGCTTTGATTTGGTCAACCGTCAGGGCGGCGAAAGACATCATTTTGAAAAGAAAATTCTCAAATTTGTGACGATTACCCGCATTCACAAAAGCGAAAAGCGTCCGTCTGTGATGATGGATGTCAATTTCGGCGGGCAAATCATCAAAGCCAGATTCTCACTGGCTGACCGCGAAAAATTCGAATATCAGGCTCTGGTCGGCCGCAACATTTTAACCGGCCGCGCCATTGTCGATACAGCACTTTCCAATACCTTACGCTAGAAAAGAGATTTGACCCATGTTAAAAAAGTTTGTTTCGGTTCGCAAAATTCTTACACTCGGACTGGTTTTATCCATGCTGTTTGCCGCTTACAGCATTTATTACAAAACCAAAGACTGGGGATTTACCTTTATTCCGAAGCAAACGACCAAAGTGTGGACAATCGAAGCTCATGTTTCTTTTGAGCCTAACGGCGACCCGATTAAGGTTTCAATCGCCACACCGACAATCAGCGACGACTTCAAAATTCTTGACGAAGACATTGTTGCTCCCAAATATAAAGTTCAAAAACAGGCAAAGCAAAACCGCGTAATTCTGACCTCGGACAATTTGGAAGCCGAACAGAACATTTATTACCGGGTTCTGCTGTTTGACAATGAAGACACCCGCGGCAAAACGGCTGCTCCGGTTCCGCCGAAACCGGAGAAACCGATTTTTGACGCTCAGATGACCGCAACGGCGGAAAAGCTTATGCAGCAGGCAGAGGCCATGCCCGGCGATGAGGTTCAGAAAGTTATCCGTTTGTTTAACCAGACGCCGCCGGATTCAACGGTGGTTGCCTTTCTGCCGATGAAAAAAACACCGAAGGACGTTTTAAACGCTATCCGCACTCTGCTTGATTTTAAGGGGATTCCCAACCGGACGGCCCGCGGCATCAGGCTGGAAGAAGACAAACAGTCCTTTACGGCCGATTTGATGCTGGAAGCTTATGCCGACGGCGTTTGGAAACTTTATAACATTGAAACCGGCAAAAAAGGGAAACCGGAGAATTTCGTTTTGTTCCAGCGCGGCGGCGAATCTCTGATTGATGTTGAGGGCGGCAACAATTCGACAATTAAATTCTCGGTAATGAAGTCGATTACCTCCTCGCTCAGCCTGGCGGGAAAACGCGCCAAACTGGCCAATCAGGAAACTTCTTTCGGCTTTTCGGTATTTAATCTTCCGCTGAACGAGCAGAACACGATTAAATGGCTGACCATTTTCCCGCTGGCGATATTGGTAATCGTTTTAATCCGCAATGTGGTCGGTATTTTGACTATGGGCACGTTTACCCCGATGCTGATCGCTCTGGCTCTGGTTAAAACCGGTCTGGTTCCCGGGCTTATCTGTTTTTCGATTATTCTGGCGGTCGGCCTGCTGCTGCGGTCGGTTTTATCGCGGCTGAACCTGCTGCTGGTGCCGAGAATTTCTGCCGTGGTTATTTTTGTTATTTTGATGATGCAGCTGATGACCATTCTCGGCTATCGTTTCAGCGTTGATATCGGTTTGTCGGCAGTCTTTTTCCCGATTATCATTATGGCCTGGATTATCGAACGGGCTTCGATTACCTGGGAAGAGGAAGGCTCCAGCAACGCACTGCGCGAGGTTTTCTTCAGCGTTATCGCCGCAATCATTACTTATGCCATTATCAGCAACGAGGTTATCCGCCATATTATGTTCGTGTTTAACGAACTGAATCTGGTTATTTTGTTCATCGTTATGCTGCTCGGCACTTATACGGGCTATCGCCTGACCGAACTGAAACGCTTTGCCCCTCTGGTCAAGGACAAATAAAATGTTTGAGAAACTGTTTTCCGGATTTGCCAGCCCCCGCCGATTGCGCGAAGCGGGCATCCTCGGCATGAACCGGCGCAATTACAACGTTATTGCCAAAAACAACAGGCGCCGGCTTTATCCGCTGGTGGACGATAAAGTACAAACCAAAATGCTGGCCAATAAAATCGGCATCAATACTCCGGGATTAATCGGTGTTATTGAATATCAGCACGAAGTCAAAAACATTCTCGACATCGTTAAGAACTATAAGGAATTCGTGGTTAAACCGGCACACGGCAGCGGCGGCAAAGGCGTTTTGGTGATCAAAGACTATACGGAAGACGCTTTTACCACGCCTTCGGGCAAACAAATCAGCTACAACGAGTTGTATCAGCATGTTTCCAACGTGCTCAGCGGCCTATACAGTCTGGGCGGCAAATATGACGTTGCCGTCATTGAAGAACTGGTTCACTTCAGCGATATTTTCGATCAATACAGTTATCAGGGCATTCCTGACGTGCGGGTTATCGTTTACAAAGGCTATCCGGCAATGGCAATGATGCGGCTGGCAACAGCCGAATCGGACGGACGGGCTAATCTGCATCAGGGTGCCGTCGGGGTCGGCTTGGATATTCACAGCGGAAAAGCGATTAATGCGGTTATGCATAATCTGCCGATTACGGTTCACCCGGACACCGGCGTTGATTTGATGAAACTGGAAGTTCCGTTCTGGAAAGAACATTTGGAAATTGCCACCAAAGCCTATGAGATGACCAATCTCGGCTATCTGGGCGCAGACATTGTGCTGGACAAATTCCGCGGCCCGATGATGCTGGAGCTCAACGCCCGTCCCGGCCTGGCAATTCAAATTGCCAACAGCTGCGGACTGGCCAAAGTTTTGAAAAAAATAGACAAGAGCTATCCGAAGGGACTGACAGCAGCCGAACGGCTTGATTTCGTCTTAAAAAATAACTAAATATTCAGCAGAATACCAAAAAGGAGATTATCATGGCCAAACAAACGAAAGATAAAGGAAACAAGGCTGAATCCGAAGCCAAGCTGCTTAAGAACGAGACTAAAAAGCTGGGTAAAAGCTCAACCAAAAACATCGGCAAATCAGAGGTTAAGCAATTGGATATGAGCAAGACCAGAGCAAAGAAAATCAAACATTCATATAAGGTTAAAGATGCCGAAAACGCTTTGTTGCTTAAACTCAAAGACGGCGAAGTCGTCATAGAGATGAATCCGGAAATCGCACCGAACCATGTGGCTCGGATTAAAGAGCTGGTTCGCGCCGGCTTTTACAACGGTTTGAAATTTCACCGGGTTATTGACGGCTTTATGGCTCAGACCGGATGCCCTTACGGCACCGGAACCGGCGGCAGCGGCAAAAAGCTGAAAGCCGAATTTAACCGTACGCCGCACAAACGCGGCACGGTTTCGATGGCTCGTTCGATGATGCCGGATTCCGCCGACAGCCAATTTTTTATCTGCTTTGCCGACTGTCCGTGGCTGGACGGGCAATATACCGTCTGGGGTGAAGTAACTTCCGGCATGGAATATGTTGATATGATTAAGAAAGGCACCGGCGCCAACGGTTCCGTTTCGGATCCGGACGAAATTATCAGCATGGAAATTATTGCCGACATTTAATTTTTCGCCCTGTTCTCATAAATCCGAATCTGAAAAGGTTCAGATTTTTTTATATACGCCTTTAATCTAAAGATATAGAAGCTTTATCTGAACAAAATTTTGCATCTTATGATTATTTGACACTTTTCAAAGAATGTGATATTCTGAAAATGGTTTTGATTCAGTTATAGTCTATGAGGTGTATTATGAAAAACATTCGTTCATACGTGTGCGCCCTGTTTTTGGCCGGCTTTTATGCGGCTGATGCGGGGGCTTTGGTGTACTCCAATCCTTCTTCATGGTATGCCGATCTTATAGGCAAAAGCCAAAACCAAATATTTGAATCAAAACCGCTAAGTTTACCCGAAGCCCGGAACATTTCCCCTTTTCCCAAATATGCCAAGGTTCATTTTATAGTAGATACAAATGACAAGCTCGGTTTTGACAATATTGAACAGAGCTTTGACCATGACAACGTTAACCGCTGTAAAACTCTGGGCTTTAACAAAACCGGCGCATGCGGCGCCAATGAGCGGGTGTCGCGTTATTGTCCTTATGACAATTCATATTATGACCAGTGCTGCGATTTGAACTTCGGTTATGCCAAGGCCGAATGTTCTTATCCTAACACCATCAGCGGAAACTCCTGCGGCGGAAAGTTCAAATGTTACTGTGACCGTTCCATTTATCCTTATACCGCCACTTCTTGCCCTTCCCCGAAAATTCATAATGAAGACAAATGTGCCGAAGTAACTTATTCGGCTGGCAAAGCCACAACCAGTGTTTATTATTCCGACTGTCTCTGCCCTTCCACATGGATTACCTGTGACAGTTCAATTCACCAGAAAGGAAACGGCACTGCCTGCGAATATAACGGCGTTACCACTTATGCTTCATGCTCCTGTGAAGCCGGTTACAGCCTGCTTTGTGACGAGTTCGGCCCGCAATCGCCGATGGATTACTGTTTCCTGAAAGGAACAAAATATTACAAGACCTGCAAGACGGAAAAAGACGTTTGCGAAAGTTTAGGCTATAAATATTCCAAAGACGAACCCTGCGATGCAGACTCGGTAATTGCAAGTTACTGCCCTCGTGGAAGCGGCAATACGTATTTCTCATGCAAAATAGACCCGGACAAATACTGTAAGAACCGCGGTTATACGCAGGCAGCCTGCGGCGCTTATGAGACACAAAGCAGTTCCAAATGTAATGTTCCGGGATATGGCGTTCAGGAAAGCTACCGCAAATGCAACGCAACCTGCAAGAGCCGTCTGGCCAATGCCGGTTACAAAGAAATCAACGAAGGTTTGTGGTATAAAGGTACTACCGCCGTCGTCTTCAAAGATATTAACAATATCAATCTTACCAACCCGCTCGGTTCGGCTTATACGGATGTTAAAGGTGAAGCGGCTTTAAATAAATACGACGGTTACAGCGAATGTTCTTCTTGGAACAAACCCACATTAACAATCGGTTCCAACAGTGGGCATACCTTGCTGACCAAGAATTTGAACAACGTTTATGTTACCATCGACCATGCAGGAACAGAGGGGTTGGGATACACCGGATTAAGTGCCGGCGGCTCCTGGCGGGATGTTTATATTACCGAGAGCAACACCGGCGGTTTCGGCGACCAGCCCTCAGATGCTTACGGGGATATCCATGTTATGAAAAAAAGTACACGTCTGCACGTGGGCGGAACGCTGACGCTTAATGGCAACAATACGTTTTCGAGAGGTTCCTGGGTTTGGACGATTAACAAAGACAACAATCAAAAAATCGGCATGTTTCACTTGGAAGTCAACGGCGGCGGTAAAGTGCACATCGAAGGCGGTACGACCAACTTTTACGGTGTTCCGATTTTGCAATATGAAACCACTGCCGGCGCAGAATTCGTTATCGGCAATGCCACGTTTAAGCAGACAAACAGCGGTTTCAGAACAAACGGTGGTCAGGCCTGGCTTTATCTCAGCAATGCCGATGCAACCTTTTATAAAATTTGGATTGATGGCAGTTCTGCCGCTCATGAAAACTTTCATGTTACCAACAAAAGCAATCTTCACGTAACCGGCAATATGCGAATGTATAACTCCAAACTGTCTATTTACGGCAATTCTACCGTTATTCAGGATTGGGAGACTATCGGCGTCTGCAACAAAGACCGTATCTGCATCGGTTCGGGCAGCAAGCTTTGTTCATCAGGAACCGCACATTGCAAATACGGCGCCGCGGCCTATCATGCGTCTCCGGGTAAGGGTGACTGTGACTGGGGCTGGGCCGGCTACAAAGACTGGTATAAAACAGATTATAATACTGTAACCAGTTGGTGCGGCTGGTATTACAAATAGCCGAGCCTGAAAAGCCCCTCTTTCGAGGGGCTTTCTTTTATTGATAGAAAGGAATGTTGCACTCCCCCCCGTAGGTCGCCTGAGGAATGGAATCGTATGTGAAGCAGTTGCCGTTCGGATAACGACCATCCCAGTTTAAATCCATATCATCCAAACATTGCCACTGATTTGGACGCTCTGAAAACGGATAAATTGAACATTTTCCGCTGCTCAGATAATTATAGTGGTAGCGTTTGCGCTTGTATGAATAGACTTTGCCCCTGATTGTCATACCGACTATTGATTGATTTCCGTCTTGTTTGAAACAATGGTCATAGGCGCAAAATCTTCCGCTGTTGTTGCCGATTGAATAATGGGAATTAAACGAATATGCGGCTCCGTCTGTTGTCAAAAGACCGACCAGGTTGATGTCTGAGTTATCAGCCACAATGCTGGCTCCGCAGTCTGACTGCAAACCAAGGTAGCTGTATTCTTTATACGGCAGTTTTCCGAAAACCCGGAGCGACTGTCTGTCATAAATGTTAATTTTGCCGTTTTCACCCCGCAGCGAAGCAATCGTGCTGATATGACTGTCTTCGCCTCGCAGGTTCAGGCTGCTGCCGCTGCCGACATAAATATACATTTCAGGGGCATAGAGCGACGCATCCTTAATCTCCAGCACTGCATTCTCCCGTAAGGCAATATGTTCAACACGGTCAAAAATCGTCTGCGAATCACAAGAGGCCGAATAACAGTTGTTGTTATTGATTTCAACAGTGGTTCCAAACGGACGTATATCAACATCATCATTGGAATAAAGAGCGGTTATTTTCATTCTGGTCAGCGTCAGTTTCTCTTTAACGATAAAGTCGTTAAAGGTCCGAGTGGTCAAATTCAGGTTAAAGTCAGACAATGTCAGCCCGTTTAACAATGTTTCGGCGTGGTTGGCCGTAGAAACCGTCGGCCGGCTAAGGCTCCGGCATTCTTCATAATTATAACTGTGCGGCCCGCGATATATCTTTGCCGAAGTTCCGAAATTATTATCCGTCAGAGAATTCAGATAGACCATCGGTGCCCCGGCAAAGGAAAGTCCGCCGTCAAAATTGATTTTTCCTCCGGTCTCTTCATAAATGCGGCTTTTACAGGTATGCGTACATTTATGATAGATGTCAGCCGTGTCATAGGGACATTTTTCCGAACTGAGAAGCTGATAGTTTCCGCAGGCCCCCGTAATAAACCCATGGTTTTTGCAATATTTGTCAGGATCTATGCGGCAGGAAAAATAGCTTCCGTTTTTCGGACAATAGGCGTCAGGGACTTCGTCCGCCGAACAGGGGTTGTCTGCCGAATGGGTAAAGCCCAGCCCTTCGCAAACTTCCGAGGCGGTTTTACAGTCTTTGTAGTATTTGGTTCCCTTAAAGAAACAGTAATCTGCCGGCGATTTTGGGCCATAATCATCACAAGTTTGGGTATATCCGCTTTCACAGCGGCATGAAGCATATTTGTCCTCTTCCCCGTTCTCCCGGCAGACCGTTCCGTTTCCGGTCAGGTTCAGTTCCGGGTCACAAATTGTCCAAGATGACGGACAAGTACAACGAGAATAATAATTTCCGCTGTCGTCCATGCAGCGGTCTTCGGCAATATTCGGCGTTGAACAATTTGTATTGTCAAACTTATAGAGAGACCTGTCGCAGTAACATTTGTATTTGCCGCCGCAGGAAGTCGAACTGATAGTGTTAGGATAAGAACATTCGCCCTTGGTGTATTTATAGTCGTTGTCGCAGCAGCGGTCATAATAGGCGTCGTCATAAGGACAGAGCCTTGCCTTAAACTGATTAGCGGCACAGGCGGCAGTTTGGGCAAAGCCTAAATCTTTGCAGCGCTGCGCATTGTTATGGTCAAAAGACTGTTCGATGTCATCGAAACCGATTTTATCGGCAGTATCGACAACAAAATGAACCTTGGCCAGCTTAAAAGACGAAGCTGGAGCAGCAGGCAGCTTTGGCCTAAAGGCTGGGTTTTGATTCAAATCTGTGAGGCCGGTATATAAAGAAGAATTTCCTGCGGCGAAAGCGTGCACGGAAACAAGGCATAAGGCAATGCCGACGGGAAGTACATTCATAATACACCTCATACATATAACTAGACCAAAGCTTGACTCTTACTTTATCAGATTCGCAAAACTTTGTCAATACAATATGAGTAATGAGGTTTATTGAGACTAACGAAGCTAAATATTTGGATATAAAAAAAACCCCTCATTTGAGGGGCTTTTTTTATATCCTTACCATTTCAGAGTATAGGTACTGCAGTTTTGTGTTACGGTTCCAGAAATCGTGCCGTTTCGGACAACTGCTCCGTTCCACTGATTGTAAATGCAGGCTGCTTTTCCCAAAGATAATGTTGCACCGGAATTAACCTGCAGAACGCCGCGGACAATACCATATGCGTAGGTATTATGTCCTCTGGCCCAGACACTATACCGGCTGCCGCCGCTGATGGAATTGCTGCCTTCAAATTTAACCGTTTTATCAATATGAGCACCGCCACCGATTTGAGCGGCAATCTGCGGATTACCGTTGACAATAATGTTAACATTTTTGAGCGTGCCTTCATAGTAAGTTCTGGTACTGCTTTTACCGTTATTGGTATAGGTTTCGGAGCGTATCTTGGTAGCCGGGTCTAATTTTACACCAACTGACGGAGAATTTGTATTTGTGCAATATCCGTCATAATTGTTTGCGATATCACACAAATCTCCAGCTACACTGCTTTGAGCTTCAATATAGCTAGTGCATGAAGCATCATATTGACAAGAACTATTATATCTACAACCGTTTACACACATACAATTGTTGGTATCACAGCTATAATCACAAAACGAATTATTTGCATACCCATAAGCAACAGAACAAATATCAGGCTGTACCCACGGATTGAAGTTGACGATAAAATTAATATTCTCAATCCGGCTGACACCGATGGAAGCTGCATAACCATTACTTGTTGTCAGAGTTATGGTCGGTTTTGACAGTGCCGCACATTCGGAATACTGCGGGAAATTGACGTTTGAATAAACTGTAGCTCCAGACGGGAGATATGTTCCGTCTTTGGTAATCACAACCACACCGCCGGAGTTACTTTCGTCGATTTTATAAGACGAATTGTCATCAACTATCCGTGAGCCGCAGGTTGCCGTACATTTGATGTAGGAACTGTCTTTACTGCAGACCTCTTTCGTATAATATTTATTCGGACAGCTGCTCTTTTTTTCATACCCCGGACACGGATTTTCAACAATGCAAGAGTTACCGGACTTTACATAGCCTGATTTACAGGACCAAGATTGGATTTTGGATGCACAGTCGGCAAAATAAGAGCAGGTTGCGTTTGCCGGACAGGAAGCGATTGCAGCAGTCCGGTTGCGGCAGTTGTCGGCATAGGCCTTTTGGCACTTACTTGAACAATCGGAGAAATAAGTTTGACATCCATACGGGGTTTGAACCGCAGTCCGGTTACGGCAGTTGTCGGCATAGGCCACTTCGCACTTTGACTGGCAGTCGCTGTAAGCCTGCTGACATCCATAAGGTGCGGAAACGGCAGTCCGGTTGCGGCAGTTGTCGGCATAGGCCTTTTGGCACTTACTAGAACAATCGGAGAAATAAGTTTGACATCCATACGGGGTTTGAACCGCAGTCCGGTTACGGCAGTTGTCGGCATAGGCTTTCTTGCAGACGCTTCCGCAGGGAGCGGCATAATAAGTTTCACAGCCGTACGGAGTTGAGACAGGATTGGGGCAGACGCAGGTCGCGTATCTGGTGCCGCCGTCATCGGTGCAGGCATTTCCTTTAATCTGGGGGGCGCTGCATGAGGCGAAAGGATACTGCGCGGTGTCACAGTAACAGCGGTGTTTGCCGCCGCAGGTCTCCGAACTCAGTTTGCGGGGAGCAGGACAGTTTGAAGCCTCATAAGTATAAGAGGCCTCGCAGCATTTGTCATAAATCCTGTCATTATAAGGACAGGCACGGTTAAACAAACCGGAGGCACAGGAAGTAACGGCAAAGCCGAGGCGTTTACAGTTGTCACCAGTAGGGTCGGTAAATTCATTATCAAGACCAGAACTGCCCCAAACTTGCTGTTTTTTAGTAGCATCTACAATAAAATGAACGCCAGCAAGTTTATAAGATGATAGAGAGTTATTCTGTTCTGTTAAAGGTATGGCTTCAAGACTTTGGCTTTGATTCGTATCTATGAGGCGGGCGGATGAGAAAAGGTCAGTTTTTGGAGTTCCGGCAAACGTCAAATGAGCGTCGGCGGGAACAGCTGTACAAGCAAATAACAGCGCGAACCAAGGAAGAACTTTCATCATACACCTCTCTATAACTGAAACCATACCTCTTACAGAATGCCACAAGAGAGGGCTAGTGTCAAGAATTTATTAGCCTCACAAGATTTTTTGGCTATTCCTTCTACGTGGTACTGCTTAGATTTAATAGTGTTTCGCCTGTTTTCAACTGGTCGTACCTGAGGAAATGTCAGATTAAAAACAGCATGGTTTTTACTATGGAATGAAAACACCCTCCCGCGGCAGTTTATTCACGCGGAACGAGCGAATTCCGATTGCCCGGTCTGGCTGCTCCCGGTGGGTGAGGTAATAGGTGACAAGGAAAAAGCCGGGAGATGCTCCGGTCAAGCCGGGGCATGACTGCTGAGAGGAAGTGGGTAATAAATGGATGCTCCGGCTTGACCGAGGCATCCGGAAAATTGGCGGCAGCGGCAAAGAGATTACCCGATCAAGTCGGGTAATGACAGAGAGAGGTGCCGGCAATGACAAGGGAGAGAAAGGCAGAACAATGACTGCTTAGAGGAAGAAAAGCAATGACTGTATAGAATAACAGCCCTGAAGTAAGCAATGACAAAGACTTTAGTTAAATTTTACCATAAAAAAAGAGCCCCGGAGGGCTCTTTTCAGTTCCGTTTGTCTTTCAACAGCGGGCGACCTTTTTTGATTGCCCGTTTTCTGATTTTGCGGCGGGCAATGTTCTCTTCATCAAAGGTTTCGCCGATAATGGCAAACATCATCGGAACAAACAAGGTCGCAACGAAGGTTGACATTAGCATACCGCCGATTAAACCGGTACCGATCGCATGGCGGCTGGCAGCACCGGCGCCGGTACTGGTTGCCAAAGGCACAACGCCGAGCGTAAAGGCCAGAGAAGTCATGACAATCGGACGGAAACGCAGCTTGGCCGCCTCAATTGCCGCATTGGCATAACTCAGACCGGCCTGAACCTGCATAACGGCAAATTCGACAATCAGAATGGCGTTTTTCGCGGCCAAACCAATCAAGGTAACCAAACCGACCTGGAAATAAAGGTCGTTCTGAGTTCCGCGGAGCAATGTTGCCAAAAGCGCACCGCTGACGGCAAAAGGAACGGACAGGATGACAACCATCGGCAGTGACCACTTTTCATATTGCGCCGACAGAATCAGGAAGACCATGATGATACCGAAGATAAACGCCTGACTGGACGCGCCGCCGGTCTGTTTTTCCTGGAAAGCCGAACCGATCCAGGCAAGCGAATAATCCTTATCCAAGACAGCATCCGCAGTTTCATCCATTGCGGCAATCGCCTGACCGGAAGAATATCCCGGAGCCGGATCGCCCATTACTTTGGCAGCGGGGAAAATGTTCAGACGGTTAATCAGTTCAGGGCCGGTAACGCGTTTGACTTTTATCAGTGTTGATAAAGGAACCAGCTGCCCGTCATTAGACTTGACGTAAACATAACGCAAATCATCCGGCGTGCGGCGGAATTTGGCCTCGGACTGAACCGTTACGCGGAAATTGCGCCCCTGATAGGTGAAGTCATTAACGTAAACATTGCCGAAAGTGGACTGCATAACGGTATAAATCGCATCAATCGACACATTCATTACTCGGGCTTTTTCCCGGTCCAAATCAATTTGGTACTGCGGGGTCGAAACCGAAAAAGTAGTACGGACATTGCTCAAAGCAGGGTTTTTATTGGCTGCTTCAACAAACTTCTGAGTTTCGGCCATCAGTTCCTGCGGCGTATGGCCGGCACGGTTTTGGATATAGGCTTCAAAACCGCCGGTCGTGCTCATACCCATAATCGGCGGCATACTGAACGCATAGCCGATGCCTTCGGGCTGGCTCATTCCATAGCCGGTGAAAACCTGACTCAGGGTATCTGCACTTTGCGTAGCCGCTTTACGCAGGTTCCAGTCTTTCAGGGTGATAAAGCTGATGCCTGAATAAGTGTTTTGGCTGGAGGACAGCATATTAAAGCCGTTAACCGTCGTTAAACTCTCGACATTGGGGTTCTCCAACAACAGTTTGGAGACCTCGTCGGTCATTTTTTCGGTTCGCTGCAAGGAGGCGGCCGCCGGCATATCATAAGCCATTAACAGCGAGCCCATATCTTCCATCGGTACCAAACCGCCCGGAATAAGCTTAAACATCCAGATAATGCTGGCAATAATCGCCGTATATCCCAAAACCGCGGTTTTACGGTTATTGAGGAAGAAACGAACCACCGCCAGATAGATATCGGTAATTTTCTGGAAAAAGTCGTCGAACCATTTGAAGAAACCGTGCGGTTCTTCTTTTTTAGTTCTGCGTTTGATAATCAGCGCGCAGAGCGACGGGGTCAAAGTCAACGCAACCAGCGCCGAAATCAACACAGAAACGGCAATGGTTACCGAAAATTGCTTATACATAACACCGGTCATGCCGCCTAAAAAGGCAATCGGAATAAACACCGAGGCCAAAACCAGAGCAACGGCAACAACCGGGCCGGAAACTTCTTCCATTGATTTGATGGCCGCTTCTTTCGGCGAAAGCCCCTCCTCGTCCATCAGGCGTTCAACGTTTTCCAGCACGATAATCGCATCATCCACCACGATACCGATAGCCAGAATCAGACCGAAAAGCGTCAGCAGGTTAATTGAAAAGCCCAAAGCGTACATACCTGCGAATGCACCGATAATCGATACAGGAACCGCCAGAATCGGAATCAGCGTCGCCCGCATATTCTGCAAAAAGAGATAAACGACGAGAATAACCAGAACCACCGCTTCCATAAAAGTGTGAACCACTTCGTTGATGGACTGTTTAACGAATAAAGTCGTATCATACGGAATTTCATAAACAATTCCTTCCGGGAAACGTTTGGAAAGTTCTTCCAATTTGTCTCTGACCGCGGCGGCAGTATCGAGAGCATTAGCGTTTGACTGCAGATAAATTGCAAACGCAACCGCATCTTCGCCGTTAAATTTGGAAGACACGCTGTAATCCTGTGCGCCGAGTTCGATACGGGCAACGTCTTTCAGGCGGAGCATACCGCCCTTTTCATCGCTGCGGAGAATAATGTCGCCGAATTCTTTTTCGTCAACCAGACGTCCTTTGGTGTTGACCGAATAAGTATAGGCCAGATATTCATCCATCGGTTCCTGGCCAAACTGTCCGGCGGCGAACTGGGAGTTCTGCTCCTGAATGGCGGCAATCACGTCCTGAGGGGTCAGGTTGTAATCGGCCAATTTATCCGGGCTCAGCCAAATGCGCATCGAATAATCCTGCGAAGCAAACAGCGAGGCATCGCTGACACCCTTGATTCGTTTCAATTCATCCAGAACGTTCAGCAAGGCATAGTTGGAAACAAAAACCGTATCATAACGCTTGCTGGTGGAGCGCATGGTCACAACCTGCAAAATCGAGTTCGATTTTTCCTGCACGGTGACGCCTTGTTTGGTTACTTCGCTCGGCAGTTTAGGCGTTGCCATCTGTACTTTGTTGTTGACGTCGATTGTCGCCTGATCGGGGTCGGTTCCGATGTCAAACACGGCACCGATTGTCAGATATCCCTGAGAGGTGGCGGTCGAATACATGTAAATCATATTTTTGACGCCGTTCAATTCCTGCTCAATCGGCGCGGCAACGGTATCGGCCAAAACTTCGGCCGTGGCTCCCGGATAGGTGGCCGAAATCTGAATTTCCGTCGGAACGATGCTCGGATACTGTTCAATCGGCAGAACCTTTATCGAAACCAATCCGGCTAAGATAATCACCAGCGAAATAACGGTCGCAAAAATCGGCCGCTCGATGAAGAACTTGGAAAACATGCTTTTATCCCTCTCAATATGGTTTTAACGGCCTATTCTTCTACGGCTTCCTCGGGTTTGTCTTCAGCCGAAATGCTTGTTTTAACGGTCATTCCGGGACGAATTTTCATAACGCCGCTGGTAACGACCACATCACCGGGATTTAAGCCCGAATCAATAATCCAACCGCCATCTTTGGTCGTTAAGCCGGTTTGAACGTTTACACTTTCAACCACGCCCTGAGGATTAACACGGTAAACATAAGCGGAATCGGACCCCTGAATAATCGCCTCCTGAGGAACGACCAACGCGTTGACGCGGGTCAGCCCTTCCATAAACAGCCGCAGAAACTGTCCCGGGCGCAGGCGGCCTTTGGGATTGGGAAAAACGGCGCGCAGTTTGATGGTTCCGGTGCTTTCGTCAATACTGGGATTAATGAAGTTGATTTCACCGTCATATTTATAAAGCGTGTCATCGCCGAATTTAACTTTAGCTTTGATGTCTTTTGTATTTTCCGGATTGGTTACCAAACCGCGCTCAACCAGATTGGTCAGAGCCAGAATTTCGTTTTCGGAGGCCGAAAAAATGACATACATCGGGTCAAGCTGAGTTATCGTCGTCAGCAGGCTGGAACTGTCCGTCGTGGCAATCAGGCTGCCTTCAGACTGGGCTTCCATACTGGTTACGCCGCTGATCGGCGCTTTGACCGTGGTATAGCCTAAATCAAGCTGGGCTTTGTCCACCTGAGCCTTGGCCAGCTGGGTTGACGCCCGCAATGAATCCAGATTGGCAAGCGCATCATCACGCGATTTTTCACTGACAACGCGTTGTTCAAAAAGCTTGGAAATACGCGCCCACTGGGTTTCGGCCGCTTTCAGCTGCGCCTTGTTCTGTGCCAGAGAGGCTTTGGCCTGTTCCAGCGCCACTTTGAAAGGCTCGGGATCGATCTCAAACAAAACGTCGCCTTCTTTAACGGTTGAGCCTTCGACGTAGTTGCGTTTCAGCAAAATACCGCCGACGCGGGCCCGAACCTCGGTTTCCTTGGAGCCCTGTGCACGGGCGGCATATTCAAAAGTCAGGGGAATGTCTTTCGGTTCGACCCTGACGGCGGATACCGTCGGTATCTGCTGTGCAGCCGAAGAAGCTGAATTTTCATCATTGCAGGATGTTAATGCCAAAAATGCGGCGGCAGCTGCCAACAATTTGTTTTTGAATAACATTTATTTCACCTTGTCATTTAAATTAATCTTGGCTTGAAATTACTATAAATTGCTCAAAAAATACAATAATCTTTTGATATTTTACAGAGTTGTGGATATTTCAGAATGTTTGCAACTACTACTTATTTTTTAATGACATTGAAAAGCCAAACATCATTACTACCTTTAGCCATGCGATTAATTACAGCAAAAATTAAACATTTTTAAGGAGAAATCAAGATGACTGAAGGCGTACGTTTTCCAACCATGGCATTCATCACCGGAGGAGCCGGACAAGCAGACGACGGCATTCCGCCGCAGCCGTTTGAAACTTTCTGCTATGATTCCGCCCTGCTGGAAGCAAGAATCGAAAATTTTAACGTTGTTCCTTACACTTCCGTTCTGCCGAAAGAGATGTACGGCAATATTGTTCCGATTAACGACGACATTGTCAAACAGTTCAAACACGGCGCGGTTCTGGAAGTTATTATGGCCGGACACGGCGCCAGCCGCGACCAGCACAAAGCCATTGCCACCGGCCTGGGCGTCTGCTGGGGCAAAGACAAAAACGGCGAACTCATCGGCGGCTGGGCTGCCGAATATGTTGAATTTTTCGACACCCAGATTGATGACGATATTGCCAGAGGCCATGCCGAAATGTGGCTGACCAAATCGCTGAATCATGAATTGTCAATCCGCGGCGTGGAAAAGCATTCCGAATTCCAGATGTGGCATAACTACGTCAATATCACCCAGCAGTTCGGCTACAGCCTGACCGCTTTGGGATTTCTTAATTTTGAACATGCCGATCCGGCCAAATTTACGCCGGTTCCGCCGCAGAAGCTTTAATTTAACTGCCGGTCCCGACTTTTCCCGGGAGGGAAAAAGCCGGGGCCTTGTTTTTAATATCATCAAATGATAAGGAAGGAAAAAATGGCTGATATCAAAACAACAGCTCCCTCCCCGGCCGCGGAAAAAACCAATCCGAACGGTTTGGGGGTTATGGCGTTGGCAGCGATTGTCGTCAGCTCGATGATCGGCGGCGGTATTTATTCTCTTCCGCAGAACATGGCCGCCGGAGCTTCGGCCGGCGCGGTTCTGCTGGCCTGGATTATTACCGGCATCGGCATTTATTTCATTGCCAACACTTTCAGTATTCTTTCAATGGCCAAGCCGGATTTGACAACCGGCATTTATATGTACAGCCGACAGGGGTTCGGCCCTTATGTCGGTTTTACGATCGGCTGGTCTTACTGGCTGTGCCAGGTTTGCGGAAACGTCGGCTATGCCGTGATTACCATGGACGCGCTGAATTATTTCTTCCCGCCTTATTTTGCCGGCGGAAATAATTTATTGTCAATCATCGGCGGCTCCCTGATTATCTGGGGCTTTAACTTTCTGGTTTTGAAAGGCATCAGGCAGGCGACTATCGTCAACACAATCGGCACTATCGTCAAAATCGTTCCGCTGGTTTTGTTTATATTGATTATGCTTTTTGCTTTTCACTTTTCAAAATTCGATTTTGATTTTTGGGGCGAAGCCATTGCGACCAAAGCCAAGCTCGGCGATTTGAGCACGCAGATTAAATCGACCATGTTGGTGACGTTGTGGGCTTTCATCGGTATCGAGGGTGCCGTTGTCATGTCTAACCGGGCCAAACGAGCCAGTGACGTCGGCAAGGCAACCCTGCTCGGCTTTATCGGCTGTCTGGTCGTATATGTTCTGTTGTCGTTAATTCCCTACGGTTTTATGAGTCAGGAACAACTGGCCGCCGTTCCCAACCCCTCCACCGCCGGAATTCTGGAAAAAGTTGTCGGCCGCTGGGGCGCCTGGCTGATGAATATCGGCCTGTTGGTTTCGGTTCTGACCAGCTGGCTGGCCTGGACAATGGTAACGGCACAAATTCCGCAGGCTGCGGCCGAAAACGGAACCTTTCCAAAAGTTTTCACCAAGGAAAACGAAAACGGTTCTCCCAGCGTTTCGCTGTGGGTTACTTCTTCGGCTATGCAGCTGTTTATTTTGCTGGTCTATTTTTCCAACAATGCCTGGAACACTATGCTGAGCATCACCGGCGTAATGGTTCTGCCCGCTTACTTCGCCTCCTGTGCTTATTTGTGGAAGATTTGCGAAGACGGCGAGTATCCGTCCTCAATCGTCGTCAGACGTTCAACGGCGCTGATAACCAGTATTCTCGGTTCGTTCTATGCCCTGTGGCTGATTTATGCCGCCGGTTTGAACTACCTGCTGATGGCGGTTGTCATCGTTACGCTGGGTATTCCGGTTTATATCTGGGGCAGACGGGAATCCGCCCCGAACCAGAAACCGTTTACGCCCAGAGAATGCGCTTTGGCTCTCGCATTCATCATTTTGTCGCTGTGGGCGATTTATGCCTTCACGCACGGCATTGTCAAAATCTGATCTTTAAAATAAAAAAACAGGCGCCGCCAAGCGCCTGTTTTTTTATTTTCACCTGAGAAAAAGAAATCAATAAGCCCAGTTCCGGCGGCGAAACTGCCGCTGATAGCTGCGAATCATAATTTCCCTTTCCCGTTTTATTGAGCGGCGATGCTGCCACACCGAGAACTTAACCCGCAAACGGCCGACAAAGGTATAATGCCCGTAACCGCGAAGCAATTCAGGAATGTCTTCTTCCTGATAAAGCCGGCAAATTTTGCGAAGCAGAGCCAAACCGCCGGCAGCCGCATTGGCATTCACCCAGGTCAAAGCATCTTCCAGCTTTTCATAGGCAACGTTGAAACCGTAACTAAACAGACATTCCGAACGCTCCAGCGATTTGCGCAGAGGAAGGTAGCCCAGACGGCTGGTTACAAAAACAACCTTCTTTCCCGCAGCCTCCGCATTGAGAATTTCCAATTTGGCATTCCAGTCCGAAGCGTACTGATACATACGGATATTTTGATATTTGATTCCCAGTTTCAGGGCGGTTGCCTGCAACACGAGCGCGTCGTTTTGATTCAAAAGGCGGTTATTGCCGCCCAAGATATAAAACAGAGGCACGCGGATGTTGTTTTCCCGCATACGATACAGCAATCTGGAAGCCATGCCGACCGTGTCGTACATATCATCCATCAAGACCACAATATCTGCGGGGAGAGGAATCTCTTTCGTAACATTCTGCCAACAATCTGACACTTCCTGAGGAAGCGGAAGCTGATTGAAAAACTGCTCAACAGCTTCATAAATTTCTTTTTTCATCTCTTTTAAGTTTTAAATAATACACATAATTTCCATGCAGAGAGAGAGGGCTTGCGCCCTCCCTTTCCTAAAGGCTCCAGCCCAGGTTTTCGCCGTCGTTTTTGAAACAAATATTTTCAACAAAGACTATCGGCCCGTGGGGATCCAGCGGAATACGGTCGGTAATCTGAATTCCGAACGGCGTCTCCTGAAATTCGCCGCCGACGATATCATAATAGCGGCGGTTAGTTTTCTTTCGGCCGTTCTTTTCCCGAACCGTCCAGATAACTTCCCAAAAGGCTTTCTTTTGTTCCGGGATTCCGAAAATGCGGGGAACCACGGTAAAAAGATTTTCTTTACCAAAGCTTTCACGAGCCCGGGCAAAGATATACTTCTTGGAGAGCCGCTCGGCCGGTATCAGCGTCACACCGCGGCCAAAATCTCGAACAACGCGGTAATCGGCCTTGTTTCGGCAGAAAACGCGTTTGAAACCGGAATAATCCTGCGGAATGACATCTTCTTTGTAAAGGGCATAGATCACGGCATCTTTTGCTTTGGTAAAATCGCCGAAAATCTCTTTCGGAATTTCCTTAAACCCTTCCACCCCGGGAATGGCGACATTGGTCGTATCTTCCGGGTGGCGCGGATTGGCATAAATCCATAAAATATACTCTTTACCGCTGATGTAAAAATAAGGAAAGCGGTCAAAATCTTTCCGGCATTTCAAAATTTTGAAATACACAGGCACGCTGCAACCATAGTTCGCCAGCATATCGCTGCGAACTTCTTGTTCACTGAAATTCTTCATTGTTAAAATATTTAACGGTTAATAATTTTTAAGTAATAAAATTTTGAAGTTCAGATTAACATTTCGGAAAAATTTTGTCAATACTTGTTTGCCGCCATCAAAATACGTAAAAACCCCGTCTTTTCAGGCGGGGTTTTGTGAGAGCAACGAACGGGTTTATTCGTCGTTATTGTCGGCACCGGTTTCCGGTTCGCTGACTTCATCGAAGTTATCTTCGGGTTCGGCAACGCTGTCACCCAAAACTTCGCTGCCGGTTTCTTCTTCCAGCTCGTCGTCATCACCGTCATCGGCATCAAGCCAGGTTACGGAAACAACTCGTTCATTTTCGGCCGTGCGGAAGAGGATAACGCCCTGCGTCTTGCGGCCGGCGATACGAATGTCTTTGACCGGCATACGGATTAATTTGCCGCCGTCGGTAACCATCATAATCTGGTTATCGTCCTCAATCGGGAAAGAGCTGACAATTTCCTTGTTGCGGGCAGACATTTCCATATTGGCGATACCCTGACCGCCGCGGCCGGTTACACGATATTCATAAGAAGACGTGCGTTTGCCGTAGCCGGTGGAAGTAACGGAGAGGATAAACTGCTCGCGTTCGGCCATTTCCTTGTATTTTTCCGTGGTGAGAACATTAAGCAGGCCGGTATCTTCCGGGCTGACGCAGCTGTCATCGCCGCGTTCGGCGGAAATACGCTTAATTGCAGAGGCAATGCGGGCATATTCATCACGTTCTTCCGAGGTGGCGTCGCTGTGAAGCAAGATAGACATGGAGATGACTTCATCGCCTTCCGCCAGCTTGATGCCGCGGACACCGGTTGAATTACGGCCGACAAAGACGCGGACGTCGGTAACCGGGAAGCGGATGCATTTACCGCTGCGGGCTGCCAGCATAATATCATTGTCTTCATGACAGATGCGGACGTTGATCAGTTTGTCGCCTTCATCAAGTTTCATCGCAATTTTACCGTTGCTCTGGACGTTGACAAAGTCCATCAGCGAGTTGCGGCGGACATTGCCCTGTGAGGTGGCAAACATAATCGACATATCTTTGCAGTCATCCTCACACTCCGGCAGTTTCATAACCGTGGTGATGGTTTCGCCTTCATCCAGCGGCAGGAGGTTAATAAAGGGCTTGCCTTTGGAGGTCGGCGAACCGAGCGGCAGCTTGTAAACCTTCATTTTGTAAACCAGTCCTTTGGAGGAGAAGAACAGTACCGGCGTGTGGGTGGAAGCCACAAACAGACGGGTAACGAAATCTTCGTCTTTGGTCGCCATGCCCGACTTGCCTTTGCCGCCGCGTTTCTGCGCTTTATAGGCATTCAGCGGCACGCGTTTGATATAGCCGGCTTCGGTAACGGTAACCACCATTTCTTCACGCTGAATCAGCGATTCAATGTCGGTATCATACTCAATGTCTTCAATTTTGGTGCGGCGCGGCGTGCCATATTCATCGCGAATAGCAACAAATTCGTCACGCATAATGCCGTAAAGTTTTTCACGGCTGGCCAAAATCGACAGGCATTCTTTGATTTCTTCGCTGATAGTGATTAATTCCTCATGGATTTTGTCGCGCTCCAAACCGGTCAGGCGCTGCAATTTCAAATCAAGAATAGCTTTGGCCTGAGCTTCAGAAAGGCGGTAAGTTCCGTTTTCAACCTTACGGTCGGGTTCATCAATCAGCTTAACCAGCGTTTCAACCTCTCCCGCCGGCCATGCTTTGCGCAGCAAGGCGTCCTTGGCTTCCTGCGGATTGGGCGCATTGCGGATTAATTCAATGACCGGGTCGATGTTTTCAACGGCAATGGCCAAGCCGACCAAGACATGCGCACGGTCGCGGGCTTTGTTAAGCTCAAAAATCGTGCGGCGGCGGATAATTTCTTCGCGGAATTCGACAAAGGCCTGAATGATGTCTTTCAAATTCATCATCATCGGGCGGCCGTTGTTAATCGCCAGCATATTCATACCGAAGCTGGTTTGCAGCGGCGTGAATTTGTAGAGCTGGTTCAAGACAACATCGGCCTGGAAATCGCGTTTGATTTCGATAACCACGCGGACACCCTGACGGTCGGATTCATCGCGGATTTCGGAAATTCCCTCGATTTTCTTTTCTTTAACCAGTTCGGCAATGCGGGTAATCAGCGCCGCCTTGTTTACCTGATAGGGAATTTCATGAACGATAATCGCTTCGCGGTCTTTATATAACTCCTCAATAGTAGCCTTGGCGCGCATCATCACCGAGCCGCGGCCGGTGTAATAAGCGGACTTGGCTCCGCCGTAACCCAGAATCAGACCTCCGGTCGGAAAATCAGGGCCGGGAACAATATTAATCAAATCATCGATGCTGATTTCCGGATTATCAATATAAGCGCAGCAGGCATCCAAAACTTCGCCGAGGTTATGCGGCGGAATGTTTGTGGCCATACCGACGGCGATACCGTTGGCGCCGTTAACCAGCAGGTTCGGATAAGATGCCGGCAAAACGGTCGGTTCCTGCAGGGTTTCATCATAGTTGGGCATAAAATCGACGGTATCTTTATCAATATCGTCAATCAGCGAATGGGCAACCTTGGCCAGGCGGGCTTCGGTATAACGCATGGCGGCGGCAGAGTCACCGTCCATGGAACCGAAGTTGCCCTGTCCGTCCACCAGCGGCACCCGCATGGAGAACGGCTGAGCCATACGAACCATTGCCTCATAAACCGAGATGTCGCCGTGCGGGTGATATTTACCGAGAACATCACCGACGATGCGGGCGGATTTACGGAACGGGCGGTTATAGTCATAACCGTTTTCAAACATGGAATAAATAATGCGGCGGTGCACCGGTTTCAGTCCGTCGCGGACATCCGGCAGCGCGCGGGAAACAATTACGCTCATTGCGTAATCAAGGTAAGAACGGCGCATTTCCTCCGAAATATCAACCGGGGCAATGTCTTCGTTCGAACCGACTACAGGCATATTTTCTTCAGTCACTTTAATTACCTTTCTTTTTTAAACTGTCCCGATGATAGCAGAAGCGAAGATTTAATTCTAACGAATTCGTGAACTTATAAACACCATTCCCCTCTGTATGGGCAAAAAAAGGGCCTTATTTTCGATTTGGCAAAATTTCCGCCGGCAAAAGGTTAACGTGAATTGTTTCAAAACGCAAAAAAAAGCCTTTTTTTGATGACTACGGACGGGCATTATTGACTTATTAACCTTTTGCCTGTAAAAATGGCTTTAAGAGCTAAACACTCTGCTACAAGAATTTACTAAATTCCATCTTAGGTGGGAGTCTGTCCGAATATACTGAATAGGCAGGCAGTTTCTTGTAGGCTGTGTTTAGCTCCCACACTTTTTTAATATAAACAAAATCTACAAGGATAAAAATCATGTCTGCATATAGCTATTGTTCAAAATCCCAATATCCGCAACGCGCAGCCAAACGGATGATCGGATTTCAGATTTTTTGCTATCGTCACAAATATAAACTCAGCACCGAAGTTTTTTGCAAAAGATGCGGCATCTCGCCGAAAGAGCTGGAAAAGGTGGAACTCGGTTTGCCTTCTCCGGGGGCGCCGCGCTGGCATTCCATACGCAAAATTTTAGAAAGCAACAATTTGCAGCTTTATATCGAGCTTCGGTCCAAAGAGGCATAGCCCCAAAAAAAGAGGTTCCGCCGGAACCTCTTTTTTCAAATATAAACCTTTAGAACGGGATATCGTCATCCAGATCGGCAGCCGGTGCCGCAGCGGGAGAGCTGTCCCAACCGGCATTGGAGGCCGAACCGGAGAAGACATCATTGCCGCCGGCGGGAACACCGTCACCGCGGCCGTCAAGCAGAACCATATTGCCGGAGAAGTTTTGCAGAACAATCTCGGTGGTGTATCTTTCCTGACCGTTATTATCTTCCCATTTGCGGGTTTGCAGCTGGCCTTCCAGATAAACTTTGGAGCCCTTGCGCAGGTATTTTTCGGCAACATCAGCTAACTGCGGGTTGAAAATGACAACGCGGTGCCATTCCGTTCTTTCCTTGCGTTCACCGGAGAGCTTGTCTTTCCAGCTGTCCGAAGTGGCAATGTTCAGGTTGACAACCTTGGTGCCGCTGGCGGTGTTTGCAACTTTCGGGTCTGCTCCCAAATTACCGACTAAAATTACTTTATTAATACTTCCAACCATTGTGATGTACCTATTCTTAAAATTAAAACTGCGGGAATTATATATTGATTTCTTTCAGATGAAAACCGAAATCAATAGACCTGTGTATATTCCCCGTTACGGATTTGATAAATGCCGTAACTGATTGAATTGCTGGGGTCGCCGTTGTTAAACATCATCTCGCCCCAGCCGGTGTCGAACTTGTTTTCGGCCAGTGCGCGCGCCAATTTGTCATATTTGAACGAATCGGCTTTGCGTACCAGCTCCTGCCAGAGCTGAACCGCCGAATAGCCGTAAACCGAAAGCCCTTCCGGTTCCACGCCGAGCAGGCGCAGCTTTACCAGCGTTTCGGCAAAGTCGGGACTGTCTTTCAGAGTGGGCAGCGAGAGGACAAAGGTTCCTTCGGCCCTTTTGCCGAGGGCATCGCGAAAATCTTTCTGCGCCTGATATTTGTTGACAAAGATGATAAAGTCTTCCCGCTCGGATTTCAGGCTTTTGGCCATACGCGCCACACGTTTGGACTTGCCCATGATATAGGCAATTTTATTGCCGTCGCGGATAACGTCTTCGGCGATGCGGTCATAATCGTCATCATAGTTTTGAAAGTTGTATGACTGGAAAGCGGCCGTTTTTCCCGCATCGGCAAAAAGTTTCTGAACTGCGGCGGCAACCTCGACAACGTCTTTGTCATTCCGGTCATAAATCAACGCCACTTTACGGTCGGGAAAATGGTCCTGATAGAATTTGAAATAATCGCCGGCCTGACGCGTTTTATAGCCGACCATTTTAACCAGTCCCTTATAATTTCCGTTTTGAATACTGGTGCTGACAGAGGTGGGAATAATCTGCAAAATTCCGGCTTTGGCATAAATGCCGGCAATTTTCTGCAAGGCATTGGAACAGTACGGACCAATCACCAGCGACATTTTATCGCGTTCGGAGACGTTGACCGCCATCATCTGCGCCGTGGATACGGCAATACGGTCATCGCACTGGTCATCGACCATGATTAAGTTGATTTTCTCTCCTTTTAAACCGCCCTGGGAATTAATTTCATCCACGGCCGTGCGCACCCCGGAGACAAGTTCTTCTCCGACTTTCTGATATTCTCCCGCCAGGGGGGCAATAACCCCGATATTTAAGGCTGAACGAGCATTCGGTGCGAACAGAAAGCTAAAAAAAAGAGCTATTTTCAGACTGTTTTTAAGCATACAATTCGCTGGTTGTTAATGTTTATGATGCGGATAATAGTATAAGCCCCTCTAAAATGCAAGTTTTTTATCGGTTCTGCTTTCTCCGCGCCGCGGAGGCAATTGTTTTTTATTGCCTTTTCTTTTGCAAATCACTATATTGTCGGGCAGGAGATTTGATTGAATGAACGATTACATTGAGATTAAAGGCGCGCGCGAGCACAACCTTAAAAATATTGACATATCCATTCCCAAAAACAAGCTGACGGTGGTGACCGGACTGTCCGGCTCGGGCAAATCGTCTTTGGCGTTTGACACAATTTATGCCGAAGGGCAGCGCCGTTATGTGGAAAGCCTGTCGGCTTATGCCCGCCAGTTTCTGGAGCTGATGAAAAAGCCTGACGTCGACTCGATTGAAGGCTTGTCGCCGGCTATCTCAATCGAACAGAAAACAACCTCGCACAACCCGCGTTCAACCGTGGGAACGGTGACCGAAATTTATGACTACATGCGGCTGCTGTGGGCCAGAGCGGGAACGCCCTATTCTCCGGCAACCGGCCTGCCGATTGAATCGCAGACGGTTTCGCAGATGGTTGACAAGATTGAAGAATTTCCCATCGGTACCAAGCTTTTGCTGCTGGCTCCGATTGCCCGCGGCAAAAAAGGCGAATTCAAAAAAGAATTCGACGCCTTGCAGCGGCAGGGATACCAGCGTCTGAAAATCGACGGGGAAATGTATACCATTGAAGAAGTTCCGTCTCTGAACAAAAATCTGAAGCACGACATTGAAGTCGTGATTGACCGTCTGGTTATCAAAGAGGGCATGAGCGAGCGTCTGGCCCAATCATTGGAAACCGGTCTAAAACTCAGCGACGGCATCGTTTATGTCGAAAAAGCCGACAGCGGCGAGCGGACGGTTTTCTCCTCCAAATTCGCCTGTCCGGTTTCCGGCTTTACGATTGAGGAAATTGAACCGCGGCTGTTTTCTTTCAATAACCCGTTCGGAGCTTGTCCGCACTGTGACGGTATCGGCGCCAAGCTGTATATGGATCCGGAACTGATTATCCCCAACCCCAACCTCAGCCTGAATAAAGGCGCCATTGCTCCGTGGGACGGCTTTCGCTCGTCATTCCACAATCAGGCGATTACCTCCCTGTGCGATTTTCTGAACATTTCTCCGGCAACGCCGTGGAAAGACCTGCCGGAAAAAGCCAAGGAAATCATTTTATACGGTTCCGGCAATGTCTGCGTGCCGATGTATTACAGTTCTTTTGTTTCGGACAAGCCTTTTGAGGGCGTTATTCCGAATATGGAACGGCGTTTTCTGGAAACGGATTCATCCTGGGTGCGCGAAGAATTTTCCAAATATCAGTCTGCCGCCCCCTGCGAATTCTGCCACGGGAAACGCCTGAAACCCGAAGCATTGGCAGTTAAAATCTGCGGGCTGGACATTATGGACGCTTCGGACATGTCGATAAAAAAGGCCAGAGAATGGTTTATGGGCGTGGAAGAACAACTGACGCCGAAGAAGGCGGAAATCGCCCATAAAATTCTCAAAGAGATTATCGACCGCCTCACCTTTTTAAACAATGTGGGGCTGGATTATCTGACCCTGTCCCGCCAGTCGGGCACGCTTTCCGGCGGCGAAGCCCAGCGCATTCGTCTGGCCTCGCAAATCGGTTCGGGACTGACCGGGGTCATGTATGTTCTGGACGAGCCCTCCATCGGTTTGCACCAGCGTGACAACGACCGGCTGCTGGAAACGCTGACCCGGCTGCGGGACATCGGCAATACGGTTATTGTGGTTGAACACGACGAAGACGCCATCCGTTCCGCCGATTATCTGGTTGACATGGGGCCCGGCGCCGGCGAGCAAGGCGGTTTTGTTACGGCCAAGGGTACGGTGGAAGAAGTTTTGCATAATCCGAACAGTCTGACGGCCCAATATCTGAACGGTACCCGGCAGATTGAAGTTCCGGCCAAGCGCCGCAAAGGCAACGGCAAATTTGTCGGCGTCAAAGGCGCCCGCACCAATAATCTGAAAAACGTTGAGCTGAAAATTCCGCTGGGAACATTCACCTGCGTGACCGGCGTCTCCGGCGGAGGCAAGTCTTCGCTGATTTTGGAAACCCTGTTCAAAGGGCTGAACAAAGAACTTAACGGCTCCCGTGAGCAGACCGGCGTTTATGACAAGATTATCGGTTTGGAGAACATCGACAAGATTATTGATATCGACCAATCGCCGATCGGACGGACGCCGCGCTCCAATCCGGCTACCTATACCGGTTTGTTCACCTATATCCGCGACTGGTTTGCCGGGCTGCCGGAGGCCAAGGCCCGCGGCTATTCGGCCGGGCGTTTTTCGTTTAACGTTGCCGGCGGCCGCTGCGAAGCCTGCAAAGGAGACGGCGTTACCAAAATCGAAATGCACTTTCTGCCCGACGTTTATGTTGAATGCGACGTCTGCAAAGGCAAACGCTTTAACCGCGAAACACTGGAAGTCAAATATAAGGACAAGTCAATCGCCGACGTGCTGGATATGACGGTTGACGAAGCGCATAAGTTCTTCGATGCCATTCCGTCCATCCGCAACCGTTTGGAACTGCTGCAAAAAGTGGGACTGGGTTATATTCATCTCGGTCAGCAGGCGACAACCCTTTCCGGCGGTGAAGCTCAGCGCATCAAGCTCTCCAAGGAACTGTCACGGCGGGCGACCGGCAAAACGCTGTACATTCTTGACGAACCGACCACCGGTTTGCATTTCGAGGACATCAACCGCCTGCTGAAAGTGCTGCATACACTGGTGGAACAGGGCAACTCGGTGGTGGTCATCGAGCATAATCTGGACGTGATCAAAACCGCGGATTATATTATCGACATCGGTCCGGAAGGCGGTGACGGCGGCGGACGGATTATAGCCCAGGGCACGCCGGAACAGGTGGCCAAAGTTAAGGAAAGCTATACGGCCAAATATCTGAAACAAAAATTAGCATAAAGAAATCCCCTCGCAACGAGGGGATTTCTTTTAATATTTTATCATCGGAAGAGCCGCAACCGTACTTATGGATTTGTAATATCCCCAATAATTTCCGGTATTGCTGCCGACAAACCAGCTTATGGTGCTCCCGGTACGATTTGAAGTCCAATATGTCTGGCTGCACAGACTTGTATAATAAGCAACCTTGGTATTGCCAATTCTGCGGCGGGCAACATAATCAGCCAGAATGTTTTTAGGGTCAAAAATCAAGTACATTTGATTTAAACTCGGCAAAAACCATTTTCCCTTGGCAAACCAGGCAGCCGGCACGGAAACATTATCGGGAGAATAATTTTTCACATAATCGACAGCCGGCAGTTCTATACCGTTGCTCTCGGCAAATTCAATCAGCTTTTTTGTATTTTCATAACCGTCCGGATCACATTTGTCCCCTCCCTGATAGCTATAAGGCAAACACTTTGCCAAGGCCGGTATATCGGCATAACGGAAATATTCTTCAGCAATATCACCATACCCCTTCCCTTGACTATCTAAATTTTTCCATGCCGCATATTCTTTCGTACCAAACCAGGCTGTTTGATTTCTTTTTAGAGCGACTGCCAAACGCTGTTCGGCATCGACAACAATACCTATCGGTTTTTTTCCTGAAAGAATTTGCGTGCTGACTGTTCCGTCGGAATACAAATAAGGAGCACTTGAAAATTTATTAAGATTGTTGTTGATATAGTCCTCATCATCACAGGTAAAAACATAATTCGGATCATTGTAATCTTTGCACTGTTCATATTTTCCGCCGCAGGAATTGCCGGTTAAGACTTTGTCGCCGGTGCAGTTGGAGCTGTCATATTGGAACTTGGGATCGCAGACTTCTTTGCATTCGGAGAATTTCTTAAGGCTTCCGGAATAGCAGACCTCGGCGCCGGCGGCTCCCCCGTCGGTACATTCCTTGAAGCCGTCGCAGGCATTGGCGCTGCGTTTGTATTTCATTGTTCCGCACGAATTGCACACCTCCCCCGGCGTATATCCCTGCGCATTCGCTTCCGAGGCCGTATAGCCATATCCCCCGC
>ENA-UONU01000686-UONU01000686.1-human-gut-metagenome-genome-assembly--contig:-CS51-NODE-686-length-32166-cov-5.210177_pt1 | contig 32166 bp, 32 predicted proteins | sample MGYA00242462_ERZ724009 | MGnify/ENA metagenome assembly ERZ724009 | reverse complement strand
GCAGAGCCGGTAGGTATGGAACGTAGGGGCAAATCCGGCCGGATAAGCAATCACCTTTCCGGAATCGTTGTGGAAAGGCTGCGGCAGGATGTAGAGCCCCTTTTGCGGTCCCCGTTGTATCTGCGGGCTGCCCAGATTGATGCGGATCGTACCGCAAAGCCGCGTAGCCTGGTGTTTTCCGTAACAAAAGGAACAGCTGGTTTGACAGCCGGTTACCGGATTCCATGAAAAATCACACCAGCCAATTCTGCTTAAATTCATCATGGCGTATTCTCCTTTCCCAGTTGTTCTTCGATACAAATATCCCATTTTCGTGGTTTTCTCATTCTTATCATTGGTAAATCACCTTCCTTCTCATAGTCATGCAATATTCTGTTCGCCCCACCGGATACGGAAGCGGCCTTTTTCATCCTCTTCCCGGTGCATGAGCATGGAGAGCAGATCGTAATCTATGCCGAACTGCTCATAAATAGCGTTCAGATCCGTGTCTTTTCCTTTCATAAACAGGTTGATTTTTTCCTTTGCCAGTACCATTTGCATCAGATTGGATTCGATGCTCCCGCCATAGGTCACAAAATAGATGTCCTTCCATTCCATTGAGGTGTACCGCACGAACCGCATATAGAACTGGCTCATACGGGAATTGTTGTAGTGCAGCTCCGGGATGATTACTTTATTGACATACTCGAAATTGACACTGCTTGGAAGGCTCTGCTGGGTACAAAGCAGGATGCCGTTACCGCTTTCTAGCAGGGTCTGGCGAAGCGCCCGGCGCTTGGCAAAGGTCGTTGTTTCACCGGTCACAATAAACAGCGGCCGGTCGGGAAATACGGTCTCCAACGCCCTTTGATAAGCTGTAATGACCGCTTTGTGCCGGACACCGATGGCTATGATGTCATCTTTCCATTCCCGGACCATATCCATTACCTTTTGCAGCTTGGCCGGCAGTCCGCCCACATACTCGCTGACTGTATTGGGAGCCGCGCTGATTCGTAATAGCAGGACAATCTGCTGAATCAGCTGCATCATGGCGTCCTTTTTGTAATTACCGGTTGACTGGAAGTAGTTCCAGCGCATCGCGTAAAATTCTTCCATGGCCTGTTGGTAGACGGCGCGTTCTGTCTCAGTAAAGGGAACCACCACTTGATGGAACCGGCGGATCTCTCTGCCGGTGATCTCCTCAAACGTGCGGGTAATCACTGTTTTTCCCAGAATCTCACTGAGCGTGGCAGCATTGTAAATATCCTGCGTCCATTCCTCTGCGCCAAAGACCGTGATTTTCTCCGGAAGATGCGAGGCCGAAAACAGGGAGTAGCCCTTTTTATAAGCCGGAATCGGGCATCCGAAGTAAGGATTCTCTTCGGCGTGGAGCGTATGGCTTCTGCTATTGCGGCGGTAAATCTCCGGGCACCAGGAAAGCATATTGACGGAGTTGTTGTACAAAAGCTCCAGCTGCGGGGCAAACTCAACGATATTGTTCCTCGTACTGGTTCCCGTCGTCAGCAGCTTGCAGCGGCACTTCCGGAAACAATCCAGACATGCCTTTGTGGTTAACCCGTTTGTGTTGCTGATTTCATCACTCTCGTCAAAAATAAGCTGTATTTTCTGATTGTGCAGCCGTATCCACCGTTTAATCTGTTTTTGATATTTCCGCAGGGCGTTGAGGGTAATAAGGACTATATCCCCGGCGCGGATGCGCTCGAAATCCTTCAGCCGCTCCACAAAAACATAGGGCAGACTGTAATTGGTCAGTACCACATTCCAGTTGTTGCGAATGGAGATGGCCGAGGATACCATCCATGTATGATGGATATGCTCCCGCTCCATGCGATACCGGGCAACCGCGATGCCGGCCAGCGTTTTACCGCTTCCTTGTTCCCATTGGAGCAGGCCGTATTTCTTTTGCAGCATCAGATTGATGTCGTGTTTCTGCAGATCGTTTAAGCGGATCTCTGATTTTAGTTCAGAATCCCATAGGGAAAACTGATTCAGCCATAGGGCGATATCCGGGTCTTCCTCCATATCCGCAAATTGCTGGTTCTGGATGGTGTACTCTCTCTGTTTCCGGCGGATCAGCCGGCTATAACCGGGCAAACCGCCATCCCCATCCGTGGAAGCCACCTGATAGATAGGAACTGGTGTTTTCATACTGGCCGACATCTGGCGCCTTGCCGCGGCGCTGTATCCTTTGTAGACGAAATCATAACGTCTTTTCACCAGCGAGATTTTATCTTCCGGGGGCTTGGCATTTTGTTTTTTCAGAGTCTTTTTCAGATAGGCTAAGACCTTTCCTTCTGTCAGCCGGATGCGGCACCATTCCTCGTACTCCATGTTCTCCGGTCGTTTCTCCGTATAGAATCGCTGTAAGTAAGCATAGCAGCGAGGATAATCTCCGGACAGCCTGGGGTGTATTTTAATGTGATAGAGCATTTTCTCCGTCTGATACGGGAAGTGTTGGGATACCATCTTATTTTTAGCCATTTCCAGAAGAAATCGGGTCCGGTTATTGGCCAGCCGGCGTTTGGCATCAGAAATCCGTTCATAAAAGTTATTGGGTAATGTTCTGGTACAAGTTGTCTCATAGGGCAGCGCAACCTTGCTGTCCTCACTTTTCTTTTGCCAGAACTGTACCTTGGTTGGAAAAGAAGTAATTCCAACAGCCTTGAATATGTTTTCCGGCAGAGCCGCTTGTCCGAGAAAGCTGAATCGGCTCTCCATTTCTGCGATCATCCCATTGTCGCTAAAGGAGTCGGCAAGGAAAGAAAGGGGCGTCACGATTGCCATAATCCCATAGGGCTTCAACAGTTCGTGAGCCTTGATGCAGTAGTAAAGCTGCGACGCTATTTCATTGCCATCCTCCAGATGCCAGTTCAAATGAAAAGGGGGATTGCCGACGATATAATCAAAAAGGATACCCGGCTCATAGAGCCGGACATCCTCGTTTACAATATTGGCAGCCGGATATAAATACCGGGCCACCGTGTATGCCTTGCTGTCAATCTCGCAGCCGTACAGACTGGATTCAGATGAAAAGAAATTGAAAAAGTTCCCCGCGCCGCAGGTCAGGTCCGCAACCAAATCCTCTTTTTGAGGGGATAAGGTATCTGCGATAAACCGGCAGATTGCCGGGGGAGTAAAAAACTGGCCGTTTTCAACCTCCTTTTTGCCTTTACTGTATTCGGAATAGCTGTCGTACTCAGACCGCTTGAGTCCGTGCAGACCGCCGGAGCCGGTGTAGCCATTGTAAACATGTTCCTTTGTGATGCCGTACTCGGCAGCACGCCCGCTATTGATTAGGTACAGGATTTTCTCATTAAGTTCCTGCCGCCTCTCCTGCGGGATTTTTTCGTCTATTGGTGTGTACTTCATTTGATGCCTGCCTCCTTATGTTCATATAGGGTGTCCTCGCTTTCATTGTCCATAAAATTTTGTGAGTATCTCGCGCGTACTGCTTTCGTTCAATTCCTTCCAATGCTCTGCGACAAAATCAGCCAGAGCGCCCAGCGGCGTAGGGCCGTCGTCATCCAGATAGCACTGATGGACCAGAAACGTGAATTGCAGCAGCTCACGGATTCCGTACCTGCCATATAAGTCGTTATAGATGCCGGTATGAAAGATATAGGCCTCGGAGCCATATTTAAACGAATATGATTCTCCATGGAACCACACGGACACCTTAAAATCATTCTCGCACATAGGCTGTTTCCTCCTGCGTATCATAAATTTTGGCATAGGGAATGTCCTGACCGATAAAGTAGACGCCGTTCTCGGTCGCTACGGTTGCTACGATTGGAAAGGGGAGTTCGGCAGCTACCAGTTTCAGCGCAAACTGGGCGGTAATGCTTTGCCATGTCAGTTTGTCACCGCTATGCTCCTTTTTGTCCTGTTCATCCGCGCCGCCAATCTGGAACAGGCGCTCCATTTCATTGGGAGCTATGGGGCCGGTTTTAACGTCCCAATACTCCGCGTCCTGGATAGGCTGCGAATCAACCGGACGGCCGAGCAGAAATCCTAAACGAAAATCCATCAGTGTTTTGATGCTGCTCCATCCGAGAAACAGCGTATTGCTCATGGTCCATAAATCTGTCTTTATAGCCATAGATCGTTCCTCCTTAAAATAGGGAGGCTCAGCCGAAGTCCTTTCGGCTGAGCCCTGATTCTTCCTTTAAGCGCACATGGACAGTTCGGAAGGCAGCGGGGCCTTCATGGGAACCGGTGAAAGGGAGACTTTGTAAACCGAGTTCATGGTTTCAAAATAGGCCATGTCCTCGGTTTCGTTCCAAATCTCCACTACCCTCGAAGTGTAGATACAATCGCCGCCCTTTACGATGACAGCGCGCTTTCCAATCTGAAGTGGAAAAAGGATTTTCCCGCTGATACATACCAGTTTTTTCATTCGTTATTTCCCTCCATTCCTTTTAAGATCAGCCCTGTATGATACTGACGATTGCCGGGTAGGCATTTTCAAGCAGACGGTTAATCTGCTGGAAAGTGAGATGTTCTGCTTTGGCAATATCGTGCATACGGTCGCCTCTGACTTTCATACGAATAACCCGCATTTCCAGCGGTGGGAGAGAAGCGGCAAGCGTATGGAGCAACAGGTCTGTTTCCAACTCCACCATCAGCTCATTAGGGGCGGGGATGATGTCCGCCCATGACAACTCTCCTTCAGAACAAACCATCTCGTCAAAGCTGACAGTCGGCGCATTCCGTTTAGCCCGGGAAAGATACCGGTAATAGTTTGACAGCGCGCTCCGCATCCGTTTCCATGCCAGCGTTGAAAAACGCTGCTTGTGAGAGTGGGAGGTATCGCAATACTCCTGGACCGCTCTCAGGTAGCCAAAGATGACAACATCATAAAAGCTGGCTTCACTCAGACTGTTTTTATTGAGGAAAGCATAAACCAGGTTATGGTTTTCCTCGGCAAATTTTTGCTGTTTTCTTGTTAATGGCCGTATATCCATTTGAGTTCCTCCTTGAAAATAAAAAAAGGATACCGCTGCCCGAAGGCAAACGGTATCCCTTGATACATGAAGACTGTATATCTGGCAGATACAGTCAGGTTTCTTTACATGGGCAGCGCATCCCGGTCTCCGTCGATCACATCGTTGCTGGAGATTTCAAAATGTGTGCCGTTTTCACTGGTGGTATAGTCGGAGCCATCGTCAAAGAGCATATCCGGATCGGCATTGCTCAGTGTCTCTGCGCGCTCTTTGAGCATTTCCTTAATCTGAACCCGGAAATCAGTCGCATAGGCCTTGACCTGCGCAAGCTGTTCGCCGGTGAAGTCATACAGTTTCTTGAATGTAGCGACACTGTAAAGGTTGCTGCCGTTTTCTACCCGTTTCAGTCCGATCTGTACGACACTGGCGTAAGTCGGACGCCGGCGGGTTACGAAAGAAGCGTTGATAAAATCAGAATAAGGCTTCAGGCTCGTGGGCGGAAGGGCAAGCAGAATCGGCATATACTCTCCGTCACGGAGAATATACAGGTGGCGCATATTCTTGCACGCCTTGCCTTTGCTGGCATTTCCCTTGCTGTCGGTGCCGGTGCCATATTTGTTCAGCTCGCACATGGCGCAGGCGCCTCCGGGCGTTCCGCATCCGGTAATGCCGTCAACAGACGAGCAAAGCGGTGATACGGTGTCATCGTATTCTGCGCCTTCCGGCCAGTATGCGTTTGCCTGGTGATTGTAAATGATCACGCCTTCAATGGTCTTGGCATAGTCGGGATTTTCGGGATCGTCACCAGGGATTTCAAACTGAAGTGAGCCGCCGCCGGGAATTTTGACGCGCTGAAAACTCAGCTGCAGGCCGGCAAAATCATCGGCAAGATCTTCATTGCTGAAATCACTCTCTACCATTTCGGGCAGAGTAAAGTTCTTGGTTTCCATTAACGTATTTTCGGTATTGTATGTCATAATTCATTCTCCTTATCTGATCGTCAGCATTACGCTGCAATTTCATTGATTCGTTCCCATTGCCTGCGGGGCATGGTGAGCATCCGGTAGCTGATTTCTTCCAGCCCGGTGGCCCGTTCATAGCTTTCACTGTCGTGGCTTTGTCTGGTGACCGCATTGGCAAGACCAAAAAGGGTCATATCTTCCTGCTCCAGAAGATGCTGCAGAACACCGTGCTGCTCGGAATCCGTAATACCAAATTCATTTCCGGCATGATTTACAACTACGGGAATATCATGGGTATTGATTCTGGCGTCGATGGCTTCCCGCAGCCTTGCGACTGTCTGCTCAAATACGGTTTCGTCCACTGTATCGCGGATTGCCCGGCGGATCTTTTCCAGAAAAGCATTGTCCTCAGAAGTCAGAAATGCTTCCGGTCTGAGCTGGAAGTTCTCTTCCGCCCGGTAAACAGGGCCGGAATGGGTTCGCTTGACAGCGCCCGTGTCGGCAATCATACCGCAGTTGTTTTCCGGACAATAAAGTAACGGAGATACGGTAAAGGTGCCGAGGCCGGTTTCGCTGTTGCGGATCATTAACCCTGCCTGTATGGTTCGTCCGGGGAGGACTTCTCTTTGAAGATGCGGGATGATCGCTTTCATGTACAGATGGTCTTCTGTAATCTGATTGCTGACAAACTGCACATCCGGTATTGTTCCAATCTCCGGGATCACCGCGCAGGTTACTTCGTGATGGTCCAGGCGCAGATACCGGTTGCTTAAAAATGCACGAATCTTGCCCTCCATCACACGGAGCATACGCTGTTCCGGGTTTTTGTTAAACCATGTGTTCACATTCTGCGTAAGAAGATCCGGACTTTCCGCGAGCATCCGGTTATAGTATTTAATCGGAATACCCAGGCGGGCGCTGATCTGGCGGTGGGCGTTCTCGCTGATTTCCAGCGGCTCCAGCCGGTCAGTCTGCTGCCCATCCATCACACGCAAAAATAAGTCGGAATCCCATGCGTCCATTTGAAGGCATGGACTGTTCACCACATAGTCTTCCTTAATTTCATTCTGACGCATAATCTCCGCAGCCAGTTCTTCGATGGATAGGCCTGCCTTCATATACCGCTCCTCCTTTCCCTGGATTTGTCCGGCTTATTGGAACATCCGTAGATAATGGCGGGAAGTACCTGAAGTTTGGCGGCGCTGTTACCATGACACCACCATGCCGTCATCCGTGATTTTTGCGGCAAGCCCTTCGCTCTCGAAAACTTTTGCCAGCCTTGTCCAGTAGGTCTTTTCGGGCACATTTTCAAGTGCGGCCTGTTTGACTTCCTGATCGGCCCGCTGAATCGAAATCTCACCGTTCTCTTTGATGGTAAGACTGTTATGACCGCGGGAATTGAGGTCGGCAATTAAGTTTTCCAATACTGTCCGGCCTTGATTTTCATACCATATCCGGGGATCAACCGGCACTTTGCTTTGAGGACTGGCCTTTGGCGTCTCAGGCTGACCCTGCATATGTGACAGCGGCACAATCTTCAGCAAAGCGCAGTCAATATCGGCCTGCTGGCTGAAGGTGACGTCGGCATAATTAAAATCCGGTATTCCATACACCTGAATACGCCCGGTTCCGCCTTCTGATACAATGCGCTCAGGAAATTCCTCGCGCCATTCCCATGTGGCATCCGGGTAAGTGGATTTCAAGTAAGAGGAAATACGGAAATTCACATGGCGCAAAAGCACGGCGCTGACCGGATTGGATGTGTCCGGGGTAATTGGCGTCGGCTCTTTTGCCTGGGCCGCTTCATATCGTTTCCGGATACGTCTGGCTTCCATCTGATAGTGTTTCGCCTGCAGATAGGGAATCAGGTATCTTACCGATACCCAGACGGCCCATGCCGCAAAGACAGCGGCATAAAGCCAAATCTGTATATCCCCGCGTATAAAGGCGGCAATAACCAGTACGGCCACCACAAGCACGGATACACTGTTCCAAAGACTTGGTTTGGTTTTCATTCTGTTCATCCTTTCTGTTCTGAGATTTCTTGTAAAACAAAAAAAGAGGAACTGTCCATGTTTTCTTCCTTTGAAAAACACGATACAGTTCCTCTTTGACGCCGGATGTTATACCGGCAATGGTTCTCTGTCTCCGTCAATTTCCGATGCCTTGGGCGGCGCCGGTGGTTCCGGAGAGGTCTGCTCCGCAGAGCGCGGACGCTCTTTGGAGGCGTGGGCAGGAATAAATCCCCAGTTGTCCAACAGGATCTTCAGCCTCTTATCCGTGGTAATGCCGTCTCGTTTTGTAAATGTCTCAAGCTCCAACGAGCCGGACACCCAAATGAGGCTTCCTTTTTTGACACGGGCTTTGACGATTCTTTTTGCGTCATCGCTCCATGCGCAAATCTGGAAGTACTGCGGTCTGCTGTTTTCCTTGTTCCCGATATTTTCCACAAGGTCAAACCGGACATAGGGATTTCCATTTGCACTGGTCTTCATCTCCAGATCAGCGGTGATGCGGCCAATGACGATTGTTTGTGCCACTTTCGCTCCTTTCTGCCTGATAGGCTGGAATATCTATATAAAAAAGCGCCGGCACACGGATTTCCCATGAAAGGGCAAAACCGTACTGTCGGCACTTTGAATACAAACTTAACAGCATGTGCAATGTGGAACTCTTCTTTGAGTCTTCCACGAAATATCCTTTCGGATGCGCACAGAAAATCAATTACAAGGGTATTGTACCACTATATATTGTGCTTGTCAAGAGTGTATGCGCTATATATAGACATTCCTTTTCTGTATTTATTTTTGGTTTTGTGTGTTCAGATACTCTACAAGTTTATGAACCGTGGTTGAAGGGTTACTGTCACGGCTCATGACGATAATATCGTCACGATACAGCTGCTCTAATCTTTTCTTTGCCCGTTCAATCGCTTCGGACTGATGGGGCAGAAGCAGGTCAAAGACATCCAGATTCTTTTCGTATTTTTCAAGACGGTCTTTATTCTGGAGCAGACGTATCACTTCGCTGGATCCTTTTAAGTATGCGTTATGCTGTATAAAGTGCAGCAGATACCAGTATTCAAAGCAGGGATTGGAAAACGCTATGCCATACCCCAGTTTATCAGCCGCAGCGGCAGCCTCCCGCAGCGCCTCGTTTGAATTATCATCACAGTCAAAGACACACCATATCTCATCGCCGTCTTTTGGGCGGTACTCAGATTGCCCAATCAGCCCACGGGCATGTTTTACAAGATGTTCCGCAGCTTTATGCTTAGAAGGCATAGGAGTAACTTCAACGAGACAATTCCGGGAACGAAAATGCTTAAAGTATTTAATCTCCGTTTCTTCGCCTTCGCAGATAATGTAGATGATAGCCCGCCTTTTTCGCCGCTGGACGCGGTTAGGGTTATATTCTTTTCTCATACCTGCCATGTGCCATCACCTCCGATAAACGGGATTGCTCCAAAACGTCCCTGCAAATATCCTTTACGAATATTCTCTCCCTTGCGCGGGGAAAAAGCGGAAAGCGGATATAACTCAGTTGCGCAGCTTTTTTCATTCTTTTCCGCAAACCATATTTGATCTCTCCGCAAAAAGTTTAAATCCAATAGCAGCGCGTCGTGTGTAGTAAAGAGGAGCTGGGCTTTCTTGGTGTTAATGGCACTGTCCTGAACCATTTCGATCAAGCGGCGGGTAAGCAAAGGGTGCATACTGCGCTCAATCTCATCGACGACCAACAGCGAGCCATTCTCAAGCGCCTGCAGCCATCCGCCTATCCGGGAAAAGAATCGCTGGGTACCCGCAGATTCCTGTTCCATAAGCAACTGAAAATGTTTCACCTTGCCGCTTTCGTCAATCATACGATGAGTGGTTGTGATAACGGATTCATCTTTGTTCCCAACGGGTTTTATTGTCACATCAGAAATGCCCAGATCCGCAAGCAACATTTCTTTTAAAATCCTTGCCTTCTGTTCATCGCTTCTGACAATTTCAGAAACCGTTTCAGACGATGCAGCCGGCTCTTCCATGATACCGGTGAGTTTTTCCAAAAACCATTTATAAGCGTTCTCCGTCTGAGGCAAATTCCAATCATTGGAGGATACAAGATACAGCTTGTTGTCCAGAGTCCGGTTGCTGAGAGTAGTCTGTTCTGCAATGTTATCGCGGAACTCGTAGACACCATTTTCTCTGGAAAAAATCAAGGCTTCACGTCCATTGGGCCAATGATACAGGTATTCGCTGTATATTTTCTTGGAATCAAAAGAGAAACCGTAAGCATAGCGAATCCCGTCATAAATGTAGACTACTTCAAAGGAAGTCGGCTGTTTATTTCCTGCAAAGGGTTCCCATGGCAGCTTTTGTCCTTTGGAAAGCTTGGAAGACGGACCTACGATCATATCTTTCATCGTCATGAGCGCATGAAGTACATTGCTCTTTCCGGCAGCATTTGCACCGTACACGGCAAGGACCGGAAGTAATACTTTTTTCTCATCCGGATGGATCAGGCAGGACGCTAAAGATGTGTCCTTGGAGGCGGCAAAGCTGATGACCGCACTATCCCGGATGGAGCGATGATTTTCGATCGTGAATTGAATAAGCATGGCGAATACCTCCTCTTGCCCATAGTATTAGCTGTTCAGCCTATATTATAGCATTAAAAATACCGCCTGTCAAATTTTAAGTCAAGATTTTGCATAAAAAACGCAAAAACAAGAATTAAAATCTCGTATAAAGGAGGGGGTTCAAGGAGAAACCGCCTCCTCGACATTTTCATACCCTAAAAAGCAGTCGGAGGACATGGCTGCGTCAAAATACTCGCTGCCCAGGGAAATGCGCTGCGTCTGTTTAAAATAGAAGCGGTAACGGTCGCCAATCGTCACCTTCGACTGTTTGGGAAGCAGCAGTGCGGACTCGTTGCCCTCATCATCCATGATCCGGATTTTCCGGAACTTGCGCAGGGGCTTTGGAACAATGCCGACACAGGTTCCCTCGACAATCTCATACTTCTTTTCAGCCAGAACCCGGTACAGGGAGACCGCCTTCAACAAGCTGAACAGGCATACAGCACAGCTTAAAAACAGCATCATCCAGTCTTTTGAGAAAATACACATGGCAATGCCGATCAGCAGGCACAGCAGGCCGGCTAGTGCGGTTAGAAACAGTTTCCGCCTAAGCGTGGGCGGACTGTTATGGATCTTTTCCATCGGTTAGCTCCTTTCAAAAATAATCTGTTTGCGCAGGTACAGGTTGGCGACAGAGGTAATCACCGGACGGCACTGGGGGAGAAAGCGTACAGAATAGGCAATGTTATCGCTGGTGGTGTAATCATCGTGATACAAGACGTCCAATAAGTCTTCATCTGTCGCAAAGGTCAGCACGTTTTGATCGATGCATTTGATGATTTCCGCCGTTGAGAGAACCGCCTGGTTTGCCAGCCGCATAACTTTCTTTTCGCTGTCGCTGCGCTTGTCCTTACTGAAGATTCTTTTCGTCACGGAATACGGAATCCGGGAGAAGAATGTCAGCCGGATAAAGGATAGGACTCTCAAAAAGAGGTTTTCCGAAATCGGGATGACATACAGCTCGGACAGAAGATCGTACAGCGCGTCCGCGCCGGTATTGCCGATACCTTTGGCGATCAGGCCGCGCTGTACCAGCCGCCGTACACATTCTTCCGCACTCCGGGATGATAAAAATCCGGTTTCCTGTACCTTCTTTTCATACAGCAGGTAGATTTCCTCCTCAGTCAGAATCCGCCAGTTTAAGATGGTCCAAAGTGTCATTTCCTGCATATCCAGAATAAACTCCCGGCCGCCGAGGGTTACCAGCGGGCAGCGCATACCGCCCACCGAACCTTTGATATGGAATTTGCCGACTGCGGTATAAAGATTGTTGTTCATCATATGAAACGCTCCTTTTGCTTTTTCTTTTTATTTACGCTTCATTGCGGCTGCTTTTCAACACGGTCGGCAAAGGCCTGTAAAAAGACGGGGTTCTGCTTGAGCCGGGAGGCCGCCCGGGAGATCCATGCGCCAACCAGATTTGGCTTTACGCCATACATATCCGCAATCTCTTTTCCAGTCAATCCTTTGACTTTCCATTCGATGGCTTCGATTCCAAGCTTCACCGTGCCACTGTACTGCGCTTTCAGCGTATGTAACAGCTGCAGGGTATCCATATCTGAGATGAAATCCTCAGTATGATCTTCTGCGAGCAGCTGCTCCATACAGAGCTGTCCGTCCTCTTCATCCGCATAAAGGGGAAGGGTACATTGACGTTTTTGTTTGCTGCACATCAGCCGGCAGTAAGTGCGCAGGCCGTTGGCGACCACCTTGAAAGCATAGGTTTCAAATTTTACGCCCTTTTCTTCCTGAAAGGTAGCCGCTGCCTTACAAAGCCAGATACAGCCCTCTTGATAGAGATCCTCATAACCAAAACCGAAAATTGTTTCATTGACGACGATATACTCCCGGATGGCCTGGTGGACAACAGTAAGGCGCCCGTTTGACAGGCAGGACTCCACGAGTTGTCTCTGTTTCTCATTAAGAGGAATCAAATTCTTTTTCATAGGTCATCGCTCTCCTTGTGTTTTGACATTCCATATTCCGTTCCATCCCTTCATGCCGCCATATGCAGATTTTCATAGACTTGATTGCAGGCGGCGATGAGCAGGTCGCACATATACTCGCTGAACTTGGCGATATGCGCCTGGTCTTCGTTTAGGGCAAATTTACCCTGCATCCACCGATAAGCCTGCCATTTTGTCATGAGGCCGCTTTTCCACATCTGGTCGAAGACTTTATGGGCCTCAATCCTTTTGTGGCGGAGATCCCCATTGGCCAGCGTACCCATCGGCCGTTTTGTTTTTTGATGTGCGCCTACATAGGCGTCGCATTTGGGATACCGGTCGCAGACATACAGATACCCGCCGCTTTTCGCCCGTTCGCCATAAACAACGCTGGAAGGGCGGAGCGTGGCTTTTGCCCCGCAGTAGGGGCAGCGAATTGTAATTTTCTTCAGGATAAACACCTCCAATACAGTTGGATTGCGGATATAACACGCAAAAACGGTTAATACGGTCCGAATGAGGATGAAAATATCTGCCGGATACCGCAGGGCTCGCTGGCGTCTGTTTCCCAAAGCAAGAGTTTGGAATACAGCTGGCAGAATGCCTGGCGGCTCAATATGCCGGCACATTCATCTTTCAGGATTTCTTCATTTGTCAGCTCCTGCAGGCGGCTTATTGGGAAAAGAACCGGTTTCCCGCTTGCATCGGCTGTCAGCAGATAGCCAGAGCAAGTAGGGGCGGAATGGGGACAGTCGCCGCAATCTATGTAAATGGCATTTCGCCAGCTGCCGCTTGTATATTCCATAAACCGGCAGAGCCTTTTGGCTGCTTGTTTTGTGAGCATGGAACACCTCCGTAGGATTTAAGTGATGCTTCGGGGGGATATTCCCGCTTGTCGTCATTATAGTTTTTTCTGCGGAAGATCCCCCTGAAGCGGATTTACAGGGTTTCATAAAAAGCGGAGCACCGCAAAATGCGGTGCCCCGAACCTTACAGGTTAGTTCTTTTCTTTACGGCGCTTTTTCAGATTCGTGGCAAGAAGGAGCGCTCCGGCTCCCAGGGAAGCGCCGGCAACGCTGATCCAGAGCCAGATATTTGAGTTGTCTCCGGTCTGAGGCGCATCCGGTGTTTCCGTTTCTGTCGGCTGATTGACAAAGCCGATGCCGGCCTCGTTTTCCACTTCAACCGTCACACCGTTTTCCCGGATTTCAAAGAAATAGTATTTGTCGTCTTTGATGTAGCCGTCCGGGGCGCTTTCTTCATACAGGAAGTAGCCGCCGCAGGGAAGACCTTCCAGACGGTAAACGCCCTGTTCGGTTTCTTCCATGGTTCCATACAAAGTGTCGATGTCCGGGTCGTAGGTTCCGTTGCCGTTTACATCCTGGTAAATCACAAATACGGCGCCGGACAGCTTGTTTTCGGGGTAATTTTTATCTACCTTCGTGGTCTGCACCGTACCGGTGATAGGCTTGTTCTCAATGTTGCCAAGCTCGATCACCTGTCCGTCCTCGTCAATCTGTACCTCAAAAATCTCATCGGAGAGAACATATCCGTCCACGGTAGAGATTTCTTTGATCTGCCAGATGCCGTAAGGCACATCCGTGAAGCTGAAGCTGCCGTCCTCCGCGGATTCTGCGGTCAGGATCGCGTTTTCTGCGGTAAACTCGGTGCAGTCCGCTTTAAACAGGCCAAAGACTGCTCCGGGCAGAGGTTCGCCGGTTTCGTCCACTTTGATGCCGCTGATGCTGCCGCGAATGATCTGATTTAAAATAGCGTCGCCATCGTTGACAACGATTTCCACAACAGCCGTGTCCTGTCCGCCGTACTCGAACACCACCGGATAGGTTTCATCGGAAATGAGGTAGTGCTCATTCGTAGAGTATTCCTTTACATAATAGGAACCGATGGGGAGGTCCGCGGAGAAGGTCAGCGTACCGTCTGCCTGTACTCCGGCAACTTCAATGAGGCCATCGGCCGGGATCATGCTGCCATCAGCCGCAGTCAGGTCTTCGGCGGCATACAAGGCGAAATAGACGTTGAGGATTTCATCCCCGGTGCCGATTTCAAACAGCTCGTCTTTCTCAAGATCCTTAAAAAGTCTCACCAGTACCTTCTGGCGCTCATTGTAAACAGAGACAGAGGTGCTGGTCACAGATACCTCCTGGCCCGCATAGGTAAGCTCCACCGGGATCGGTTCCTCATTGATGACCATTCCATGAGGCGCTTTGGTTTCCACGATCTCAAATTTTCCAAGATATAATTCCTTGCTGGTAGCAGTACCGTCCGGGCCAGTGGTCAGAGTATCCACAACCTCGCCGGCGCTGTAACGGAGTGTGCCATCGGGCGTATAAACATCCTCGGCGGCGCGGATTTCAAATTCAGCGCCCTCCAGACCGGATTCCGCATAGATGGGCTTATACCGATCCTGCAGTTTTCCCTCCTGAATCTCTACGGAGGAGAACAACTCGCCGGTTTTCTCGATGGTGATGGTTCCTTTCTGCGGAACATTTTCCTTTTCCGCGATGACTAAGACGATACCATCCTCGCTGACTGCATTTTCCGGCGTCACGTCAAAATAAACCGGATCGGAATTTAGCACATAACCGTAAGGCGCTTCCTTCTCCACGATGGAATAGCCTTCGCCATACGGCAATACCTCCGGTGTGATGAGCCATCCTTCTTCATTGGTTACAAACTGCGTATGCTCCTGTACTAAAAGCTGAGTGGCAATCAGATGGGAGAGGTTTTCGCTCCCTTCATTCTGACTCCGCCAGCCGGTGGAAATGGCACCCGTGTAGCCGTACTGAAAAATCCTGCCGATGAAAGTCTTGATCTCATCGGGGGAAATGGTGTTGTTTAAGCCCTCCGGGTAGTTATCCCAGAAGTTTTCATCCCACTTTGTCAACACATCTCCGGTATTTTGCGGAACTCCCGGCTCAATGCAGTAGCAGGCCTCACCGCTGTAAGAGTTCATTGCCCGGACTGTTGTGAAGTTTGAGGCGCCGGTGGACCATCCATTCATGAAGGTCAGCGCGGAGTGGCCCCATTCGCCGTTATAGTTGGCATCTCCGTCACGCGGAAAGGCGACCAGATAAACCTCAGCCTGCTCACCGGCGGCATAGGCAGTCGTCGAACCGAGGCCGATGAAACTGGAAAGGCACACAAGCATTGCCAGAAATGCGGTAAAACCTCGCTTAAAAAGGCTTGTATTTGTCATAGAAATCCTCCTTGTGAAAATGAAAAAGGATACGCGGCTCTATGGCGTATCCTTTGACTTGAAAATTTTATTTTGTTATGCGTAACCGATATATAAGTCGTAGCTTCCATCCCCGCGGGGCTCAGACCACACCCATACCTTACTGATGTCACCATCTTTCGCATAGCGGCTGAGCCGGTCTGTTATATCCCGTTCCAGATAAAGGCAATGGGAACCGGCTACGATAGGGGTATCCCAACACCAGATGGCTTCGCTGTCCAGGGCAAGGCCGAGGCTCTGCGCATGGCTTTGGGCGAAAGAAACCCAGTACGCCACATCAAATTCCGGCTCTGGAGCAGGTTCCGGTTCAACCGGTTCTTCCGGTGGAGTGGCCGGCGTGGTTTCTTTCGGCGGCTCCGGGATGTCCGGAACCGATGAGCTTTCTGTCTGCTGGCTGCCATCTTCGGTGCTTTCTTCAACTGGAGAAGCGGGAGAGGAAGGGGTATTTTCTGTCTGAGAAACTGCGGATTCGGTGGAAGCCGGAGTCTGTTGCGGTGAGTTTTCCTCCGATTGCGGTGGGGAAGCAGCTGCCGAAGATTCCTCTATAATAGGAAGAGCTGTTTCCTCTTCAGATTGAGCCGGTGCAGACACATCCTCTTTTGCCCCTTTGTAGCTGTCACTCATGGCGGCTGTCCTGGATGGATCTTTCACACGGCTCGCGGAATCTTCTGCGGCCTGCTGCCCGTTCCCGCATCCGCCGGCAGACAGCAGCAAACAGGTAAAGAGAAGCAAGACGGATATTTTTTTAAACATAGATGTTACCTCCTGTCCTTGATTTGTCCTGGTATGTTCTCTTTACGACTGAATGCTCCTGAATTTCAACAGTGTCTCTGGTTAGAGATTCTGTTTGATGATACGGGTAATGATCCCCACTGCCACGCCGCGCTCCTCGTCAATGTGGGTGACTGCAAAGCTGACGTCATCCTTTTTTCCCGGCATACGCCGGTCATAGCAGGAGTGGGCCACGGCATTGACGCCATTGGTCAGACGGACATAAACAACGCCTTTGTGGACGTCGGTGACTTTTCCCGCATATTTGCTCTGGATACGGCATTTTTGGAGATTGTCGCGGTTGGTGTTTTCGGAGACACTCTTAATATCCGCCTTGATGGATAAATCTTCGATGCTCTCCCGCTTGACCGAAAGGATACGGACAAGCACCTGGTCGCCCACGGAAAAGCGGTCATGAGCGTCGCCAATCCAATCCCATGACAAATCCCTTGCCATGATGGAGCATTCCACGCCGAAAGCCTCCACACGGATGGCTTTTTCCGCCACTGCTATGACGCGGGCCTGTACGATACGCCCGTCATAAATGCGGTAAGTACCGGAGGCGTCCGTATCCATATAAAAGGTCTGCCGCTTTTTCAGCATGGCTTCCTTCCGGCTGGCGACAATGCTGCGGGTTTTGGAATCAATTCCCTTTACCACAAAGTCGATTTCCGCGCCCAGCATATTGCTCAGCAGTTTGTGATGGCGCACGATCTGTTCCCGGTATTCATCACCGGACGTCTGATTTGGAAAGTGCATGACCATCTCCTTTAAAGGAATCACAACCCGGAATCCCTTATACTCCACAATGGCGATGGTCTTGCCATTATCCATCTGCTCGATGCCGCCGAGCATACCCGTCAGAGTGCGGCGTGTACGATAGGCATTGTGAATTTCATGCCATGCCGTATCGGCGGCGCTTTCTTCTGTTTCCACATCGCCGCCGGCCTCCAGCGTCAGAATTGGCGCATTTCTTTCTGAACGGCGTCTGCGGGCGGCAGGCTTTGGCAAATCTGCGGTTTCTTCTCCGGAGGCTGTCTCCTGCGGCGCTGTTTCCGGAATCTCGGTTTCCGAAGGCTCCGGCGCTGCCTCGGGCTCGGCCTTTTTTCTGGCGCCGCGTTTCGCCTTGGGTTTCGGGGGATCTTCCTCCGGGGCGGCAGGGGGCAGCAGGGAATCGCCGCTTTCCTCTGAAGGTGAAATTTCTTCTGGTCCATCCGCAGTCACCTCCGGTTTCGCAGCAGCTTCCGGCTCGTCTGAGGCCAGAGTCTGGACCGTTTCAGTTTCTTCCATTTTCTTTTGGGGCATAGGCTATAAACCTCCTTCTTGCTAATTTGACATGATAGAATCCTTATCTGTAAGGACAATGTTTGACTTAGCGGCCGTCTTTTTTCTGGCGGCCGGTTTTTTAGCTGGTGTCGATGGCGGTTCCTCCTTTCTTGGATTTCTGACCCATTCGGGGATATGCTCGGACGCTTTACAGGTCAAAAGCCGCTCTGCTTCGGGATGGCAGGTATAATCATATTTATCTACCTGCAGCACCTTGCGGCCCCGAATGATAATCAATGCTTTGGTGATGGGCAGGCGCAACACCTCGTCCATGGTCAAAAGCTTTCGCTTTCCCACGCCGCTGGTTTCCCGGTACTCCGGCGTGTAATTGCTTACCCGCCATGTACCTAACTGTTTGGCCTTACTGGTTACGGCAATGGAAACCTCGCCGGCACGGTCGCTGATGTATTTCGCGGTCAGCTCATCCACGCAGCCTAAGAAAAGCTGAATGTCGGAGTTGCCGAGAATTTCCTGCCACTGGTTATAGGGATAGCGGTTCTGCAGTCCGGCTAAATTCTGGAACACACAGCTCATGCTGATGTTTCTTGACCGGATGACCGAAATCTTCCGGGAGAGGTCTGGAATCACGCCGCAGGCCGTCAGCTCTTCGCCCAGTACATGTACCGGCACGTCCAGTTTTCCTCCGGGACAGTGCTGGTCGGCATAGCGGACCAGCTTAATAAACACAAACGACAGAAACAGCGAGGATAAAAAGTCGAAGGTGCTGTCCTGGTCGCTTGTAATACAAAAATAGGCGCAGGGTTTCTTTCCGGGCAGTTCCAGATCAATCTCATCGTAGGCGGTAATGCTGCGGATCTTACTGTTTTGGAAAACCTGCAATCTTGAGCCGAGTCCGATGATGACGCCGCTCCGAACGGTTTCCGAGGCCTGTTTAAAAATAGCGTAGGGCGCTTTGGCCGGATGGGTGGAAGGGAGCATCTCAAACAGGCTGTTCAGCTCTTTTTCCGAGGAAAGCGTAAGCAAGGTGTAGACCTGCCCGATATTTTTCCGCTCCGGCGGATAGCCCTGCTCCACATACAGTACCAATGCTTTTAACAGGTTCATCTCGGCGGAATCCCAAAAGTGGTCGCCCCGCTCAGAGCCGGTGTTTTTGATGATGACATCGCAAAATAGCTGGGCCATCAGTTCATCTCCTTCAATCTCTGTCAGACAGTTCCACGAGTCGGAGCTTTCCGGCGTTACCAGATTGAAAACCTTTACTTCGTAATCCTGGCCGCGCAGGTATTCGCTGGTCTTTTCATACAGCTCGGATTTTGGGTCGGTAATGATCAGCGATTCCCCTTTTGCCACGCTCTGAAGAATCCGGTTGATGCAGTAGGCTCTGGTTTTCATGCTGCCGCTGGCGCCGAATACGGCGATATTGGCATTAAGCCGTGTTTCCAGTGGCACACATACGGCCTTTCCGTCCAGCTTTCCGAGAATGGTTCCCGGATGCTTTCGTACATCCGATACCAGATCCAGCACCTCCGAAACTTCTTTGGCCGGCATGAAGCCCGCCGTGCCGTAGGTGCCTTTATTGGAATACACCAGATTCCGGTCACGGTCGTATTCGCCGTTGTCGGAAAAGCCCATCCGCATTACCATAATAATGAGCAGAGCCAGCACACCAATGCAGATCAGGATACCGAAGACGCCATAAGGAAAAGAAAATATGGCCTCAAAACAGTCGGCAATCTGAAAAGATGGCATGACCGGGGAGGTTCCGTCGCCGGGGGCGTGTCCGGCATTTTTCCAGTCTGCATAATTGCGCATAAACTGCGCAATATATCCGCCGCCATACAGCAGTGCAAAAAGCATCAGCGGCAGGACGATCAAAATATTTCTTAATTTCCGTTTGTCGAAATGAAAAACCTCCTTTCCCATTTTTCAAAATCTATGGTCTGAAATGTAACGGTGTCGCCGCAGTAACGGCGCAGGACATCCGCCTGATAATCAAAGCAGATAATGGTTCCCGTCTTATTCTGAAGCTGCAGCGCAGAATGAAAGCGCTTGATTCTTGGCAGATCGCAGGTATAACAAAGGAGAACGGGTTTTCCGTTCTCCATGGCATCGTTTTCTATGGGAAGCCCTGGCTGCGCCGGCTCCAGATCACCCACAAGGATTTCATCGAGGGCATGGGAAAGTTCTGAATGGCAAAGCAGTTTCAGCACAGCCTCTCCCTTATGGTCGTTGGACAGGAAAGGAAAACTCTCATAATTGCCATCCAGCACAAAGTAATGTTGGCCGCCTTTGTTTGTCAAAAGATCATAGGCAAGTTCCATCGTATTTCCAAAGAGCAGCCCTTTGACAGAATCCGGGGAATACTGATCCGGGAGCCTTTCCCGGCATAAAACAGTTTTTAACAGGGCCTTTGTCCGCATCTCCGATTTATATTCCCATTTCATTAAGGCATCGCCCAGATTGTAAACGGTGAAGATGTTGCTTTCCGTCAGCAGGACGCCTACGGAGCGGGCACCCCGGATTTTAGCGAAAACCGTTCCCAGTTCCTTGATCTCACGGGAATTGAAAAAGGACGGGCTGCGGATATGGATGGTTTCATCCCAGACAGGGGCAAATACCGCAGGCTGTTCATCACGAAAGACGCTTATGCCGGCTTTCATATGGGTATTGGTTGTCTCCGCGATTCGGTGCAGACGGAGCCGTCTGGTGATTTCACTCCGTATATGGTTGGTATCAACGGCGCCCGTGAGATAAAAGGAAAACCGTCCTGGATTTTCTTCACACAGCAGCAGCTTGGCGCGGCCGGTCAGCCGGTATCCCCGCAGACTGTCCCGGTAATAGGTTGTGAGCAGCTTTTTTTGTTTCAGGGCGGTTATGACAGACGCCTTATAACTTTCGCCGCCCGACAGCCGGGATAGCTGGTTGGCAGGGAGTTCGCCGGATATGGCAGTCAGTTCGAGCAGTTTATAGCCCGTGGTCTGTTTGCCGGGGAGCAGGATGTCGCGTGGCAATCAAGTCACCTCCTTTACGGAAAAATAATACCGAGGTTGCAAGTAACCCCGGTAAAACCGCCCTCTGACAAGGATGCGAAATACCCTGTTTTAGCGGATTTTTTTGAGTTTTTGCGGTATCGGAAAATCAAAGGGGGAAAATCATCAAAAATCCGATATGGATTTGAGACTTTTTTCCCTCTTTTTCAGCCATTCCGAAAAGCGGTTTTTATCCATGACCGTGATACGGGTACAGTCATTTTCACCGATTTCCGTGGTGTTGTAGGCATCACATAAGAGCCCTGTATCATCCTCCATCACAAAGGTGGAAATGACGTCTAAAAGCTGTTTCAGTTCCAGATTGTCATAATCCCTTACCCGGCGCAGCGGCAGCTCCTGGCTGTATATGTGCGAAAAGCAGACAACGCAGTGTTCAAATTTGGGAAGTACATGGGAGTCCGCATACTGGCTGAGCGTAAAATAGATGGGGTCAATGAGGAACTCTGTACTCTGGCGCTGCTTTCTTTTGGGAAGCAGGCAGGGCAGCGTGATTTCCAAAAGGTCGTTCTGGCAGGTAATACCGATACCCTGGACGATCCCCGCCGCCGTGAGGTATTGCGCTTTTTTCAGCCCCGTACTGCTGTAAATCAAATGCCGCACCTTGCAGGTAATCAGTTCACTGCGCAGCGCGGCATCCGTGGAAAGCATCTCGTAATTTTCCGGATAGGTTTCAATATCTGTTTTATCTATCGCGCAAAGCGTGTTTGACAGCTTTTCAATGTCGCTCTGGATACGTGTAATCCTCCGGGATAGTACCGTTCTGTTCAATCAATCCCTCCTTATTCTTTCCTGTAATACTGCACCTCGCCCGTATGTGGGTCCACCGTGCAGAAAATAGCATTTGGAATATTGATACGGGGAATCTGCCCCGTATCTTCAACAATCAAAATCCGTTTCCCACCGTATTCATCTGAGGCAAGAGAAAGGGCGTGTTCAATCAGCGTCTCCTTTTCCGGTGAAAGACAGATCACCTCGCAGGTTTCACCTTCGGCAAAGAAAATCAGCTTGACGGGAAATTCATCGCTGCTATGATAGTCGGTTCGCCCGCTGAAATCTGCCAGCACCCAGAGGGCAGACAGCATATCGGGATCGGTCTGCATATCCGGACTGTCAAAATAGGTGTCTGTATCCGTGTTATGAAAAACCCGCCCCTGCCTCACAAGATGGGCGAGAAGGCTGTCTATCTGCCGTTCCTTTCCGGGATACAGTTTCAAAAGCTGCTGATGCTTGATACAGCGGTAGGTGGTAATATCCCTAAGCAGCGCGGCAGCTTCTTTTCCGTAGATTTGTTCTCTGGTTTTCATGGTCTTTGTACTCCTTTATACGCAATCTCTACGCATTAGACCCGCATAAGGCGGGCCTATGCGTATTCCGGCTGTATTACATGGGTATTGCCGTCTTTTGCAGGAGCAGGTCCTGAAGTTCGCGGCGGTCGGTGGTAATCAGACTTTTTTCCAGTGGGCTGCACTTAAATTCCACCGAGATGTTATTGTTATTTGTGCTGATCAAGCCGTTGCCCCGTTCAAAATGGGTAATCTCCATCAGTTCTGCCTCAGACAGCCGGAGAATGGACTGTACCCGCTGGGCTTCTTCATCCTCCAGATTCAGCACAACTTTTGTTTTACAGTTGTTGATGATGCCTTTGCCGTACTTTCCATCGTCCAGGGCAAAAAAGTCGTTGAGGTCCTGGGTCGCGCAGACCGCGGAACCGCCGTAGCCACGGATGATTTTGAAAATCTCAAGGACAAATTCTGCGGCCAGCCGGTTGCCCGAGCCGCCGATCAACTGCCAGCATTCGTCAATAAAAATAGCTTTTTCCACGGTCCGGTTTTCTTTGGATTTATCCCAGACGAAATCCAGCGCCACGAACATCCCCACAGAGAGCAGGTCGCCGCTGAGTTCTGAAATGTCCAGCACCGTGTACCGGTTGTCCAGATTGACGTTGGTTTGCTGCGAGAATGTGCTGGCGGAACCATGCACCAGACGGTTTAAGATATTTGCCATCCGTTTGGTCTGATCGTCCTTGATCAGAACCTCGTATAAATCCGCCAGTACGGGCATCTCCCGGTATTGTTCGGGATTCAACGGGTCTTCGAGCGAATCGTTGTCGTGGGTAATACCTTTCAATGCGTAGGTTTTGATCAGCGCCTCATCCAAAAGCTGCTTTTCCTCATGCGACATATCCGGAATCAACAAGCTGAAGAATATATGCAGGCGCTGGATTTTGGCGGCCAGCTCAGATTTCTCCAGAGAGGCGCCGTCTAACATCTCGTCAACGGTTTTATCGGTCTTTCGTATGGCCATGACATTGATACAGTTTTTTGACGCCGGGGAAATCTGGATAAATTCCCCGCCGATATTCTTGCAGGCCCGGTACATTTCGTGCCCTTTCAAGGGCGCCACGATGAACACCTGAATCCCTTTGCGCCGCATACGCAGCGCCATGAGCTGTAACAGGAAGGTCTTTCCCGCCCCGGAAGTGCCAAGAATGGAGATGTTGGCATTCTTATAGACCAGGGAATTGAAAATATCCACGATGGCAAGGGAGTTGTTGAACTTGTTGACGCCGAGCAAAATACCGTTATCATCGCACATCTCAAAGCTGACAAAGGGATAGCAGCTGGCAGCGCCCGTTGTCAGTACATTCCGTTTGGAGCGGGCATACAGGTGCTTTTCCAGAGATACCAATGGCAGCGCCGATAAGAAAGCCTGTTCTTCCCGGAATGAGCAGGTGACTACGCCCATATCGTGGGAGAGCAAAAGTTTCCTCATTTCCCGTTCGCGCCATTCCAGATCCTCTATACTGGAGGCGGTAATGGTAATCAGCAGATTCATATAGTAAAAGTCTTCGTTGTTTGAAAGACCGTTCTTCAAAAAATATCCGCTGCGGATTGCCCCATCCAGATCATCGAAATCGGTATTGGTGTCACTGGCATCCTTAATCTTGGAACGGTTGATCCTAAGCTGCTGTCCAAGTTTCTGGACCATGCGCTCTTTTGGCTGTTTACTGAGAAACAGGTCAACGTCAATCCCATCGCCGGCATTGACGAGCAGACTCAGCCAGCCGGCGGCAACCTGCGATTTAAACCCTTGCGACGGAACCATGAGGTAGGAGTGGTACAGCCCATCTACGCAGATGTATTTTCCGTGGGTAAAGTCAATGGTCTGCGGGGCGAAAAATTCCGTGCAGGGAATATCATCGGTGTCTTTCCCGGCGGCGAGATATTCTGAAACAATGTCCTGAACGCGTACCGGAATCGGCACCCGGGAGCTTTGCTGGCGGCAGAGGATACTGTAAAGTGCCTCCACCGTAAATTCATCCTCATTATCCGGGGTCAAAACCTCATTCCCGCATTGTTTCAAATAGTTCACCGCAGTCCGGGCGGCTGTCTGCAACGAGGCAATCGCTTCATTTTCCTCATTGCCGCGCCGCCCGCCAAAGGCTTCGTACTCAAAAATAATGAAGAACCGGCGCGTGGTGGCCTCTCTGGAGCCCAGACGGTCAATGAGTTTTAGATAATCCTCCTGCAGCATCCGGCAATGGGGATCCTTTTCCCGTTCCATCTCCTGATGTACGATTTCAACGTGCCGGTTAATGTCAGCCCGTTTTGTGAGGACTTTAAACTGCATTTTGACAGGGCTGATCTTCAGATAGCTGATAAAGGAATAAATAATGCTCCGCTGTTCTCTTGGACTGCGGAGCAGAAAGTTAATCGGCACCACTTCGATAATCTTCACATACCGATGGTCTTTGGTATAGATAATGCCATTTTCGATTTTATCCACCGGCAGGTACTCCGCAACCGGATTAAGGAATCTGGATTCCGGAGCAGATTTTTTAGACCGCCGTTTTTTCGTCTCTTTGGCTTTCGGCGGTTTGGTTTTCTTTTCCGCCTTCTTTTTCTTTGCCTTTCGGGAACGGATTACATCCATGATCTCGGCTGCCATGGACTTTTCCTTATCTTCCGGTAAAGGCTCTGCCTTCAAGTGTTTTCCCTTATTTTTCTTTGGTTTTGGCGGTTTCTGCTCCTTCTTTTTTTCTCTCCGTTTCTTCTTGCGGGCCTTTTCCGGAACCTTGCCGATGATACGGCGGCGTTTCAAGAACTTAAAAAAACCAAAGATAAAGGCGGACAGGCTCTCACCGGATATACCGATGAGAGCGAGCAGAGCCGCCGGGAGCGCTGTCAGGCACAAAATAATGATTTTTACAGTCAGAGACAGCTCGAACATAAAAACCGGCGCTCCCACAGCTACCGCGAGAATACCGGCCTCAATGACATTTCTGAATTTGAACATGCCGCCGAAAAGCGTACCGCCCTCGATGAAATTTGGCGGTATGTAGTAGGAATCATGTTCATTTGGATTGTTGCTCATCGAGTCCTCCTTTCCCCTGGTACTCGTCGGGTGACGGTTGCTGCCTGTTGCTGTCTATACGGTTGATTTGTAAGATGCACATCAGCGCAACGCCGAACATGCTCCCAAGTGTAAATGCAATAAAATTTGACATAATGAATGATCCTCAAAAAAATTAACCTATAATCCAGAATGGGCCGCCCGCGCCGGCGCCTTTTGACGCTTCATTCAATATGATGGACAGATCCCATTCCTGTTCACTTCGAGTATAACTGGCCGGGTCAGCCACAAGGATTTTCCCGTTCTGAACACCGCGCAGGACAATGAAATGGCCGGAGCTTGTAAAATGCCCTTTCGACATAATGGCGACCACCAGCTTTCCGCTGCTGAGGGCGTCAACAATCCGCTGTCCTTCAGAGGCGGTGCATCCTTCCACCGGCAGCCCCCACGCTTTGGCGGCTCCTGGTATCAGAGAATGGTAAGAGCCGGAACCGCTGCACCAATATCCGTTTTCATAGGCCCACTGCGACATCTCAACCGGGTCAACAATATCGTTGGTGAGCGATGACACGACAATGGACATAGAAGTAGGGCCGCAGCCATATCCGCCGATATTGTCCGTGCCATAGGGCTTATTTGCGTACCGTTCATCCAGCTGATTGAAATAGACCACTTCGGTCTGTCCGCCGGTAAAACGAATATCTCCCAGTTGTTCGAGCACCTCGTATTCGGCCGGTAAACGCTGGAACATACTGTCTCCGAGAAATGTACTTAGGTTCTGCGCATAGTTATCCGCAAGGACCTTTTGCTCATCAGAGAGATTAAATACATTGTCGGCAAAGTAGCTCTCACCGTTGTAGGTGACCGTGTAAACGGCCCATTTTTCAGTGACCGTATTTTCTGTAACAGTTTCTTCTCCGGTTTCCGCATTGACCGTGACCGTTTCTGTTGTGCTGGTTCGTTCCTCGATTTTCCGGGAATAGGAGTACAGCTTATCTTTGTGCTGCCGGAGCAGCGCCTCCATATCCGAAATAGCCACCGATTCAAAATCCTCGTTTTTGGATGCGCAATACTGCGAAACAAAGGCGTTGGCATTGTAATTCGGAGAGTTCTCATAGGGATTGATAATCTCCATCTGGTCAGCGCCCGAGGATGCGAAATCAGCGTCAATCTCTGCCAGAATATCCGTCATGGACTCTGAGAGGACAGAGCTGATAGAGGTAGATATATCGTTTAGGTTGGCGGTGATGGCGGCGCTGTCATTCAAAACCGGCACTTCCGGATTATCCGGGGAAAAGGCGTTGACAAGGCCGCCGAAAATAAGCGCAGGGAGCATTAAAATAAATAAAATCGGGAGTAGCAGCAGGGAAACGATGACGATAACCACCTTCCCGATGGTTTTCCTGCTTCCCCAGATAAAACCGGCGGCAATTCCGTAAGGACCGCCGGCAGCGCCTTTGGCTGCTCCCGCAATCGCTTTTCCTGTTTTTACCGCGCCTCGTACCATTCCCGCAGTCTGCGCGCTTTTCTGTAATGGCTCGGATGCTGGGTTTTGGTTTTCTGCCATAGCTTACACCCGGTCCTTTCTGCGCGGCGGATCAGGCAGTTTTTTCACAATAGATTCTTTATAGGCGATCGTATTGTCCGGAGCTTTGTATGGCGTGCGCTGCACCGTGTCAGTAGCGTATTGTTTATACCACGTCGTGCCGTCTTTGGCAGTTACCGTGGAATACTCGCCGGAAGGGGCCATGTACTGGTCGGTATGATACATACCAATGGAAATTCCCTCCGGATGCTCCGCCGAAGTTTCCGTAGCCATAATCCTTCCTCCGCCAATTTCCACATTGGAATAGGACGGAATATCCGCCGCACCCTGTTCCAGCGCCGTATAGCCCATATAGGACATCAGCGCATCCTCCGCGCCTTTGCCGGTCATAGAGCCGGTGGAAGAAATGTTGCCGGTTGCGACCTTTCCAATCACGTTGTTGGCAAAGCCTCCACCTTTGCTGACTGACGCATCATACGCTTTGCCGCCAAGTCCTCCGCCGCCGCTGCCAGTCGCTTTTTTAACAGCGCTGTTTGTAAAGCTGCGGCTTACCACACCCGCAAGGCCGCCGCTTGCAAATGAGGCGCCGCCGGATGAACCGCTGCCGCTGCCTCCACCTCCACCGGAAGCGTGTCCGCCGCCTCCAGCGAAATTTCTGGCGGTAGCGATACCTCTTGCCGCAATCATAGCCTCGCCTAACATGGAGCCTCCGGTGTGGCCAACATTGATGCCAAGACTGGACATAAAGCTGTCGATTTTCTGGCTTACTTTCAAAAATGCGATGGCGCAAAGAAACCAGATAAATACATTTCCCGTGACAGCTTCCTTCCCGTGGGCATCCACCTGCGCCTGCACATCGCTCTCTGACATAGCAAAAGCCGGAATACTGAACACAAAGATCATGACCAGCATAACAGAGAGCATCAATAAGATTCTGTTTCTTTTCTTCATAGATCCTCCTTTACAGTGACAACGGATTTGACAGGAAGTTGCCGACCATTGAGGTGAAAAGACGCAGGCACCAGGCATTCATCAGGAGAAGAAAAAGCTGTCCGGCGAACATCCGGCACCAGCTTTTGAAAATATTTCCCGTTGTCTGCGACGCGCCGGTTGCGAAAGCCACCGGCGCCGTGTAGACCAGCACGCCCAACAGGACGTAGCGCTCCGCTGCCTCAAACAGCAGCTTGACATAGTTCCATGCCAAAATCAGCACCAGTATCAAGGCGATGATGGTAACGGCTCCGCTGGCACATACGCTGAGAATCGTAATAATAGCAGAGTTGAAGTCCGCAAAATTCAGTGGCGGTAATTCCGAGTTCAAAATCCAGCTATAAGGTGTTCCGCCGATCTTCAAGACGATGTCAACAATCTCATCAGAGAAGTACGCCAGCAGGATAAAGATGATGGAACGGATACTGAGCTTTATCGGGTCTTCTGCCTCGATGCCTGCCGATAATCCGTAGTTCTTGAATAGCTGCCATACCCAGTTGAGTAAAATAAGACCAATCGCCAGAGCGACAAAGATGTTATACATGGTCTCGGCAGCCGGAAAGTATCGCAAAAAGGTATCCATGTTGCAGCCCAATGCGCCCAAAACCGAGGTGGATATTAAATCCAAACCGTGCATGACCTGCTCAGCGATCCAAGCTACGATACCGTCTAATATGCCCATAGCGTCACTTCCTTTCTATGAGGGGCGTTGTTTCCTTTAACCGTTCCAGCGCCCGTCCGTAAAGAAGGGAGTAACATATGCCATGATGAATCCGAGGCCGTTGAGGATTGCCCATGTGATGATAATGCGCTTGAGCCACGATCTGGATTCATCGACCGTTCTTCCGCTTTTGGAGAAGTTCATCAGCAAAAGCGCCACGGAGGCCGTAACAACGGCGGCAATGGTTGAAATGAGAAGGATCTGGTTGTACACATCCTTCATGATCTCATTGGCCTTTTCCCATACGGTAGGGGCTGCGAACGCCTGCGTACTAAACGCGAAAATCATCGTGAAACAAAGGAATCCGGTATAGAGGAAGCGTCCGTAGTTGATGCGCCGGCGTTCTTTTGGCGGCTGTTTGGTAATCTTGTTTTTCAAATAAGTACCTCCTTGTGATAAAGAATGAGGCCGCCCGGATCATGGACGGCCTGGTTTCGGGGATTCTGGCAACAAAAAAACACCATCGTCAAAATGGTGCTTTGCGGTTGCCGGTCCCTTGATACAGTTTTGAGCATACTCATTTTAGCATGGCCTCTTTTACGCCTCAATCGCAAAACCGTGCCAATACCGTGCGATATTGTGCCAATTATCTGCCGCTTGAATTTTCGGGGAAAAATCGCTCCAAAATCTGTAAGCTGTCCTTGGAGGAATACCCCCACAGGATTGAGGATAAGGCGTCGATAGCCTCTTTGCGCTTTCGGTAATATGTGCGGTAGCTGATGTCCCGGATATGGGGCTTTAGCTGTTCGATGATTTCCTCCGCGCTCCGATATTGCTGAGGGGAGAGGAAGCTGTAATAGAGCAGCCAGTAATAATCCTCTCCGTGCTTATGCTTATTTCGGAGCAATTCCACGGACGATTCCACCAGTTTCAGCATCTTGTGGCTGCGCTCGATACTCTGGGCGTGTTCCTCGATACCGGAATCCGCAAAGTCCACGCCGGCGAGGTAAATGGACTCCAAAAATTCCTCGATGCTGCTGCCATATTCGATTTGAAACTGCCGGCGAACCCTCTGGACCGATAATTCCAGGCTCCAGACCACATCCCGGTATTTTTTCAACAAAATCCATGTGTCGTGATACATGGGATTCTCTAAAGTCTCACAGTTCTCCTTTTTCATCACATATCCTCCAATCTTCATACGGACGCAGCCGCAGTTCAAATCTTGCAATCTCCGGGATCTCCCCGCAGGAGATAACCAACAGGAAATGCACATCGTTGGTTTCCTTCCCTGGTTTACAGGAATCTAATACTACTCTCTGGCAATCGTCCGATAAGGGTAATAACTTACACTGCAATTTCGGGCATGAAAAACACGGAAAGCCTTGTGCCGTAAGGATTTGACCGACTTTGCCCACGATGACTTCCATGTTCGATTCTGAAACGCCGGAATCTGGTTCTGAAACACTGTCTTCCAGCTCCACTTTGATGTGCAGGGCCATTGCGATTTCGTCCTTATCCAGCATGACATCCGATATTTGGAACATCGTGGACAAATAGTTCTGCAGATAGATGGCTGTTCCATGAGTTCCGGGGAAAGAGATGAGGGATAAATATCCCAGGGCGCTCAGCTTCTGCAGATACCGGCAGACAGTGGCCTTAGAGATTCCCCACCGTTCGGCCAACTCAGCGTAACTGATCAGCGGGCAGCCTGTACCATTGCGCATATAGACCACGGGCCCAGCTTCGGAGCCTTGCACCTGTTCATCGTTATATACTGTATTGAGCCATAAATCCAAAAGCACATCCATTTCAGACGGCCGGCCGCTGCTGATAATCTCAGATGCGACGGATAGGGGGAGAAAGAAAAAACCCGTATCTTTCTGACAGGGGGCATTATATTCCAACACCCGATTGTGCCGGTGCCATCCCGTAATTTTAAATTTCACCAGTTTCCCATGACCGAGAACGGTATAGGTAATGAGGCGCCGTTCCTGCAAATCCTTGAGGATGGAGAGAGCCTGATGCTGGAAACGAACACGGAACCATCCCGCAAGTTCGCTGAGCCGGCAGAGCCACTCGCCGGGATAGATGGTATAGCTGATTCCGTCTATCCTGCGGTAAGAGGTTCGGAAGTTGGCATAGCAGGACAGAACGGTATAATAAAAAAGACCGGAGCCCCTGCTGGCGCGAATGTTCCGGTCCGTGATAAGCGACTGCACGAATTGCCGGTAGATCCGGCATCGTGGGTAGTCCACGATCTGTTTGAGTTCTAATTGATATTCTGACATGGATACCTCCCAAAATAAAAAAGCGGCGCAGGTTCCCGGAATGAAAACCTGCGCCGCAGAAAATTACATATTCAAGCTTCAATTCGTTGCCTTTTTGTGATATACTTAACCTGTTAAGGGGAGAGGCGGGATACCTGCCTATCCAACACTTGTTTTAGAGATAGGTGTTCTCATAAAAGTATTTTGCAGACACTTTCCCGGCTATTGTAATCTTCCCTTTCTTTTTCAGGTCATCATTCATTTTGCGAATGATTCTATAAGCAGTACTTTTGGAAACTTGTAGAATCTTGGCAACGTCATCCGCAGTCATAAATTTGCGGTCAGACGATATATTTTCCATCTAACACTTCCTTTCTAAGCGGCATTTCGCCGCTTGAGAATTGTGAGATACCTGATTTCGAGGTACATAAAAGGTACACAGAACAGTTGAAAAAGCTTAATACGCATAAAAATTGATGGATTTATGACCTCAAAGAGATAAAAACTCGGGTTAAAAGACCTAAGAGACAAACATAAAAACAGAATTTGAGTGATTACATTTTTATACAGATCACATCAAATGGCAGATATTCTATTCTATAGGTGTCTGCCATTTGATATATTGTAATCGCCAAATATTAAAGCGGTCAGATACAGAATTACCCCAGCCCTTTTCGAGCTGGAGCAATTCACTATAATTCACATGCGAGTTTTGATTACTGCAACCAGTTATTCGAACTGGGAAAAGAGTATGAGTATCTGGTTGCCGGCACCCGGAAAGCCAGGCGTCTCGAGACGGAGTCTTCCATATGGGAGGCTTACTGGTCATGGCTTGAAACTGTGCCCCCAGCTGGTGGAAGCCGTCTGGCTAAAGCGGTGACCTTTGTGAAAAACTAGCCATTATTTTATTGAACGCTTACGCTTCATCCGGGTTTTGAACGCAATACCTGTCATATAAATTTTTCCAGGCATTACGGACCTTTTCATCCTGTTACATCCAACCGACATTAGCGGCAGACCATTTTTCAGTAAATTCTTTGTCTCTGACCGCCGCTACTTTTTCTGCATAGCAGAATCATCTGCAAAGCTCATAACCTGTTCGAACTGTTCAATCGTAAAGGTGTGTTCACGATTTACAAAAGTTTTCCCCAGTGCCTCAGCAAGTACTTGGCCGTCAAAATCAAACTTGTTGGCGATGTAATAAAGATCGTAGTAATCTTTCATTCGGCTGGAAAATTCCATCAGGCTCAGGATAGCGTCGAGTTTCTCTGCAACGGTGGTTTCAACAGAGTAGGTATTTACCGTCGGTGATTCAAAATCTGGAAGCTGCGTTGGTATCCGGCGCTTTTCCTGTTTCGGAACAATGACATCTCCTACGCCAAAATCAATGCTGAACGGCGTTCTTGTATTTTTGATACAGGCAACGATAGAGGCACCGATTCCCGCATACTTTTTAGATAATATGAAGTGACCCCACATTTGTAGCAACGTGGATTTACCTGTATAC
>ENA-UONU01000680-UONU01000680.1-human-gut-metagenome-genome-assembly--contig:-CS51-NODE-680-length-32267-cov-7.778095_pt1 | contig 32267 bp, 36 predicted proteins | sample MGYA00242462_ERZ724009 | MGnify/ENA metagenome assembly ERZ724009 | reverse complement strand
GACGAGGACGAAACGGAAAGTGAGGGCGAGGAATGAGATTTACCAACAGCCCCTATGAGGACTTTATGAAAGAAAAAAGCTACTTTAAGGGTGCTCCGCCCAGCCTGCCGCCCAAACGCTCCCGCTGCGACGGTTGCCCCTACTGGCACGGGATCGGCTGTATGTTCTGTTATCGGGAGCAGCTTACGCCAAAGGCGGGGGGCAAAAATGAGCCGTGAACTGACTCGGCAGGAAAAAACGGCGATTCGTAAGCTGGTGACAAAATGGTGCGCCAACTACGATAAAGACTATGGCTGCCTGCCGCTGGACTGTCCCTGCTATATGCTGGGCAAGTGCTGGACGGGCGCTTATTGCCGCTATTTCCGCGCGGCGGTGCTGCCCCTTGATCCTGTGTTGGAAAGGTCGCTGACCGTGGAGCGTATCACGGAAACCCGGCCTTGCCCGGTGTGCGGCAGGGCCTTTCTCCCGGACGGGCGGCAGCGGTACTGCTCCCCAGCCTGTGCCGGGGCTGCCCTGCGGGAGCAGAAGCGGGCATATATGCGCCGCAAACGGAGGTAGTGCGTGGAAAAATAGCCTCGGAAAACGCCCGCATTTACAAGGCTTTTCCGGGGCGCTTTTGGGGTGGGCGGTATGTTTTCCCGTCCGCCCCTGTTTTCACAGAAATGCTTTCCACATCCAAGCGCTGGGACTTTGGGACATTTTGTCCCGAAGTCCCGTCTGAAAGGAGGAATTATGCCTAAATATTATGAGATCAGCGAGGCGGCGGCAAAGCGGGCAAAGGACATGAACAGCTATTCCGACTATGCCCCCGGCTCGGCCACGGCGGGCTACCGTGCGATGGTGGATGAAGCCTATGCGCTGGCAGAGAAGCAGAAAGCGCAGGTCGATCCCATGTACCATGATAAGATCGATGCCCTTGTTGACCGCTACGCCCGCAGGCTGGCGGAAAACCTCAATGAGCGCAACGCCATTGACGCCCGTGTGCCGTCCATTCTGATCACCGGGGGCGGCAATTTCCCCGTGGCGAAAAAGGCCAAGCAGAACGCCGCCCGGGATCGCAACTACGGCGAGTACGCTGAAATTGAAAAACTGCTGGACAAGATACGCTCCACAGGTAGGGGCGGTATCAGTGCCGATGATGACCTCGCCGTGGAAAAGCTCACAAAAAAGCTGGAGGGGATGGAGTCCCAGCAGGCCATGATGAAGGCGGTCAATGCCTACTACCGCAAGCACAAGACGCTGGAGGGCTGCCCCGAGCTGACGGCGGAGCAGGTGGAAAAGGTCAAGGCGTCCATGTCCCAAGACTGGCGCAAAGACCCCGTTCCGTTTCCGTCTTATCTGCTCACCAACAATAACGCCAATATCCGCCGTGTGCGCCAGCGCATCGAAGAGCTGAGCCATAAGGCGGAGTTTGTGGGCTGGACATTCCCCGGCGGCGAGGCCAAAGTCAATGAAACGGAGAACCGCTTGCAGCTCGTTTTTGCGGAAAAGCCGGACGCCGATACCCGGCAGGCGCTCAAAAGCGAGGGCTTCAAGTGGGCGCCCAGCCAAGGGGCATGGCAGCGGCAGCTCAATCAGAACGCCATCCGTGCCGCCGCAAGGCTGGACTTTCTGCGCCCGGAGGACGGCAAAAGTCCCTATCAACTCCAGACCTTTGCGAAACGGGCGGAGAAAGATGTATCACGGTGAGGAGGTTATATGGACAAAAACCAAGGCTATGAGATCATCAAGGCCGTCATGCTGGAAAACGGCAGGGGCTTTGCGCTGGGGCATAACCCCGCAGCGCCCTCACCCTATGTCACATGGGCTTGCTATGATGACAAGGACGGCCAGCGGCAGTATGAGTGGGGGCATTACGGCAGCGACCGTACCGCTCTGGAACAGGACTTTGCGGCGCGGGTGCAGGAGTACCAGCGTCTTTACAATGTCGGTATCAAGCAGACCGAAGCTCCCGGCCTTTACAAGTATTACTCTACCCAGCGCCCCGTGGACATTGGGACATTCCCGAAGCCGCCCCGCAACGCCCCAGATGAGATCGTCAACTACGATCAGCGCGTCCCGGTTGAAAATGGATCGTTTCTGGCGTGGGGGCATTTGACCTACACGCGGCCATTGACCAAGCGGCAGGCGTCTGACTATGAGCTGCAGCCTGCGCCTGACAATCCCGACAGACCTCGCCCGATCCGAGAGCAGATGAAAACTGCCGCAAAACTGGCCAAAGCTGACCGAGGGCAAGCTGCCCCAAAGAAAAGCGCCCCTGACCGGGGCGACAGATAGGAGGACATTCATGGAGCAGGAACATAATCCCAACAAGAACGCCGAGCTTTCGACGGAGCAGAATTATAATCAGATCGACGGTATCATCAACAATCTGTCTGTGCTGCCCCGGTCGGAAAAGCCTTTGGACAAAGTGCGGGAACACCCGCCGAAACGCCGCAGCCGGGAGCGTGAGGAGCGTTGACAAAAAAGCGGCGGCGCTCTGTCCATCTTCATGTGATGGTGACGCCGGAGGAGCAGGCGTTGATCGCTGACCGCATGGCCGAGGCCGGGATCTCCAACATGGGAGCCTATATGCGGAAAATGGCTCTCAACGGCTATGTTCTCCATGTTGACCTCTCGGACATCCGGGAGCTGGTAGCCTTGCAGCGGCGGTGCGCCAACAACCTAAATCAAGTGGCCGTCCATGCCAACACCTACGGTATCTATCCCTCGGAGATCGCGGCGCTTCAAAAGGACTATGCCGACCTTTGGGAGCCGCTGTCCGAGCTGCTGAAAAAGCTGTCGGCGGTGGTGGAACTATAAAAAACGGGATGTAGGTTGCATAAGCCTACATCCCGTTTCGTTTTTACACATATCGAAGCAAATTAAAATCGCTGGGAATAAGAATTGATGTTGTGGCCGGTATCTCCACATTGTAGGTGAATTTGATTTTATTTTTAGGAGCTGCTACTTTTTCAAGGATTATATTTTCAAGTCGAGATAGAGTGACCTCTCTATAATAATAGCTTGAGCTATCATATTCGTAAAACTCTGTTGCATCTTCATCGTACATACAACTCAAGCCATCAACACAAATACCATCAATGTGATATTCGTCATCTTCCCGAGAGATAAGTATATCTGTGGTCAAAACACTTCTTGAACCAGGAATATATATAAGCCGTTGCGGATATTGCTCTAAAAAGTCACGGATGAATAACCCACATACTGCATATCGATCTTTAATACATAGTTTTACAGGTGTTTCATATTGCTCTGCTTTTAGAGTTCTCCTAATTTGGGCGCTACTGTTAAAGTATATCTCAAACAAAATGCCGTTTAGTATGTGTATTGCAGCACTCCCACCAATGGAGTTGAGGTTAATCTCAAGGTCTGCTATCCAGGACTGGGCATTTCGTGATCCCCCACACGCTGTCTGATAAATGTTTCGCCCAAGGACAAATAAATCGTCCTTATCGGCGTGAGAAAAATCTATTTGACTTATTTTGCTTATTGCAGGATTTTGCTTATACCAATCATATGTTTTTAATGCATGGACAATGCTTTCTATCTCTCCGTCGCTTTCAAAATCATAATCACGATCAGCTAATGCGTTTTCTGAATATATGGGCCTGGCTTCATCCTCGTCAATTCCAGAGTTAAAATAGAAGGTTCCCATTAGGGAGGTATGTTCCCATGTGATTTGCCGATTGGAAGTATGGGAACTAACGGTATTCCGAACACGCTTGAACATATCTTCAATAGCTAAATTTTTAGTGGAAATATGTTCCAACAACGCTTCCGTATACACCCCATGCCCGTTTTTGCCATCTGAGGCTTTTTGCCCAGGAGATGTAGAAAAAGCAATGATAGTTCCTTTAGGAGCATATACCGGGGCTAAGCCGTCGTTTGCAGCACTTCTCCATGTAACAAAGGGATTATTCCGGCAAGCATCTAAAATGAATATTTTTGTAGTTACTTTGCTTTCCTCAAAAATATCAATAACATCATTGAGAGGAAATGAGGTATGCCTGCAAGAAATTTCGTCAACGAAGTTAGTATCCTTTGTAGCTAAAAAATTTTCTCCCTTACATTGTATGCCATGCCCCGCGAAGAAAAACAGTCCTACACTTGATTGTTCAAGTTTAGAACGGAATGCGAGTAAGGATCTATCCATGCTTTCTCTACTAACATTCAAACAGCATTCTGCATCAAATCCTAATTGGGATAATTTTTCTGATAAAACAGTTGCATCATTGACCGCATTTTGAAGTGGACAATCGTGGTATTCATTTATGCCAAAAAGAATAGCTGATTTCTTCATAACAATTTTGCCCCTATAATCTGAGAATAAGTACATTTTACACAATGGCACGGATATATGCAAGGGACTACTGTATCGACATCCTTGTGTGCCTATTTTCCCAGCGGTATAATATGGGTAGGAGGACAAACCAACCCGATTTTTTAATGGAGGTAGCTGCTATGATCGTTCTCAAAATCCTTGCCGCCCCCGTGATGGTGGCGCTGTCCCTGCTGGCCGCTATGGTCACATTCCTGTTCTGCGTGGCGTCCGCCGTGTGCGAGCTGGGCTGCATCGTGTTGACGCTACTCTCCCTGATCCTGTTCATCGGCGGGCAGACGGTGGGCGGGATCGTGTTCCTCGTCCTTGCGTTCCTCATTTCTCCCTTTGGCGTTCCCGCCATCGCTGAGTGGCTGGTGGACAAGCTGCACTCGGCCAAGTTCGCCCTGCGGGATTTCATTACCGGCTGATACTTCGGGACAAAATGTCCCAAAGCTGAAACGACTGCGGCTGATTTCAGCCGCAGTCTTGATTATATAGTGTTTATCTTGGCGAAATGGAAGTTGCTGGATTATTAAATCTCACCGTTACAATATCGCACGATTAGTTCCTTTATGTTGTTGGCAACAGGTTTCCAACAACAGCGATCCCCAATGTTTTCATGTTCCCAGATATAAATTACGCTCGTATCAGCCGTCCCATTTGGGCAAATACGGTAACAATAATAATCGCCGCACCCATTCGTTGCGAAGAATATGAACCTATCCACTCGTTCCTGATATTCTTCTTTGCTATAATCTTCCTCAAAAAGTGGGAGGAATATCTCTCGATTCAGCTTTACATTCTCAATTATTTCTTCAGCCGATAAAAAGAGCCACTTATCACCATTCATTTCCCTTAGTAGATTTTTTAATTCTTCGGGAAACGAGTATCCTACAACTTTTTCTGCTTCGGATATTACGGCCTCAGAGCAAGGCGGTTGAACTTTCACCCACTCATTTCCTTTGGAAAGCTCTAAAACTAATTCTCTATACATTTACGAAGTCCTCCGTCAAGTCTCTATTGTAAAGTATCTCCGCAGTTATACTGATACAAGTATAACAGATTATCTATGACTATTCAATGCTGAAAGGAGGGCTGCCTACGGCCACAACCTATTTCAAGAAGCACAAAATCAGCAAGGGCGAAACCATCGCGCAGTCCTTAAAAGATCGTTTTGACTACGGCAAAAACCCGGACAAGACCGAGGGCGGCGAGATGATCTCGTCCTACGGCTGCGACCACATGACTGCCGATGCCGAGTTCCTTTTGAGCAAGGCCAAATACAAGGCCGCCACAGGCCGGGAGCAGCGGCGGGACACGGATGTGCTGTGCTATCAGATCCGCCAGTCGTTCAAGCCCGGGGAGATCACGCCGGAGGAGGCCAACCGCATCGGCTATGAAACGGCAATGCGCTGGACAAAGGGCAAATACGCCTTTTTCGTTGCCACCCACACAGACAAGGCGCACATCCACAATCACATTTATTACAATTCGACCTCGCTGGACTGCACCCGGAAATTCCGGGACTTCATCGGCTCTGGCCGTGCGGTGCGGCGGCTCTCTGACCGCATTTGTCTTGAAAATGATCTGTCCGTCATCACCAACCCCAAACTGCACAGCAAGGGACGATTTCTCCATTACGGGGCATGGCTGGGGACGGAGCGGCAGCCCCCATACAAGGAGCAGCTACGGCTTGCCATCAATGAAGCTCTTGCAAAACGCCCCGCCGATTTTGACGCTTTCCTCCGGCTCATGGAGGCGTCCGGCTTCACGGTCAAGCATGGGCGCGGCGGTACGATCTCTTTTCTTGTTCCGGGGCAGGAGCGGGCTACCCGGTTGCGGGCATCCACCCTCGGGGACGGCTACGATCCCGAGGACATCAAGGCTGTCATCGCCGGGGCGCGACCGATCCCGGAGCAGCCTGTTCCCGTGCCTGCTGCCCCTCGCCGTGTCAATCTGATCGTGGATATACGGGAGCGGCTGCGCTCCGGTAAGGGTACGGCCTATGCGCGGTGGGCAAAGGTCTATAACCTAAAACAGATGGCGGCGGCGCTTCAATTTATGCAGGAGCAGAATATCACCGAGTATGACCAGCTCTCCGCCAAGGCCGAGAACGCCGTTTCCCGCTTTCACGCGCTGACCGAGCAACTCCGGCGGACGGAGGCTGACCTGTCCGCAACATCTGAGCTGATGGGAGCCGTGGTGCGGTACGCCAAGACCCGACCCGTCTTTGACGGGTACAAGGCTACAAAGTACAGCCGGAAATACCTTGCCGAGCATGAAGCGGAGCTGGCGGACTACCGAGCGGCCAAGGCCACAATGGGAGAGCTGCTGGGCGGTGAGAAGCTGCCCAAGATGGCAGAGCTAAAAGAAAAACGCCGCCAACTGGCGGCACAGAAAAAGGCGCTCTATACCGAGTACCGCTCGGCGCAGGAGGAAATGCGGCAGGCCGTGGCGGTCAAGGCCAACATCGACCATCTGCTTGGTGTCACGGACGGCCAGCGCAAAAAGGAACAGGAGCGATAGCGCACGGTGACGCAGACAAATTACTTTGGGACAAAATGTCCCAAAGCCGGGTTTGGGGAGGCTCCCCAACAAGCGTTTTTGCAGCCCGCAGGATTGCAAAAATAGCAAGTGTGGCTACACTTGCCCTGCTTGCCGTTAGTGCGTACCCCAGAAACCCCACGAAAAACGGAGGCAGCGCCGTTTCTTACGCTCCCTCAGTTCCACGGTTTTCTATGATCGTGTTGATAATCCCCTCGACGAGCCGCAGCTCACTTTCATTGAGGGAATTAAGCTGAATATTGATCCGCTTCTTTGCGGCTTCATCGGCTCCCATGTCGGGATAAAAGTATTCGTCCACGGAGATACCGAACATGGTTACCATTTGGTAAAAGGCGTTTAGGCTCGGATGCTGTCCGTCATTTTCGTGATACATAATGGTGCGAGGATCACGGTCAACAATATAGCCTAACTGTTCTTGCGTCATGCCCTCGCGCTCACGGGCTTTCTTAATGGCAAGTCCAATCCCGTGAAAGTCAAATTTGCGCTCGTCCCGTTCAATTTTCATAGCATCACCACCTAATGTAATTTTACATTTCGGGTAATAGCATTTGAACGATGTTATATTTCATTCCTCTGCATATTTAATTTCATATATTTGCCGAGCAAATTCTCATAGTTGACAATGGCTGCGGTGTAGCATATAATGTACTTATCAAACAAGTACATTATATGACAGGAGGCGCAGCCTCATGGAAATCATTATCAGCAGTAACACCAGCAAACCTATTTATGAGCAGATCACTTCTCAAATGAAAGCTATGATCATGAGCGGCGAACTTCAAACCGGCGACCCGATTCCGTCTATGCGGGCACTGGCAAAGTCGCTTCATATCAGCGTCATTACAGTGCAGAAAGCCTATGAAGATCTGCATCGTGATGGCTTTATTGAAACAACAGTAGGCCGTGGCAGTTTCGTGTCGGCACAAAATAAAGATTTCTTTCAAGAGGAGCAACAGCGCCGGGCGGAAGAACATCTCCAAGAGGCTGCCGATATTGCACGCTCCAGCGGTATCCCTTTGAGTAAATTGGTTGAGATACTGGCGATGTTCTATAAAGAGGAGGGCTGACGATGGAAAACATTTTGCAAATTGCAGACCTGACAAAACGCTACCCCGATTTTTACTTAGACCATTTGACCCTCAATGTTCCAAGCGGCAGCATTGTCGGTTTGATTGGGGAGAACGGTGCGGGAAAAACAACCACCATGAACCTGATCCTCAATGCTGTTACCAAGGACAGCGGAGATATTCTTGTTTTCGGGCAAGATAATCTTTCCCATGAAAAAGAGGTCAAACAGCGGATAGGCGTTGTGCAGGATGAATGTAATCTTCCCTTTATGTTCTCTCCCGCAGACATTGAAACCATCATGCGTCAAATCTATGCCCAATGGGACTCCAACCGCTACTGGGAGCTATTGAATAGGTTTGATTTACCTGTGAAACAGGAAATCGGCTCATTTTCAAAGGGGATGAAGGTAAAGATGAATTTTGCAATTGCTCTTGCCCATCATGCCGAATTACTGCTGCTGGACGAAGCTACAAGCGGGCTTGACCCCGTTATGCGGGATGATGTGCTCGACCTGCTGTTGGACTTTGTGCAAAGTGAGAAACACGGGGTACTCTTTTCCACGCACATTATGAGCGATCTTTCCAAAATCGCGGACTATATTGCATTTCTGCATGAGGGCAAACTGCTGTTCTTCAAGTCGAAAGACGAGCTGATCTACCGCTATGGCCTGATCCATTGCGGGGAAAAGCTATTTCGGGAAATTGACCGTGGCGATATATTGGCGTGGAGAAAACAGGATTATGAGTATCAAATTTTGGTGGCAGACCGAGAAGCTGCTGCTCGGAAATACAAGGGCTGCGTAATCGACCCGGCCACCTTAGATGACATCATGCTTTTGTATATCAAGGGAGGATCGCTATGATTGGTTTGGTCGCAAAGGATTTTATCGTATTCAAAAAGATATGTAAACCCGCTTACCGTCTGTTAGGCATCATCCTATTACTGTGCGCCTGCATTTTCATTCCACAAGCGGCAATCCCGTATATTTCACTGCTGCTCCCGCTGATGGGCGTTGCTTTTCTGACCGAGTTGGTTAAAATCGAGGAAAAGAGCGATTGGAAGAATTACTTACCGGTTCTCCCTATCACGGATAAGGAGATTGTTGTCGGGCGCTACCTGTTCAGCGGAATACTGTTTGTTAGTCTCTCTGTGTTGACTTTCTTGCTTTGTATCATTGCTGCTTTTACAGGACATTTTTCGTTCACCACAGTTGTACCAAACCTTGTTTTAGGTATGTGTTGTACGGTGCTTACAATCTGTTTGGGTGTCCCCTCGGGCTTTGTTTTCAAACAGTCAAACTGCACCGGGGCAATGATCGCCGCCATCATGGTCTGTGCGGTAATACGGTCTGCTGGTCTTGATACCGCCTTTTTCGCCGCATCCTCATTCCTTGCCTACGCACTGCTTATTATCGGTATGGCATTACTCCTTTACCTGTCCTATCGTGCGTCACTCAGCATTTTCAGAAAAAGGCGTTATGCAAGAAGTAAGGTGGCACCTAATGATTGAAAACAACTGGATTCTATGTCCAATATGCAGAAATAAGACACGCATCAAAATTCGGGGTGATACGGTGCTTGAGAACTTTCCTCTGTATTGCCCAAAATGCAAACAAGAAAATCTAATCCGAGCTTATCAACTAAATATCATAGTTATCAAGGAGCCAGACGCACAGACGCAGAGCCGATAACCCGTAGCCAACAGGCACACGGTTTATCGGCTCTTTTCTTTTGATAGCAACTGCGCTGGTATCAAAACAAGACCGTTGCAATCGGCCTTGCGGCGCAGAACGGCGGTTTTGAAATATTGTATTTCAAGCTGCCGTTTTCCTTTTGAAAAAATGGATTAACGGGGGTGTGTTAAAGTCGCCCTTTTTTAAGGATACGGCGGTGTCCGAGGAGGTATCGCTGTGTCCATTTTTCTTTTTCGCAGCGTCCATGACCTGCACCAGCTAAAAAAAGCGTAGCCCCTCCGTCGGAGCAGTCCGGCTTTGAATGTGAAATTAAACATCATGTAACAAGAACTTCATTTGCTTGCGTCCGCATAGCGTCATGCTGTGCGGGCGTTTTTATATACCTGCACCTTGGGACAATTTGTCCCAAGGTAGTCAGCCCCGGCTGCCGATCCCCGCCGTTCCTCCGTTCTGTTCACCCACCCACACATGAACCGAATGGAGGAAATACAAATGACGACCATCAATCTGAAGGACTTTTACGCTTGGTACACCCATGATGAATACATCGAAGTTTCCGACGAAGTGGCCGCCGAGCTGAAGGCGGACAAGTTGTATGAGGCAGCCTATCAGCGGCGCACGACCCGCAACAAGGCGCAGTATTCCCTCGACTGTGACGATGGGATCGAATACTCGGCCTGCCTGCATGAGCCGACGCCGCAGGAGCTTCTGGATCGTATGGAGCTGTTCGTCCACCTGTGGAACGCCCTCAACTCTTTGCCGGAGGTGCAGGGTGTCCGGGTGGAGGCGCATCTGATCCTCGGCAAGAGCTACCGCCAAATTGCCCGGGAGCAGGGCGTTGACAAGAGTGCCGTCCGCCATTCCGTCAAAAGCGGCAAGGCGGCCATGAGAAAATATTTGAAAAAATTTCTCTAAGGGTATCTCCATTTGCCCGATTTTTGTCCTTGGTATATGAGAAGTAGTTTTCACTTTTCCGCAGCAAGGTAGTTGATGCTCCGTCACGGATCGTCGCTGTCCGCTGTGAGGGAGCGCCGCATTGAATATGAGCTGTCTTATGACAGGCCAACAGGAGCGGGTGCGGCGCTCCCGCCTTTCAAAAACACCTTGGGACATTTCGTCCCAAGGTCATAAGCCGCAGGCCAGCGTTTTTATGAGGCGCTGGCCTTTCCCTGTTGCTGAGAATTGAAAAGGAGGTCTTTATGCAGCAGAGAAAACAACATACCGCATTTGCTGTGGATGGCTACGCCATCACCGCCAGCTTCGCAGACTGCAAAAATGCGGCAGCGCTCCATCATGTAAAGCAGATTCTACTATCTTCCTTTGCCAACAATACGGCAAAAAATAGCTCCGGCGACATCCTTGCAATCCCTCCCGAACAGAGGGATAATAATAGTGGGGGTAGTCCCTATGTACCTTGAAAACTTCATATTCCCCGCGTATTGATTGCGTTTTTTCATTGACCCATCGACAAATGAAAGGACGGATCAATATGATGGAAAACAGAATGATGACAGGTAATCGAGTTGATTGTCTATACCGCGTGTCCACCGACAAGCAGGTGGACTACAACGACAAAAGCCAAGCCGACATTCCCATGCAGCGCAGAGAGTGCCATCGCTTCTGTGAAAAAATGGGCTGGACGATCGTTCACGAGGAACAGGAGGACGGTGTGTCCGGGCATAAGGTTAGAGCCGAAAACCGGGACAAGCTGCAAATCATCAAGGAGCGCGCCAAGCAGGGGAAATTCGATATTCTGCTTGTGTTCATGTTTGACCGCATCGGGCGTATCGCTGACGAAACGCCCTTTGTAGTGGAATGGTTTGTCAAGAACGGCATCCGGGTCTGGAGTACGCAGGAGGGTGAGCAGCGTTTCGATAATCACACGGACAAGCTCACCAACTACATCCGCTTTTGGCAGGCTGACGGCGAAAGCGAAAAGACTTCAATTCGCACAAAAACCGCTCTCGGTCAGCTCGTCGAGGACGGCGGTTTCAAGGGCGGTCTTGCTCCTTATGGGTATGACCTTGTAAAGAGCGGGCGCTTCAATAAACGCAAGCACGAGGTTTTTGAGTTGGCTGTCAACGAGGCCGAGGCCGCTGTGGTACGGACTATCTTTGACAAATATGTGCATGAGGGTTTCGGCGCTCAACGGATCGCCACTTACTTAAATGACCTTGGCTATCGGGCGAGAACGGGTAAAATGTGGCATCACGCCAGCATCCGGGGTATCATTTGCAATCTTACATATACCGGGGTGCTTCGCAGCGGCGAAAGCCGCTCCCAAACGCTGCCCCATTTGCAAATCATAGCGCCGGAGCTATTCGAGGCCGCACAACACATTCGTACCTCCCGTGCCAACTCCGCCGAACAGGAACGGCGCGTACCGCTGAATACCCGTGGTCGGTCCTTGCTGGCCGGGAATGTCTTTTGCGGGCATTGTGGCTCCCGGCTGGCGCTCACCACCAACGGCAAGGCTTATCCGTGCAAGGAAGATGCTCACCGCATTGTAAAGCGTGTGCGGTATATCTGCTACGGCAAGACACGCAAGCAAACCGAATGTGACGGGCAGACTGGCTACACGGCGCATATTCTTGACGGTATCATTGATAAGGTGGTGCGGCAGATCTTTGAGCGGATGAAAGCGATCCCTAAAAGTGAGATCGTCAATATCCGCTACCGTGAAAAGATGGAAGAACGGAAGGCGCTTCTCAAAAGCGCTAAATCCAATTATGCCAAGGCTGCCGCCGAGCTTGATACGCTCCGGGCAGAGGTCATTAAATCCCTCCGAGGCGAAAGTGCTTTTTCGCAGGATTTGCTCGGTTCTTTGATTTCTGACTGTGAGACAAAATGTCTCGAAGTTCAGCACACTATGGAGGCGGCGCAGGCAGCCTACGACGAGGGACAGGCCATGCTGGACGCCTTAAACGCTCAGTATGACGATATTATTTCATGGGCGGATATGTACGACAGTGCCAGCATGGAGTCAAAGAAAATGATCGTGAGCTGCCTGATCCGGCGCGTGGAGGTGTATCGGGACTATCGGCTGCATATCGATTTCAATATTGACTTTGAGCAGTTCAGCGCTGGGCTGGACATTTCGGCAATCGCCGCATAAGAAAAGCCCGCTTCAAAAGAGAAGTGGGCATAAAACAAAAAACTCGCTTTTTTCAAAGCAAGTCTTTATTAAGAATACTCAGCGCACCCGTTTGGTGGAGATAAGCGGGATCGAACCGCTGACCTCTTGAATGCCATTCAAGCGCTCTCCCAGCTGAGCTATACCCCCATATAAGGGGTGCGCTGAGTAATTTCTTATTCAATTAGTGCGGGGGTTGTTTACCGCTTCAACCGGGCTCCCAGCTGAGCTATACCCCCATATTCACTTGCGTCGCTTGCTCACCGCAACTGACTTAGTCAGTATAATACAAAAGCCCTCATTTGTCAACACCTAATTCCAATAATTTTCAGGGAAATTTTCGTTCCCGCTGATATGGCTTCCTCCACCGAGGGGGGAGGGCGCAGACGCCCTCCCTCTTTCGCTCAGTTCAGCACAAAACGCATGGACACCGGATTGTGATCCGACCACGCAAAGCCCGTGTCCTCCACCACAGCCTGCTCCACGGTGACGTTGTCCGACACCACGAAGCCGTCCACCGTCAGCACGTACTGTCCCTCGTGATACGGAGCGTCGGCGTTGCGGCAGCTGGGGACGGGGTTCGTCTCGTCCAGCGGAGCCACCAGCGACAGATTGGTGCCGTCCCAGATCCCCTCCGGCAGGGGCTGCGCCCAGGTGTAGCCCTCGGCAGAGCCGCCGAAGATCTCCTCCGACTGGCCCAGCAGATCCTTATTGAAGTCGCCGCCGGCAATGCACCAGTTGCCCTTTTCATACTCCGCCTGCATATCCGCCCGCAGCAGCTCCAGCTGCTCCACAGCGATGGTACCGTCGGAGGTGTAGGCGGACAGATGGACATTATACAGCACCAGCTCCCGGCCGTCGGCGGCGGGGATGCGGTGGACGCTGTAACACCGATCCAGATCCACCAGCTTCATCACACCGGCCTCGATGGGCAGCTCCACCCGCCGGGCCTCGGTAATGCCGAAGGAGGAGAGGGTCAGCAGGCCCGACACGGACTTGCCGTGGGGCTGGTCCAGCGGGTAGAACAGATACGGCGAGTCGTAGTTCTGCGCCCAGATATAACCCAGCCCCGGCAGCTGCGCCGTCAGCATGGCGGCCTCATCCACGTGGTAACTGCGGGTGGAGTCCCGGTCCACCTCCTGCAACAGGTACAGGTCGGCATCCTGCTGCTGCAAAAACGCCCCGATGCGCTCGATATTGGCGGTAAGCCGCTCCTCAGACCACGCACGGGACTCCGTGCCGCCGTCCATGAAGAAGCTGTAATCGTCCTCATAAGCACCGAAGCCGATATTATAGGAGAGGATGCCGTACTCTTTCCCCGCCTCCACGGTGGCAGCGGCGTTCCGCTCCACCGTCAGCTCCTGATCCCCGATGCGGTGATAGTCGATGAACACATAGGCCACGTACCCCAGCACCACCACCAGCAGCGCCAGCACCACAGCCAGCACGATCTTCCAAGCTTTTTTCAACAACGCTTCCCCCTCGGTTTACAAATTTGGATAAATCTATTATAATCGAAATATTCCCATTTGGAAAGAGGTATGATGCGTGAAAAAACTGGTGATCCGATTCAATGCCCCGGTGGTGCTGCTGTTTGCCCTGCTGAGCCTGCTGGTCCTGCTGCTGGACGGCTGGACAGGCGGCGTCAGCACCACCCGGTTCTTCTGTGTATACCGATCGTCGCTGGCGGATCCGCTGACCTATGTGCGCTTCTTCGGCCATGTGCTGGGCCACTCCGGTTACAGCCACTACATGAACAATATGCTGCTGCTATTGCTGGTGGGGCCGGGCTTGGAGGAAAAGTACGGCAGCCGCAACCTGCTGATGACCATTCTGGTAACGGCTCTGGTGACGGGACTGGTGCAGTTCATCTTCTTCCCCGGTACGGCGCTGCTGGGAGCCAGCGGTGTGGTGTTCATGATGATCGTGCTGAACTCCTTCACCGAGATGCGCCGGGGCGGCATCCCCCTGACCATGCTGCTGGTGGTGGCCCTGTATCTGGGCAACGAGGTGGTGGACGGTCTCTCCGAGAGCGACAACATCTCCCAGATGACCCACATCGTGGGCGGTCTCTGCGGCGTCGTGTTCGGTTTCTCTCTGGCCCGTGCCAAAAAGAGATGATCCCTATAAAAAAGATGCGGAAGCCATATGACTTCCGCATCTTTTTTACGCCCGCTTATGGAGCCTTCGATACTCCGTGGGCAGCATGGAAAATGCCTTCTTGAATTCCGAGGTGAACTTGCTCTGGCTCTCATAGCCCACGGTCCGGGCGATCTGAGCCACGCTGTCGTCGCTCTCCAGCAGCAGAGCGGAGGCCCGCTCCATGCGGTGCTGGCGGATATGGGCGGCGATGGAGTTGCCGTACACCTCCTTGAACAGTTCCTTCATGGTGGAGGGGTTCATGAGAAACTGCCGGGACAGCTGCTCGATGGTAATGCGGCTGTCCAGATGCTCCGTCAGGAACCGATGGACCTGCCGGATGACCTCCAGCTGCTCCGCCGGACAGCTGCCGCAGTAGTCGTGCTGATCCAGCGGTGGCAGATGGGGCGCACCGGACACCAGCTGACTGTCCGACTGGGGGCACGTCACCTCCACCGTGCGCTCGATGATCTGGTGCAGCAGCTGGGCCACCTCCGTATCCGCCGCCCGGTAGTAGACCTCCTTCCCCACCCGGCGGCTGACGATGAGGCCGCTGTCCTTCAGCTGCCGCAGATGGTGGGAGGCGGCGGGGCTGCTCATACCCACCAGCGCCGACAGATTCATGACGCACTCCTCACAGTGGCACAGTAGCCAGAAGATCCGCACCCGGCTGTTATCCGACAGCAGACGGCAGAGATTGGCCACCTCCTGAAAGCTCTCCGGCTCCTGAATGAAGCTTCGCAGCCGCTCCAGTCGCTTCTGGTCCTCATGATGATGGGGCAATTCTCCCATGGTTCTCCCGCCTTTCTGTTCCGTTTGGAAGGACTTTTCGCCCGTTTGGAAGGGAAGCGTCTTTCCGCATTGACTTTCTCGTCGGCATCTATTATAGTACAATCATCAAGATTAAACAAGTGCTTAATGGTTGAAAGTCGCCGCACGAAAGGAGCATTTTTATGAAAAAGACTTATCAGATCGAAGTGGACTGTGCCAACTGCGCCAACCTCATGGAGGAGGCCGCCAAAAAGACCGAGGGCGTGCAGGACGCCGTGGTGAACTTCATGACCCAGAAGATGATCGTGGAGTTTGCCGAGGGCAGCGACCCCAAGGCCGTCATGAAGGCGGTACTGAAAAACTGCAAAAAGGTCGAGGACGACTGCGAGATCTATCTGTAAGAAGCGAAACGTGCCGGAGGTCCTCCGGCACGTTTTATGGAAGGAAGTGACCAACATGACAAAGAAGCAGAAGAAGGTCCTCTGGCGCATCATTGCCACAGCGGTGCTGGTGGCCGTGGTGAAGCTCTTCTCCATCGGCGGCGTGGCCGGGACGGTGCTGTATTTGGCTGCCTATCTCATCATCGGCTATGATATTCTCCGCAAGGCCTTCCGGGGCATCATCAAGGGTCAGGTGTTCGACGAGAACTTCCTGATGGCGGTGGCCACCGTGGGTGCCATTGCACTGGCCGTCTACGAGAAAAGCGGCGACTATCTGGAGGCCGTGGCCGTGATGCTGTTCTATCAGATCGGTGAGCTGTTCCAGAGCTACGCCGTGGGCAAGAGCCGCCGCAGCATCACCGCCCTGATGGATATCCGCCCGGATTATGCCAACATCGAGCAGGACGGCAAGCTGGTGCAGGTGGATCCGGACGACGTGGCTGTGGGCAGCATCATCGTGGTGCAGCCCGGCGAGAAGGTCCCACTGGACGGCGTAGTGACGGAGGGCAGCTCTACCCTGAACACCGCCGCCCTCACCGGCGAGAGTCTGCCCCGTGATGCCGCCGTCGGCGACGAGGTCATCAGCGGCTGCGTCAATATGACGGGCGTGCTGAAGATCCGCACCACCAAGGCCTTCGGTGAATCCACCGTCTCCAAAATTCTGGAGCTGGTGGAGAACTCCAGCTCCCACAAATCCCGCTCCGAGAACTTCATCTCCAAATTTGCCCGCATCTACACCCCCGCCGTCTGCATCGGCGCTCTGGTGCTGGCGGTGCTGCCGCCGGTGGTGCGGCTGGTCATGGGCCTCAGCGGCGACTGGGGCACTTGGGTCTACCGTGCCCTGACCTTCCTGGTCATCAGCTGCCCCTGTGCGCTGGTCATCAGCATCCCCCTGAGCTTCTTCGCCGGACTGGGCGGTGCCAGCCGGGCCGGTGTGCTGGTGAAGGGCTCCAACTATCTGGAGACCCTCTCCAAAACCCGTGTGGTGGTCTTTGACAAGACCGGCACCCTGACCCAGGGCGTCTTTGACGTCACCGACGTTCACCACAACACCATGCCCCAGAAGAAGGTTCTGGAGTACGCCGCTCTGGCGGAGTGCGCCTCCTCCCATCCCATCAGCAAGAGCCTCCAGCGGGCCTACGGCGGCGAGATCGACCGCCACCGTGTCACGGACGTGCAGGAGATCAGCGGCAATGGCATCACCGCCAAGGTGGACGGCACCGACGTAGCCGTGGGCAACAGCAAGCTCATGGATCGGCTGGGCATTGCGTGGCACGACTGCCATAGCGTCGGCACCATCATCCATCTGGCCATCGACGGTCAGTACGCCGGTCACATCGTCATTTCCGACGTGGTGAAGCCCCACGCCAAGGAGGCCATTGCCGCCCTGAAGCAGGCGGGCGTGGAAAAGACCGTCATGCTCACCGGCGATATCCGGCGGGTGGCCGACCACGTGGCCGGAGAACTGTGCGTGGACGAGGTGCACAGTGAGCTGCTGCCTGCGGATAAGGTGGCGCAGGTGGAGCGCCTGCTGAGCAGCGCCGACGGCAAGCTGGCCTTCGTGGGCGACGGCATCAACGATGCCCCGGTGCTGTCCCGTGCCGATATCGGCATCGCCATGGGTGCCATGGGTTCCGATGCCGCCATTGAGGCGGCGGACGTGGTGCTGATGGACGACGACCCCCTGAAGATCTCCAAGGCCATCCGCATCTCCCGCAAATGCCTGCGGATCGTGTACGAGAACATCGTGTTTGCGCTGGGCATCAAGGGCCTGTGTCTGGTGCTGGGTGCCATGGGCATCGCCAATATGTGGGCGGCCATCTTTGCCGACGTGGGGGTCATGGTCATCGCCGTGCTGAATGCCATCCGCGCCCTGCGGGTAGATAACCTGTAAACTGCATATAAAAAGAGGACGTCCCCCAGACGTCCTCTTTTTATGGGTCCTTGTGCGCAGGCATTCTCTCTGCCGCTATTGAACGAAAGTTACCCGCCGGGGGCAAAATATCGTACCCGCCGGAGCCCCTTCAGTGCATCTTCTGGAACGAATGGACCCAGTCTGCCTTCAGATAATACAGCAGAAACACCACGCAGCTGAGACACCACGTAATGGGGTATGCCCAGAAGATGGTGGTAATATCCGGCCACACCTTCAGCGCCAGCGTGATATACGTCACACGGATGACGCACCAGCACACCAGCATGGTGTACATGGGCATCTTAGCCCGGCCCGCTCCCCGCATCACGGCAGAGATGCTGTGGGCGAAGGCCAGTGCAAAGTAGAACAGCGCCTCCGTCCGGGTCTGCCGTACGCCGATGGCGATGACCGCCGGGTCATCGTTGAACAGGGCGATGGCATAGGGGGCCACCAGCAGTAGTGTCAGTCCGATAAGCTCCGCCATCAGCGTGGAGCAGGTGAAGCCCACCCGTGCCCCCCTCTTGGCCCGGTCATACTGCCCTGCGCCCAGATTCTGCCCCGTAAAGGTGGTCAGCGCCATGGCAAAGGAGGTGATGGGCAGGAACACGAAGCCCTCCACCTTGGCGTAGGAGCCGCAGCCCGCCATGGCATCGGAGCCGAAGGTGTTGATGTTGGACTGCACCACCACGTTGGCGATGGCGATGATGGAATTCTGCACACCGGAGGGGATGCCCTGCGCCATGATCTGCTTGAGCATCGGCAGCTCAAAGCGGATGCGCTTGGGAACCAGCCGATAGGGGCCGTCCGCCTGCATCAGCTTCCGGAAGCACAGCACGGCGCTGACCATCTGGCTCACCACCGTGGCGATGGCGGCACCGTTGACACCCCATTTCAGCGCTCCCACGAAGATCAGATCCAACGTCACATTGGTGATGGAGGAGATGATGAGGTAGCGCAGGGGACTGCGGCTGTCGCCCACCGCCTGCAAAATGCCCATACAGGCGTTGTAGACGATCATAAAGAGGCTGCCCATGAAGTACAATCGGAAATATTGGATGGACTGGGGCAGCACGTCCTCCGGCGTCCGCATCCACACCAGGATCTGGGGGGTCAGGAAGATGCCCACCAGCGTCAGCAAAACGCCGCAGACCATGGCGAAGGCCAGATCGGTATGCACCGCCGCCTCCAGCCGATCATAGCACTTGGCGCCGAAATAGCGGCTGATGATGACGCCGGCCCCCACAAACAGGCCCATAAAAAAGCCCGTCATCATAAAGATGAGGTTCCCGCTGCTGGACACCGCCGCCAGAGCGTCCTTGCCCACAAATTTTCCCACGATGACGCTGTCCGCCGTGTTATACAACTGCTGACAGAGATTGCCTAAAAACAGCGGCAGGGCGAAATACGCCAGTTGCTTCCAAATGACGCCCTGCGTCATGTCCACGCTCTGGTTTCTGCTCTTCAATTCAGGACCCCTCTCCTTTGGATAAAATTTCTTTATCGTCTGTTTATTATACCGCCGCTTTTTCAAAAGGTCAAGAGACAGCGACACATCCCCGCACATTGTATACAACCGACGCACAGTGCCGTTTTTCCTCCGTTTTCGCCGCTTTGCCGGATTTGGAAGCCTTTTTTCTCCTCTTTTCCGGCATATCCCCGCATTGACAAATTTCCCTTACGCCGTATAATAATTATAATCAGTACATGAATCACTCCCACGGAACAAAAAAGGAGCTATTGTATGAACGAGATCTATGTGGTCGGGCATCGGAACCCCGACACGGATTCCATCGTGGCTGCCATGTCCTATGCCGCCCTGCGGAACGCTCTGGGCGACCGGGACTACGTAGCGGCCTATCTGGGCCACGTCAGCGATGAGACCCAGCGCCTGCTGAACCGCTTCGGTTTCCAGCCCCCTCAGCTGATCCAGAACGTCCGCACGCAGGTGTCAGATCTGGATTACGACACACCTCCCGCCCTGAACGCCACCGTCACCATGGACCGGGCCTGGCACATCATGCGGGAGCAGCGCATCTCCGCCATCCCCGTGGTCAACGAGGATGGCACGCTGTATGGGACTCTGTCCGCCGGCGACATCGCCACCTACAGCATGAACACCATCAGTGAGCCCCGTGTGGAGGCCCTGCCTCTGTTCAACCTCCTGAGCGTCATCGAGGGCCGTGTCCTCAACGACACCGGTGATCTGGTGGATTCCGTCACCGGCGATGTGGTCATCGCCCTGCCTCAAAGCTGCGAGAATCTGCTGTGGAACGGCAAGGACCACATCGTCCTGTGCGGCGACCAGCCGGATATGATTCGCCGTGCGCTGGAAACCAACGTGTGCTGCCTGATCCTCTGCCAGACGGAGGTGGATCAGGAGCTGCTGGCCGACGCCAGGAACACCTGCATCATCTCCAGTCCCTACGATGCCAGCCGGGTGGCCCGTCTCATCTATCAGGCCATCCCCATCTCCCGCCCTTGCCACACTGACGACATCGTCTGCTTCCATCTGTCGGACTATATTGACGACGTGCGGGAGGTGGTGCTGAAGAGCCGCTATCGCTGCTACCCGGTGCTGGACCAGAACGAAAAGGTCGTTGGCACCCTGTCCCGGTATCACCTGCTGCGCCCCCGGCGCAAGCGTGTGGTGCTGGTGGACCACAATGAGCGGGCGCAGGCCGTACAGGGTCTGGATCAGGCGGAGATCCTGGAGATCATCGACCACCACCGTCTGGCGGATATCCAGACCACTCAGCCCATCCGGGTCCGCAATGAGCCGGTGGGCAGCACCAATACTATCATCACCGAAATGTATCAGGAACACGGCGTCATGCCCTCCCCGGCCATGGCGGGCCTGATGGCGGCGGCCATTCTGTCCGATACCGTCATGTTCAAGTCCCCCACCTGCACCAAGCGGGATGTAGCCATGGCCGAGCGCATGGCTCGCATCGCCAACGTCTCCCTCAACGAACTGGGCAAGCTCCTCTTCGACAGCAGCTTCGACGGCAAATCCGCCGAAGATCTGCTGCACAGCGACTTCAAGGAGTTCCACATTGCTGAGCAGAATCTGGGTGTGGGGCAGATCACCTGTCTGGATTCCGAGGATATGCTCCAGCGCCGGGAGGAGTTTCTGGAGGCCATGCGCCACGATCAGGAGGATCACCACTACGACATGGTGATCCTGATGCTGACAGACGTGCTGATGGAGGGTACGCAGCTGCTGTATGTGGGCAGCGATGACGTCATCCGCAACGCCTTCTCCGCCGAGCCCAAGGACAACAGCCTGTTCCTGCCCAAGGTCATGAGCCGGAAAAAGCAGATCATCCCCATGCTCACCGCCCTCTGGGGCTGATATCCCCGCACTTCACACAAGGACAGGCTCCCGCCTGTCCTTGTTTTTCTCTCCATATCGTGCTATACTGACACAAATCACCCACGGAGGTATCGCCTATGCACATCACCGTATATCTGGGCGCCAGCTGCGGCACCGACCCCCATCTGGCGCAGGCCGTCCGGGAACTGGGAGCATGGATCGGTGCCGCAGGCCACACGCTGGTCTACGGCGGTTCCAAAACCGGCCTCATGGGACTGCTGGCCCAGAGCGCACTGGAGCAGGGCGGCAGCGTCATCGGCGTGGAGCCGGAGTGCTTCATGGCACAGGACCTGCAGCACGACGGCCTGACCCAGCTCATCGTCACCCGAAGCATGGCGGAGCGCAAGGCCAAAATGATCCAGCTGGGGAACGCCTTCATCGCCTTCCCCGGCGGCACCGGCACACTGGAGGAGATCACGGAGGTCATGTCGCAGGTATCGCTGGGCCAGCTGTCCGCCCCCTGCATCCTCTACGATCTGGACGGCTACTACTGCCACCTGAAGGCCCTTCTGGACCATATGATCGCCTCCGGCCTCTCCTCCCCGGAGCGCCAGCGGGGCATCCACTTCGCCCAAAATCTCCCCGAAATTCAGGTACTGCTGTCCTGATCTCCCATCGGGCCAAATCACCCCCTCTGTTCCAAAGCCTTCGGCTTTGGAACAAAAAAGAGCCTGCCGGCTGGCAGGCTCTTTTTGATGACCAACTTACTCGGTAACGAAGGGCAGCAGAGCGATCTGACGGGCACGCTTGATGGCCTCGGTCAGCTGGCGCTGATGCATAGCACAGGTACCGGTGGTACGGCGGGGCAGGATCTTGGAGCGCTCGCTGATGAAGCGGCGCAGCTTGGCAGCATCCTTATAATCGATATGCTCGCACTTATCCACGCAGAACTGGCAAACCTTACGGCGCTTACGGCCGTTGCCACGGGGCGCTCTATTTTCACGTTCCATAGCCATGGAAAATTCCTCCTTATAAAGATTTCATGTGCCTTGGCACATCAGAACGGCAGGTCGCCGTCCTCCTCGTCGATCTCGGCAAAATCGGACGGGCCGCCCACCGGGGCGGAATACCCTCCGGCGGGAGCACCGTAGGCGGGAGCCTGAGAATAACCGCCGTTATTCCCACCGGCACCGCCGGGTCTGCTATCACCGAAATAGACATTGTCGGCAACCACCTCCGCACTTCTGCGGTTGTTGCCCTCCTTGTCTTTCCAGTCACGGATCTGGAGCCGCCCCTCCACCACGGCCATGCGGCCCTTGGTGAAATACTTGGAGACGAACTCCGCCGTGCTGCGCCAAGCCACCACATCGATGAAATCGGTCTCCTTTTCGCCGCTCTGGGACTTATAGTCCCGGTCTACGGCCAAAGAGAAGCTGGTGACTGCCGTACCGCTCTGGGTACGCCGCAGCTCCGGGTCCCTGGTCAGGCGACCCATGATGAAAATCTTGTTCAGCATTGTGCTTCCCCCTTACTCGTCCTTGCAGACGATCATGGAACGCATCACGCCCTCGGTAATACCCAGGATACGATCCAGTTCCTTGGGAAATTCCGGTGCGCTGGTGAAGCTCATCAGCACATAGTAGCCTTCGGTCTTGTAATCGATAGCGTAAGCAAGACGACGCTTGCCCCACTCATCCACGACCACGTCGGAGCAGCCGTGCTGCTCAGCCAGAGCCTGGAACTTTGCCACATTGGCGGCAATAGCCTCCTCACCCTGTGCCGGGTCGAGAATGTAAACGACCTCATAGTTGGCGGAAATCTTAGCCATACTTTTTGCACCTCCTTTTGGACTTATGGCCCTCACGCTCCGGTGAGAGCAAGGATTTGCCCGCATACGCAGGCCTAATTATTATACCGGATATCCGCCAAAAGTCAAGAAGTTTTTGGGAATATTCCGTGGAAAATCCCCTCTTTTTTGCCCTTCCCGGCAGAAAGGGCTTGAAATTACCGGAGGAATCCTTTAGAATAAGGTGTCAAATCATCCCTTCGGTGCATGAAAACGCCGGGAAAGGAACCTCCATGGAGCACATCACCAGCCGTCACAACCCCCTCATGGGCCATATCCGCAGGTTGGCCGGCTCCGCCGCCTACCGGTGGGAGACGGGGGAATTTCTCTGCGACAGTCCCAAGCTGCTGCAGGAGGCCCTGCTGTGGCAGGCGGAGATCACCGCCGTGGTGACCATCTCCCCCCTGCCCCAGCTTCCGGAGCACATCCGGCAGGTGCAGGTGCCGGAGGACGTCATGGCCTCCATCTCCCCGGTAAAGACCCCTCAGGGGGTGCTTTTCACCTGCCGCCTGCCTCAGGCTCCCCTGCCCCGGTCCCTCACCGGCCGGCGGTATGTGCTGCTGGACGGGGTGCAGGACCCCGGCAACGTAGGCACCATCCTGCGGACGCTGGACGCCTTCGACGCCGACGGCCTGCTGCTCACCGGCGGCTGCGCCGACCCCTACGGCTGGAAGGCGGTGCGCTCGTCCATGGGGGCCGTGTTCCGCCGCCCCATCTATTCCGGCACACCGGAGGAACTGGCGGCCCTGCTGCACCGCAGCGGCCTGCCTCTGTACGGGGCCGCCCTGCGGGAGGACACCGTGGACGCCCGGCAGGCGGACTACACCCGCTGCACGCTGGCCATCGGCAGCGAGGGCCGTGGCCTGAGCCGGGAGGTACTGAACCTGTGCGATCAAACCATCCGCATCCCCATGTCGGACCGCTGCGAATCTCTGAATGCGGCCATTGCCGCAGCGGTGCTGCTGTGGGAAAGCTGGCGATAAGGAGGGATCTCACATGGCTGCTCTGAAATACTGGGTATGGCTCACCACCCTGCCGGGGCTGACCAACCGCAGCAAGCTTCTGCTTCTGGAGCATTTCCCCTCGCCGGAGGACATATACTACGCCCAGCCGGAGGATCTCCCTCCGGTGGAGGGGCTGTCCTCCTCTCAGGCGGCGCTGCTGTCGGACAAGTCCACAGACCGGGCCGAGGACGTGCTGGCCCGCTGCGCCAAGGGGGATATCTTCCTGCTGACCATGCAGGACGCCCTCTACCCGGACCGGCTGCGGAACATCTATGACCCGCCGGTGCTGCTGTACGGACGGGGCCGGATGCCCCTGTTCGACGAGGAGGCCGCCGTCTCCGTGGTGGGTACCCGGACGTGTACCCCCTATGGCATCTCCGCCGCCGAGGAGCTGGGCTACCAGCTGGCGAAGGAGGGTGCCGTGGTGGTGTCGGGCCTTGCCAAGGGCATCGACGGAGCCTCCCACCGGGGCGCTCTGCGGGCCGGCGGCTTTACGGCGGCCGTGCTGGGCGGCGGCGTGGACGTGGTCTATCCGGCGGAGAACCGGCGGCTCTACGAGGACATCGCCGCCACCGGCGTGCTGCTGAGCGAGTACCCGCCGGGAACGGAGCCTGTGGGCAGCCACTTCCCCGTCCGCAACCGCATCCTCAGCGGCCTGAGTCTGGCGGTGCTGGTGGTGGAGGCCCCGGAGCGCAGCGGCGCTCTCATCACCGCCAATACGGCGCTGGAGCAGGGACGGGACGTGTTCGCCGTCCCCGGCCCCATCGACGCCCCCAACAGCCGGGGCAGCAACCGCCTCATCCGGGACGGCGCAGGACTTGTGACCTGCGGCTGGGACATTCTGGAGGGGTACCGGAGCCGGTTCCCCCACCGGCTGCGCCCCTCGTCGGAGAATCTTCCTCCGGTGCCGGAGCAGGACAGTCTCCCCGCTCAAAGGGCGGAGGAATCGTCCACGGCGAAGCCGGAGAAGAAGGAAACTCCCCCCGCCCTGCCGGTACTGGACCTGACGGCGGATACGGCGGGTCTGACGGACGATCAGATCCGCATCCTACAGGTGCTGACCACCGATGCCCCTCTGCTCACCGATGACGTGGCGGAGCGGGCCGACCTGCCCATTCGGCGGGTGCTGTCAGCCCTGACGGTATTAGAGATCGACGGATATGCCACGCAGCACGGAGCACGGCGCTTCGTCCGCACGGTGGAGATCCGGTTGTAAAAAGGAAGGATAAGAACATGGCAAAAAAAGCAGCCCGAAATCTGGTGATCGTGGAGTCCCCTGCCAAGGCCAAGACCATCGGCAAGTATCTGGGGCCGGATTACGAGGTCAGGGCCAGTATGGGACATCTGCGTGACCTGCCCAAAAGCAAGCTGGGCGTGGATGTCGAGCACGACTTCGAGCCCAACTACCGCCCCATCCGGGGTAAGGAGGAGCTCATCAATGAGCTGAAAAAACTCTCCAAGGCCAGCGACACCGTATATCTGGCCACCGACCCGGACCGCGAGGGCGAGGCCATCAGCTGGCACCTGAAGAACCTGCTGGATCTCAGCGACGAAAAAGCCAAGCGAGTCACCTTCAACGAGATCACCCGCAAGGTGGTCACCGAGAGCATCCACCACCCCCGTGAGATCGATCAGGATCTGGTGGACGCCCAGCAGGCCCGGCGTATTCTGGACCGCATCGTGGGCTATGAGCTGTCCCCCCTGCTGTGGAAAAAGATCCGGCGGGGCCTGTCGGCAGGCCGGGTGCAGTCGGTGGCCATGCGTCTGGTGGCAGACCGGGAGAAGGAGATCAAGGACTTCGTCCCCCAGGAGTACTGGACGCTGGACGCCCTGCTGAAAAACGACGGCGGCGTCCCCTTTCGGGCCAGATATTACGGCAAGGACGGCAAGAAATATGAGCCCGCCTCTCAGGAGGAGGTCAGCGCCATTCAGGCGGAGGTGCAGGCTCTGCCTTTCGCCGTCAAGAGCGTGAAGCGCACGGACAAGCAGCGCTCCCCCGCCCCGCCCTTCACCACCTCCACCATGCAGCAGGATGCCTCCCGGAAGCTGAACATGACCCCCCGGCGCACCATGGCCATCGCCCAGCAGCTGTATGAGGGCGTGGACATCACCGGCGAGGGTACCGTGGGTCTGATCACCTATATGCGTACCGACTCCCTGCGGATCTCCGACGAGGCGCAGGCGGCGGCCCGCAGCTTCGTCACCGGGCGCTACGGCGCAGGCTACTGTCCCGCCGCCCCCCGGCAGTATAAGACCAAGGCCGGGGCGCAGGACGCCCACGAGGCCATCCGCCCCAGCGACGTGGATCTGACCCCGGAGCGGGTCAAGAGCGATCTTACCAGCGAGCAGTATCGGCTGTACCGCCTGATCTGGAGCCGTTTTCTGGCCAGCCAGATGTCCAACGCCGTCTATGACAGCGTCAGCGTAGAGCTGGGCGCCGGAGCCCACAGCTTCCGGGCCAGCGCCAGCAGCCTGAAGTTCGCCGGCTATACCGCCGTATACGAGGAGAGCCGGGACGACGAGAAGGAGGAAAAGGCCCCCGCCCTGCCCCCGCTGGCACAGGGCGAGGTGGTGACGCTGACGGGCTTTGACCCGGCCCAGCACTTCACCCAGCCCCCCGCCCGGTTCACCGACGCCTCCCTCATCCGGGCCATGGAGGAAAACGGCATCGGCCGCCCCTCCACCTATGCTCCCACGGTGTCCACCATTCTGGACCGGGAGTACGTCATCAAGGACGGTAAGTACCTGAAAATGACGCCGCTGGGCGACGTGGTCAACGGCCTTATGTGCGACCGCTTCAAGGACATCGTGGACGTGAAGTTCACCGCCCACATGGAGGAGGAGCTGGATGAGGTGGAGTCCGGCAAGCTGCCGTGGAAGCAGCTGCTGCGCCAGTTCTACGGTGGCTTCGAGTCCAATCTCCATCAGGTGGAGAAGGACATGGAGGGTGTTTATCTGAAGGTCCCCGACGAGGTCACCGAGGAGAAGTGTGACCTCTGCGGCAGGAACATGGTCATCAAGTCCGGCCGGTTCGGCCGGTTCCTGGCCTGCCCCGGCTACCCGGAGTGCAAGTTCACCAAGCCTCTGGTGGTGGAGATGCCGGGCCGCTGCCCCGTGTGCGGCGGCCGGCTCATGAAGCGCACCGGCATCAGCAAGAAATCCGGCAAGCAGTATAACTATTACTGCTGCGAAAAGTTCCCCACCTGCTCCTTCGTCACCTTCGACGTGCCTGTGAAGGATGACTGCCCTGTCTGCGGCCACACTATGTTCAAAAAATCCGGCCGGGGGTTCAAGCGTCCCTTCTGCATCAACCCGGCGTGCGAAAATTTCCTGCCGGAGGATCAGCGAGGCTATCCCAAGCGGACTGCTGCGTCCGATGGGACGGAAAGCGGGACAAATGGTACCGCAGCGGACGGTCAGCCGACGTCCGAAACTGTCCAAACGGAGGCATCTGACAAGCCCACAGCCAAGAAAACCACCACAGCTAAGAAAACTGCGGCAAAGAAAAGCACCGCTAAGAAAACCGGCACGACCAAAACCGCCGCCAAAAAATCCACGGCCAAGACGGCGGCCAAAAAGACCTCCTCTGCCCTAGCCACGGAGGAGACTCCCACCGTGACGAAGGCCGCTGCGAAAAAAGCAGCGACCGCCGCAGAGGGTGCCGCCGAAGCATCCACGGCGGCGGAGAAGGCCACGGCCAGAAAAGCGACGGCTTCCAGAAAGGCGGCCGAGAAGGCTACCACTAAGAAAGCCGCAACTACCAAGAAAACCGCCACGGCCAAAAAGGCCGCTACTAAGAAAGCAGCCACGTCTGCCGCCAAGAAGGCTGACGCTGAAACGGAGGAATAAATGGAGCCTGTAACTGTGATCGGCGCCGGTCTGGCCGGCTCCGAATGTGCTTGGCAGCTGGCCCGGCGGGGCATTCCCGTGACCCTGCGGGAGATGAAGCCAGAGAAGATGACCCCCGCCCATGTGACCCCATGGTTTGCCGAGCTTTGCTGCTCCAACTCCCTACGGGGAGCGGGGCTGGAAAATGCCGTGGGCCTGCTGAAGGAGGAGCTGCGGCGCCTGGACAGCCTGATCCTCCGCTGCGCCGACGCCACCGCCGTCCCCGCCGGAGGCGCTCTGGCAGTGGACCGGGAGGGCTTTGCCCGGATGGTGACGGAGGAGCTCCGGAACCACCCCCTCATCACCGTGGTCCCCGGCGAGGTAACGGAGCTGCCGGAGGGGCAAGTGGTGGTGGCCTCCGGGCCGCTGACCTCCGACGCTCTGGCGGATCGTCTGTCGACTCTGCTGGGAGACGGACAGCAGACCACCCTGAACTTCTTCGACGCTGCCGCTCCGCTGGTGAGCTTTGACAGTGTGGATATGGACAGTGCCTACTTCGCCTCCCGCTATGATAAGGGGACTCCGGACTACATCAACTGCCCCCTGTCCAAGGAGGAGTATCTGTCCTTCTGGCAGGAGCTGACCACCGCCCAGGAGGCGGAGGTCCACGGCTTCGAAGATGGGCAGGTCTTTGAGGGCTGTATGCCGGTGGAGGTCATGGCCCGCCGGGGTGAGGACACCCTGCGCTTCGGGCCGCTGAAGCCCCGTGGCCTGCCGGACCCCAAGACCGGGAAGGAGCCTTACGCCGTGGTACAGCTGCGGCGGGACAACGCCGACGGTTCCATTTACAATCTGGTGGGCTTCCAGACCCACCTGCGGTGGCCGGAGCAGAAGCGGGTATTCACCATGATCCCCGCTCTGAAGGACGCTCAGTTCCTGCGCTACGGCGTCATGCACCGCAACACCTATCTGGACTCCCCCCGGCTGCTGGATCGGTATTACCGGCTGAAGTCCCGATCCCGTATCGCTTTTGCCGGACAGATGACCGGCGTAGAGGGCTATGTGGAGTCCTGCGCCAGCGGCTTTCTGGTGGGAGTGGAGACGGCCCGCCGCCTGAAGGGGCAGGCTCCCATCGACTTCCCGCAGGAAACGGCCATCGGCGCTCTGGGGTTGTATGTCAGCAATCAGACCGTGGGGGTATTCCAGCCCATGAACATCAACTTCGGCATCATCCCGCCGCTGGACCACCGGGTCAAGGGCAAGCGCAACAAGAATGCCGAGCTGAGCCAGCGCTCGCTGGCCATCATCGAAGCCCGGAAGGAGGAGATCCTGTCATGAAGCTCATCATCGACGCCATGGGCGGCGACAATGCCCCGCTGGAAATCGTCAAGGGTGCGCTATCCGGTCAGAAGCGCTGGGGCGTGGACGTTACCCTCACCGGCGACACCACCGCCATTTTGCAGGCGCTGGAGGCCTGCGGCGAAAAGACGCTGCCCCAGGGCATGGAGATCGTCCACACCACTGAGACGGTGGAGATGTGCGACGACCCCGCCACGGTGTTTCGCCGGAAGAAGGACACCTCCATGGGCGTGGGACTGACCATGCTGCGGGACGGCAGGGCCGACGCCATGGTCTCCGCCGGCAGCACCGGTGCTCTGCTCACCGGCGCTACCCTTATCGTCAAGCGCATCCGGGGCATCCGTCGGGCGGCCATGGCCCCGGTAATTCCCACCACCACCGGTCAGGCGGTACTCATCGACTGCGGCGCCAACGCCGAGTGTACCCCGGAATATCTGGTACAGTTCGCCTATCTGGGCAGCTACTACGCCCACCGGGTGCTTGGGGTAGAGCGGCCCCGTGTGGGACTGCTGAACATCGGCACCGAGGACAGCAAGGGCACCGATCTCCAGAAGGAGACCCTGCGCTGGCTGCGGGAGGCCCACACGGCGGGACATCTGAACTTCATCGGCAACATTGAGGCCAAGGAGGCCATCAAGGGCGGGTGCGACGTCATCGTCTGCGACGGCTTCTCCGGCAATGTGCTGCTGAAAACCATGGAGGGCGTAGGCTCTTTCGCCGGAAGCGCCCTGAAAGCCATGTTCAAGAAGAACCTGCTGACCAAGCTGGCGGCCCTGTGCGTCATGCCGGGGCTCAACGCCTTCAAGGCCAAGCTGGACCCCAATAAGGTGGGCGGTACCGCCTTCATCGGTATCTCCCGGCCGGTCATCAAGGCCCACGGCTCCTCCAACGCCGAGGCTATCGAAAACGCCATGGGGCAGGCGGTGCAGGTGGCCCGCAGCGGCATTATCAGGGATATCGAGGAAAATGTGGCCCTGATGAAGGTGGAACGGGAATAAACTCCACTTCGAGAAAATATTCACAGAAAAGGTGTTGACACACGGCGGTAATTGCCGTATTATCTTTCAGAGCGATACCCGAAAGGAGGGGAATCATCTTATGACGATGGAAGACATCTTCAAGACGATGCAGGATCTGATCGCTGAACAGTTTGCCATTGATGCTGACGAGATCAGCATGGACAGCTCCTTTGTGGATGATCTGGGCGCTGACTCTGTGGATCTGGTGGAGCTGGTAATGGCCATGGAAGAAGAATTCAACGTCGGTGAGATCGACGAGGACGACCTGACCGGGCTGAAAACCGTCGGTGACTGCGTTCGTTATCTGTACAATAAGATGAGCTGACACGACCGTGAAGAAAGAACGCCCCGTTGGAGTTTGTCCACGGGGCTTTCTTTTCCGGACGGAAAGGAGTTATGCAATGCGTACTTTAGAGGAGCGTCTGGGCTATACCTTCCGGGATCGGAAGCGGCTGGAGGGCGCTTTATATCACAGCTCCTACGCCAATGAGCACCGCAGCTTGGGCATTCATAGCAATGAGCGGCTGGAGTTTCTGGGGGACGCCGTGCTGGGTCTGGTGACGGCGGACTATCTGTTCCGCAAGCACCCGGATCTGCCGGAGGGGGACTTGACCCGCATCCGGGCCGCACTGGTCTGCGAGGAGAGTCTGCACGAGGTGGCCCAGAGTCTCGACTTGGGATCCTATCTGAAGCTGGGCAAGGGCGAGGAGGCCGGCGGAGGCCGGCAGCGGGCGTCCATTCTGGCGGACGCCACGGAGTCCGTTTTTGCCGCCGTATATCTGGACGGCGGATTGGAGGCAGCCCGTGCGCTCATTCACCGGGTCCTGCTGGATAAGGAGCGGGAGACGGATGTAGAGGAGCGCCGCCGGGACTACAAGACGGAGCTGCAGGAGCTGGTGCAGCGGCGCAGCAACCAGACGCTGCAATATGAATTGGTCTCCGCCAGCGGTCCGGACCACGCCAAGGTATTCACCTCCCGTGTGCTGCTGAACGGGCAGCCCATCGGGAAGGGTCAGGGCCACAGCAAGAAGGAGGCGGAGCAGGCCGCCGCCCACGCCGGTCTGACCACCCTGATCCGGGGGTGAGGGCGGCCATGGGCAGATATCATGCGATCCTGTTTGACATGGACGGCACCCTGCTGGACACCCTGACGGATATGCAGGACGCCGTGAACCACGTGCTGGCGGCTCACGGGCTGCCTCTGCGGACCCTTGAGGAGGTACGGCGCTTCGTGGGAAACGGCGCCGGGCCGCTGATCCACCGGGCGCTGCCGGAGGGATATCCTCAGGAGCAGAAGGTGCTGGCGGAGTACCGGGCCTACTATCAGGCCCACAACTGCATCCGCACCTGCCCCTATCCGGGCATCCCGGAGCTGCTGGAGCAGCTGCGTCAGCGGGGGCTGAAGCTGGCGGTGGTATCCAACAAGCCGGATGAGACCACCCGCACGCTGGCGGCCCGGTTCTTTCCGGGGGTGACGGCACTGGGGCAGCGGGACGGTATCCCCTCCAAGCCCGCACCGGAGATGGTGTGGAGCGCCATGGAGCAGCTGGGCGCAGACGCCCGGCACGCCCTGTATGTGGGCGACAGTGAGGTAGACGTGGAGATGGCCCGCCGGGCGGGGCTGCCGCTGGCGGCAGTGGCCTGGGGCTTCCGGGGGCGGGCGCTGCTGGAGCAGGCCGGTGCCCGGTGCATCGTGGACACCGTTCCGGAGCTGTTGGCCGTAGCTACGGAGTGATGGGCGGGAAAATTACTCTTGCAATCCGCCGCCGCTTCGGCTATAATAGTAAAGTCTCCTCTGCCGGTGTGATGGAATTGGTAGACGTAGTGGACTCAAAATCCACCGCTGGCGA
>ENA-UONU01000663-UONU01000663.1-human-gut-metagenome-genome-assembly--contig:-CS51-NODE-663-length-32798-cov-8.200348_pt1 | contig 32798 bp, 41 predicted proteins | sample MGYA00242462_ERZ724009 | MGnify/ENA metagenome assembly ERZ724009 | reverse complement strand
GTTGACCACTATTAAAATATATAATGTCTACATATGTATAGAGTGGGATTGGATTTCAAGTTTATTGTTGTCGCTGTCTACAGGTTATATTATATCTTGCTTTTATTTTTATTTAATAACATATAGTGAACATAAAGAAAAAGAGCGACGTGCTGCATGGATAATATATTCAACAGGTAAGTTGTTTATACAGGTTCAGGAAAGGATGGAGGCGAATTATCCAAATAATATTCGTTATGAATTTGTAACTCTGTATGAAACTTTATCAGTCTTGGCTAACAGACTAGAACAGTATGGTGATGCATATAGTTATTATATGCAAATAGTTATATTGTCTAAGACATATGGTCAATGTAGGAGTTTTCCAGCAGAAAAAACATGGGAATGGATGAATGCTTTAACAGCGTCTTATCACAACATTCTTGATAGTTTTGAAGATAAAAATGAAGTTGTTCAATATATTGAAAACACTTTCAACTAGTTGTTAACTAGAAAAATCTACCAAGCCCCGGTCATGTTCTCGCATGGCCGGGGCTTTTCGTTGACTAGGGCTTTTGTTCCGCATTAGAAGGGGGGATTCTATCCATAGATTAACCGATAGGGGGGACCATGCTGTTTTTCAAACGTGCCCTGTGCGGGCTGGCTTGCGCGTTGTGGATGGTTGGGGCGGCTCATGCCGTGGATGCGGGGCTTGTGGATGCCGTCCGTTCGACAATGCGTTCACCGGGAGAGCTACACACCTATTCCGGCGGGCCGGAGGTTTACGGCGGAACGCCGCTGGTGGTGAATGACAATGGGTATTACTGGATCAAGGGGGGGCAAGTGTACGCCGTCAACGGCGTAGCTATGGGCATGTCCCCAAAAATTTTGAAAGCTCCGCCGTCAGTTTCGTTTTCACTCATCGACAAGGCGATTGAATCGGGAAAGGAAGTCCCTCTGCCAGCTAACCTTGGGTTGGATATGTATACGTTCCCTACGGCTCTCAACAAGTTATTGGAAAGCGCCCCTAAAAACAAATAGGGACAAAGGATTTCACAGTTAAAACCCTCCGGCCCCTTGAGTTGGGAAATAAAAAAACAAGATCGAACCGATGCCATGATGACCCTGTATGAATCTGGGGGAAACGTAACCAAGATTGTGGTAAGCCTCAGACTAAAACAAGGCGATCCCCTCGAAGATCCGAACATGGCTCTTGCGATTGTTGTTCCTGCATTTGCCAGCCATTTAAAAGGAAAAGGAATGGACTCTCCCGAGGGTAAGAAATACAAGCTGTTTTTTCAGGATATTCTTGCAATGAAAAAGAAGAGCTATATTGAAACAATCAACGATGTAGCGTATTCTGTTGATATTAAAGATAAAAAATATATTGATATGAAAATCGTTCCTGCAACAAAATAGCGGATACCCCGCTTGACAGCCTAGGCTCTTTACGCCTAGTCTAGCCTTCCCTAACGTAGTGAGGCTTAACCGTAGCCTTTTGCCAGCCCCAAGCTGTCAAGAATAGCGGTAGATTAAGCATTCTTGCCACCATTGCATCCTTTTTTCGGGATGCGGTTATGTATTGGCAAGGCGACGTCCGGGTGTCCGTGAGGCCCCGGCTGCTCACTACGCAGGGGAGCGTCGCCTTGCCTTTTTTTATGCGCGACGTTTAACCCCCAAAGTAGTGAGGTTCCCATGTCCGCAACCGTTTTCCTGTCCCGTTCCGGCAGGTGCGCCGGGCGCGTCCCGTTGTCCCTGCTCGTCTTCAAGCTCATCCGTTCCGGCGAAGAGGCCGCCGCGCAAGCGCTCCAAGAGTTGCCCTTGCCGTTCCAGTGCCGCCGCGTGTGGTGGTTGCTGTCCGGCAACAAGCTGGTCTTGGAGGTGTGAGCATGGCTACCTACCGCACGATCCGCATGGCGTTCTGGTCCGACCCGTACATCGAAACCCTGAGCGCGTCCGAAAAGCTCCTTTACCTCTACCTGTTCTCCTGCCCCCACACCAACAACCTCGGGCTGTTGGCGGTCTCCCGGCGGCGCATGGCCTACGACACCGGGCTGACGGAAGAGGCGGTCAACGCGGCCCTTGCCGCGTTCGAGCGCGACGGCAAGATCGCCACGGACGGCGACGCCGTGTGGGTCTGCCACTTCATCCGCCACCAGTGCAGCACCAGCCCCAAGATCCTCGTCTCGCTCCGTTCCCTGTTCCCCACGGTCGAGTCCGCAAAGCTCCGCAAGGCGATCCTTGCCCTCTATCCGCACCTGCTCGGGGCCGCGCCGTTCCCCGCCGATAGGGTATCGGTAGGCTCTCGGGAATCGGAAAGGGAAAGTGAAAAAGAAGATCAGATCGGGACGGACGGATTTTTTGTCCCTGTGGAGATGCTGGAAGACCTGCAGCGCGACTTCCCGGACGTTGACGTACAGGCCGAGATAACCCGCATCCGTAAGTGGCAAGCCGAAAAGCGCACGCCGATCCGCAACGTCTGGCGGTTCCTGCGGACGTGGCTTTCCAATGCGAAGGCGGGGAAGCGGCCCGGGCAGGAGCAGAGGGCGGAAAAGCCCGTCTCCGTTGCCGTCCCGCAGCCCCGTATGGAAGCCTTCCCGCCCTCGCCGGAAGCCCTCGCCGAGAACTGGGATCGCGGCCTCGCATGGTGCAGCCGCATCCTGAACCGTGGGAGGGCGGCGGCATGATCCATACATGGACGACACCCGAGCCCAGAGCCTACGCGACGCCGGAAGAGGCGGCACGCGGCCTTGAGCGGCTTCTGGACGATCTGGCGGATACGCGGGGGACATGCGTTGCGGCCTTGGCGAACCTGCGGGGAGGGCTTGCGGCCCATGATCCCGCCCGCCTCGTGCTGGCGGCTGAGGCCCTTTCCGCCGTCAGCCTTGAATTGGCGTATTGTTCCGGCGACGCGGCCCGCATGGGCGCGGCCTTGACCCTGTGCGGCGAAGAGGAGGGCGGTTATGCGCAATGAAGATTTTGACCCGATCGCGGGATTGTACGAAAGCGCGGGATCGCTGCGCGAGCTGGCGGAGATGTACCGGGATGAGCGGGGCGGCTTGTCTTCCCTTCTCCTCCTGATTGCCGACAACGTGACCCGGTGCGCGGGGAAGCTGGAAGACAAAGAAAGTATGGATAAAACTCCATATCAAGATTGACAGTGTGGAGAAAATTCCATACTATACTTTTCAGGAGGTGAGATGAAACGAGCCGACCTATTGAGGCTGTTGGCGAAGGCCGGATGCGAGTTCCGCGAGGGCGGACGGCATACGCTGGTTTACCGGGACGGCGTTCTCGTGACTGAGGTTCCAAGGCATAAGGAAGTCAACGAAATCCTGAGCAAGAAGATCCTCAGAGACGGCGGCGTCAAAAAGTGAAAAACAGGGGGGCGCAAGCCCCCCGGAGGAACATATATGGCGAAGTATTACTACGCGGCTTTCATCCCCGATGAGAAAGGCGGATACTCCATTTTTTGCCCTGACTTCCCCGAAGTGGCCTCACAGGGCGACACCGTGGAGGAGTGTATGGACATGGCGGCGGAAGCGGTGGCCTTGACCGTTGAAGAGTACGCCAAGGCCCGCCACCCCCTGCCGGAACCGTGCGGGCTTGCGGAGGCCCGCCGCCGGATTGAAAAGGAACTGGAGGAACTGGAGGCTCCTGCCGCCGGGGAAATCCTCTATCAGCTTATCCCCGCCCCGAGCGTGGATCTGACCCCGGTCAAGATTTCTCTGAGCATCGCCAAGTCCGTTCTGGAAAGCATCGACGCGAAGGCTGCGCGCTCCGGCATGACCCGCTCGGGGTTCATGGCGGCGGCTGCTCAGGCGTATGACGTCCAGCGCCCCGGCGCTTCCTGCTGACGAAAGACGGCCCCGCACCATGCCGATGCGGGGCCAATGCTGTATTACTGCTGTGTCTTTCCGACTGTTTTAACGATAACTTCCGTTATCTTATCAACGAGCTCTTTATCTTTTTTCTCTTCAAGGGCATCTGTTTGAATGGCATAAATGCCTTTAATTAAACCACAAAGCATAATGGTGGGGAGAACTCCGAGTAAGCCTATTGTAAGAGCAAGATATGGAGAGGCTTTTAGCGCACACCAATAACTCTCTATATTTAATAGGATATAGATAAAATATAAATACAGAAGAAGACAAATGAGAATGACAAGCCCAAAAATACCGGAGCGTTGCTCAAGACGTTGCCTGTGACGCTCAAGGGCATAGTTGGCAATCACGTCATTGGGAGCTTTCTGCTCGGAAACAAAACTTCCAGCAGAGCCATTTTCATTCATATTAGTTGAAGAAAGTGCCTCTGCTGGAGTTCTTAAAGACGATTCTGGCTGTTCTTGCATCGTGTTAGAAATACCCAAGGTTGGACAGACGGTAGCTCATGGCTGTATCCGACACGTTGAACGTCCGGGCCAGCTCGCTCAGATTCTTGGTGGTCTTGTCCACAAAGTAGGCCACGGCACTTTCAGGCATGAGCAGTTCGGCGGCAAACTTGTTGGCGTCCACTTCATTTGGGTCATAAAAGGCAAGACTGTAGGTGACGTTTCCATCACGGGGAAGTCCAGCGTTTCCGCCGCTAGCAATGGCTTCCCTCAGATGCCCAAGAACATGGTGTCCCAGTTCATGGGCGATGGTGAAGCGACGGCGCAATAGGGATTCATGCTGGTTGACGTAAATCTTAGGTACGCCGTTTTCCACTCGGTAGAGGCCGCTGGTGGAACATCCTCCTTCAAGGGGAAAGACATACACGCCGATCTGGGCGGCTATGGAGATGGGGTTCACCGGAATGGAGCCATCCCAGTGTGCCTGTAAAATTTGCTTTGCGTGTTGCGCGGGACTCATGGGATACCTCCTTGTGATAATCACCTGATTTTGTTCATTCCAACAAACAGGTTTCCTTTTGAGAATAGGCATAAAATTCCTATCGGTCAAGGATGATTTCATACTGTAGCATACCACAGCAAACTCCAGACAATTTTTTTTCGATACACAAGAGGCGATTATATCCTAAAGATGAACATCTTGTCTCAACATGGAGACAACTGTCAGCATAAGAAAGACGGCCCCGCACCATGCCGATGCGGGGCCGTTCTCTACGCCATGCCCTCGAAGAGGAGCTGTACCTGTTTTCGTGAGTTCGTTTTCCTCAGCTTCTCCCGGATCGGTTTCGGGAGGTCAAAGGCGGAGGGCGACAGCGTGTGGCTGTAGGCCAGCGTCGAGACGAAGCTGTGCGCGCATTCCGGATTGAGGCAGACGCAGTACAGCCGTGAAAGGATATTTGAAATTTCCGTGCGGGATGAAATGGTGCAGATGTGCCCACATGCCGGACAGTAAACTCTCATGATTTCCCCCTGAATCGTTGGTAAGTATAGGGGGATTCTGCCTAACTCGCTACTGATTTTCTTCCCCTTGCGTATCCGTAAACCCGATATGCAGGGCGGGCGGCAGCGCCTCGTTGATCTCGAGCAGGACTTCCCGGATCGGCATGACCTCGTTGCGGAAATACACGGCGTCGATCTTGGTGATGTCCCCGAACCCCGTCATGTTTTGCGGGATGATCGAGGCCATCGCGGGCGGGATGCGGTGCGCGGCTATGATGTCGTCGCGGCTGATGCTCTTGATCCGTTCGAGTTCGTCCTTGGTGGAGAAGTCCCCCACGGGGACGATCTGCACGTCCTTTTCCCGTCCGTTCGGGATGTGCAGGAACATATTCCGGAAGTTGCCGACGCCACGGGCGTTCTGTATGGCGTTCTTGATCGCGTCCTGCTGCGCCTGCTCAAGTTGCGCGCTCGAAGAATAGAAGATGTACCCGACATGCGCGCCGTTCTTGTAGTAACGCCGCCGGAAAAGGGTAGCGTCCTCGTTGAGCAGCATGGACTGGATCGCGCCAAGGTAGCCGGGCAGCCCGTAGATTGTCTGGCTCACGTCATAGTTTTTCAGGTGCAGCACCTCCCCCGGCCCGAACTCGTGGAACTGCCCGGAAGGGAGCAGGAGCCCGTACCTGTCCGGCTCCTTCATCCGGCGCATGTTGATCGCGGGCAGGTGCCGCATCCTTGCCACTTCCCCGAGCCAGTTCCGCGAAAGGAGCAGATAGGCGTTGGCGAAGACCATATAGTCCGTGGCCACGGCGTGCATGTCCCGGCGTGTGAGGGCTGCGGACGCCCGGAACCCGCGCATGGCCATGTTCGTTTTGAACTCAAGGATCGGCCCGTGGTAGGCGTTGGCCCGCAAAAGCCGCGCCAGCCCCGACCACGGGACGGGCGTTGCATAGTACCGCCCGTTGTCGAGGAGCCAGACGCCCAGATACTCATACACGGCCCCGCTCAGGACGGGCTCCGGATCGCCGAAGCAGAACGCCAGCGGCGCAGGTTTCTTTTTTCCCATGTTTTCCCCTTATTGGATGAAGACGACGCAGCCGCCTTTCGGCTTGCCGATGGGCTCCGCCGCCAGCGCGTGCATGATTGCCCAGGCGACGTCGGCGTGCCCCGTGGCGCTGGTGCGGGAGGCCGAGTAGGAGATCTGCCCGCTGTCCGTGACGCCCTGCCGGATGGTGAGGAAGGCGTGGGCAATGTCGTTCTGCCCCGCGTCCCACTTGAGGCGGTGCGCCTCTATGAGTTCCTTTGCCTTCAGCACGAGTTGGGTCTTGAGCTGCACGGAGTAGTTGATCGGCGTCGCCAGCGGGAAGAAGGCGCGGATCTGCTCGAACACGCCGATGCCCGGCCCGGTGACGTCGACCCCGATATGCCGGAAGTTGTACCGCCCGACCAATTCCCGGATGCGCTCGGCTTGCCAGATGTAGGATTTGTCGAGCCACTTGTAGCGGGCGATCACCCGGTGCTCGCCGCCCTCTTTGAGCGGCGGGGCCACGATGACGAAAGAGGCGTCGTCCCTGCTGCGCGAGGGGTCATAGCCGCCCCACACGGGGAGGTTCCCGAGCGGGCGGTCCGCCGTGGGGTTGAAGTCCGGCCATGTATCCGTATCCGCGTAGCAGGTTTCCAGATCCGCCAGCCTGAACACGGACTGCGTGTCGTCCACGAACTCGCACAGGAACAGGTTCCGGAACTCGTCGGCGCTGTATTCGAGCTTGAGGCTTTCCAGATCGAAGAGGTCGCACCCGCCCGCGATCGCGTCCTCAAGCGTGATGACCTTCCGGTAGAAGGTATCCGGGCAGAGGACGCCCTGCCGTAACTCTTTCGCCGTGGGGAACGCGGCCCGTTTCGCCTTGAAGCGTTTCTGGAAGCGTTCGCCCGTCCAGAGGTCATACGCCTGATGCGCCACGGCGGACGGGGTGGAGAACAGGGTCCGCCGCCATTTCTTGTGGGAGGCCATGCCGGACGCGACTTTGTACAGCTCGTTGAAACCCTGAATCCAGAAGCACTCGTCAATGTAGACATGCCCGTGGTAGCTCTGGGCGCTCTTGCTGTTGTTGCTCAGGAAGTACAGGGTAGCCTGCCCCTTCGCCGTATTGAGCACCAGCGGGTTGCCCTTCAGATCTATGTTGAATTTCTCTTTCGCCAGCGCGACGATGTATGAGCGGAACACCTCCGCCTGTGCCCGCGTAGCCGACAGGAAGATCTGGTTGTCGCCCGTGAGACAGGCATCCTCGAACGCCTCTTGCGCGAAAAACCAGGTGAAGCCGATCTGACGGCTCTTGAGGAAAAAGCGGTTCCGGTGCCGTTTCGTTTCCAACAGCTCGCGCTGGTACGGGAAAAAACGCTTGTGGAACGCCTCGGCAAAGTCGTCCCCGGTGAGCCGGGACACGTCGTTTTTCACGGCGGCTTTTTTCTTTCCCTTCCGTTCCTTCTCTCCGGACGCGCCGGGCGGGGAACCCTCCGCGCTCCTCCCTTCCTTTGCCTCCTTTTCCCTGAGCCTGAGCTTTTGCAGCCGCTCAAGCGTGCCCACCAGCGTGTCCACTTCCTTGAGGTCGCGGGGGCTCTTGTCTTCCCGCTCAAGCAAGAGCGCGAGACGGCGTGAGGCGGCTTCCTCCGCGCCTTCATGCGACAGCAGGTCATCCCAACGCCCCGAATCCGCCCAATTGTAGAGCGTCCGCACGGGGACGGACAGCATGTCCGCGATCTCGCTCACGGCATAGCGCCGCAGGTAGAGCGAGCGCGCCGCCGTCCTGATTTCATCCGGCCAGTTCTTGTTACCCATGCCCGCCAAGATACACGTCCGCCGCCGTTCCGCCATGCACGGGAAATCCTAAAAGGCCGAAATAGGACGGGCTTTTCTTGCGCGTCGGCTGGCCTCGGCTATGCTTGCCCCATGAGCAAGCTGCAAACCGAATTCGTGAAGATCGCCCAATCGGGCGCGTGCGTGGACGGGCGGGAGATCAAAGGCCAGTGGCTTCTGGATATGGCCGAGACGTACAGCCCGGATACCTACACGGCGTTGATCTGGCCCGACCACCAGCGTTGGCAAGGGAACTTCGGGACGGTGACGGAGCTGCGTGCCGAAGATGAGGGCGGGGTGGTGAGCCTGTTCGCCCGGCTCAATCCGAACGAACGCTACGCCTACGTCAACGAACAGCGCCAGAAACTTTTTTTCAGCATTGAAGTTGTGGAAGACTTCGCAAAAACGGGCAAGGCGTACCTCGTCGGGCTCGGCATCACCGATCAGCCCGCCAGCCTCGGCACAAGCAAAATGCAGTTTTCCGCCGAGGCCGGGGATTGCTCCGTGTTCCCCGGCGTTGAGCTGTTCGCGTGCGGCGGGGCGTTGACGCCCGAAGAGGTCGGGTTCTTCCGCAGGTTCCTTGCTCACTTCAAAACCGAACCGAAACCCGAAACCAAGGAAGAACCGATGGACAAGGAACAGTACGCCGCCCTTATGGAACGGATCGGCAAGCTGGAGGAGGCGGTGGGCACGTTCGCCGCCGGGCCCGAACCGCAGGGAGAGGAACCCGCAAAGGCTTCTCCGGAGGCGGCCGCCCCCGATCACTTCGCCGCCCTGATGGGCAAGGTTGACGAGCTGGCCGCGGGCTTTTCCGCGCTCGCTTCGCGCCTTGAAGCCGCCAGGCCCGGAACGGCCATCCCCGACACCACCACGCCCGCGGACGACGCGGCCATCCTGTAGAGGCGCCATGAAGACACATACGAGACAGCGGTTCAACGCGCTTCTGCACGGCCTCGCCAAGGGATACGGCGTTGAGGACGTCTCCCGGCAGTTCACGATTGAGCCCACGATCCAACAGCGGCTGCAGGACAAGATCGTCGAGCAGTCCACGTTCCTCCCCAAGATCAACGTCATCACCGTTGATGAGCTTTCCGGGGAAAACATCCTCGGCAGCGCCTCCGGCCCCGTCTCCGGGCGCACGGACACCAGCAAGGACGGCAAGGAGCGCACGCCCCGCGACGTGTTGGGGCTGGCTTCCTACAAGTACCAGCTTTACCAGACCAACAGCGACGTCTTCATGCGTTACGCGACGATGGACGCCTGGGCGAAGTTCCCGGACATGCCCGAACGCTACGCCCGTTACGTACAGGCCCGCATTGCCAACGACCGCGAGCTGATCGGCTGGTACGGCACGAGCGCGGCGGCTGATACCGATCTTGAAACCAACACGCTGTTGCAGGACGTCAACATCGGCTGGTTGCAGTACGTCCGGACGAACCGCCCGGAAGCCATCCTCGCCGAGGGCGCGGCTACCGGGGAAATCCGTATCGGCCCGGAAGCCGGGGCGGACTACGCCAACCTTGACGTGGCGGTCAACGACCTTGTCCTCGGCATCCCCGAGTATATGCGTTCCGGCCTCGTCGCGCTCATCGGCGCGGAGCTGATCGCCCGCGAAAAGTCCGCGCTCTATGCGGCCATGTCCGGCACGCCCACGGAAAAGGCGGCGCTCAACGGCAGCCTGACCACGTTCGGCGGCCTCACCTGGGAAACGCCCTCGAACTTCCCGGCCCGCGGCCTTGTGGTGACGAGCTACGACAACCTTTCGATCTACATGCAGGACGGGAGCTGGCGCCGGAACATCAAAGACGCCCCGGAAAAGGACAGGGTGGAGGACTACAACAGCCGCAACGAGGGCTATGTGGTCGAAACCCCGGAAAAGTTCGCGGCCCTTGAGTTCGGGAACGTCGTTTTCTACGGCGAGAAGACCTGGAAGGCCGCGGCATGAGCCTGATGCTTTCCTACCAGAAGGCGATCCGGGCTGCGCGGGCGGCGGGGCGGGAAGTGGAGTTTTCCGCCGTTCCCTCCCCTGCTGCGGGCAAGTCGCTCCTCGCGGAACGCCAACGGGACGCGCTGGTCGCGTCCGGGCTTGCCGAGGATCTGGAAGCCCTGCACGGCGTGGCGTCCATCGACCGGAAGATCGCCGTGAAGCGCGACACCCTGATCCCGAAGTACGCCGGATATGTGGCGCGGCTCCGGGAAGAGGGGCGGCCCCATGAGCTGGTCGGCTACTTCCTCGTCTGGCTGTTCGACTGCGGGCTCATCGAGCGGGCCCTTGATCTTGCGGGCTGGTGCGCCGAGCACGGGCAGGGGCTTCCCGAACGCTTCAAGGCATCGCTTCCCGCGTTCGTCGCCCGGCAGATCCTCGACTGGTCGCAGCAGGCGTTCGACGAGGGCGCGAGCCCCGAGCCGTTCTTCTCGCAAGTCTATGCCCGCCTGTTCGATCCCGATCCGGCGGTGGCGTGGGACGTCCACGACGATGTGGCCGCCCAATTCCTCCGGTTGCGCGGGCTCATGCTCGAACGGGCCGGGGACGTCCCCGGGGCCGTGGCCGAACTGGAAAAGGCCCTTGCCAAGGGCGCGAAAGTCAAAACCGCGCTGGACAAGCTGAAAAAGAAGTCCGGCGCGTAAGTCCACCACCCCCCGCCCCCACCTTTCCCGGGCTTTCAGGCCGTGGCCTCGTCACGCTCAGGGAAAAGGCCGGGGGCCATAAGGATCGCCATGTCGTTCAATGCCATGACCACACAGGAAAAGCCGGATCGCGTCATCGCCAATGACGGCTTTTTCCCGGAACTGTCCTTGCGCACGTTCCTTGAGCTTTACCGTTTGCCCGGCGAATACGCCGCGGATTTGGTGGCCGACCACCTTTCGCTGGCCGTGGTCTGGGCAAACCGCCAGCTTGAGGCGTGGAAAGCGGAGCGGAAGGGGGAGGGCTGCTCAACCCTTGGCGACGTGCCGCTGCACGGCGTTCCCGGGGCGTCGCTCGTCGTCTACCAGCGGGCCGTTTTTTGCCAGGCCAAGGGAATGCTGCTGGCGCAGTTCCGCACGGTCGAGCGCCGGGAGGCGGCCAACAATGACGCCAAGGAAGGCCGCGAGACGGCGGACGTCTTTTTCGCCTTTGCCCACGATGCGCTTGCCGACCTGCTCGGCGCTGGCCGCGTGGACATAGCGCTGATCTGAGGAGGGGAGGACATGAGGAAGCTGCAGGCCCTTGTCCGGCATATCCTGACGGAGACCGGGATTTCCAGCGAGAACGTAGCCGCGTTCCTCGATCAGGGCGCGGTCGTGCTCACCGGGCGGAACCTCGGGCACGGCGTTGAGGTGTGCGTCCTCAAATATGACGGCGTGATCGACATCGAGCGCTCGGACTATGACGGGATCGCATTGCTGGCGCTGGTGTCGGGCTGGCTCCAGAGCCACGACCCCGACCGGGACGGCCTCGAAGATCCGGAGGTGAACGCCGCGGTCAATGACCTTTCCACAACGGACGTCCAGATCGCGGTGGAATTTCAGGAGCGGATCGAAATCGTCCCGGATGACGCCGGGCCGATCACGTTCGCCGGGAAGCGCTGGCGTGTGGCTCCTGTCCCGGTAGATGTGGCCGAGCGCGTTGACGGCATGAGCGGGGGCATCCGGTGAAGCTGGACGTTGAGATCCGGGGCGTTGAAGCCCTGTGCCGCCAGCTTGAAACGCTTTCCCCGGATGCAAAGGATCGGCGTGCGCTGGCCCGTAGGATGGGCCGGAAAGCGCTCACGCTGGCCCGGCGCCGGGTCAGGAAGCAGAAGAATCTTGGCGGAACCCCTTTTGCGCCGCGCAAGGATAAACGCAACAAGCGCAAGCTGTTGGAATGGATTTACAGCCGTGGCGTCGTGTATGGCCGGGACGACGGAGCAAAGGTGACGTTCCGGGGCAAGGCCGCGGAGTTCGCCTTTCAGCAACAGTTCGGAGTGGGGCGCGACTGGACGCCGGGGGAAATCCGGAAAGCCCGGGGGACGCCTGACTATCAAAAATCGGCAAGCAGAGGGCAGGCGCAGGAATTGCTCCGGCTCGGCTACAGGGCCGGAAGCAAAAAAACAGGGTGGCGCATTGTTTCCGTGCCGTGGATTGAAAAGAACATGACGTTCGGGACGGCTGGCAGCTTGATCGCTCTGTTGGCGAAAAAGCCCCCGGCGGCAAGCTGGCGGGATTCGCCGCCCGCCCGCGTCGCGCTCGGCGTGACGGATAAGGAAGCGGAAAAGCTGCTGGAACAGGTAGCGAAAGAATCACTCAAGCGTTTGCAAGCAAAGGGGACTCTATGAGCATCGGCAAAGTGCAGATCAACAATCTCAATCTCTCGCAGGGGGAGATCACGGCGGTGGAAAACCACCTGCTGTTTGTCGGCCCGGGGAAGGGCGACAAGGTGGGGAAGCTCCTCACGGTGAACACGGACAGCGACCTGTCCGGCGTCCTTGTCGGGGCTGACGGCTTGCTGGCTCAGGTGACGGCGGCCCGGGACAACGGGGGGCAGAACTGGTCGGCGTCCGTCATGCTGTACGACGCCGAGGGCGATGGGATTGCCTCGTGGTCCGACGCCGTGGATGAGGCTATGGAGCTGGCCAAGGTTGAGGGCGTCGTCCTGACGGACCCCCTTTCCTCCGTTTCCGACATTGAAGCCATGCAAGCCAAGAGCGAGCGGATCATGGCCAAATACATGCGGCCCGTGTGGTTCGCCGGGCGTGCCCCGGCGTTCGACGCCGATTCCCAGAGTTGGGAGGAGTACGCCACGGCGATCAAGCCTCTGACCGCGGATGTGGCCGCAGACGCCTGCCTCGTCACGCCGACGATCTGGGGGCCGGAGCTCGGGACGCTCATGGGCCGCCTGTGCAATGCCGCCGTGACCGTTGCGGATTCCCCGATGCGCGTTGCAACCGGGGCTCTTGTGGGTTCCTGGACGGAACGCCCGGTCGACAAGGCCGGGCGGCGGCTCGACATGAGCGTCCTTGAAGGCCTCGACAAGGCGCGGTTCTCCGTGCCTCAGTGGTACCCCGACTATGAGGGCATGTATTGGGCGGACGGCAACGTGCTGGACGTGAACGGCGGGGATTTTCAGGTCATCGAAAACGTGCGTGTGATCATGAAGGCCATGAGGCGCGTCTATCCGCTGGCCGTGGCCCGCATCGCGGATCGCCGCTTCAATTCCACGCCCGCCAGCATCGCGCAGAACAAGACGTATTTCATGCGGCCCCTGCGGGAAATGTCCCGCTCCGTGACCATCCTCGGGCAGACCTTCCCCGGCGAGATTTACCCGCCCGAAGACGGCGACATAACGGTGAGCTGGCCCTCCCGTACCAGCGTCGAGCTGTATATGGCGGTCCGGCCCTACAACTGCCCGAAAAAGATCACCTGCAATCTTTTCCTCGATCTCAACAACTACGCGGCATAGGTGAACCATGCAGAGACTCAGCGGCAAAAGTTTCGACGTCACGCTCGGCGACCTCAAGCTCCACATTGAGAAAGCCTCCCTCGACATCGAAGACGGATCGGAAGTGGCGAAGACGGGCGGCGTCCCCAACGGATGGGTCGACGGCGAGGTTTCCGCCAGCGGCGAGATCGAGCTGGACGGCGAGAACGTGAAGATCCTTTCGGAGGCTGCACGCAACGCGGGTTCCTTCCGCGGCCTCCCGGAGTTCGACCTTCTGTTCTACGGCTCCACCGGGGACGGCGCGGAGATGAAGGTGGAGGCGTTCGGCTGCAAGCTGAAAGTCTCGAAGCTCCTCGACGTCGACGGCAAGGGCGGGGAAAAGCATATCACCACCATCCCATACATCGTGACGAGCCCGGATTTTGTGCGCATCAACGGAACCCCCTACCTTAAGCCCGAAGAAACGGAGGAACTGTAATGGAACAGGACATGCTGACCACAAGCGAGCCCTTTGATCCGGTTATGGCCGTCTATGACGGAGCCCTTGCGATTAAAGACGTGGCTGCGGGGCTTGAAGAGGATCGCCCCGGCGCGGCCGCTATGCTGCGGATGGTCGCCTGGCATTTGAAGACGGCGGCGGAACTGTTTGATCATGAAGGGCCCGAAGGCGAGCAGGAACCGCAGGGCGGCCCCTCGCCGTCTCCGGACGGAACGCAGGCGCATACCCATGCGATCCCCACGCTTTCCCTTTCTGAGATGCCCCCGCATACCCATGCCATACATTCGTCTTCATTCGGGGCGGCTCAGGGGAGGAACGGCAATGGCTGATTTCTCCACGGCGCACGCTCCGGTGGCGGTATGGGAAGGCGGCTACGGCAACCATCCGGCTGATCGCGGCGGGGAAACCCTGTGCGGCATCGCCCGCGGGTGCCACCCCGATCTCGCGCTCTGGAAGCTGGTTGACGCCGAAAAGGATCACCCCTCGTTCCGTCAGGGCAGCGCCGCCTTTACCCGGCACCTGCGCCAGATCCCCGGGCTCCTCGAACAGGTGACGGCGTTTTACCGCGGGCTGTTCCATTCGCTCGGGCTGGACTCTGACGACATGCCGCAAGACCTGGCGAACGAAATCTATGAGCAGGTCGTCAACCTGGGGCAGGGCGGGCACACGCGCTACCTGCAACGGATCTGCAACGCCTTTAACTACAACCGGAAGACGGGGACGCGCCTGTTCCATGACCTGAAAGAGGACGGCGCGCTCGGCACGCTCACCCGCGCCGCCCTGCGCGTGCTCATTGAAAAGCGCACGACGCAGGCCGTGCTGGTCCACGCCCTGAACGGGGCGCAGGCCATGCACTACATCAACCTTGCGGCCGGAAACGAGACGCAGCGCTGCTTCCTCGACGGCTGGCTTACCCGAACCTATGACCCGGAGGCTGTTTGATGGAAACCCAATTTTTCAACGCGCTTGCCCAGTTTGTGGGTGAAAACTGGGCGGGGTTTATCGTAGCGGCCTGCATCGCCGTGTGTGCTCTGGCGCAGACGCTCATGGCCCCGCCGACTGAATCCAGTTCCGCCGTCTACAAGATCATCTACGCCGTGACCGCAAAATTCGGCGGGAACTTCGGGAAGGCCAGGAACGCCGTTCCCGGCAATACGGGGAAATGATGTGGCCGGGGCTGAACTGCTCGCCGCGCTGCTCAGGTGGGCGGCATGGCTGCGGGAAGGTCTGGCCGTGGTCCGCCGCCGTCTTTTCCGTGCTCGCGTTGCTGACGATCCTGTCGGCGTGCTCCTCGGGCAGCTTGGGGGAAAGGGCGGCGCGTCCAGTCCTGCCGAGCCTGACCCGGGCGACGGTGAACGGCGTTCCCGGCGTGTGGATGGATGAGCGGGACGCGGGGACGCTGGCGCTGTGGATCGAAGAGGTGAGCCCGTGAGGTTGGAACAACTGCTCGAGGTGTTCGGCTCCTATGTCTGGCCGTTGCTGGTGGGGGCGTTCCTCTACCTGCACCGGATGGGCAGGCGCAACGAGCGCGAACTGTCCGATCTCAGGGTGTACGTGGCCAAGAATTACAACAACAAGGAAGAGCTGAAAAACTTGTTCAACAACCTGCAGCAACATTTCGATACGCGGATTGAAGACGTCAAACAGCTCATCATCAAAAAGGGGCAGTAATGCAGAAAACGATCAGGCTCTCCATCAATGGAACCGACCTTGCTTTCGACGTGACCACGGAACTGTACAACAAGTACGTCAACGAAATGATGCCCAACAACAAGGTGGCCCCGGCCCATAACTTCGCCATGCGGTGCGTGGCGGACGGCTCGCGGGAAGACCTGAAAAGCCTTCTGGAGCTTCCCGGCGCGGCCATCCAGATCGCGGGGGCGCTGGTCGACGAGTTCATGCCGGATCTGTCCATCGAATTGGGAAAGTAGCGGAGCGGGCGGAAAAGCTGCGGGAGAACGGCCTGGGCATGTGCCTTGCGCTTTCCCACAAGTGGTTTCCGTCCCGCGCCGTTGATCTGGACAGCATGGCCGAGGCCGTTTTTCTGGAAACGGACTATTGGGAAAAGATGCAGATCGCCGTGGCGAACGGCATAGCGAAAGCCTTTAGGGGGGCGTAGTGGCTACCAGGCTCGAAAAGCTCATGTTCCGGATTGGCGTCAAGGATGACGCTTCCGGTCCCGTAGGCAAGCTCCAGAAGGCGCTGCGCTCGACCTCCCGCATGTCGAAACAGGCATGGGGTCAGCTCGCGGGCGGGGCCATGACCGCGGCGGGGGCGGGGCTTGCGCTGGAAGGCATGGTCTCCCCGGCGCTCGACCTGAACCGCGCCCTTGCCGATGTGTCGTCTCTCGACGTTGACGCCAAGGGGCTCAAGCTGCTGGACGCCACGGCCAAGCAGTACGCCATGAGCTACGGCGGGACGGCGGCGGAGTTCGTCGCCTCTTCATACGCGATCCAGTCGGGCATCGCGGGGCTGGACGCCTCGCAGCTTGCGGACTTTACCCGAGCCTCAAACGTGCTGGCCAAGGCCACGAAAGCGGACGCGGCCACCATGACCAACTACGCCGGGACCATGTACGGCATTTTCAAGCAACAGGCCGACGCGCAGGGCAAGTCCTCGTGGATTGAGGACGTGGCCGGGAAGTCCGCCTACGCCATCCAGATTTTCAAGACCAGCGGCACGGAAATGTCGGCGGCGTTCACGGCGCTTGGCGCCAACGCGACGAGCTCGGGGATCAAGCTTGAGGAGCAGATGGCCATCCTCGGCAAGCTGCAAGCCACCATGAGCGGCTCGGAGGCCGGGACGAAGTACAAGGCGTTCCTTGCGGGCGTGGGGCAAGCCCAGAAGGAGCTCGGGCTGAAGTTCACGGACGGGCAGGGCCGGATGCTTCCCGTTTTGCAGATCCTCGACAAGCTCAAGAAGAAATACGGGGCGCTCGACGTCCTCGCCGACTCCGACCTCATCAAGAAGGCGTTCGGATCGGACGAGGCCGTATCCATGCTCAAGCTGCTCATACAGGACACGGGCGGGCTGGCCGACAACATCAAGGCGCTGGAAGACATCAAGGGCATGGGGAAGGCGGAGGCTATGGCCCGGAAGATGGTCGACCCCTTCCACAAGCTGAACGCCGCGCTCAACACGGTGTCGGCGGCATGGTGGCAGAAGCTCCTCCCGCCCGTGAACGATGCGGTCGAGGTTTTCAACCGCTTCATGGGCAAGGTGCTGTGGTTCATCGACACCTTCCCGAACATCACGCGCCAGCTTGGGTACGTCGCGCTTACGGTTTCCCTTTCCGCCGTGGCGTTCGGGCTGTTCAATGTGGTTGCCGGACTCGCCAAGCTCGGCGTTCTCGGGCTGTTCAATCCATTCAGTAAACTTATTGGCTTCCTCTTTGGAACAAAGGCCGCTGGCACGGGTGCCGCTGGAGGCGTGGGAGGCCTTGTGAATATATTCGGAGCACTCAAAAAGGCTTGGTTGCTGTTCAACTCAGCCATACTTGGAACCCCTGTCGGGTGGATACTTATTGGGCTCATCGCTGTCATTGCGGCGTTGGCCATCAATTGGGAGGACTTCAAAAAGAATTTTGGGGATACGGCGTTCGGTTCCGCAGTAATCCAGATGGTGCAGGACGTTTGTGCATGGTGGGATCGCCTGACGAATGCCTTTTCGGAAGGAAGCTGGTCGAAAATCTTCATTGAGATCATCAACGCCGTGACAGCGCCTTTGCGGAAGTTCCTGGAGCTGGTCGGGTGGGCGCTGGAAAAGGTCGGGCTCATCGACAAGGATTCCAGCTTTTACGGTATGACGAAGCCGCTGGATGAGAAGGCGTTTGAGACTGTGGGCAAGGTCGCTGGCGGCTTGGAAATGCAGACGCCTGATTATCTTTCGGGGATGCCGGGAACCTATTCCCCACTTCCCCAAGGATACACCCCTCCGGAGAAGCCCAAGACCACGGGAGGGACTCATTCTTGGTTCCGGATGCAAACCCCTGACTACACGATGGGGGTACCCTCGGGTTCCGCCGCCCTGTCTCCGGATAGGGGGATTCCGCAAAAACTGGTCCCCACTTTCCAAGGGATGCAGTATGGGAGCGGGCTGACTGCGACCGCGGGCGTACTCAACAGGCAAGGGCAGACTCCGGCCCCGTCTCCTGCCATCGCTTCATTGAATGCCCCGCGCACGCTGGACGTGCCGCGCGGGGGCATCATGCGGAGCATCACCAACACGACCAACAGCAATACCAACAACCAGAATCAGACCGTCAACATCGGCAGCCAGAACTTTACCATCGAAGGCGAGATCAAAGACGAGAAGCTCCGCGAATATATAGAACTGGGCATAATGTGATGAAGTACATCGACCTCTTGATCAGCAATGACGACCTGACGCCGGACGCCGGGGGCATCCCCGAGAAGATAGCGGACCGGGCGTCCATCGCTCAGGACTTGGTACATATGATCCGTGAGTCCGGGCTGTTGACGGAAATGCTGGCGAACCGCGACGCGGGAGCGCGGCGGCTCAACATGATCAAGGTCACGCTGGCCGTGGATGACGACGAGCGGATTGTTCCCGGCACGGCGGAAATCACCGAGACGAGCCTCGGGACATACCTTTTGACGGCGGAAACGGTCGACTACGGCCCGCTGTCCATGACTTTGGAGGCGTAGGCATGGCGGAGAAACCCGATCAGCTTTTCGAGACGATGCTGAAGGAAGCGGGCGTACCGATCACGGAAGCCGCCATGAAAGCGGAGTGGGACGCCATCAACGCGGCGGAAGGTTCGCAGATTACGAATAACTCGGCGTGGTCCCCTTTCTGGCGGCTCATTTCCGCCATCGTGACCGCCCCGGCCTTGTGGCTGGTCCGGCTCCTCATCCGGGACGCCCTGCCCAACGTGTTCTTGAAATTCGCGTCCGGGAGCTATCTGGACGTGTACGCCTGGGGCGTCGAGCTGGAGCGGAAGCCCGCCGCCCATGCCGAGGGCGTGGTGCTCTTCACACGGGCGTCGGCGTCCGGGAGCTTGACCATCCCCCGGGGCACGGCCGTTGAAAGCCCCGCCATCAACGGGGTGGTGCATCGCGTGCTCACCAAGGCGGACGCCGTTATTCCGGACGGGCAGCTCGGGCTTGAAGTCCCCGTCCGGGCGGAAGAGGCCGGAACCGCCGCGAACCTCGGGCCGGGCTACTACTCGGTGCTTCCCGAGCCCGTCCCCGGCATCGCCTCCGTGACCAACCGCGACGCATGGCTGACGTCGCCGGGAGCCGACGAAGAGGACGACGAGTCCCTGCGGCTGCGCGCCCGCAACCAGTTTCAGGCCGTGGGGCAGTACCACCATGACGCCGGATACCGCGCCGTGGTGACGGCGTTCGCGGGCATCCGGACGGACTACATCTTTTTCGAGAAGGACGGCCCGCGCGGGCCGGGGACGGCAAACGGCTACATCATGATCGATTCGGGCATCCCGCCGGACGATCTGATCCAAAGCATCAACGCCCATATCCGGGAGTCCGGCCACCACGGGCACGGTGACGACATCCTCTTTTTCCCCATGCCCGCCGTCCCCGTGGATCTGGAGGTGACGGCCTACCCCTTGTTGTCATGCGGCGAGGAACGCCGGGAAGCGCTCAGAACGGCGGTCGAGGACATGGTCCGGGCGGCGTTCCGGGAAAATCAGGACGTGGAGGTCACGCGCACGCTTCCACAATCGCGGTTCAGTTTTTCCCGGCTTGATCGGGAACTGCACGACGCCTTGCCGGATCTGCGCTCGGTCGAGTTCAGCTTGCCGGACATCGTGTCCGAACTGTCTTTGCCCGTGCTGCGCACGCTCACCGTGCGGCTTGGCGAGGGCGTATGAGCGATTTTCCGGAGATCAAAATTCCTTTTTGGATGAACGGCCCTCACGCCCGGACGCTGGCCGGGGCGTCCCGCGTTTGGTTCGGGCGCTTGGGGGAATGGGCGGCGTTTCCGCTCAGGCAGGCCGATCCCATGACCTGCTCGGAAAGGATGCTCGATCTGATCGCATGGCAGCGCGGCGTCACGCGGGCCGCGGGCGAGGCCGAGCGGCTGTATCGGCTGCGCGTCGCCCATGCCTACGCCAACGCCCGCGACTCTGGGCAGATCGCGGGCTGGAAGCGGATTTTCAAGCGGCTGGAACTCGGGGACATCGCCTTGGAGGAACGGAAGGCGGGGCAGGATTGGGACGTCATCGGCATCATGATGGATGACGGTTCCTTTCCGAATTACCAGAACGTGCTTGAGCTCATCGTCGCCGACTACGGGCGGACATGCCGGAGATACCATTTCATTTCCCGGATTCCGCAAAGGGTCGCGGTGCGGTTCGTCCCCTTTGATGACCATCACGCTACGATCTGCGCCAGGAGCGACGAGATTTTGAAGACGCGGGCCGGAAGCGGGATCGCCGTTTTTGACAGCACGCAAACCACACTGGAGGCTCACGCATGAGCGTCATCATGACCGCGGCCGGGGAAGCGCTCAAGGCCCGGCTGCAGGCCGAGGGCAAACCGCTGGTGATCGACACCTTTGTCTTTGCCCATATCCCCAACCTTGATCCCACGGAACAGCTTACCCCCGGGATCACGGTTCCCACGGAACAGGTGGTGTACACCTATCCGATCCCGGATGAGTACCGGGCTTACGTGAACCCGAATCAGGTCGTGTACAGCGCCCTTTTGGGTTCGGACGTGGGCGACTGGTCCTTCAACTGGCAGGGGCTGGTCTGTTCCGAGTACGACACCCTGATCGCCGCGGCCACCTTCCCGACGCTGGAGAAGCGGAAATACTCGGGGGCGACGGGCGCGGCCGGCAACAACCTGACCCGCAATTTCCTGTTGGAGTTCTCCGGAGCAAAGGAGCTCACGGGGATCACGATCAGCGCCGACGTGTGGCAGCTCGACTTTACGATCCGGCTGCTCGGCATGGATGAGCGGGAACGCCTCTCGAACTTCGACCTGTACGGCGCGGGGTGGTTTTCCGGGGACGGCTGGAAGCTGGCGAGGCAGGGCGGGCAGTACGCCTGCGCGCCGGGGTTCGGCTATGTCGGCGGCATACGCGCCGGGCTTGCGGAACCCATGCCCGTGGTGGCCACGTTTACGCCCGCGGACGTCTGGCTTGACGTCTGCCTGAAGCCGCAAGGCTCGGATCGCGTGGCCACGGCCGCGCCGATGGTGGTTGAGCCGGATACGGAAGTCCCGTTTTCCGCCGCCGACGAAACGGGGCTCATGCACTACCGGGCGCGGATTGCCTCAATCAACGCGCAGGGCGAAGTGATCGACCTCCGCCCGCCCGCCTTTGGCGATCCCGTCAAAAACGGCGGGACGCTCACGGGCTTGACCGCGCCGAGCGGGGAGCTCGTCTCCCATGCGGGCACACGGGCGGCGGCTATCCCCGCAAACACGGATTGGGCCGTGCCCCGGTATGAGGTCGGCTCGAAAAAGCTGCAGGTATTCCTCGCTGGCGTTCCCTGCTTTCCGGGGGACGATCCGGAAAAGGATCAGTTCCGGGAAGTCGGGCAGCCCGGCAGCATGTCGACGGCCATCCAGTGGCACGACGAAATCCCGACAGACTACGACATACACGTGAGGGTGAAATAATGGGGTTCCCCGGTATCCTGCAAAAGCTGTTTTCCGGTGGAGGCAAGGGCGGAAAGCTCAGGCCGGAAATCGTCCCGGACATCGAGCCGCGGGGCGTCGTCAAAATGTGGTACGGCGAGGCCTCCGCCGTGCCGGAAGGTTGGGCGATCTGCGACGGCACGCAGGGCACCCCCGATCTGCGTGACAGCTTCATCATCGGCGCTGGCGGGAAGTACGCGCTGGACGCCAAGGGCGGGGCCGCATCGGCAACGCCGGACGTGAGCACGGGGACGGCCAAGACGGGGATCAGGCTTGCCGATGCCGCGCCGGGAGGCACGGCGGGGAACTCGGGAACCGGGATCGGCATCCAGAACGCCGCCCTCAATATCTGGACCGGGGCGGCCGGGACGGGGATCGGTATTTATGGCGCGACGCTGGACGGGAATACATTGCCCTCCCATAACCATACAATAGCGGCCAACTCGTATCAGAGTGACGGTACGGCACAACTTTACGGGTCTTCAAACGGACGGATCGATGCGTATAAACCTACCCAATATACGGGCGGCTCTCAGGCTCATGCGCACGGTGTAGCAGATCCAGGCCACGCGCACGCTGTAGGCTCAAGCGAACACGCCCACGGCGTCTCCGATCCCACGCACGGGCACACGGTAGCAACAGAGGCCCACAACCACACGCTTACGGACGGCGGCCACGCCCATACGGTCACGGCAAAGGCGATCAGCACCTTGCCCCCGTATTGCGCGCTCCATTTCATCATGAAGCTGTAGGGGGAAGAGATGATCCGCAGAGAGAGAGACCTTTAGTTGCGAACTTCTGCCCTCGGGGGTGCTGTAATGGCGCTTCCGCAGGCGGCGAGGTGGATAAAGGAGCTCAGGGCATCGCTTGAGGCGGCCAGCCTGTATCTGGTTCCCCGCGGTGGCGTCATCCTCTGGCATGGCTCTAGCGACGCTATCCCGAAGGGGTGGGCGATTTGTGACGGCACGCAGGGAACCCCGGACATGCGGGACAGGTTCGTCGTCGGCGCTGGCGGGAAGTACGCGCTGGACGGCATGGGCGGGGCTGCATCGGCAACGCCGGACGTGAGCACGGGGACGGCCAAGACGGGGATCAGGCTTGCCGATGCCGCGCCGGGAGGCACGGCGGGGAACTCGGGAACCGGGATCGGCATCCAGAACGCCGCCCTCAATATCTGGACCGGGGCGGCCGGGACGGGGATCGGCATTCAAGGGACGACGCTGGATTGGAATACCCTTCCGAGCCACACGCACCAAACCCCCTCGGATCGATCTGAGGGGTCAGATACCAGCTTGAACGATTCTGGTTCTGGCCATCCTCCAGATGGTTACGCAACGTCTACGGCTGCGGGCAACAGTTGGGGCCATGCCCACGGCGTCTCAGACCCCGGCCACGCCCACGCTGTAGGCTCAAGCGAACACGCCCACGGCGTCTCTGATCCCACGCACGGGCACAGGGTAGCAACAGAGGCCCACAACCACACGCTTACGGACGGCGGCCACGCCCATACGGTCACGGCAAAGGCGATCAGCACCTTGCCTCCCTTTGTCGCCCTTTTTTACATCAAGAAGCTGTAAGGATGGAAAGCATGAGAACACACGTAACGGTCGTTCCTTCCGACCGATTGATCATTGTTGACGGAACCCCTTTGCAATTCGGCTTCACGGCGCCCGCAAACCTGCACGCCGTCCAGTGGCATGAGGGACGCGGGGAAATGGAGTGGACGGACGACATCAACCACCCCCTGACGCCTGCGGATTATGCGGAGGACGTCGCCCCGTTCGTCGCGCTGTGGGAAGCGGAAAAGGCCCGGCTTGACGAAGAGGCGGCAGCCGCGGAAGCCGCCCGGCTTGCCGAGTACAATTCGCCGGAAGCCCGCGCCGCCCGCGTGCGAGCCGAGAGGGATCGCCGCCTGGCGGGCTGCGCCTGGGTCATCGAACGGCACAGGGATCAGCTCGACAACGGGGAGGCTACAACACTTACGGATGAACAGTATCAGGCTTGGCAGGCGTACCGCCAAGCCTTGCGCGACCTTCCGGAGCAGCCCGGCTTCCCGTGGCTCGGCGGCGGAGAGGATGATCCCTCTTGCCCGTGGCCCGTTGAACCTGTTCTTCCGGCAAAGGCATAGGGGGACGCCATGCAGAGAGAGAGAGAGAGAGAGAGACCTTTGGTTGCGAACTTTTGCCTTTGGGGGTGCTGTAAATGGCTCTTCCGCAGGCGGTACGCATGATCGCTGAAATCAAGGCGCGGCTCGTTGAAATGTCCGGCTTCCTTGTCCCGTCCGGGGTCATCCTCATGTGGGGCGGTTCGGCGGATACCATCCCGAGGGGGTGGGCCCTGTGCGACGGCACGAACGGGACGCCGGACTTGCTCGATCGGTTCGTGGTGGCAAGCGGAAGGAACTACCCGCAAGGCTCGAAGGGCGGGGCGGAATCGGCAACGCCGGACGTGAGCACCGGGACGGCCAAGACGGGGATCAGCCTTGCCGATGCCGCGCCGGGGGGCACGGCGGGAAGCTCGGGAACCGGGATCGGCATCCAGAACGCCGCCCTCAATATCTGGACCGGGGCGGCCGGGACGGGGATCGGCATCCAGGGGACGACGCTGGACGGGAATACACTCCCGAACCACCCCCATGCAGTATGGGGCGTTACGAACACAACGCGTCAAGGATATTGCCAGAACGTCCACACGGGGCTCGTGGGGCGCTATCAAGATGACGCCAGAGAGCGAGGGTGGGTAACGACTGGCAATGACGGACAATATTTGGTTGGAGCCAATGGGTCTTCATGGGGCCACGCCCACGGCGTCTCGGACCCCGGGCACGCCCACGCCGTCGGCTCAAGCGAGCACGCGCATGGGGTATCCGATCCCGGGCACGCCCACGCGGTAGAGACCGAGGCCCATAACCACGCGCTCACGGACGGCGGGCACAGCCATACGGTCACGGCAAAGGCGATCGGCACGGTGCCCCCGTACTATGCGCTGTGCTTCATCCAAAAACTTTAGGGCATGAAGATGTTTGACGCATGGAACGCCGTTGATTTTTCCCCTTCCGATACCCTGAGCGGGATCGGGGATTCCCTGATGCCCGCCGTTGAGGGGCTTGTCTCTGACGTACAGGCCGGGGCGGGGAAGCTGACGGAGCTTGCTGAGAAAGTCCCGAACGCCGTCCCGGACGTATCCGCGCTGGCGGGCATGGCCGACGAGCTGCGCGGGCGGCTCGCCGGGCTTATGACTGGCAGCGTGTCCGTTTTGTGCGTCCATCCGTGGCAGCAGGGCGTCGGGGACAGGAAAGGCGACTATGCGTGGCTCACCCCGGAGAACGCCCTTGCCTCCCTTTCCGCCCGGTGCGTCCCGGCCTGCCTGACGGGGGACGCGCCGCAGGGGGGCGCCGCGCTGGTGCTCGTCGTGACCGCTCCTGATCTTTCCGCGTTTATGGATGCGCTCGGCGCGTTCAACAGAGTTTTTCCGCTCCGTGAGCTGGAGCAGGCCGGACGCCGGGCCGCGGCCCTTGCGACGCTGGAGCTGGACAAGTTCGTCATCCCGAAAGCCCCATGCTTCCCGCCGTGGGAATGGCTCACCCCGGGCACGCCGTCCACGGGGGCGGCTTTCGAGCAGGTGACGGGAACGGTGCTGGCCCGGATGGAGGCGGCCAAGGCCGCGGCCACGGCTCCGCTGGACGCCCTCAAACAGGCCGGGGAACGCCTGCAGACGCAACTCGGCGCGGCCGTGAAGAAGATCGACGCCCTCAAGCAGGCCATGCAGGGCACGAACGCAAGCTGGTTCGGGGCGTACCTGTCCGGCGATCTGGGCGAGCTTTCGCGGGACTTGTCGCTCATCGCGCCCCCGGCCAACGCCGCACACAAACTCACGGCGGCCTTGCTGTTCGTCGGGAGCACCCCTCAACTCGCGTACTTTCAGGAGACGTTCTTACCCATGATCACGATGCGCCTAGACGACTATAAAGTCCCGGGGTTCGGCTTGCGGGTGTCCGGTTCGTTCACGTTGAAGAAACAGGACGCCAGCGGCGACACCAGTTCAACCACCAAGGCGGAGAAGGGCATCAAGGCAAAGACGCTCACGGTCACGACGCAGATCCGCTATAAGGATGAATCGGATCTGCGCGAGCTGATCCGCGTCTCGGAAGCCAAGGGCGGCAGCGGGGCCAAGGTCTACACCATCGCCAACACCACGGCCAACGCCGCGGGCATCCGGCAGGTGGTCTTTTCGGATCGGGTGTCGTGGGATGAGCAGGAAGGCCGGAAGTGCTGGAACGTCCAGTTCACGCTGGCGGAGCACAAATCCGTCCCGGAACGCGCCGAGGCCCGCGCAAAGGCCAAGCCCGCCAGCGCCGGGCAGAACGCCGGGGGAACGGTGGAGGGAGCGACGGGAACAGGAGAAAAGTCGGCGGAAGAAAAGCCGGGAAAGCTCATGCAGTTTTTAAACTACGTGGAAAAAGAATTGGTTGGCGATTACGAGTCGTCTTCTTCCGAGACTGCGGACAAAAAATAACCGAGAGCGGCAGCATGAAGATCAGAAAACGTCTTGCCACCCCTTCCGGCGATCTGCCACTCGTTTATGAGGACGTGCGGCTGGAGCTTTCCGCGCCGGGGCGGGCCGTGTTTCAGGTGGTGAGCAAAGAGCCCGTTTCCGGGTTCGTCGCGTTCGCTATGGGCTATGCCGTGAACGGCCGGGACGCCCTTGTCTTCGCCGGGTATGTCGAACGCTGCACGACGATGGACGGGAGCCAGCAAAGGCTCATGTGCCGCGAGATCGCCGCGAAGCTCGACACTCCGATCCCGCTTGCTATGCGCCACCCGACGCTGCGGGAAGTGCTGGCGGCCTATGCGGACAAGACGGGCTTGCGTTTCATCCTTCCGGAACGGCCCTACGCCGACACCAAGATCCCGGCCTTTGACACGTTCGGGACTGGCCTTGACGGGCTGGCCAACATCGGTCGAGCTTTTCAGATTCCCGATTACGTCTGGCAGACGCAGGGGGATGGAAAAATCTTTGTGGGGAGCTGGCAGGACTCGCGCTGGCCGGAACGCCCGGTCGAAATCCCGCAGGCGGTATTTTCCCGGGCTTTGGCCACCGGGGGCAAGGTCATGACCTTGATCCCGTCCATGCGTCCCGGTTGCGTCGTCAACGGGGACAGGGTGCGGACGGTACGTTTTTCCGGGCATGAAATGACGCTCGGCATGGAGGCGGAGGCATGAGGGAGGCTATCAGGCGGGCCGTCAAAGGGCTTTTCCCGGAACTCGGCGCGGGGCTGCACCTTGACCGCTACGCCCGGGTGCTGGCCGTGGCCGATGCGCCGGGGCAGGGCGCGGCCTCGGAACGTTTCCGCCCGCGCTATGCCGTGGACATCCAGATACTCACGGCGGACGGGGAGCCCGATCCGGCCTTCCCGACCTACACGGCGGTCCCCCTTCCCGTGCCGACCGGGGCGGGGCAGGAGAAAGGCTTTTTCAGCTTCCCGGAGCCGGGCGCGCAGGTCGTGGTCGGGTTCGCCTACGGAAGGCCGGATCATCCGATCATCCGGCAAACCTATCCCCTCGGCGTGTCGCTTCCGGAGGTGGCGCAGGGTGAACAGCTCTGGCAGAGCACGCCCGCCGTCTACCAGCGGGCGGACGCTGGCGGCAACTGGACGCGGGCGACGGAGGCGAAGATCGAGGACGCCAGCCGGGAGCGCGTGGTCCGGGCCCAGACGTCCGCGGACGAACTCGGCACGGAAACGCGGACCATCCGGGAGCACTCCAAGGAAAGCGTGGGCGGCATCAAACAGATCGAGGCCACAACCTTGTCGCTTGTGGGCGGGCTGCGGGCGGATCTCGGCTCGCTCGGCAACGTCAACATGACCGCGGGCGCGCATTCGACCATCACAACGGGCAAGGCCCGCACGGACACCACGGGCGGCGACTTCGCCGAGGATGTGGGCGGGAACCGCACGGCGAAGGTTGCGGGCAACGCCGGGGATGAAGTAGCCGGCGCAAGGAACCGGAAGATCGGCGGCGACGAAACCACAACCGTCTCCGGGGCGAGCACGGAGAAGGTAGGCGGCGCGAAAACGGTCACGGCGGCGCAAATGACCTTCAATTCCGAGTCGACCATCGGCTTCAACGCGGGAGGCGGGGACGGCGGCGGGACGTCCGTATTCAGGGAATTTCTCGGTTTCTGTGACGAGGTGCTGGCGGCGCTGGATGTCCTCGCCGCCCATGACCACCCCGACGCGGGAACCATCAACCAGGGCGGCAGCGTGTCCGGGCACCGGGCCGCGGCCGGGCAACATAGGGAGAAGCTGGGGCAGATTACGACATGAGGGAAAAGCCCCGGAACAGAATGATGTTCCGGGGCCTTTCTTTATGCTTCGGAGGCTGTTTTATCGTCTACCGACTGGATGAGCTCATACAGCCGGTATCCTGCGTATCGTCAAAATACTCGGCGCATTCCCGCACACTTTTCCCGACCAGCCGAAGCAGGCTGGCAATGCCGCAGCGGTCTTCATCGAGCGCGTCCGCTAATGCGTTGAGGGAATGGGCGTTTTCCATAAGCCGTTGAACCGGATCGTAATCAATGCTGACCGTGTTCATGCCAGCACCTCCAGCGAAACCTCACGGCCTCGAATCGTCCAGAAAACCCTTTTGGTCAGAGGCAGGGGGAGCAGGCTCAAGGCCGTGGCTGCGGCCACTTCTCCGCGCCGCAGAAGGCTGGTGACAAGCCACAACAACGGCACGGAACCGCCGCAGAACTGGGACGAACGGGAAAGGGGGATGGAATGAGACATAAGGCAACTCCAAGGTTGATGTTGAACTTCGCCTTGCCTGTTGAATGGCAAAACAAATGCCGGGTGTTCAACACGGCCCTTGGAACCGCTGGTCGCCTTTAGTCTTTCGACTTGGACATATCGACCACACCCGGCATCAACAAGATGCAATTGTAGATACTTTTTTAGCGCATGGGCGCAAAAAAAGCCACGTTCTTACGGGAGTGGCGAAAACCGCCAAGGGAAGGTGTGTTGAGCACCAGTAGGAACTATTGACCTATTGGGGAAAAAAGGTCAATATCGAAGAAAAGATATATAAGGTGTTTTACTATGAACATCACATCGGAAACATTGAATATTCTTTTTTTACTTGTCCCAGGATTTATTTCGTGGGCTATTTTTCGATGCATCATCCCCTGCAAACATAAGGAACAAATACGTTTTATATTTGAAGTCCTTTCTTTTGGATTGGTGGATTATTTTATAGTATCAAGTTTTTATCGTTGGGAAGCTTTTGTACGAATTGAAAATAATACTATTTTATTTAATGCTAATACACAAATAGGTTTAACATTTTTATTTTCAATTATAATTCCAGTTTTACTTTCTTATATATTTGCAAGAGATATTCATATTAAAATATTAAGATTTTTAAAAATATCATATAACACAAACAGAATATCTGCGTGGCATGATGCTTTTTCAGAACAAAACAGGTATTTGCGAGTACATCTAAAAGATGGAAGGTGTATAGAGGGTCATCCTATGTACTTTACTGGTACAGATGAAGGACATAGATATATTTATTTAGAATTATATAATTGGCTTGATAGCGAATATTATCCTATCGAAAATAATAATATGCATGGAATTTTACTTGACGATGATTAAATCGATTTCATTGAATTTTATTATAACAAAACATGAGGATAAGATATGAACACGAACGACAGAAAAATTATTCCTCAAAGTCCACAACCGATTCCCAAAGAGCCACTAAGAAAAGGATATAATCCCCCGATGGATCCTAATCGAAGGCCTCAACCAGCTCCTCCTCCGCCACCAAAACCATCTAAATAAGGGTACGTCCATGGAACGAGACGATGTCAGGAAAGATATTCGTTCTGATAAGGGAATAACCAGAATTCCGGGTAATGAGAGTTTTAACCCACCGTTGTCTACTCCTCGGCCTGCTCCAGCTCCTCCGCCACCAGCAAAACCGCAACAAGAGCAAAAGAAAACCCAGTGAATAAGCCACGCCTGTTGAACCCATGGAGACGAGTCGGGAGGGTATACAGTGTTGCCCGGGGCAACGGCGGCGGGAGCACGGCTGAAGCGGCACGGGATACGGGCCGAACGTGTATCGGAGTCGAACTTTCCCCGGATTATGCGGCGATTACGGCCCAAAGAGTGACAAGCTGAGGCCAAAAATGAAAAGGCGCGGAGCAATCCGCGCCTTTTTGCGTCCGGAGAGCGCCCAGCCAAGAAAAAGCACTCATCCACCCCGCCCCCGGGCTTTTTGAGTGTCTGAACAATGCCATGTCCCCGGGATGCCATGACAGGCGGAAAGCGAGGCGTGGAGCTAAGAAGGGGGAAACAGTAGATCCCGCATGGATTGCCGAAAAGTGCATGGGGACGCCATCCGTGCTTTTCGCATTGGCACAAGGTGGGACGGTGTAACCTACTGACTATGAAGGGGAAGAACGTTTTTTTCAAACAAGCGGGGAGGGAAGCAGAGGCATCTACTGATTTTTTGCGGACACCCTGAAAAAGGGTGATGCGGACAGTTTGCGTACAGTGTTTATTTAATTAAATAAAGATGTTGCCTGTAGTCGTGCGGACAGTTTGCGTACAATTTGCGGACAGTACGGAAAAAGGGGTTACATCTTTTGGATGTAACCCCTTGATTTCTCTGGAGCCAGCACGCGGATTTGAACCGTGGACCTACTGATTACGAATCAGTTGCTCTACCAGCTGAGCTATGCTGGCGCATTGACCGATGGCCAATACAGGGGGAATCAATAGCTTGTCCCCGGTTTAAAGTCAAGCCATTTTCCTTTTGGAGGAATAAAAGGTTTTGGGGACGGCTTGCGGCACCTACGGCGTCAGGTGCGCAGACGGGCCGTAAAGGGAGATTGTGACAAATGGATTACGGACGTTTGAAGGGGCGATCAGGGCTTGATTCTCCACAGGTCTGTCCGTATCCTGTGCGCTGTTTTCCAAACCGTTTCAAACCTGTATTTGCGTGATCAGGACTTTTTCATGACGGACCTTTCTTTTTTTGAACAGGCGATTTCGTTTGTTCTGCATATCGATCAGCACCTTTTCGCACTTGTCGCGGAATATGGGGCGCTGCTGTATCTTTTTCTGTTTATCGTCGTGTTCTGTGAAACCGGTCTGGTGGTGACGCCTTTCCTGCCGGGCGACTCGCTGCTGTTTGCGGCGGGGACCGTGGCCGGAGCCGGGCATCTCAGTTACCCGGTGTGTATGCTTGTCCTGTTGGGGGCGGCGATTTTGGGGGATGCCGTAAACTATGAGATCGGGCGGCACGTGGGGCCGAGCATATTCAGCCGGGAGACACGGTTTCTGAACAAAGAGCACTTGCTCAAGGCCCATGCGTTTTACGAACGGCATGGCGGCAAGGCCATTATCCTGGCCCGGTTCATTCCCATCGTGCGTACCTTTGCGCCGTTTGTGGCTGGGATTGCGCTCATGTCCCCGGTCAAGTTCCTGTCTTTCAACATCACCGGGGCCATCCTCTGGGTGGTGGGGCTGGTTTCCGCCGGGTATTTCCTTGGCAACATCCCGATCGTAAAGAACAATTTCAGTGTCGTCATTTACGGCATCATCATCGTTTCGGTCCTGCCGGTGGTTATCGAGTTCATACGGGCAAACATCAAGAAATAACATATAATCTGAGGAGGCTCTATGCTGCGTACTCCTGTAGCTGAAGCGCTCGGTGCGGCGTCCGCCGCGTCTGAAATCCGTATCGGCGGCTGGGTCCGGACCCGCCGCGACGCCAAGGGGTTTTCGTTCCTCGAACTCAACGACGGTTCCTGCCTCGGCAACATCCAGTGTATTGTTGACGAGGGTACCGCCGCATGGGACAAACTGGAAGGCGTCAACACGGGCGCGTGCGTCGCCGTTACGGGCGAACTTGTCGAGTCGCCCGGCAAAGGCCAGAAATGGGAAGTGCGGGCCAAGGATATGACCGTGTTCGGCCTCGCCGATCCTGAAACCTTCCCGCTTCAGAAGAAGCGCCATTCCGACGAATTCCTGCGTACCATTGCGCACTTGCGTTCCCGTACCAACAAGTACGGGGCGGCCTTCCGCATCCGTGCCGAAGCCGCGCACGCCGTGCACGACTTTTTCTATCAGAACGGGTTTTATTATGTGCATACGCCCATCCTGACGGGGTCCGACTGCGAAGGCGCGGGTGAAATGTTCCGGGTGACGACCCTGCCTCTGAACACGCCCGTGAAGCCCGGCGAAAACCCCTATGCACAGGATTTTTTCGGCAAGGAGTGCAGCCTGACTGTTTCCGGCCAGCTTGAGGCCGAAGCGCTGGCCCTTGGGCTCGGCAAAGTCTACACGTTCGGCCCGACCTTCCGCGCCGAAAATTCCAATACCCCCCGTCACGCTGCGGAATTCTGGATGATCGAGCCGGAAGTGGCCTTCACGGATATCAACGACAACATGGATCTGGCCGAGAGCCTGACCTGCTTTGTGATCAACCGTGTCCTCGAACGCCGCGCCGACGATATGGATCTGTTCGATCGCTTTGTGGACAAGGGGCTGGTGGATCGCCTCAAGGGTATGGTGGCGCAGCCCTTTGCGCGCTGTTCCTACCGCGAGGCCATCGACATTTTGAAAGCGAGCGGAAAGAATTTCGAGTACCCCGCCAAGTTTGGCCTTGATTTGCAGACCGAGCACGAGCGTTTCCTCGCCGAGGAACATTTCAAGCGCCCGGTGGCGGTGTATGACTATCCCAAAGAGATCAAGGCGTTCTATATGCGCCAGAACGACGACCGTGAGACCGTGGCCGCGATGGACGTACTGGTTCCCCGCATCGGCGAACTCATCGGCGGCAGCCAGCGCGAGGAGCGCCTCGACGTGCTCGAAAGCCGTATCCGCGAGATGAATCAGGATCCCGCAAACTATTGGTGGTACTTGGATCTGCGCCGTTTCGGCTCGGTTCCGCATTCCGGGTTTGGCATGGGCTTCGAGCGCCTCGTCATGATGCTCACCGGTATTTCCAATATCCGCGACGCGCTCCCGTTCCCCCGTACGCCGGGCTCGTTGGAGTTCTAGGCGGAGATGATGGGATGATATTGGGGAGGGGAGA